>Ga0114966_10006002_pt1 | contig 10182 bp, 9 predicted proteins | sample M_130207_XF_Meta_FD_87029 | JGI IMG/M metagenome (GOLD analysis project Ga0114966, IMG submission 87029) | Freshwater microbial communities from Lake Montjoie, Canada to study carbon cycling - M_130207_XF_MetaG | ecosystem: Environmental > Aquatic > Freshwater > Lake | place: Lake Montjoie...
ATACAGCATTTGCAAATCCTTTTTCTTATTGGGAGCGCGCAGCAATGATTCAGGATGCGCTATTAGAGGCAGGTGTTGATCCAAATCAATTTACCATCGTTGCTTTACCCATCCATGCTCCAGAAAAATGGCCTGAGTTTGTGCCAACTGATCCAAATGAAAGTATTCATTTACTACGAGTGTTCTCCGAATGGGAGCAAGAAAAAGCTAGCCGCTTGCAGTCAGCAGGCTATAAAGTAATTACTGAGATAGGTTCACCAAAATTGATCAGCGCCTCCACCATCAGAGAAGCGATTCTGTTTGACAAAAATTATTCCGATCTCGTGCCACCAGCAGTAGCAGCATGGCTAAAAAGAATGAATGCTAAATTAAGATTAGAAAATTTGAATGCTTTAGAAAGCCAAGAGTAAGTATTAGAAAAGCTCTGATGCTTACCTGTTTTTGATTATCTTTAGAATATTTTTGAATTGGGGATGCTCTGAGGTTTTCAGCCATTCAAAGACGAGCATTTCAGCGCCCAGCATAGCTATATTTTGCTGACTCATACGGTCCATAGCCAGCTGCTTATCTTCCACCCTTCTGCTACCGCAGGCCTCTGGCACTACTGCCACCTCATAGCCTAGTGCCTGCAAACCTAATGCCGTTTGCATCAAGCAGACATGCGCCTCACACCCAGCCAAAATCACTTGAGTAATAGCAGGATTGATAGCCTTAATATCCTTTGCCAAGCCATCTGCAGCTCCATTGAAGGAATACTTTACGAAGGTCTGATCACAAAAAGCTTTGATGCGCTCATCATTTGGCCCTAGCCCATCTGGATTTTGCTCAGTCCCTAGAATGGGGATTGCTAGGACTTGCGCTACCTGAGCAAGAAAGAGCGCTGATGCAATCACATTTTCACTCTCATGAATACTTGGCATCAAACGGGTTTGATAGTCAATCAGAATAAGGGCACTAGTGTCTTGGTTGATCATTGTGAAGTTATTATTTTTTATTGGGTAAGCGTAGTGCTAATTTATCTAGGTAGTGGGTAATTAATTCATCTGCGCCTTTACCAAACATCCGAATGCGGCCTGTATGGTTCAGTAATAGTACGCCAACAATATGCGCAAAAATGGCGGTTAATTCAGTATCCACCTCTTTTTTACTACATCCTAACTTGATTAGCGCTGCCTCCTGGTGTTGCATTGCCGCTCTGAGGCGCGCGTTTAACTCTGAGTCCCACTCGTTCGTGAGTCCTCTGGGTTTCAGTCCCTGGAAAAGATAAAACCCTAAGTCCAAATCGCGCGGATTGTCCCGGTAGAACTCATAGAAAGCTAAAGCACTTTTACGCAGCTCCTCAAGTGCGGTCTGCTGCTTCCGCTCAAGCGAAATATCCTCTGCAGCCAGATTTACGAAATCATTTAAACGCTCAAGCGATTCGGCCAGTAAAGCGCCATAGATTTCTTCTTTGCTCGCAAAGTAACTATAAATAGCGCCAGCCGTATAACCCGCGCGCTTTGCAATTTCTCGCATGCTGACGGCCTCTAACCCTAACTCAATAAACACTGCTCTAGCAGCACTCAAAATATGCTCACGCCGAGCATCAGCCAAAGCTTGCTGACGCAGATCTCTTGGGGAGGCAATCGCTTGATTTAAGGCTTGATTCATTGCTTAATTATACATATATCTTAATAATTGAACAGTGTTCAATTTATGTGTATTATTGAGTAATTAACTGATTTAACTAACCATTAAGGCCCAATATGAGTCAAAGTACCTCCCAATTCATGACCAGCAAGGACTATCAAGAATCATTGCGCAAGTTAAAGCCAGTTGTCTATGTTGATGGTCGCCTAGTTGAATCCGTAGCCGATGAAGCAATGTTAAGACCTGGAGTGCAAGCCTTAGGCGTTACTTATGACATGGTGCATGACCCTGCTTTAGCGCCTTTGATGTTAGCAAGCTCTGACGGCAAAATCGTTCCTAGGATGTTACATATCAACGAGTCCTCCGGTGATCTACTAAACAAATTAGAAGCGGTTCGCGTCTTATGCCAAGAAACCGGTTGCGCGCAACGTTATCTAGCGCACGATGCCTTAAATGCGATTGGTCAAGTATCTGCTCGGATTGATGATGCCCATGGCAGCAATGACCATCGTGCTAAGTTTGCTGAGTATCTTGCCCATGTGCAAAAAAATGATTTGGCATTAGGCATTGCAATGACCGATGCCAAAGGTGATCGCTCCCTTAAACCGCATGAACAAGCAAACCCAGATACCTATGTGCATATCGTTTCTCAAGATGCTAAAGGGGTAGTGATTTCTGGAACAAAAGCCATCGTCACTGGTGCACCCTATATGCATGAGTTCTTAGTAATGCCAGGTCGCAATATGAGCAAGGAAGATGCCGCGTTTGCAATTTGTTGTGCTGTCCCAGTGGATGCTAAAGGCATTACTATCGTTGCCCGCCCTGCTGGGCGCCCAGGCGAAAAGGTAGAGCATGGTAAGCCCCTCTTCTCTAGCAAGTATGGTCAATCTACCGGCGTAGTGATCTTTGATAAGGTATTTGTTCCTTGGGATCGCGTTTTCTACGCAGGTGAATGGGAACATTCCAGTGTTTTAACTTATAGCTATGCTACTCATCACCGTCATAGTTGCATTGCTGCGAGAGCTGGCTTTGGTGACCTCTTAATTGGTGCTGGAGCACTGATGTGTGAAGCTAATGGCTTTGATCCAGAAACTAAATCCAATTTACGTGACCCCATGGTTGATCTCATTAAGATCACTGAAGGCTTCTATGCTTGTGGCGTTGCTGCCAGCGTGTATGGTATGCAAGACCCTTACAGTAAATCCTTTATGCCTGAACCGGTTTTTTCAAACATTGGGAAACTCTTATTAGCCACTCAAATTTATGACATGCATCGTCTTGCTCATGAGGTATCAGGCGGCTTAATTGTGGCTCTACCTGGACCAGATGAAGATCACAATCCTGCAACAGCTGCCACCTTGGCCGAAGTATTACGTGCTAATCCCGCAGTGCCTTACGATAAGCGTATTGAAGTAGCGCGCTTTATTGAAGATTTGACAGCCTCTTATCAAGGTGGCTGGTACTCCGTCATTAGCCTGCATGGCGGCGGCTCGCCAGCAGCTATGAGAAAAGAAATCTATCGTCAATACCCTATTGGTAACAAAGTAGAGTTAGTTGAAAGACTATTAGACCGTGGTGTTCTCACTAGCAATCAGGAGCGTGCTATCACCAAGAATAAGCAGCCAGGCCGCTGCTGCGATCAAGGTTGTAGCACACCGGGTCAAGCAGTAATGGTGCCACTACCTGAACCAGGCAGGCGAACTTAATAGTTATGTGAGCTTGATTACTATTTAATAAAATTTCTTGAGGTCCATGCCAGCATACATGCTGGCTACTTGCTCACTATAGCCATTAAACATCTGAGTTTTAATCTTTGGTGCAAAAGCGCCTTTAGCATCACTAATGCGACGCTCCATCGCTTGGCTCCAGCGTGGATGGTCCACCTGGGGATTTACATTGGAATAAAAACCATACTCGCGAGCATCAAACTGACTCCAGCTCGTTTTAGGCATTTCTTCAGTAAAGCGAATCTTCACAATAGACTTCGCACTCTTAAAGCCATACTTCCAGGGCACCACGATACGAACTGGAGCACCATTTTGTTTGGGCAAGACTTCGCCATATAAACCAAAGGTGAGTAAAGTAAGTGGATTCATGGCCTCGTCCATACGCAGACCTTCGCGATAAGGCCAATCAATAATTTTGCTCTTTAAGCCCGGCATTTGTTTTTGATCGGCTAAAGAAATAAATTCCACATACTTTGCAGAGCCTAGGGGCTCGACTTTATTGATCAATTTGGATAAAGAGTAACCATCCCAGGGAATCACCATTGACCAACCCTCAACACAGCGCATACGATAAATACGCTCTTCCATCGGTGCAAGCTTTAATAAGGCATCGATATCTAAGGACACAGGCTTTTTGACCAAGCCTTCAATCGAGATAGTCCATGGGCGAGTTTGCAAGGTATGCGCATACTCCGCTGGATCTGCTTTATCCGTTCCAAACTCATAAAAGTTGTTATAGCTCGTTACATATTTATACGGTGTGAGGCCATCTTTAGAGGCATAAGCCTGATTGAGTACCGCGCTCAGCTTTTCTGGATTAGCAGCGAATGCTTGTCTTGAAAACCAAGGAGCCAATGCCATACCAAAGCTCCCTGCAGCGGCAGCCTTAATCAAATTGCGACGGTTCTCAAAAACAGTCTGAGGAGTGATGTCGCTTGGATGAATGGTCTTATCAATAAATGGCATGGGCTACCCCCAATGAACGTAATGGGCTTATTTTGCTACCGATGAGAATTTATTGCTTGCCGATCCTCACGAGCCCCAAAGAAAAAGGCAAACCCGCAAGTTTGCCTTTTGATGACCAGTCCTAGTAGCTTTAACTAGCTCTGCACGATTAGGCTCTAGCTGCCTTTAAAGCAGCGTTGAAAGTAGCGCTAGGCCGCATTACTGCCTTGCACTTCTCTGTGTCCATTACAAAGTAACCGCCGATATCTACTGGCTTGCCCTGAACCGCTTTGAACTCATCCACAATCTTCTGCTCATTTGCCTGCAAAGATTTAGCCAAAGGTGCGAAATACGCTTGCAATTCTTTATCTTCAGTCTGAGCGGCTAAAGCTTCTGCCCAATACATCGCTAAGTAGAACTGGCTACCCCGGTTATCCAATTCGCCGGTACGCGGAGAAGGAGACTTATTGTTTAATAATAATTTACCAGTAGCCTCATCCAAGGTACGAGCCAAGATCTTCACTTTAGAATTACCAGTCTTATCGCCCATATCTTCTAGAGATACTGCTAAAGCCAAGTACTCACCAAGTGAATCCCAACGCAAGTGGTTCTCTTCCACTAACTGTTGAACGTGCTTAGGTGCAGAACCACCAGCACCAGTTTCAAAGAGGCCGCCACCTGCCATCAAAGGCACGATAGATAACATCTTTGCACTAGTGCCTAATTCCATAATTGGGAACAAGTCTGTGAGGTAGTCACGCAAGATGTTGCCGGTGACAGAAATAGTGTCCTTGCCGCGAATCACACGCTCGAGCGTGTAACGCATTGCGCGAGTCTGGGACATGATCTGAATATCTACACCCTTAAGATCATAGTCTTTAAGGTAAGTGTTGACCTTCTTGATTAACTCCGCCTCATGTGGACGGTACTCGTCTAACCAAAATACTGCTGGTGTATTGGAGAGGCGCGCGCGATTGACAGCCAGCTTGACCCAGTCACGAATCGGTGCGTCTTTCAGTTGACACATACGCCAGATATCGCCCTCTTCCACATTTTGCTCGAGCAATACAGTGCCATCATCAGCAACAATGCGGGCTACACCAGCTTCAGGGATTTCAAAAGTCTTGTCATGTGAACCATACTCTTCAGCCTGTTGAGCCATCAAGCCCACATTAGGTACGGTGCCCATGGTGGTTGGATCGAAGTTACCGTGTGTCTTGCAGAAGTTGATCATTTCTTGATAGATACGCGCAAAAGTACTTTCTGGAATAACTGCCTTGGTGTCATGTAAACGACCATCAGCACCCCACATTTTGCCGCCAGCACGAATCATTGCTGGCATCGAAGCATCTACGATCACATCACTTGGAGAATGTAAGTTCGTAATACCTTTCGCAGAATCCACCATCGCCAATGCTGGGCGATGTTCATGGCAAGCGTGCACATCTTCAATAATTTCCTCACGCTTTGACTCTGGCAGAGTCTTGATCTTTTCATATAGGCTGCTCATACCGTTATTGACATTGATGCCCAGCTCTTCAAACAGCTTGGCATGTTTCGCAAAAGCGTCTTTATAGAAAATCTTCACGGCGTGACCAAATACGATCGGATGAGAGATCTTCATCATGGTTGCCTTGACGTGCAAGGACCACATCATGCCAGTCTTGTAAGCATCTTCGATTTCTTTTTCGTAGAACTCACAAAGCGCCTGCTTACTCATGAACATACTGTCGATGATTTCGCCAGCGATTAAAGAGACTTTTGGTTTTAGAAGGATGGTTTTACCGCTTTTGGTTACCAAGTCCATCTTCACATCGCATGCTTTAGTCATGGTCATTGACTTTTCGCCAGCGTAGAAGTCGCCACCATGCATATGCGATACATGAGTACGGGAAGCTTGACTCCACTCGCCCATTGAGTGAGGATGTTTACGCGCAAACTGCTTCACGGCATTTGGTGCGCGACGATCAGAGTTACCTTCTCTTAAAACTGGATTTACTGCGCTACCTAAGCATTTGGAATAACGGGTACGAATGACTTTCTCTTCCTCGCTCTTGGGATCGTCTGGGAAGTTCGGGATCTTATAGCCCTTCAATTGCAACTCTTTAATCGCTGCCAGTAATTGCGGCACAGAAGCGCTGATATTGGGTAACTTAATAATGTTGGTGTCTGGCAATAAAGTCATCTTACCGAGCGCGGCCAAGTTATCGGGTACTTTTTGCTCAGCTGTCAGGCAATCTGAAAATTCAGCCAAGATTCGAGCAGCAACAGAAATGTCGCTCTTCACAATCTCAACGCCAACAGGTGCAGTAAAAGTACGAATAATCGGCAGAAATGCACAAGTCGCTAAGAGCGGCGCCTCATCTGTCAGGGTGTAAATAATCTTTGATTTCTCTGCAGCCATGAACATTTCCTTAATATTGATAAATTACAGGGCTAGGTTTTTACCCAGCCAGTCTCACATCCCCATTTTGCAAGTCGCTTTTAGCGCATTCATTGCCAATGAGGGGAGCTTTCCATTTTAAATCATCGGGCTTGGCAAAATAAGTAGATTTAGAGCATAAATACCTTAAAAGAGGCACAATTTCACAGAATCTACTAAAACAGCTAAAGATCCTAGATTCCCCGTAAACTCTATCTGATGAGCAACAAGCACCCCTTACTGAACAAAAACCTCTTACTGCTCATTGTTTGCCAGGGTCTTTTCCTCACCAATAACGTCACCTTTATTGCCATTAATGGTTTGGTGGGTTTTAGTCTTGCGCCTGTCGCTTGGATGGCGACTTTGCCTGTGATGGGCTATGTCGTAGGGGGTGCCTTTTCTACCTCGATTGTTGCAAAATCCCAAAATTACTTTGGTCGGAAGATTTCTTTTCAGTTGGGGCTATTGGTAGCAGTACTCTCAGCGCTCTTATGTGCATACGCCGCTATTACTCAAAATTTCTGGCTCTTGGTATTAGGTACCTTCGTTGCTGGCTACTATAGCGCCAACGGACAGCTCTACCGTTTTGCTGCTGCTGAACTGACTGAAGCTAGCCAGCGAGATAAGGCTGTGTCCTGGGTTTTGGCTGGGGGTATTTTGGGTGCGGTGATTGGACCCAACCTAGCCTCTTGGACCCGCGACCTATTTGATACTGCATTTTTAGGCGCCTACCTGACACTCTCATTAGCAGGACTAATTGGGATCTTCGTCATGCAATCGATTCACTTTCCAGAAGAATTCAAAACTCAGCACGCGCTATCAGATGGCAGGTCTCTAAAGACCATCTTGCAGCAGCCCATCTTTATGGTGGCCGTGATTGGCGCTGCGCTTGGTTATGGCGTCATGAATTTACTCATGGCAGCAACACCACTAGCAATGCAAATCTGTGGATTGCCTTTTTCAGATACAGCCCTAGTATTGGAATGGCATGTGATTGGCATGTTTGCACCAGGATTTTTTACAGGGTCACTGATTCAACGTTTTGGTACTCTCAAGATCATGGGCATTGGCGTGCTCCTCAATTTTATTTGTATTTTGATTGCATTAACTGGTACAGATCTTCATCAATTCCTCATTGCACTCTTTTTACTGGGGGTTGGTTGGAACTTTTTATTTACCGGCTCCACCTCTTTGGCGATGAACGCTTATAAACCCAATGAGCGGGACAAAGCTCAGGCTGCAATTAACTTTTTTGTTTTTGCTACGATGGCATTCACCTCATTTGGATCTGGTGCTCTGGTTACCTCACAGGGCTGGAACTTCCTGAACCTAGGATCACTCTTTCCTGTCACGGTAACTGCAGTAGCTTTGTTATGGCTAGCTGGGCAAAATAAGAAACAGAAAAAACGGTTATCTGCTTAAGAAGTTTTTGCGAGCGGTAAGTTAAATAATAGGTTTTGGGGTTTGAGCTTGAGTTGCTTTTGCTCATTCATGGCGATTGCCATATAGACCGGCTTGCCTGCCTGCGCTTTAGCTAGGGCTGCCTCATCGATAAAGTCTAAACGGAACAGACAGATCACTTTTTCTAACTCATCTGCTTCAACAGACTCCTTGTTGTATAGCTTATTGAGTATCTCAGTCGCCACCGCATCTAAGCCTACATGCCATGACCACTTAGGGTCACTGATCTGTTGCATGGGATTAATACGTACCTTCGCCCCCAGAAAATGCTCTATCCATTTTTCCAAGACGCGGCAAAAGTGATTAATTGGTTCATGTCCAAAGTTCAGCTGTACTGCGAAATCAAAATTCTCATTTCGCGCCCAGTACTCAGTAGCATTTTCTTCATACAGGACATCTAAGTCGGTTGATCTCATTGTCATAGAATTACCCTTGAGCAAGTCCATGATGTTCCCGGTATCGCCTGCTTGGGCATTACGGGCTACCACTTCTTCGTCCGCGCCCATCACAATAGCGTCTTCGAGAACAGTAATCTTTTGGGCTCGAAAGAACAGTTCGCCCATGCGTGCTTCCAGAGGATGGGCTTGCTCCCCCAATATATGCCTTACAAAGATCTGTGCCAATTGAGCTACAAATAATGGCGGTACATCTACCCCCTCACCCTTGAACAAGCTCATATAAAAACTCTCAAGGGAGCCGGCAGCCAATAGTCGTGTTCGATAGCGCAACCAAACCCGGTAGTTTTCACGAATATCCTCATCGGCCATAGTGGCAATTTCATGGTCGGCAATATCGGCACGAGGGTTTTGTACCAAACGCTGATGCAAGGATTGCTCGATAGCGCAAGACTCTGGAACCAGGCTCAGCTCAGGCCTGTACAAATAGGTTCGTAAAAAGTCATCTGTCACCAAGAGTTGATGATCTGGGCTAACTAAGAGGGTGTTGTATGCGGAATTGGGCCAATAATTTGTCATGTCATGGAGCCAAATCAGGCTCACCATCAGAATCGATAAGGCTCAGAATATACTAGCCAGTCAATTTGTGTGAAATAGGAAAAATATCATGAGTGAACTCAAAAAAATCGATACCGTCTTAGGCGATGGCAAAGAAGCGGTGACTGGCAACCACGTTGACGTGCATTACACAGGCTGGCTCTATGATGAGAAAGCTGCTGATCACAAAGGTCAGAAGTTTGATAGCTCTTTGGATCGTGGCCAATTGTTCAGCTTCCCATTGGGCGCTGGTCATGTGATTAAGGGTTGGGATGAAGGCGTAGCGGGCATGAAGGTTGGCGGAAAACGTACACTTATTATTCCTTCTGATATGGGCTATGGTCCACGCGGTGCAGGTGGCGTGATCCCACCAAATGCCACTTTAGTATTTGATGTTGAATTGCATGGCGTCAATTGATTACTATGTCATCCGCCCTATTTAGCGGAATACAAAAAGGCCACCCTAGGGTGGCCTTTTTATTTATTCGTCAATGGAGATAGTAATTAAATCAAGAGCGTAAATCTTTACCATTTAAGGTCAAACGATTAGTAGATCCGTTTTGGCAAAGACTAATAAGGCGATTTCTTTCAGCCAAGACTTTGTCAGCATAGCCACCATCATTCTCCGCGTTGGCAGCGCCGACATAGTACTTTAAACCGTTGCGCAATGAACCTGCAGTAGCAATCAAGTACTTCAAAATATAGGCGCCCACCCGAATATTGACTTCAGGTTTGACAGCTTCTGTCGTACCACCATACAACTCATATTTATCTTTATGTACTGAGGTCATGACCTGCATGAGGCCTTCTGCACCAGCATGACTCTTGGTATTTGGGTTGAAGTTTGACTCCACTGAAATCACAGCCAATAAAAGTACTGGATCAATATTGACTTCTTTTGCAACCAAAATAGTATTCGATACATACTCTTCAATCTTGGCACGATCAAGCTTATATTTCTTCTCAAAGAAATCAGCAACCGCACGTTGATTCTGAATCGAACCCA
>Ga0114966_10006005_pt1 | contig 10181 bp, 11 predicted proteins | sample M_130207_XF_Meta_FD_87029 | JGI IMG/M metagenome (GOLD analysis project Ga0114966, IMG submission 87029) | Freshwater microbial communities from Lake Montjoie, Canada to study carbon cycling - M_130207_XF_MetaG | ecosystem: Environmental > Aquatic > Freshwater > Lake | place: Lake Montjoie...
CCTGATGGAGCGCTTCTCGGCCAAGGCCTGAGCTTCGGCCGTCGCGGTTGGCGCGCGCGCGCGACGCCGCTACCATCCCGGGTCGTGAGCACGATCCAAGAAGCCGGCCCCGCGATCGAGACCTACATCTCGCAGCGCCTGCGCCTGCGCTACCTCGACTGGGGCAACCGCGACGCGCCGCTGCTGCTGCTCGTCCACGGCGGCCGCGACCATGCGAGGAGCTGGGACTGGGTCGCGCGCGACCTGCGCCGCGACTGGCACGTCGTCGCGCCCGATCTCCGCGGCCACGGCGACTCGCAGTGGGCGATCGGGTCGTCCTATTCGCTCATCGACTACGTGCTCGACGTGGCGCAGCTGCTGAAGGTCCTCGACCGCTTCCCGGTCACGATCCTCGGGCACTCGCTCGGCGGCTCGATCTCGCTCCACTACACGGGGATCTATCCGGATCGCGTCTCGAAGGTGATCGCGATCGAGGGGCTCGGGCCGTCGCCCGACATGATCGCGTCGTTCAAGGGGCGAGGCGCGCACGAGCGCATGCTCGACTGGGTGCGCGAGATGCAGGGCCTCGCCCGCCGCCATCCGCACCGCTACGCGACGCTCGACGAGGCGATCACGCGCATGCGCGACGCGAACTCGCGGCTCAGCGAGGAGCAGGCGCGCCACCTGACGATCCACGGCGCGCAGCGCGAGGAAGACGGCTCGTGGGTGTGGAAGTTCGACAACTTCACCCGCGCGGTCTCGCCCTACATGTTCAATGTGCCCGATGCGCAAGACCTCTGGGGTGCGATCACCTGCCCGACGCTGCTCGTACGCGGCACCGAGTCGTGGGCGAGCGACCCGTCGATCGACGGGCGCGGGAAAGCGTTCCGAAACGCGCGGGTCGTGAACGTCGAGGGTGCGGGGCACTGGGTGCACCACGACCGGCTCGACGAGTTCCTGCGGATCGCGCGGGAGTTCCTCGCGGGGTGAGCGACGGCGCCCGATCCCGGGCGGGGGTGCCGCGCGGGGACGACGCGCGCGAGGCAGCGGGATCGACGTCGGAGCCTCAGCCGGCATCGGGGGAGGTCACCTGTCGCGCTCCGTGCCGCGGAGGAGATCCCAGAAGCCGCGTGGATTCACGATCTTCACGGGCGAGCGTGCCGCGATCTCGAGTACGGCCGCGTCACCGGTGACCAGTACGTCTGCAGCACCGGCAACGGCGGACGCCACGACCCACTCGTCGTCCGGGTCGGTGATCTTCAAGCCGAGGTGCTTCCGGGGCTTCTCGATGACAGTCGCCTCGCGCAGCAGCTTCTCGATCTCGTCGATCGACTTCTTCGGGAGCTTGATCTTCGTGCGAACCGTCTCGCGAAGTTCGTCCAGGACGACCTCGGCGACGATCAGTTCGTGCTCGAGCAGGACGTGCGCGAAGAGATCCGTGCAAAGCCCGCGTGTCGCGAAGGCCGCCACGAACACGTTCGTGTCGAAGAAGACCTTCACGAGACGTCGCGGAAGACGTCCTCGTCGGTCAGGTACCCCTGCGACTCCGCCAAGGGCAGCGCCCGCTTCCGCATGCGCTCGAACCGGAGCAGTGCAAGCTGCCGTCGGAGCGCGTCCCGAGCGAGGTCGCTGCGAGTTCGGCCCGTGCGTGTGCAGGCTCGGCCGAGTTCTCGCTCGAGTTCTTCGTCGAGGCGAATCGTGATGGTCGAAGTCTTCATGTGCGACAATGTAATACGTCAGAGTCTGCCGGCAACACTCGGCACTGCGCTTCATCAGCCATTGCGACCGGGACGGTCAGAGCATGAATCGGCTCCCGACCGTCGTGCCCCTTCACCCCACCCCTACCACCGTCGCTCGCGGCCCCCTCACCTCGAGATCGTCCCCGCGCACCGCTCCCACCATCGCCTCGCCGATCGGCGAGGCCGGCGTGACCACGAGAACCTCGCGGCCATCGACCTCGACGGTTTCTCCCCCGGCGACCGGCAAAAGAAAGTAGACGGCTCGCCCGCCGCCTGCGCGTTCGACCTCGACCAGCGCGCCGAGCGCGACCGGTTCGTCGGCGCCGAAGTCGCGCACCTCCATGCGTTGCAGCGCGAGCAGGTCCTCTTGCAGCGTCTCGACTCGGCCCGCGAGCCCGCGCGCGAGGTAGCCGGCCTCGATCGCGCGCGTGTCCTTCGGGTGCTCCTGCCGGGCCTCGGGGTGCGTCGCCCCGGCGCGCGTCCCGAGCTGCGTCGCACGCATCTGCTCGAGGCGCTCGGCGAGCCTCTCGCAGAGACGCTGCAGGATCTCCCGCTTGTCCGAGGACGGCAGCGCAATGCTCCGTTCGCGCGTCAGCGCGCGACCGCGGTGCGCAGCGACCGCGCGACGGCTCGACGGTCGCGCGCGGCGAGGGCCCCGATGCGCCCGAGGACGAGCGATTCGTCCAGCGTGAACAACTTGCATCGAAACACCGAGGCGAGCCGCAGCCCCGCCGAGTCCAGGTCCTCGACGACGACGCTCGAGTGCTCAGCGGTCACCGCAAGCCTCTTCGTCGAAAGGGGATGTCCATTCCGAGAGAGTGGAGTCGAGACCCTTCAGGTAGGCCCGGTCGGACGCATGCTGGCGTCGAAGGGTAACCCGGTCGCCGTCGATCTCGAACTGGACCACGTCCCCCTGCTTCAGGCGCAACGCACGCCGCACGTCGGCCGGAATCGTCGCCTGGTACTTGCGCGTGAGACGAGACGACGCGATCGTTGCCATGGCCCGTCCGTATTGCCTTCGCAGTACATTGGCAATTGGTGCGCGGCAGCTTCGGCCTGATGCGACATGGGCCGGGCCCCTCGCGGTGGTCGCGCCGCAGTCGGGTCTCGCCGACGCCTGGGAGCTGCCCCGCGGCTCGCCTTCCCCCGGCACCGGTGGTACGAGGCCACCAGCTGCCGCGGGCCTTCTCGCGCCGCCGCGAACACCCTCATCCTGAATCGGGAGAACGATGGTCGGAATCAGCTCGATCGGCATCTACGTGCCGCGCTCCCGCCTCGACCGAGCGCTCATCGGCAAGGCCTGGGGCAGGAAGCAGCCGCCCGGCGAGAAGGCGGTCGCCCACTTCGACGAGGACGCGCTCACGATGGCGGTCGCCGCCGCGCTGCGCTGCATCGGAGACGGCGACGCCGCGTCGATCGATGGCCTCTTCTTCGCCTCGACCTCCTCGCCCTACCGCGAGAAGCAGGTCGCGAGCTATGTCGCGACCGCCTGCGACCTGCAGCGCACGATCCTGACCGCCGACTTCGGCGGCTCGGTGCGTGCCGGCGTGTCGGCTCTCTCCGCCGCCATCCGCGCCGTGCAGAGCGGAGCGGCCAAGCGCGTGCTCGTGGCCGTCGCCGACTGCCGGCCGGCGGAACCCGAGGGCGACCTGGAAGGCGTGCTCGGCGACGCCGCGGTCGCCGTGCTGGTCGACGCGAAGGGGACCCTCGCCGCCTTCGACGGTGCGGCCGCGGTCGCCGAGGAGTTCACGTTCCAGTGGCGCACCGACCGGGGCGGCCCGGTCCAGATGCAGGACGCGCGCTTCTCGGCGACGCACGCCTACCTGCGCGACCTGCCCGAAGTCATCGGAAGGGTGCTGAACGAGCGCGGACTCGGCACCGACCAGGTCGCGGCACTCGCCGTCGGCCACCCCGACGCGCGCACGGCGCAGGATCTCGCCAAGGCGGTCGGCGTCGACCCGAAGACGCAGCTGGTGCCGTCGCTTTCCGCTGCGATCGGCGTGACCGGCTCGCCCGACCCGCTGCTGCTGCTCGGCGCGGCGATCGAGCGCGCGAAGCCGGGCGACGCGATCGTCGTCGGCGCCTTCGGCGAGGGCGCGGAAGCACTGCTCTTCGCCGCCGGCGAGGCGGCCGGACCCGGCGCCTGCCGGCCGTCGCTGCAGTCCGCGATCGACGACAAGCTGCCGCTGCCGACCTACGAGAAGTACCTGAAGTTCCGCCGCATCCTCGGGCAGGACGACACGCCGGTCGAGGCGGTCTCGAACATCGCGGAACACCGCGAGATGCAGCAGGACACGCGCCTCTACGGCTCGCGCTGCGCGGCCTGCGGGCTCGTGCAGTACCCGCAGGCGAGGGTCTGTCTCGCGTGCAAGCAGCGCGAGGGGCTCGAGCCGGTGAAGCTGCGCAAGCGCGGAACGATCTTCACCTACACGATGGACCACCTCGCGGCGAACCTCGACCACCCGATGGGGATGGCCGTGGTCGACCTCGACGGCGGCGGGCGCGTCTACGTGCAGACGACCGACGCCGCGCCGGAGGCGATCCAGATCGGCGCATCGGTCGAGCTCACTTTCCGCCGGCTCCACGCCGGCGGCGAGAACTACAACTACTACTGGAAGGCGCGCCCCGCGTGAGGGCGGCGCGGAGCATGCGATGAGCACATCGATCCGCGATCAGGTCGCCGTCATCGGCGTCGGCTGCACGAAGTTCGGCGATCTTTACGACTCGACCTACGAGGACCAGGTTTGCGACGCTGCCTTCCAGGCCTATGCGGACGCGAAGATCGACCCCTCGGAGATCGACGCCGCCTACGTCGGCACCTATCTGCCGCACTCCCAGGGGGGGAAGGCCGGCATCTCGCTCGCCGACCCGCTGCGCCTCTACGATCGCCCGGTCACGCGGGTCGAGAACTTCTGCGCCACCGGCACCGACGCCTTCCGCAACGCCTGCCTCGCGATCGCTTCGGGGCAGCACGACATCGTGCTGGTGGTGGGATCCGAGAAGCTCAAGGACCGCCCGGGACGCGGCATCCCGCGCATCGGCCACCAGATCCTCGGCAAGGGCAACACCGCCCCCGGGCTCTTCGCGCTCGCCGCGAACCGCTACATGCACGAGTTCGGCGTGACCCGCTCGACGCTCGCCAAGGTCGCGGTGAAGAATCACTGGAACGGCAAGCGCAACCCGCTCTCGCACCTGCGCATGGAGGTGACCGAGGAGCAGGTGCTGAACGCGCCGATGATCGCGTCGCCCTTCGGCCTCTTCGACTGCTGCCCGACGACCGACGGCGCGGCCGCGGCGATCGTCTGCCGAGCCGACATCGCGAAGCGCTTCCGCGACGACTACGTGCTGGTGAAGGGCGCCGCCCTCGCCGTCGCGACGGGTCGTCCCTACTACGACCCGACCTTCGACTACCTGGGCTTCCGCTCGACGCAGGCCGCGGCGAAGGCCGCCTATGCGCAGGCCGGGATCGAGCCGTCCGACGTCGACCTTGCCGAGGTCCACGACTGCTTCACCTGGACCGAGATCACGAACATCGAAGATCTCGGCTTCTTCGAGAAGGGGCAGGGCTGGAAGGCCATCGAGGAGGGCAAGACGCGGATCGACGGGTCGATCCCGATCAACCCGAGCGGCGGGCTGAAGTCCTTCGGCCACCCGATCGGCGCCTCGGGCGTCCGCATGATCTACGAGTGCGTGAAGCAGCTGCGCGGCGATTGCGGCGAGCGCCAGGTGAAGGACCCGGAGATCGCTCTCGCGCACAACGTCGGCGGGCCGGGCGCGGTCTCCTGCGTCGTGGTTCTCGGGCGCAGGGACTGAGTTCGCGCGAGCCGCGAGCCCCGGTCGGCGCCCACGGTGCCGGCGGCGCATCGCGGCCTGCACCGGCCCCGCGATTCAGGGGTCGGACTGCTTGTGCGCGTAGGAGAGCCGGCCGGAGCCGGCCTTCAGCGTCGCGACGTCGGACCAAGCCTCGCCGCTCGACTCCACGAGCAGCTCCAGGTCGGGTCCGAAGTCGTCCGAGAGCGAGGTCCTGGTGGTCCGCACGAGGAGGCCCGCGCCGTTGCGCTGGCTCGAGACCTCGGGCAGGAACACGTCGAGGCGTTCGAGGCCCGACGAGCGCCACGCGGCGGGGTCGGCGAGGCGGCAGCGCCGCGCCGAGGTGCCGCGGCACTTGAACGCGGCGCCGGGCAGCGCGACGTCGAGGGCGACCGTACCGCTCGGCTCGCGCAGCACGACGCGCAGGCCGTCGAGCGGCTCGAGCGTCGCCGGGGCCGGCGCGGCCGGCGAGTTGCGTCCGTCGCGCGCGAGGTCGGCCTCGACCGAGATCGTGTCGCGCCCGGTGGCGGTGGTCGGCATGAGCACGCGCGCGGTCCGGATCGCAGCCGAGCCGACCGAGGTGAAGATGCGGCTCCGGTGGGTTGGGAAATCGCCGGGATCGGTCGAGGTCATGACGACCCGGTTCTCCAGCATGGTGCCGGGCGCCACGCCGGCATCCACCCGCAGCGTGATCCATACGTCGTGGCAGGCGGGCAGGTCCACGGCGCCGCACGAGGGCAGGTCGCCGAGCGAGAGCTCGACTCGGTCCGCGAAGACCGTCGCGGGAACGAGCGACCAGTCCGGTGCGCGTCGCGCCTCGACGAAACTCGTCCCCGGCGGCAGCAGGTCGGTCACGACGACGCCGGGCGCGACCGCGAGCAGGCTGTTCTCGATTGCGAGTTCATAGACGGCCCGGTCGCCCGGACGCACCGGGTCGTTGCGATCATCGAGGTCGATGTCGAAGCCGCGCGGGACGGCGTGCACCGGCCGCGCGGGCAGGGCCAGAGCCGTCGCCACGACGAGCGCACAGGCGAGCGAGGCGCGGGCCGACGGATACTCTCGGGCGGACCGGACGGTGCTGGATACCATGGCGCATCAGTATCAGCGCTGTCTTCGCCGCAGCAAGGTGCGATTTCCGCAGAGCCCGACCCGGCGCGCGCCAGCGGGTTTTGGGCGCCCTCGCAGAAGACGGCTCGGCGCGCCCCGCGAACCGGGGGCGGGCCCTGTAAACGGTTTCCCATTGATTCCCGTTCTCGACTCGCAATCCGGCGGTCCTTGCCGCCCGTGAGAAGCCCGGACCCGCGCCCTCGGGGTTTTCCCCATGTCCGGATTCCACCCATTGCCCGTACGATGCCGCGCCGTCACGCTGAAGGCCGGGCAGGGGGCTCGGCACGTCGATTGCTTCACCCCTGCCCACACGCAGCACGAACCGAGCAGGAGGCTCACTCCATGACGAAGCATGAATATCGAAAGAACCGGAAGTCCCCTCGAGGCCGCCTTGCCGCGTCGGCGCTGGCTTGTGCGCTGGCGGTCGCGACGGCGGGTTCCGCGTCGGCGCAGACGACCTACGGGGCGCTCAGCAACTTCGACATCTTCAACGAGACGGGCGGCGAGTGCAACGGCTTCGAGATCGGACTCGAGGGCCTGACGGCGGCCGACGTGCTCTACACCTTCGGCGCTCCCTACAGCCGCTACGGCGACCCGGTCGTCGAGTCCTACGCGACCGGCGTCTACGTCCGTTACAAAGCGCAGTGGGACGCCACCGGTGGCGCCTACCTGCAGGCCACGCCGCAGGCTCCCGCAGTCATCACCCCGACCGATGGACACGCCTGCTTCAACGGCGGGGTCGGCGACTACCTGACCAGCGGGTGCGAGCATTTCGGCATCGTCACCAACGGCAATCCGACCAAAACCACCTACCGCTGGCTGATCGCCGATCCCGTTATCCCCGGTCAATTGCTCGCGGCGGGCACGCAGGTGCAGATCCCGGCCCCGGTCGTGAACGTCACGCCGCCGCCGGTTCCGGGCCCGGACGTCGTGCAGAGCGTGATCGTGCCGCCCAAGGCCGAGTCCCCTGACCAGTGGGGCGATGCGCAGTGGGTCAAGGTCTTCGTGACCGAGTCCGCCGACCCGCAGGACATCGAGAACCTGGTGACCGACGACCCGGGCGTGCCGCAGGACGAGAGCGAGACCGAGACCGAGTGGGTGCTTCTCCAGGCCTGCCCCTTGAGCGAGGAGCCCTGCGAGGACGAGTTGGCGAGCGAAGCCCAGGCCGGCGACGGCAACGAGTCGGTCACGCGCCGCTACGAGTTCTACGCCTACACGGGCGAGTACGATCCCGAGAACCACGAGGCGATTCCCGTTGCTGGTGTCGTCGCCAAGGGCGGCCCTCTCGGCATCGGCAAGGGCGCCGCGCCGGATCCGATCGACGTCGGCAACTACGCCGGCGCGCAGATGGTCGCGGTGAATCTGACGCCGCTTCCGCCGCTGACGCTGCACACCCTCGACGTCACCACCGCGGGCGACGGTACCGGCAACGTGACCAGTTCGCCGGCCGGGATCGACTGCGGCTCGACCTGCAGCGCATCCATCGCGGAGAATACGGTCGTGACGCTCACCGCGCTCCCGGACGCCGATTCGTTCTTCGGCATCTGGGGTGGCGCCTGCAGCGGCACCGCTCTCTCGACCGACGTGACGATGAGCGCCGACACGAGTTGCTCGGCCACCTTCCACCTGCTCTCGGCGAGCGCCGACCTGGTGCTGACGACGAAGCAGCCCAAGCCGGTCAAGGTGGGCAAGAAGCTCACCTACAAGGCGACCGTACAGAACATCGGTCCCGCACTCGCACCGGCCCCGGTCATGGCCTTCGACCTCTCCGCGCTCGGCGCCGGGCAGGCGCTCTCGATCCGGGCGCCCCGCAACTGTGCGATCAACGGTGCGTTGGTGACCTGTCCGCTGAAGGACCTGAAGGCCTTGCGCAAGAGCAGCGTCGCCGTCTCGGTCAAGCCGATCGCCGCGGGGGTCGCCACGGCGATCGTCGACGCGACCAGCGGTGCTCCGAGCGCCGACCGCAGCAGGGCCCAACTCCAGATCGACGTGACGGTCAATCCCTGACCGGCCGACCTTCACTTCGCTCCGGTCTTTCGAGAGGCCGGCGTCGCCCGGGTGCGACGCCGGCCTCTCCCGTTTGGGTCGAGCGGGTTTTCGCTGCTACGGGAGCCGGGAAACCCCGAACCCTGAGGAGGAGTCGATGAACAAGCTGTTCGTTCCCTGCCTGGCCGTCCTGGCACTCGGCTGTGCGCCCGCGGCGAAGATCGTCACGGCACCGGTGAATGCCGCCGCCAACGTCGCCACCACCGCTACTGGAGCCGTGGCCGGAGTCGCGACGACCACCGTGGGTGCCGCCGCCGGCGTGGCGACCACCACGGCGGGTGCCGCCGCGACCGTCGCGACCGCGCCCGTCAACGCGATCGCCGGCCGGTCCGGCACCACCAGCACCACCACGGCGCCGGCCGCGGCGGGCCGTAATGCCGGTTGCCAGGCCGAGGTCGCGAAGTTCTGCCCCGGCGTGCGCAAGGGCGTCCTCGCGTGCCTGCACGGTCACGACGCCGATCTCTCCGAGGGCTGCAAGGCGAGCATGACCTCGGTCGAGCGTTTCCCGTCGTGCCTCGCCGATGCGGGCCGCCTCTGCCCGAACGCGTCGCCCTCGAGTGCCGGCCTGATGGCCTGCCTGCGCACCCGGCAGAGCGACTTGTCCGAGGACTGCCGCCAAGAATTGCGCAAGGTGCGCTGAGATACGAGCGGGCGGTCTTCCGTCGAGGCGGCGCCCGGGATCGGTCGATCCCGGGCGCCGCCTGCGTTTCAGATCAGGAGCGCGGCCGCGAAGATGCCGATCATCGTGAACGTGATGGCCAGCCGCGTGGCGGTGCCGGCGACGGTGCCGAACCAGGTCGCAAGTCCGACCTTGCCCGCGCGCAGGAAGCTGCGGTTGGTCGCATAGTCGCCGATCATCGCCCCCATGAGCGGCAGGACGAGAAGTCCGATCGGGCCGAGCAGGGGCGTGGTGAAGGTGCCGGCGGCCGAGCCGATCGCCGCCCCCGTGATCGCGAGCGGACTCGCGTTGGCGCGCTTGGCGCCGAGCGTCCTGGTGAGCGAGTCGGCGAAGAAGGCCGCGACCGCCAGCGCGCCGACCAGCCCGACGGTCCATCCCGAGATCCGGGTGAAGTGGTCGATCCAGGCGGCGAGCGCCACGCCGGCGAAGACCAGGGTCGGACCGGGGAGGATCGGGCGGACGGTTCCGACGACGCCGGCCGCGATCATCGCCAGCGCGAGGATCCAGAGGAAGATCGTCATGGCACCCGAGGGTGGCGATCGGCGCTGCAGCGCGCAAGGCTCCCGCGCGACCGGATCAAGGCCGCGACGCCGGCATCCTCTGTCCGCCCGGGCAATATTGCCTCGGAGCGAGCGCGCCGGGTCTCTCGATCCGCGTCTGCAGGGCGCCGTCGTGAGCGACGTCGGGCGGCCGGGCGAGGCTCGTGCCCGCTCCCGGGGGGCGTCGGAGACGCTCGCGCGTGGTGCTGACGCGGTGCGTGACACCCGTGCCGCGTCGTGCCTTGGAGCAGCCATGGCGCGGTGCTAGCGGCGGGGTCGTGA
>Ga0114966_10006006_pt1 | contig 10179 bp, 8 predicted proteins | sample M_130207_XF_Meta_FD_87029 | JGI IMG/M metagenome (GOLD analysis project Ga0114966, IMG submission 87029) | Freshwater microbial communities from Lake Montjoie, Canada to study carbon cycling - M_130207_XF_MetaG | ecosystem: Environmental > Aquatic > Freshwater > Lake | place: Lake Montjoie...
GCAATTTTCAACGTTGATTTGATCACTCTGTTTTATTGAAGATTTGATCACTCTGTTTTATTGAAGATTTGATCACTCTGTTTTATTGAATTGGAGAAGAAACATGGAGAGAGCTGCCCGCCCCGAAGCAACCCCTGCCGTTCGTGCTTCGGACAATCAGCTGGCCACCGGTCCCACGCATTCCGGCACAGGACAGCAAGTCGCTGAACACGTCAAACGAGACTGGTGCTCCGAGGAATTTCGACAACTCGTCACGTTGGGTGAAAGTACCACCGCAGGTGGATGGTCCAGTAATCGCGAGCGATGCTGGGCGGCTCAACTGGCGAGGCTGATTAATGATTTTCAACGGATTCCTCTTCAATTGGTGAACGTGGGGATCGGCGCAAATCTGATCTCGCAACGCAGCCCTGCCTATGAGCACAGCGGAAAACCCGCAGCATTGATGCGTTTGGAGCCTCATGTATTCAAACACAATCCGGATTTACTGATTGTTGCGTATGGGCTGAATGATTCCCGCGGAGGAACACCCTTAGAGTTGTTTAGGGAAGAGATGAAATCGTTGCTGGATCAGGTTCGACAAAAAATTCAGCCGCTGATCGTGTTGCCGGGTCCCTACTATATGGTTGGCTTCGAGCGATACGGACCGCATTTCAATCATGCAACTCTGGAAATTTTTCATCAATTCAACGATGCGATTCGGAGCATCGCCGCTGAAAAAGATTGTCTATTTGTTGATTTGCTGTCGGCCTACGGCAATGCCAACTGGCTGATCCATAATGACGGATGCCATGCCAACGATGTGGGACATCGGATTGTCGCCAATAAGATCTTTGAAGTGCTCGCCACCAACTGCTCCGGACTGTCGAAGGAAACCCAAGAACTGGAAAAGCATATTCCTCCTTGGCGCGATGAATCCGTACTACGGCACGAAGCGGGTGAGAAATGACCACCGCCTGAAATACAGAGTTGTCATCCGGAGTAAGTCATCCGGCCTGGCAACTCTGCTGTTGCAAGATTTTCAGGTACCGAGGATCGCCTCGGTAGCTCCCTCAAAATCCGTACTGATTCGAAACAGTGGAAAGGTGCCGCTCGGGGCTGACTAGGCATGGTCCTCGCAGCCGATGCAGAGAAAAACATGGGAGCCGATACAACGAATCAGCATCAGGTCTATTTGAACGGTGAGTTCCTACCGCGGAACGAGGCCAAGATTTCCGTGTTCGATTCGGCGGTGATGCTCGGCGACACGGTCACCGAATCGACTCGAACGTTTGCCCATAAGCTGTTCAAGTTGGAACAGCACATCGAACGACTTTACAGATCCCTCAAGGTGACTCGCATTAGTCCTGGGATATCGATGCCGGAGATGGTCGAACTGTCGCTGCGTGTCTTGGAACAGAATTCTTCCTTGCTCGCCCCCCATGAAGATTGCTGGCTTGTTCACAATATCTCCCGAGGTCTATCGATCCCCGGCGCGGATCCGACGATTCAGCACTCGCCAGCAACAATTATCCTCTTCACTTCTCCACTGATTCTGACGGACTGGGCGCCGTTCTATGTTGAGGGGTGCCATGCGGTCACACCCATGAGCCGCGCCATCCCCTCTCAATCGCTCGATGCCCGAATTAAAAATCGCAGCAGGATGGCCTACACTCTTGCTGAAATAGAAGTGAAACTTGTCGACCCCAAAGCGCAAGGAATCATTCTCGATATTTACGGGAATGTGGCAGAGAACAAGGGAGGAAACTTTTTCCTGTTTTCTGAAGGAGTTCTGAAAACCCCTTCGACGAGCGCAGCTCTTGCTGGAATCAGCCGAGCAACAGTCTTGGAGTTGGCTGGCTTACTTGGAATCCCGGTTCGAGAATGCGATTTGCAAGCCTACGACATCTACACGGCCGAAGAAGCATTTTTTACGAGTACGCCCTATTGCATTATGCCCGCAACTCGCTTCAACGGATTGCCCGTGGGAGACGGAAACGTTGGACCTGTCACTAAGCAACTTTTAGCCGCATGGAGTGATCTTGTCGGAGTGGATATCGTCGCGCAGGGACTGAAACAACTCAATCTGTCTGAGTGAATTGTGCCACACACACACTTCCGATTCTCGCCACCCAAAAATTTTGCCCCCCGGAAATGTTGCCGTGGTCCCAAGACACATGGCGAGCAACCCTATTTCGCTGATGTATAGCAAAACCTCCAAATCCGCGAAGGCACGTTAACGCAGGACGAGAATCAAAAAGCTCGGAGCGCAATTCCATCGACAGAACACGAAGGGAACCCCCTCTTTAGAAACCGCCGCAAGAATCCAATCCGAAATGGCAACATGCCGACGGTGCCTACTTTGGAATAAACCGTTGTCAACACGGACACGCTGCGACGGACCGTGAATGACTTCGCCCGATACGCCATCACCCATTTGGTAATTTTCGGTACAGCAGTCGACCGCTTCTCTGCGTCCGTTGGTTCTGTTTTTTCGAAATGGTGAAGCGAACTAAATAAACTCAACGTCAGGTCCAGAATCCCCACTCACCCAAATAGAATTTGACAAGGGAAACCGACGTGACCCTGAGCACTTGCGAGCTGTCGGTCGAGCAACTATTCTGACGCTCGTAATCGCCCAGGTGGCGGAACTGGCAGACGCGCTAGGCTCAGAACCTAGTGTCAGCAATGACGTGCAGGTTCGATTCCTGTCTTGGGCAATTCAATACGCTGAAGCGACTTACGTTACCTGATGGTGTTCATCAGTGCAGTGAAAACCTTGTTTCAATCGTGGAACTTTTCCACGAAAAGAAAAGGATCTGCACAATGACACGCAAAAAGAACGTCCTGCCGTCCTATTTACTGCACAAATCTAGCGGACAGGCTAGAGCTCGAATCGACGGCAAGGAATATCTACTCGGCCCCTTTGGATCAGAAGCCAGCCGGATTCGATATGGGCAGTTGATAGCCCAATCGGCCAATGGCGTTCCGTGTGACACTATCGCCGTCTCCAATCGTGGAAAATTTCCACCAAATGATTATGGACCATCAGTGAACGCGTTGTGCCTGGTGCTCATCGAACAGTGGCGGCAGCACTACAACACGATCCGGCCACACAGTGCCTTGGGCTATCGCCCCCCGGGGCCGGAGGCGTGGATGCCCCGTGCGACTCGTCGTATCTCTTCGGCCGGTTTCGCCAGATGATGGCGTGAGCGTGTGTCAGGGCCGTTATTTCGGAACCTTGATCTCCGGATTCCCGCGGTTTTCTTTGTGGGGCATCGATAGCCGGAACAACTGCTCGCCGGAAGAGTGACTGAAGAACCCGTCGCGATTCCAGCGGGGCTGCTCGCGGTCGGGTGGCGAAGGCAGGTCGAAGGTGGCGGTGAGCGTGTAGGTGTCGTCGGCTGTACGCTCGTAGCGATACGCCGTCCCGGTCACCGGATCGGTCGTGCGTTGCAGGAAGGTCGTTGGGTCTTCGGCGAGCGGCTTGAGCGTGGCAGGCAGGATCCCCTGTCGTTCGTAATACGTTTCAACTTTCTGCTGGATCGAACGCAGGTCGCTGACGCGGCTGGCATCGAGCTGCAGGAGCCGCTGTCGGAATGGACTGCCGACGGCGTAGAGGGCGGCCACGAGCGAGACGACGGCGAGGGCGGCTCCGATGCGCTGGAGCCAGTCGCGCCATCGGGGCGCCGGCGGGATCGTCCCCAGCCCGGTAGCCGAGCCGATCATCTCCTCGCGACGCACGTCGCTTGAAAACCAGAGATAGATGCCGCCCGCGAGCATAAGAATGGTCGCGGCCTTGAGGATGAAGCGGGCCGTCAGATCGCCCGAGAGAAAACAGACGATCGCGGAGATCAGATCGCCGGCCATGATCAGTGCCGTGATCAGCAGAGTGAGATAGGCAAGCGTGCGATAGATCGGGGTCAGCCGCACGGCGGGATCACGGCTCGCATCGCGGCCGATCGTGCGATGCACCAGCCCGAGGATGGGCAGCGAGACGAGCAGTGCCGCGGCGGCTGCCCGCAGCGAGCCCGCGGAAAAGACAGCGGCATCGTCTGTGGCTGCGGGCGGCCAGCGTTCGATGAATTGAAACAAGATCGCGCCGGTGGCGAAGGCGGCCGTGTAGAGCATGGCCATGCCGAGCAGATGGAGGAAGGCATCGCGAGGCGAACCCGACACCCGCTTCTTTGGCACGGGCACGGGGAGCGCCACGTCGGCGAATGCGTCGAGGGCATTCCTGGCCTCACGCGGCGACCAGCCGCCCGATTCGGCAGCCTGGGCGATGTCGGCTCGCGTCATGCCGCGTTCCAGACAGGCCTTCACGAATTCGACGAGCACTTCGGGAACGGATGCCATGAGCGGGTTCTCCATCTGTACGTGGGGAAAGTCATCCATGCACTTTTCCCACGTAAAAACATCCGATTGTTTTCAAGGATAGTCCGGTCAACGGCACGTCGGCAAGCGTTGGACGGTTGACGGACTGCCGATTGGGTGAAGGTTGAGGCCGTTCGCGGCACGTCGGGCTGTTTGGCGGCTGCAACGCTCCCCCCAAACCACCGCTGTGCGAGCAGTTCTTCACCGTCGGCGTAGCTCTTCCCTGAGTCCGGCTGGCGGGTGGCGGATCACGGCCGCCCTCAAAGCGAGTGAATGTCGATCGCTGGCAGTAAAGTCGGGCGCGATCGGGACGGTCTCTACGTCGTCATGCACCTGGACGAGTTCGCCCCAGTCGGTCAGCGGCCCGCGAGCGGGAGAAAGCGGAGGCGGCTCGAGCGGCTCACCAAGATGCATGAGAATCTTACGGACGGGCCCTGGATCGGTGATGAATGCAATCCGCCGGATGTCGCCGCCGCAGTTCGGGCACTCCAGTGGAAACTCCGCACCAACTCAAGCCATGAGTTTTGCCCAAGCTAGGCTCTTTCGACGCTGATCCGGCAAGGGTTGTTGTGGGTCGGCGGGCCCCGTCATAATCGCGAACCCGCACCGGCTGCTCACCGATTGTGAACGGACCGTTGACCGATCGATCCTTTCGTCAACCAAACTGGTGACAGCCATGAAAACGGTCACTCATGCACCACCGTGCGAAACGGGAGGGCGGATGACAATGATCGTGTGACTCGGTTATCAGCAGCAGATGGTGTCGGATCTATGGTGACAGAAAAACAGATTCTGACACGATGATCGTGCGTTCGATCATCGTGTGACTCTCTTAAACCCGGCAGAGCCGAAGCGGTACCTTTCTTGATTCCTCAAGCCCTAGAGCCGACAGAGCCCTGATCCCCGTTGCAAGCTCTGCAGGTCTGGCCGTTGCAGTCGCCCCCGAAACTCTACTCGCCCCCCGAATCCAAATCATTCGTACGCTCGATCGCAAGCGGTGAGGACGTCTCACGACGGCATCAGAGCGACTCTCCTTTCGTGTCCCTCGCGGAGCGATGATTCCGCATGGACGGCAAAGACGCCACGGATGACGCTCGATTTCGTCGGAGAGGGGGGGTATGTTTTCTAGACTTGAATCTGACCCAAGCCCCCTCCGTTCCAAAGACACCCCATGCTCGGCCTGCCCCCCGTCACCCAGATGCTGATCCTCATCAACGTCATTGTCTATGTCACCGCGGGCATGGACATTCCCTTGCCGCCTGAGGAACTGGCGTTATGGCCGCTGGGCCCTCACTTCAGGCCGTGGCAGTTGCTGACTTACGGATTTCTGCACGGCGGCGTTTCGCACCTGATGTTCAATATGTTTGGTCTGTACATGTTCGGAGACGACATCGAACGCGTCTGGGGCTCCAAACGCTTTCTCACTTACTACCTCGTCTGTGTGCTCTCCGCGGGTGTCGCCCAACTGGCGGTTTCATTTCTGTGTGGCTCGAGGTCACCCACGGTCGGCGCCTCTGGCGGGGTCTTCGGATTACTCCTCGCTTTTGCCATGCTCTATCCAAACCGGATGATTATGCCTCTCATTCCGCCGATCCCCATGCGCGCGCCGATTTTTGTAGCATTGTACGGCGGGCTGGAGTTATTTCTGGGCGTCACTGGCACGCAGGCCGGTGTGGCTCACTTTGCCCATCTGGGGGGACTCGCCGGAGGCTACCTGTGCATCAAATTTTGGCGTTGGAGACGTTAAATGCTGCCGGGTTCGCACGCCGTACGACGGAAAAAACGGGTCGATCGCCGTTGGAATGCGGCCGTGATTTCGGAATTGAATGGTCACAATTGTCGTAAGAATTCGGCAATCGACGGTGGAGTCCGGCGTCAGCAATACTGTCCGAATCCGCTGTCGATTGCCGATTTTGATCCCCAATATCTCTGACCGTCGTGGACGTCACAAGCGTGGTCCACAACGATACGGAGGAACCAATGCGGATCCACAGAGGCGGGCGGATTCCAGAACCGGCCACCTCGTAAACTGCACCCGTTGGTAACAACTCACGTTTCGTCCCTGTTACGGAATGAGGGGTGGCTCACTCGTCTGGTGCGTGGTGCTGTTGGAGTCACACCAACGTCGAAACCGATCCAGAGAGAGATAGACGACGGGTGTTGTGTACAGGGTCAGCATCTGACTGACGATCAATCCTCCGACGATGGTAATTCCCAGCGGCCGCCGAAACTCGAATCCTTCACCCGTTCCTAGAGCCAATGGTAGCCCACCCAGCAGCGCTGTGAGCGTCGTCATGGTGATTGGTCGAAAGCGGAGAATGCACGCGCGAAAGATCGCTTCTTGCGGAGACATGCCGTGATTTCGCTCTGCATCCAAAGCGAAATCGATCATCATGATTGCATTCTTTTTGACGACACCAATCAGTAGCAAAATACCGATCAAAGCCATGACGTTCAGTTCGACGCGGCAGTAGAGCAATGCCAGTAACGCCCCGACGCCGGCAGACGGAAGAGTGGACAAAATCGTCAACGGATGAATATAGCTTTCGTAGAGAATTCCCAAAACGATGTATACCGAGACCAACGCCGCCAGAATTAGCAGCGGCTGATTTCCCAGAGAATCCTGAAAGGCCTGCACCGTTCCCTGAAACCTACCCCGAATGCTTGGGGGCATCCCCAGTTCACGTGCCACATGCTCGATTCGGGGCACAACGTCGCCGAGCGACGTCCCGGATGACAGATTAAAAGAGATCGTCACCGAGGGGAATTGTCCAGAACGATTGGCCGTCAGAGCTGTATTGACCGAAGTCTGACGAGACAGGGTGGAGAGCGGTATGGGAGCATGATTCTGTCCCTGCACAAAAATGTGACGTACGGAATCCGGGGTCTCTGAAAACTCGGGTTTGACTTGCATGACAACTCGATACTGGTTGAGAAATTGATAGATCGTCGACACCGGTCGCTGACCAAACGCGTCGTAGAGGGTGTCATCGATCATCGCCATACTAATTCCACGGCGCGACGCGGAATCACGGTCGATGGTCAACCGTGTTTGAAGTCCACGAGTCTGCTGATCGGAATTGAGATCGACAAGACCGGGTATCAGCCGCATCGCATTCAATAGTTTGGCGTTCCAATCGGTCAATTCATCAAGGTTTTCGCCCTGCAGGGTGTATTGGTATTGAGCGCCGCTGGACCGTCCACCGACGCGTAAATCCTGACTGGATTGGAGTAAAAACGATGCTCCGGGGATTGTCGAGGTTTTGCTGCGAATTCGGGCGATCACATCATCCGCACTGATCTTGCGCTCGTGCCGCGGCTTCAGGACAATAAACATGCGGGCATAATTTGCTTCCGCACCGAGGCCGCCCACACTGGCGATCAAGTTCGCAACCGCCGGGTCTTGAGACGTGATCGCCGCAAACTTCGCGACCAGTCGTGACATCGACTGAAAAGACGTGTCCTGATCCGCTCGTAAAACTCCGTTGACTCGACCGGTATCCTGTTGGGGAAAGAATCCCTTGGGGACTATGATGTACAGATAAACCGTGAGGGCAATCGTGGACAGAGTGACGAGCAGCATCGTCGGTTGATGACGCAACACGAGCTTCAATGTTGTGGCATAGAGGGTCAAGATCTTCTCGAAGACCGTTTCACTGATGAGATAGATTCGGCCTCGCCGCTGATCGTGGCGAGACTTGAGCAACACAGCGCAGAGCATCGGCGTTGCGGTCAATGACACAACAAGAGATACGAGAATCGCTGCCGAAAGCGTCACGGCGAACTCTCGGAACAGGCGGCCGACAATTCCGCCCATCAAAAGAATGGGAATGAAGACAGCAATCAAGGACAGGCTGATCGCTAGCACAGTAAAGCCAATTTCACGGGCTCCGCGAATCGACGCTTGCCGTGGTGACATTCCCGCTTCGATGTACCGAGTGATATTTTCAATGACAACGATCGCATCATCAACGACAAACCCCGTGGCAATCGTCAACGCCATGAGCGAAAGATTATTGAGACTGTACCCGGCCAAATACATCACACCGAATGTCCCGATCAGCGACACCGGTACGGCGACGCTGGGAATGAATGTGGCGCGAAGATCCCGCAGAAACACGAAGACGACCAGAACCACGAGCCCGACCGAAAGCAGCAATGTCCATTGAACGTCGTGAAGCGATGCGCGAATTGTTGCTGTCCGATCCATCATCACACGCAACGTCATCTCCGCCGGAATTTGCGCATCCAATTGTGGAATCAGAGACCGAATACGATCCACCGTTGCGATCATGTTCGCCCCCGGCTGGCGGTAGATCACGATCGTCACCGCCGGTTGGCCGTCGGAGAGGCCATAGGTGCGGATGTCCTCTACGGAATCCGTCACGTCTGCCACGTCACCCAGACGCAGTGGTGCGCCGTTTTGGTAGGAGATGATGAGAGATCTGTACGCGCTGGCTGTTAGCAGCTGATCCGTGGCCGTGATCGTCCACGCACGATGTGCATCCGAAATCTGACCCTTGGGTCGATTGGCGTTCGCCGCGTTGAGAACGGTCCGCACATCTTCAAGTCCGATACCAAGATGATTCAGCACGGTTGGATTTAGATCGACTCGCACCGCGGGAGGCGAGCCTCCGAGACCGATCGATCCAACGCCTGGCACTTGAGCCAGTCTCTGCAGCAGGATCGACGATGCCGCATCGTACATTTTAGGGCGGGTATAGCTGGTGGACGTCAGCGTCAAGATCATGATCGGAGAGTCGGCGGGATTGACTTTGCGATACGAGGGGTTGTTCGGCAGATTTGTGGGGAGTTGCCCACGGGCGGCATTGATTGCGGCTTGAACATCACGTGCCGCGGCATTGATGTCGCGATCAAGCTCAAATTGCATGGTGATCGATGTACCACCCAGCGAACTGGACGAGGTCATTTCGGTGACTCCCGCGATTCGCCCAAATTGCCGTTCCAAAGGGGCAGCCACCGACGACGCCATCGTTTCCGCGTTTGCCCCCGACAGCGAGGCACCCGCCTGAATCGTGGGGAAATCAACCTGCGGTAACTGTGCCACCGGCAGCAGTTGGTAACCGAGGCCCCCCGCCAATGTGATCGCGACCATGAGCAACGTCGTTCCGACCGGGCGATGGATGAAGGATGTGGAGAGGCTCACGCGTGCTCCTCATCCGGCACTCCCGAAACCACCGGAGCACGAAACATCGCTCCCAATTGGTCAAACCACAGATAAATGACGGGCGTTGTGTAGAGCGTCAGAATTTGACTGACGATCAGTCCGCCGATGATCGTGATCCCCAGTGGGCGACGCAACTCTGAGCCAACGCCGTTCCCCAAGGCGAGCGGAACGGCTCCCAAGAGTGCCGCCATGGTGGTCATCATGATCGGCCGAAAACGTAACAGACAGGCATCAAAAATCGCCTCGCGAGGCGATTTTTGATGCTGCCGTTGGGCATCGAGAGCGAAATCAATCATCATGATCGCATTCTTTTTGACGATCCCGATGAGCAAGATGATTCCGATCAGTGAAATGACACTCAATTCGATGCCGCAGAACAACATGGCCCCGAGCGCGCCAACACCGGCCGACGGCAGCGTCGAAAGAATCGTAATGGGGTGAATATAACTTTCGTAGAGCATCCCCAGAACAAGATACACCGTGACAATCGCAGCCAGAATCAGCAGAGGGGTGTTCCTGATCGATGCCTCAAAGGCAGCGGCCGTCCCTTGAAATCCAACACTGATACTCGGGGGAATTCCGAGTTCGTTCTTGGCGATGGAAATGACCTCAACGGCTTGGCCGAGTGAAACGCCCGAAGC
>Ga0114966_10006009_pt1 | contig 10176 bp, 9 predicted proteins | sample M_130207_XF_Meta_FD_87029 | JGI IMG/M metagenome (GOLD analysis project Ga0114966, IMG submission 87029) | Freshwater microbial communities from Lake Montjoie, Canada to study carbon cycling - M_130207_XF_MetaG | ecosystem: Environmental > Aquatic > Freshwater > Lake | place: Lake Montjoie...
ATGGCCGGCAGCAAACCGTCGATCGCGATCATCGGCGCAGGGATGGGCGGGCTGGCTGCCGCCGCCACCCTGCGCCGCGCCGGCTTCGGCGTGCGCGTGTTCGAACAGGCGGGCCGCTTCGGCCGCATCGGGGCCGGCATCCAGATGATGCCGAACTCGATGAAAGTACTGCGCGAGATCGGTGTCGAAGCCCTTGTCCGCGCCGCTGCTTTTGCCCCGAAGTCCCATTTGAACCGCATCGGCGACAGCGGCGAAATCACCATCGAGCTGCCGATGCCCGAAGAGCGCTACGGCGCGCCATATATGTGCATGCATCGCGCGACGCTGCACAATGCCCTACTGTCGGGCGTACCAACGGACATTATTCATCTCGGCAAGAAACTCGTCGGCATTGAGCAAAACACCAGCGAAGTCACACTGACATTTGCCGACGGCACGCGCGAGCGCGCGGACGCGGTGATCGGCGCCGACGGCGTCCACTCGGTAGTGCGCGAGCAACTGCTGGGCCCCGAGACGCCGTACAACAAAGGCCGTGTCGCCTACCGCGGCGTGTTTCCCGCTGCGCTGATGAATGGACTCGACATCGGGCCGTCACGCACCAAGTGGTGGGGCGAGGACCGGCACATCGTCATTTACTACACCACCGCCAAGCGCGACGAAATCTATTTCGTCACCAGCCTGCCCGAGAGCATAGGCTGGGCGACCAAAGAATCGTGGTCGGCCAAAGGCGATGTCAAGGAACTGCGCGCCGCCTACGCGGGTTTTCATTCCGACGTGCGCGCCGTGCTCGATGCATGTCCCGATTGTCACAAATGGGCGATCCTCGAACGCGATCCGCTGCCGCGCTGGAGCGTGGGCCGCGTTGCTCTGCTGGGCGATGCCTGTCACCCGATGACACCTTATATGGCGCAGGGTGCGGCGACTTCAATCGAAGACGCCGCGGTAGTCGCGCGCTGCCTTGCGGAAACCGCAGGCGACGACATCGAAGGGGCTTTCAAACGCTACGAAGCGCACCGCAAGCCGCGCACTTCGCGCATCCAGGCAATTTCGAGCGCCAACACCTGGATGCAGAAACCCGGCGACAATCCGGACTGGCTGTATGGCTACGACGCGTGGAAAGTTCCGCTGACGGAAACGCTCGCGCGTTAAAGCAACCACAAGATCGTCGCTCCCGCACAGGCGGCAGCCCAGGAAATAAATGCCTGACAAAATAAGCTCTCTGGATTCCCGCCTGCGCGGGAATGACGGCGAGTACAACGGGAGGAGGCAACATGAATAAGACGCCAATCGCAGCGCTACGGACAGCCGCCTGTTTTTCAATTGCCGTTCTATCGAGCTTCGCTTACGGACAAGCGGGTTATCCCGCCAAGCCGATACGCCTGCTCGTGCCCTTCGGCCCCGGCGGCGTCGGCGACATCACCTCGCGTGCGGTCATGCAAAAAATGAGCGAGGCAATAGGCCAGCAGATCATCATCGACAACCGGCCGAGCGCCGGCGGCATCGTCGCCACGGAAACCGTGGCGAAATCGGAGCCCGACGGTTACACGCTCTACCTGATGAACAATACCAATGCGGTGAGCGCCGCGATGTTCAAGAAACTGCCTTACGACACGGTCAAGGACTTCTCGATGGTGTCGACCATAGGCGCATTCAGTCTCGGCGTGCTGGTGAGCCCCGAATCGCCGGTCAAAAGCGTGAAAGAACTGATTGCGCAGGCGAAAGCCGGTGCCGGCAAATTCAATATAGGCACCATCAACATCGGCACCACGCAGTTTCTGTCGGCCGAGCTGCTCAAATCGATGACCGGCATCGACTCGACTACGGTGCCGTTCAACAACACCGCCGGCGTCCTCACAGCGTTGCGGGGCAACAACGTGCAGGCAGCGATAGAATTTCTGCCGCCGGTATTGGGTCAGGTGCGCGCCAACAGCCTGCGCGCAATCGCAGTGACTTCGAAATCGCGCTTCGCACTGCTGCCCGACGTTCCGACACTCACTGAAAGCGGAGTGCCCGGCTACGAAGTCTCGTCGTGGAACGGCATTGCGGTCGCCGCCAAAACACCAAAGGCCGTCGTCGAGCGGCTGAACCGCGAAATCCACGCCGCGGTAAATTCACCGCAGATCAGGGCGCGTTTCCAGGAGCTCGGCGTCGAGCAGAACACGAGCACCGCCGACGGCATGCGCAAATTCCTGGTCGATGAAATCGCCAAGTGGAACGCGCTGATCGACAAGGCGAACATTCCGCGACTATGACCGCGTGAAGGAAACTCGCAACGCGGTATCATTGGGGCTCCTGCCTTCGCTGCGAAATTTTCCCCATGAATTTGTTTCACCGTTTGCTTTTCTCACTGGGCGCCTGCGCACTGGCCGCACCGCCCGTCTGGCCGCAGAATTTCCCGTCGCATCCGATTAGATTCGTCATTCCGTTCGCGCCCGGCGGTCCGGCCGATGTGTCGGCGCGCACACTGGCCGTCAAACTGACGGAAACACTGGGACAGAACATCGTGATCGACAACCGTCCCGGCGGCGGCGGCATCGTCGCCGCGGAGATCGTCGCCCGCGCGCGGCCCGACGGACACACGATATTGCTGTGCAGTACGAGCGTGATGGTCATCAATCCCATCGTGACACCTGATGTGCCCTATAACGCACTGCGCGATTTCGCGCCGGTCTCGCTGGTTTCGTCGTCGCCTTACCTGCTGCTCACCCACGCCACATTTCCCGCGACCTCGGTGAAAGAACTCGTCGCCATCGCGAAAGCCAAGCCCGGCACGCTCAATTTCGGCTCCGCCGGCATCGGTTCGACATCGCATCTGGTCGCGGAGATTTTCCGCTCTATGGCCGGCATAGCCATGACGCACGTTCCGTATAAAGGGTCTGCGCTCGCCGCGACAGATCTGATGGCAGGCCAGTTGCAGGTCCTGTTCGAATCGGTGTCGTCCGCCCTGCCCAATGTCAACTCAGGACGTTTGCGCGCGCTGGGCATTTCGACATTGAAACGCTTTGCGCTCACGCCGCAGGTGCCGCCGATCGCCGAATCCGGCGTGCCGGGTTACCAGGCGGCAACGTGGCAAGGTGTCTGCGCGCCTGCCGGCACGCCGAAGCCGGTGCTTGCCGTGCTCAATCGTACCGTGGTCGATGCCGCACGCGCGCCGGCAACCGTGCAGCGTTACGCGGCACTCGGCGCAGAAGCCGTAGGCAGTACGCCGGAAGAATTTACGGCCTTCGTCAAAGCGGAGATTCCGCGCTGGACCAAAGCGATACGCGACAGCGGCGCGCGGCCGCAGTAATCAGCGCAGCACGACCAACGCGTCGGCAGCGACCGCGCCTTGGGGCCCGACGATCAGCGGATTGATGTCCATTTCGGCAAGCCGCTCGCGCATCTGCCAGGCAAGTTCGGACACGCGCACCAGAATGCCGGCAAGCGCATCGATGTCGCAGGCAGGCCGCCCGCGCCCGCCATCCAGCAAAGCGCGCAGCCTGATCTCGTCTATCATCGCGCGCGCATCATCGGGGCCGAACGGCGCCACGCGGTAAGACATGTCCCGGATGGCTTCGGCCATTACACCGCCGATGCCGAAGGCGACGACCGGCCCGAAGCCCGCATCGTTGACCACGCCGACGATGGTTTCGACGCCGCCCGCCACCATCTCGGAAACCAATACCCCCGCGAGCTGCGCAGCCGGTGCAGCACGGCGCGCGTTGGCCGTGACTCCGGCAACCGCCTCCTTAAGCTCCTGTGCATTTGCGACGTTCAGGCGCACGCCGCCGATATCCGATCTGTGCGCGATGTCGCGCGACACGATTTTCACCGCCAGCGGAAATTTCATCGTATCGTCGACAGTCTCTCTGCCAGGAGGCAGCAGCACGTCGCGGGTCACGGGGACGCCCGCCGCTGCCAGCACTGCCTTGCTTGCGTGCTCGTCCAATGTTGCCGCGCCGGCAGGCAGCGCGGGCAGAACGATGGCCGGCGCTGGCGCGTCCGTTCCAGGCTTCGGGATGCGCGCAAGCGCTTCGGCGTAATCTGCGAGCATCGCCATCGCGCGCGCAACGCGTGCCGGCGACGGCAGCACCGGCACGCCGATTTCGCGCAGCTTGGCGAAACCTTCGGGTGCGATCTCTGCCGTCATCGCCGAAAACGCCAGCACCGGCTTGTTGAATTTGGGCATTGCCTGTTCCAACAGGTCGCCGGCAAGCTGCAATTGGGCGCGCCCGGCCGAGGCAAACATGAAAGTCAGTTGGTCGATGCCGGGGTCGGCCAGCACGGCGCTGTAGGCGCGCAAAAAACTGTCCGCGGTTTCCGGACGCGGATAGCCGGCGGTGTAATCGATGGGGTTTTTCAGCGAGCCCATGGTCGGCAGCGATTTTTCGAGCAGCGCGGTCGTTGCCGCGGTTAGCGGCGGCAGCGTGAGGCCGACGGCATCGGCGGCGTCGCCGAACACCGCGGCTGAGCCGCCGGAGCCGCCCATCAATGCAACGTTGCGCCCCTTGGGCAGCCTGCCGGCGAGCAATGCGAGCGCGAAATCGGCGGCTTCATGGATATCGGTGACTTCGATGATGCCGCACTGGCGGAACGCCGCGCGATAGATGTCGTACTGGCCGGTGAGATTCGCGGTGTGCGAGGCGGCGGCGCGTTTGCCCTGCTCGGTGTTGCCCGCTTTCAATATCAATATCGGCTTGCGCGCGGCGAGCGCGCGGCGCCCGATTTCCATCAGCCCACGGCCGTCGGTGACGCCCTCGAGATAGGCAAGTATCACCTTCGTATGCGGATCATCGACAAAGGCGCTCATCAGTTCGGGCGCGGTGATGTCCGACTCGTTGCCGCTGGCGACTATATAGCGAAAACCGACGCCCGCCAGCGAGCATTGCAGGACCAAGCCATTGCCGAAGCCGCCGCTCTGGATCACCGCCGATACGCCGCCCGGCGTGTGCGCGGGGTCGCGCGCGATGCTGCCGAATGCGGCAAACACATGCGCATGCACATTGACCAGCCCGAGACAATTGGGCCCGATGACGCGTACCTTGCTTTCTTTCGCGGCAGCGAGCATCTCGGCCTCTATTCTCGCGCCCTCTTCGCCGGTTTCGCGAAAGCCGCCGCCGAGTATCACCGCGAACCCGATGCCCTTCGCCCCGCATTCACGCAACAAGGCGGGCGTCTGCGCTGCCGGCAGCGCAATGACAACGAGGTCGCAGGCGCCGTCGATGGCGGAAATCGACGGATAGCATTTATGCCCCGCCAACTCCGAATAGCGCGGGTTGATCGGATAAATGCCGCCCTGGTAGCCGTACTGGTTCAGCGCGCGCACTGTCTGCCCGCCCGGACGCGTGGGGTCGCCGCTGGCACCCGCGATGGCGATACCGCGCGGATTGAAAAGTTTTTCCAGGCTCATGCGGATGGCTTCCGCCGCAGCAGAATAATTTTGTCGTTGCAGAACACTTCGGCACCATGCTGGTTGTAAACGTGGTCGCGGAACACCACCACGCCGCGATCAGGCTTCGAGCTCGGCCTTTTCTCGATGACTTCCACCTCAGTGCGCAGGGTGTCGCCGGGGTATACGGGTGCCAGGAACTTCGCGCGCTCAAGCCCGACCAATGCAATCAGGCTTTCGCTGAACAGGTCCCCCGTCATCGCGCTGGAAAAAGACATGATGAGATGGCTGGGACAGAGACGCCCCGCGAGACCGAGGCTTTTGGCGTAGGCGTCGTCGAGAAAAAGCGGCACGTCGTAAGCGGTCAGCCGGCAGAACGCGAGCTGGTCTTCGTCGCTGATCCTGCGGGTGCGCGTCGGGTAACGCACGCCGACTTCGAATTCGTCGAAATAACGGTTCATGTCAGGGTCTTTGTATTGGCACTGAGTGCGCGTATGAACAGATCGGCGTACTGCTGCGCGATGGTAGCCGCATCGAGTTCGCCGCCGGGCTTGTACCACTTGGGTATCCAGTTAATTGCGCCCAGCATCGCGAAGCCTGCAGTGCGCACGTTGGCGGTCGCGAACTCGCCTGCTGTGACGCCCTGCTTGATCAGCGCGCGCACACCGGCTTCGAATTCGTCGCGGAGTTTCACGTAATTGCGGCGTTGCGCCGCGTTCATGCCGTCGATGTCAGCGAGCAGGACCGCGCCGTAATCGCCCTCGGTCATCGCCATGATGTGCTCGATCAGCAGCGCGTGCAGGCGCGCGGTTGCGGTGCCGCCGGACTTTTCCACGCGCGCGAGCGCGGCTAGGCTGGCCTGCGCGCATTTCACGTGGCAATGGTAGATCAGGTCTTCCTTGTTCTTGAAGTAGTAATAGAGATTGCCCTTCACCAGCCCCAGGTGGTCGGCGACGTCTTTCATGCGCAGTGCCTGCGTGCGGCGGCGTTTGCGCAGCACGCTGTTGAGCCCGCGCATGATCACGTCGCGCCGCTCGCTCGCGTTGCCGCGGGCTTTCCACTCTGGCGCCGGCTTCGCGCTGCTCATTGCGCCTTCCCGCTGCCCAGCACGGCAACAGCGGTGATTTCGATCAGCGCCTCCTTGCGTAACAAACCCGCGACCAGCACGCCGGTGGACGTCGGCCGGTTATACCGCATGAATTCGCGGCGCACGGCGGCAGTCTTGCCGTAGTTCTCGGTCGTCGTGAAGTGATCGGTGGTGGAAACGATGTCCTCGCAACTGCTGCCGATCGAGCGCAGGAGAGCGTCGAACTTGCGGAAGATCTGCCGCGTCTGTTCGATGATGTCGCCGGGCGCGGTGATCTTGCCGTCGTCGCCGGTGCCGGTGGTGCCCGACATGTAAACCGTGTCGCCGACACGGATCGCCGGCACATAGGTGTAATGGTCCGGCCACGGCTTGTCGCCGCAGACCTCGGTGCGCGCATTCTGCGTCATGCTGTTTTGTGTCATGCTGCCTCCGGCGGTTTGTTCTCGAGCACGCGATAAACGTGGAAACCTTCGAGCAATATCTGCCCGTCCTGGTTGGTAATCGAAGTCTTGAAGCGGCAATACAGTTTGTGCCCGTCGCGCCAGACGCGTTCTACTTCGAGGCGCGGCTTGAGCGTGTCGCCGACGAAGGCCGGCTTCAGGTAGCGGCATCCCTGCTCGTGAAAGACGAAACCGTCGCAACGCTCGCGGCCGGTAGAAGCACCGAGCGCAGTCAGCGAGACGAGCAGCAGTCCGTGCGCCACCGGTTTGCCAAAGCGCGTGTTCTTCGCGTATTCGATGTCGTAGTGCGAAGGATGCACGTCGCCGGTGATGCCGGAAAAAAGCAGAAAATGCGCATCGGTGAGCGTCTTCGACGGCCCGTCGAAAATCTCCCCTTCGCGCAAAGGTTCGCGGTTGTCCATTCTTGTTCTCCTCCTGCCCGTTGCGTACCCGGCTAGCGCACGACCTGCTCGCCGCGTATGTCCATTTCTTTCAGCAGCTTCTTCCACCTGACGACTTCGGACTTGACGTATGCATCGAAAACTTCCGGTGTGTTGCTGGTCGGCTCCACGCCCTGCGCCGTATAACGGTCTTTCACTTCCTGCAGCGCGAGGATGGTGGTCAGCTCGCGGTTGAGTTTCGCGATGAGGGGCTTGGGCGTACCCGCCGGCACGAACACGCCGAACCATTGCGCGACCTCGTAACCCGGCAATCCCCCTTCCGCGATGGTTGGCACGTCGGGCGCCGCAGTGAGACGCTTCTTGCTCGTGACGCCGAGCGCGCGCAGCCTGCCGGTCTTCATGTGCGGCAATGCCGTCGAAACCGCGCCGAAAGACATCTGAACGTGCGAACCGAGCACTGCCGCAACCGCCTCGCCGCCGCCTTTATAAGGGATGTGCACGAGATTGATGCCGGCCATGCGGCGGAACAGCTCGCCCGAAATATGCGGCGTCGCCCCCGCCCCGCTCGATGCGTAACTCAGTTGCCCCGGCCGCGCTTTCGCGTACTGGATCAGTTCGTCCAGCGTCCGCACCGGCACCGACGGATGCACCACCAATATGATAGGCACGTTGGCGGCCTCGGTCACGCCCGCATAACTTTTGACGGGGTCGTAACTCAAATCGGAATAAAGCGCGGGGCCGATCGCCATGTTGCTCGACGATCCCATGAGCAGCGTGTAGCCGTCCGCCGGCGCATTCGCCGCGATCTGCATACCGATCACCCCGCCCGCGCCGGCGCGGTTGTCGATGACGACCTGCTGGTTCCAGCGTTCAGAAAGCTTCTGGCCGAGCGTGCGCGCCAGCAGATCCGCCGCGCCGCCGGCCGAAAACGCCACAATAAACCGCAGCGGGCGGTTCGGGTAGTCCTGCGCAACCGCCGGCAGACCAGCCGAAGCGGCGATTAGCAGCGCTGCAAAGCGGCGAACAGAAAGGGGAAGAAAGCTCATGGCATACGGCCCAAATAATTTTTGACTCCAGAGTCAAATCATATGACTGCGCGGTATTGCGGTCAAGCCGGCGTTGACCGGCCGCGCGCCGCGGCTTACCATTTGACCCAATGGTCAAACTGCTTCTCGCCTGCTGCGCAGCGCTCTGCTTGCGCTCTGCAATCGCCGCCGATGCTTATCCGGAACGCCCGGTGCGCATGCTGGTGCCGTTCGCGCCGGGCGGCCCGACCGACCTCATCGGCCGCGTGCTCGCGCAGCAACTCACCGACCTCTGGAGCAAAAGCGTGGTCGTCGACAACCGCGCCGGCGCCGGCGGCACGATTGCCGTTGAAACCGCGGTCAAGGCCGCGCCTGACGGTTACACCCTGCTGTTCGGCTCGACCAGCACTTTCGCGGTGAACCCGGCGCTGTACGAAAAACTGTCCTATGACATAGCACGCGATCTGCCGGTCGTCGGTTTCGTCGCCTACGCGCCGCAGCTGCTGGTGGTGCGCGCCGGCATACCGGCAGCCACCGTGAATGAACTGGTGGCGCTCGCCAAAAAACAACCCGGCAAATTCACTTTCGCGTCCTCCGGTGCAGGCACGACGATCCATCTCGCAGGCGAATTGTTCAAGCACGTGGCAGGCATCGACATCCTCCACATCCCGTACAAAGGCGGCGGACAGGCGGTGACGGCGCTGCTGAGCGGTGAAGCCGACATGCTGTTCAACAATCCGGGCGCGCTACTGCCGCACATCCAGACCGGACGGCTGCGCGCCCTCGCGGTAGCAGGCCCCGTGCGCTCGGCGTTCCTGCCCAAGCTGCCGACTTTCGCCGAAGCCGGACTGCCGCAGGTCGAATCCGGCTCTGCATTCGGGGTCGCCGTGCCCAAGGGTACGCCAGCAGGTATCGTGAAAACGATTGCCGCACTACTCGCCGGCATCGCAGCAAAACCCGATTTCAGGGAGCGTCTCGCCAGCCTCGGCACCGAACCGCTGTTCATGGACAGCGCCAAATCGGCTGCCTATGTGCAGCGCGAGACCGTAAAATGGGCGCAGATCGTCAAGGCCGCCAACGTTAAAGCCGAATAGCTCCCGGGGAAAATATGAACGACATGTCACGCGTTGCAGCGGAACAGGAAGCCGTCTCCATCTCGCATCGTCTCGCCCGTCACGCCGCAAATACGCCATATGCGGCCATTCCGGCAGACGTGCGCGATACGGCCAAGCTCTACATGCTGGACACGCTCGCCGTGGCATGGGCAGGGTCCGATGCGCCGGGCTGTCCGGAAGCGCATGCGCTGCAAGTCGACGAAGGCGGACGCGCCGACAGTACGGCGTGGGCATACGGCGGCAAACTCTCCGCATCGTCCGCCGCATTCATCAACGGCATGTCGTCTTCCGCGCTCGATTACGATTCGCTCGGGCGCGATGCGCCGGTGCACGTCAACATCGCGGTCCTGCCAGCGGCGCTGGCGGTCGCGGAAAAAGAACACGCATCCGGCGCGGATTTCCTTGCCGCGCTCGTGGTCGGCTCGGACATCGTGTGCCGCCTTGGCGCGGCGGCCAAACATCCGCCGCGGGGATTTCATTACACAGCGGCCTTCGGCATCTTCGGCGCCGCGACTGCGGCAGCAAGGTTGATGCGGCTGGACGCCGTCACCACCCGCCACGCATTGGGTCTCGCGTTCATCCAGGCTGGCGGCACGCAACAGGCCAACATCGAGCCTTCGCTGGCGAAACGCCTGCTGTCAGCATTCGCCGCGCGCTCCGGCGTTTACGCCGCACTGCTCGCGCAACGCGGCATCACCGCGCCGGCGCACGTCATCGAAGGCGAGTTCGGGCTGTACAAG
>Ga0114966_10006010_pt1 | contig 10175 bp, 10 predicted proteins | sample M_130207_XF_Meta_FD_87029 | JGI IMG/M metagenome (GOLD analysis project Ga0114966, IMG submission 87029) | Freshwater microbial communities from Lake Montjoie, Canada to study carbon cycling - M_130207_XF_MetaG | ecosystem: Environmental > Aquatic > Freshwater > Lake | place: Lake Montjoie...
CTACGCGGCCTCGACGGTCGACACGAGCAGGCCGCAGCAACACTGGGGGCGCGACGCCTCACCGTTTTTCGGCGCGTGACACTTCCCCTCATCGCGCCCTCTCTGGTCGCCGGAACCGTGCTGACCTTTGCACGTGCACTGGGCGAGTTCGGAGCCACGATCACCTTCGCCGGCAACCTGCCGGGCGTGACGCAGACACTGCCACTGGCCGTGTATGTCGGCCTCGAGGGCGACCCGTCCGAGGCTGTGGCTCTCAGCCTGGTGCTGCTCGCGGTGTCGGTCACCATCCTGGTGCTCCTGCGCGATCGCTGGCTGCGCACAGGAACAGCAGCATGAGCGCATCCCTGTCGGTGCGGGCCGTCGTGCAGCGCGACGATTTCGAGCTTGCTGTCACGATGGCCGTCGCCGTCGGTGAGGTCGTTGCCGTGATCGGCCCCAACGGTGCAGGGAAGTCGACGCTCCTGCGCGCCGTGAGTGGCCTGCTGCCCCTCACCCAGGGACGCATCGAGATCGGCGGTCGCGTGGTCGACGACCCTGAGTTCGGGGTACTGGTGCCTCCCGAGGAGCGCCGAGTTGGCGTGGTGTTCCAAGACTACCTTCTATTCCCCCACCTGACCGTGCTGGAAAACGTGGCCTTCGGCCCGCGAGCCACCGGAGCAGGTCGGAAACAGGCGCGCACAACGGCGGGCCGCTGGATCGACACGCTGGGGCTCACCTCACTCGCCTCACGCCGACCCGACCAGCTATCGGGTGGGCAGTCGCAGCGCGTGGCCCTTGCGCGTGCGCTGGCCGGCGACCCCGATGTGCTGCTTCTCGATGAGCCCATGGCGGCACTCGACGCCGGTACGCGCATCGACGTGCGCGCCGAACTGCGCGACCACCTGCGCGACGTCGATACCCCCACCCTTCTCATCACACACGATCCGCTCGATGCACTCATGCTGGCCGACCGCATCCTGGTGCTGGAGGAGGGTCGCGTCACCCAGCAGGGAGTGGCGGTCGAGGTCGCGCGCCGCCCTTCCTCGACCTATGTGGCGAAGCTGCTCGGACTCAATCTGCTGCGCGGCACCGCACACGATGGCACCATCACACTCGAAGGTGGCGGCCTGCTGTCAGCCACTGACCGAGACGCAGCCGGACCGGTACTCGTCGCCCTTCGCCCCGATGCCGTCTCCCTTCACGCCACTGAGCCCCATGGCAGTGCTCGCAATGTGTGGCAGGGACGGGTCGACGGAGTTGAGCCGATCGGCGACCGAGTGCGTGTCTCCACCGTGGGACCACCCGCCGTCATGGCCGACGTAACCGCCGCGGCCGTCTCCGAGCTTGGCCTGGTGCCCGGAACCCCCGTGTGGCTATCGACCAAGGCCACCGAGCTCGAGGTATACCCCGCCGGTGCCACTCCGGCACACTAGGTACATGCCCGAGTCGTATCCCCGGCGTCATCTGGCCCTTCGCACCGGAGTCGCGGCAGCGGCTGCCAGCATCTCGGGCTCCTTCGCCCGAGGACTCCTGCCTCGCTCGGCCACCGACCAGGCCATCACTACCGGGGCCACGGCAGCCTTCCGGCTCGGCACCGGAACGATCGCGGTGGCCGCCACTGAGGCACTCGCCGAGATGGCGGTAGCCCGCTCAGGTAGGGGCGATCCAGAGACCACCACGCTGATCACCTCAGCGGTGCTCGCAGCCGCGTGCCTCGGCGTAGTGCGCGCGATACCCGACAGGCACGATGTTTCGCTGGCCATCGCTACTGCGCGCACGGCCGCCTACCTGATCGGCGGCGGCGCGGCCAACGCCGCCGCAGTGATCGGCACCGACAAGGTGGTTCGCCGCACGCTCGGTGACCGCAATCCCATCGAAGGCATCCTCATCGCCAGCGCCGTTGGTTCGATCGTGTCAGCCGCGAACGTGTGGCAGCGAGACAGACGAGCGGCCCGCCTGGGGGAGACAAACCGACATCACGTCGAGCACCCCGATGGCCTCATCGCAACTGTGCGCGCCGTGGGCATGGGATTCGGCGGAGGAGCCGCGATCCTCGCGCTCGCCGGTGCCGAGTTCGCCATCGCCGAAGGCGTCACCCACTCGGCCAGCGCCCTGCTGGGGCGCGGTCGAACTGTCACACCACTGATCGGCCACGCAGCCGCGCTCGCGACTCTGGGAGTTGCCGGGCTCTACGCCCTTCGAACAGTGACCCGACGCGTCGAACGAGCAGACGACATCGTCGAGCCCGCCTACCCCGAGCCACCACAGAGCCCGCACGTGACGGCCGGTCCGGCGAGCGTGGTCAGCTTCGACCACATCGGCAAGGAAGGCCGCCGATTTGTGCTGATGACCCTGACGCCCGCTGAGATCGAGGCAGTCATGGGAGAGCCTGCCATGGCTCCAGTACGCGCCATCGCCGGTTACGAGTCGACCTCGTCGATTGACGAGCGTGCTGCTCTAGCCCTCGAGGAGCTCGAGCGGCTTGGCGCCTACGAGCGCTCAATGATCGTCGTGGCCTCGCCCACGGGCGTCGGGTACGTCAACTACTCGTTCGCTGAGGCGGTCGAGTACCTCACCCGTGGCTCATGTGCGATCGTCGTTCCCCAATACGCCCTCGTGCCCAGCGCGCTCGCCCTCGGTAAAACCAGTGCGGGCAGCCACCTGCACAAGCTGGTGCTCGCGGGAGTTCGAGACCGCATCGCCACGATGCCCCAGCATGCGCGCCCGCGCCTCGTCCAGTTCGGCGAGAGCCTCGGAGCCGAGGTTGCACTCGACGTGGCTTCGCGCACCACAGTCGACTTCGACCTGCTGGGCCTCGACCATGGCCTCTACCTCGGAACCCCATTTCGCACCAAGCTATGGCAGCGTTGGACGGCCCATCCTGCGGTGGCCGACCCTCTCGGAATCCTCGCGCTCGTTTCCCGGGCCGACGAGATCGGCCCCACGACGTCGCCGGTAGCGCGACACGTGCAAATAGTTCACCATGACGACCCCATCAACAAGTTCTCGTACGACGCTGTGGTGCGCACGCCGTGGTGGATGGGCCCCCCCGACACCCGACCCCTCGGGGTTCCACGGGAGACACGATTCCGGCCAATCACCACCTTCATCATCAACCTGGTCGACCTCAAGAACGGTATGAATTCGAAGCCCGGTGAATTCGTGCGGCAGGGCCACGACTACCGCATCGAACTGCGTGAGGCGGTGCAGCGCGCCTACGGGCTGGCAGCCACGCTGGAACAGGAGGAGGCCATCGAATCAGCCCTGCGCAGCCGCGAGCGTGAGTGGGCCGCCCGCCGCATGGTGGCCCGCCGATTCGACAAGGCACGCACCGCGGTGCTCGCACAGCTCGCGTCATGGGGGGTCGACACGGAGTCTCTTGATGCTGACTTGCTATCGGTAGTGGCGGCAGGAAACCTCGACGCCCTCAGCCCGCTCCGTGGATCGTCGCCCGCCTAGTCTCACTCACCACACGAGTAGTGGCCCCCGAGGGCCCTCGGGACGGGCTAGTGCGTGACGTCAGGGTTCGTGCCCTGCAGCAGCGCCTCGACCTCTGTCGCTCGGTACCGGCGGTGCCCCCCCAGCGTGCGGATACTTGCAAGTTTCCCAGCCTTGGCCCAGCGGGTGACCGTCTTAGGGTCAACCCTAAACATCGCCGCCACTTCGGCTGGTGTAAGCAGCCGCTCAGGATCAGTGGGATTGACCGATCTACCAGACATCGACGCCTCCTCGGGTGCCACGACCTGAAGTCCCGCGTGAGCGTTAACGCTCCGCAGCCTGATCGCACACCATTGTAATTATTCTGACATCTTCCACCCCGCTGTTGCGCGCACTAGAGCGAATATGGCGGACCCGGGTGAGGAATACAACCGATCTGGGTTAGGCTGAGGGCCTGAGTTTCGGTCGCCGGGCATTTGAGTCACTCTGCCTCAATGCGTGGCTGGCCGACGCAGTACGAATACAGTCCATTCAGCACAGAAAATCTGTCCAATCGCTCCGGGTTATCCAGGATCAGGGGGTCGAGCCATGGGGCGCGGCCGAGCAAAAGCCAAGCAGACCAAAGTGGCACGCCAGTTGAAGTACGGCGGCCCAGAAACCGATTTCGATCGGCTGCAGGCGGAACTCGCTTCCAAGTCGGGTCACACGTCACCTGGCTCGCTTCAGGGTGCGACCACTACTGACGAGGCTGACGATGATGACGACGACTCAGAGAGTCCAGATGACGAGTAGCACTGCGCCTCACGCGTAGGCGCACCCTCACTCATTTCTACTACTCACCCACAGGGCTAGGTGTTGATCGGGTGAGACCCGATCGCGAACGCCGCCCCTCCCCCGCCGCCCTTCGCCGCAGCGTCACCTGTTTCGCCGTCGGCCCGGTCGCGCACCGCGCCGCAGACCCAGGCATCGACCCCCCGGTTGGCGAGACGTCGGAGAGTCACGTCGACCGAGTTGGGATCCACCAGCGCCACCATGCCGATACCCATGTTGAAGGTGCGCTCAAGTTCCTGCTGCTCGACCCCGCCCAGCGAGCCGATGAGCCCGAACACCGGCTGGGGCAGCCAGGTGGAGCGATCGACCTCGACGGCCAAATTGGCGGGGAGGATCCGGGCCAGGTTGGCCGCTAGACCGCCACCGGTGATGTGGCTGAATGCGTGCACGTCGACCTCATCGGCGCGCGCGAGGTCGAGAACGTCGAGAGCGTAGATACGGGTCGGCTCGAGCAGTTCCTCGCCGAGGGTTCGGCCAAGTTCGCCCACCTGAGCATCGAGCGCCAGACCTGCCTGAGCAAGCAGCACCTGACGCGCGAGCGAGTAACCATTCGAATGCAAACCACTTGACCGCATCGCCACCGCGATGTCACCCGCGCGCACGCGATGGGCTCCGAGAAGGTCGTCGGCCTCCACCACCCCCGTGCCCGCGCCAGCCACATCGTATTCGTCGGGGGCCAACAGTCCGGGGTGCTCGGCGGTCTCGCCCCCCACAAGCGCGCAGCCGGCCTGCCGACAGCCTTCGGCGATGCCCGACACGATGGCCGCGATACGGGTTGGAACCACCCTGCCCGTGGCGATGTAGTCGGTCATGAAGAGCGGCTCGGCTCCGCACACAACCAGATCGTCGACCACCATGGCCACGAGGTCAATGCCGATCGTGTGGTGCACGTCCATGCGTTGGGCCACAGCCACCTTGGTTCCGACTCCGTCGGTGGAGGTCGCCAGCAGGGGCTTCCGGTACGCCTTCAGAGCCGAAGCGTCGAAGAGCCCCGCGAAGCCACCGACCCCGCCCACCACCTCAGGCCGTTGAGCCCGGGCGATGGACTCCTTCATCAGCTCAACAGCGACCTCACCAGCCTCGACGTCGACACCGGCTTGGCGGTACGAACCGCTCATGGGTGTAGCAGGGCGTCGGACGCTCCGCCCCCTGCGAGCAGGGTGCCCAGGCCATCGGCATCGGACATCGGCCCGCGCTCGAGGATCTCGAGGGTGTGCTTGCCCAGAAGCTGCGAGTCGGGGAGGTCAATCGGGTAGACGCCGTCAAAGCAGGCCCGGCACAGCCGGTCGTTGGCGACGCCGGTGGCTTCGACGAGTTGCTCGAGGCTGATGTACGAGAGCGAATCGGCACCGATCGAGGTGCGAATCTCATCGACGGTGAGGCCGTTGGCCACCAGCTCAGCGCGCGTGGCGAAGTCGATTCCGTAGAAGCACGGCCACTTCACCGGCGGGCTGCTGATACGCACGTGCACCTCGCGCGCCCCAGCCTCGCGCAGCATCCGAATGATGGCGCGCTGGGTGTTGCCCCGCACGATCGAGTCGTCGACCACCACCAGGCGCTGACCCTCGATGATCTCGCGCAGAGGGTTGAGCTTGAGCCTGATGCCCAGCTGGCGGATGGTCTGTGATGGCTGGATGAAGGTGCGACCCACGTACGCGTTCTTGACCAAGCCCATGGCGAACGGAATGCCGCTGGCCTGCGCGTAGCCCACAGCAGCGGGGGTGCCGCTCTCGGGCACCGGAATGACGAGGTCGGCCTCGACCGGCGCCTCGATCGCAAGCCTGCGCCCCACCTCGACCCGTACCGAGTGCACCGACTGACCGCTAATCGAGGTGTCGGGCCGCGCGAGGTACACGAACTCGAACAGGCAGCCCTTGGGGTCGGCGTCCGCGAAGCGCTGGGTGCGAAGCCCGTGCTCGTCGATCGCGACCAGCTCGCCCGGCTCGATTTCGCGCACGAACGAGGCACCCACGATGTCGAGTGCTGCGGTCTCGCTGGCCACCACCCAGCCGCGCTCGAGCCGACCGAGCACCAGGGGACGGATGCCCTGGGGGTCGCGGGCCGCGTAGAGAGTGGTGTCGTCCATGAACACGAGACTGAAAGCGCCCCGCACCAGGGGCAGCTCCTTGAGAGCAGCCGCCTCGACCGATAGGTCTGGGTGGGCCGCGATGAGCGCGGTGAGCAGGTCGGTGTCGCTCGTGACGCCAGCGATGCGCTGTCCGAGTGGCAGCTCGCCACGCTCGGATTCCTGCTCGGCAACCCGGCGGGCGAGGTCGTGAGTATTGGTCAGGTTGCCGTTATGGGCCAGAGCGAGGTGGCCAGTTGCGGTAGCACGGAAGGTGGGCTGGGCGTTTTCCCACACGCTGGAGCCAGTGGTTGAGTAGCGCGCATGACCGATGGCTAGATGACCCTTGAGCGTCTCAAGTGCAGCCTCGTTGAACACCTGCGACACGAGGCCCATGTCCTTGAAGACCACGATGTGATGGCCGTCGCTAACAGCGATACCGGCGGATTCTTGGCCGCGGTGCTGCAAGGCGTAGAGACCGTAGTAGGTGAGCTTGGCAACCTCGTCGCCCGGAGCCCACACCCCAAACACTCCGCAGGCGTCTCGGGGGCCCTTTTCTCCGGGCAGGAGGTCGTGGGAGAGGAGTCCATCTCCACGGGGCACGGGCCCAGTCTACGGGTGCGGCCCTTGCATCGGTGACCGACACCAATGTCCCGCACCGCCGGCGGCATAGTGTGTGAGCGAGGCGATGGTCCTCACTGTTCTGCGTTCGGTAGGCACCGCGTAGACATCTGGGGGCTCTCATGCCCGGTGCTAGTCTCGGACAAGTGTCGACTTCTCATTGGAGCACTCATGAAGCGCTACATTGCAGGTGGCCTTGCGGCCGCCGTACTCGTCCTGACGCCGCTTGTGGCCGCCTCTCCCGCGGGCGCACAGGCTGATCCAGGGCTCAACTCCACCTATGACTTCAGCTTCGCCCTGTACGGGTCGCACTACTTCAGCGTGGTCGACCGCCCCCAGGTCACGATCAGGTTCACGCCCACCGCGGGTGGCGACGAGCCCGTGACCGTGGGGGTGCAGCAAGCCGACTGCGGGCGTCGCGAGAAGCACTGCACCCGCTGGAAGACGGTCGCCCAGAAGGTCGTCTACCTGCAAACCGGCGAGGACGTCACGGTGCGACTGCGCGTCAAGATGAGCTCGCGTGATCACCGCATCACTCTGACCAAGCAGGAGGATGGCGTGTACTACCAGGGCGGGATCACCATCCGTTGACCGGCGCGTTCGCCACAGCCGTCATCGCCGTCGCTCTGGTAATGGTGGTGTGGGCGCTCGCCTACGCCGCGCTCAACCGTCAACTCGATCACCCTCTCGAGATCGGTGTAGCTGTGCTTGAGGTGCTGCTGCTCGTATTCCTCGTGGGCGGCGTTGTGCAGATGATTCAGAGCCCCCTGCCATTTCCCCGCTGGGAGGTGGTGGCCTACCTCCTCGGACTCGTGATCATTCCGCCGCTCGGCCTCGCTTGGGCGTCGGGCGAGAAGAGTAGATCGGCCATGATCGTTATTGCCGTGGCCTGCCTGATGGTGCCCATCATGATCGTGCGAGTGCAGCAGGTGTGGGCCAGTGTCTAGTCCCCCAGGCAACGTCGATTCGCAGCCCATGACCAACTCGGGCTTCGGCCGAATTCTCGTGGCCCTCTACGCGATCATGGCTATCGGTGCCACGGCCCGCTCGGTGTTTGCTATCGCGACGAAGTTCGACCTAGCGCCCTTCGCCTACACGTTGTCGGCGGTGGCGGCAGCCGTGTACATCGTTGCCACCCTCACTCTGGCCCGCGGTGACTCCGGGTCTCGCCGCATCGCGACGGCATGCATCACCTTCGAGCTGGTGGGCGTGCTGGTCGTAGGCACCCTCAGCCTCATCGACCCAGATGCCTTCCGGAAGGCGTCGGTGTGGTCGTGGTTCGGCCTCGAGTACCTGTTGCTTCCCCTCGCACTTCCGATCCTCGGCCTGTGGTGGCTTCGCCGCTCACGCCCCACCCGCTGACACCCGCTGACAGTCGCTTCTTGTGTCAGAACAAGACATCAGGGGTCTACTTGTGTCAGAAAGCGACACCGGCCGAGGGGTAGCGTCGGCCACTGAAAACCGCTCTCGTCCGCTGACAGTCGCTTCTTGTGTCAGAACAAGACATCACGGGTCTACTTGTGTCAGAACACGACACCGGCCGAGGGGTAGCGTCGGCCACTGAAAACCGCTCTCGTCCGCTGACAGTCGCTTCTTGTGTCAGAACAAGACATCACGGGTCTACTTGTGTCAGAACACGACATCGCCGGGGGGTAGAGCTAGAGTCGGCCGCCGCTCTGACCCTCGCTGAGGCGTTGCGCGAGGTACACCGGAGCGATAAACAGCACGATGAGCGCCGCCGCGACAGCATTGATGATGGGACCCTGGTTGGGGCGGAACAAGTTGTTGAAGATCCACTGCGGCAGGGTCTCAATGCCGGGGCCCGCGGTGAAGGTGGTCACCACAATCTCGTCGAAACTCAGCGCGAAGGCCAGCAGCGCACCCGCCACGAGGGCCGATCGGATCGACGGGAAGGTGACGTCGCGGAAGGTCTGCCACGGGCCGGCACCGAGGTCAGCCGCTGCCTCCTCGAGCGAGGACCCGGTGCGGCGCAGGCGCGCGACGACATTGTTGAACACCACCACGATGCAGAAAGTGGCGTGGCCGATGATCACGGTGGCGAGGCCGAACGAGATACCGAGAGGTACCAGCACGGTCGAGAACGCAGCGTTGAGCGCGATGCCCGTAACAATGCCGGGAAGCGCGATGGGCAAGATCACCAGAAAGCTCACGGAGTTGCGCCCGAACCACTGGTGGCGGGTGCACGCGAACGCGATCATCGACCCCAGCACGAGCGCGATGATGGTGGCACCCAGACCGGCCTTGATGCTCGTGAGCAGGGCCGAGCGCACGCCCTCATTCTCGGCAGCCTTGGCCCACCACTCGGTAGTCCAACTCGTCGGCGGCCAGCTGAACACCTTCGACGCGTTGAACGAGTTGACGAGCACCACGAGCAGCGGGACGTAGATGAACGCGAGCGCCACAGCGGTGGCCAGCCCGAGGAGGATGCGCGCCCGGCGCGACAGGCTGATCACAGGCTCTCCAAAGCCCCGGTGCGGCGAACCAACATCAGGTACACGACGATCACCACGATCGGGAACATCGCCGCTGCAGCCGCGAACGGCAGGTTGTTCGCGACCCCGATGTTGTCGTACACGATGTTGGCGAACATCTGCGTGGTGCCTCCGACGATCTTGACCATGATGTAGTCGCCCAGCGTGAGCGAGAACGTGAAGATCGAGCCGGCGACGATCGACGGCCACATGATCGGAAGAACCACCGACGCAAAAGTGCGGCCCGCGCCAGCTCCGAGATCGGCCGACGCGTCGAGCAGTGATTCGGGCATCCGCTCGAGTCCGGCGTACATGGGAAGCACCATGAAGGGCAGCCAGAGGTAGGCGAGCGCCGTGATGGTGGCGGGAAGTCCCAGGCCAGGCCCGCTGAGGCCAAGTGGAGCGAGGGCCCAGTCGACGACGCCGTTGGTGTCGAGCATCACGCGCCAGGCATAACCCTTGACCAGGTAGCCCGCCCACAGTGGCATGGTCACGGCGATTATCAGGGCGTAGCGGGCGGCCTTGCTGCGAAGAACCTTGGCTGCGAAGAAGGCAAGCGGGAGCGCGAGGGCTAGATCGATCAGCGTGACAAGGATCGCAATGCCGAGGGTTCGCAGCGCCACTGTGCGATACACCGGCACGGTCAGGAGGTTCTTGAAGTTGTCGAGAGTCGGCTGCTTGATCAATGTTCCGGTGAAGGAGTCAACACTCCAGAAAGCTGCCGCGATCAGCACCGCAAGCGAACCGAG
>Ga0114966_10006013_pt1 | contig 10173 bp, 9 predicted proteins | sample M_130207_XF_Meta_FD_87029 | JGI IMG/M metagenome (GOLD analysis project Ga0114966, IMG submission 87029) | Freshwater microbial communities from Lake Montjoie, Canada to study carbon cycling - M_130207_XF_MetaG | ecosystem: Environmental > Aquatic > Freshwater > Lake | place: Lake Montjoie...
AAGACCGCAAGGCTTGGAATGCTCACGACTCGCTCTCGCCCTCGTCATCTTCATCGTCAGGTTCAACTGGTGGAGGGAGCTCTACTGCAGCTTCTGCGGCGGCTTCGTCCAACACGCGATCGTCGACAAGCATGGGGACGCCGTCGGCAACTCCAAGGGCGATCGCATCCGAGGGGCGCGAATCAACCACAATAATCTCACCATCGCGCTCGATCATGAGTTTGGCAAAGAAAGTGCCTGCCTCAAGGTCATGAATGTGAATCGCCTTGAGCGTGCCCCCGAGTGCACGAATGATTTCCGCGAGCAAGTCATGGGTCTGCGGCCGCGAAATCTGCACACCCTTGATGCGTCGATCAATTGCAAACGCCTCCGGCAACCCAATCACAATCGGAAACTTGCGCGTTCCGCCCGTCTCAGTCAGTTCGATGACCTGCATATCAGCCATCTCGCGGATCAGAATGCGAGAGAGATGCATGGGAACCATCATGATGTGGTGATTCTAGGCGAGCACCCGGCACTTCCGGTAGTGGTCTTAACCACGCTCAGCAGTGCGGAACAACTCAAGCAACTGCGCTGGATCGGTGGCGGCATACACCTGCTCACGGAACGCAGGGTTTGTCATCAAGCGCGAGATGCGCCCGAGTGCCTGAATGTGATCGCTGGTCCGCTCGGGCGGTGAAACGAGGAGCACCACGAGCCGGACTGGCTTGTGGTCAATGGAGTCGTATTCGATGGGAGTGGCCAGGCGGCCAACGGCTAAGCACAGCCCGTGTGCGGCGGCAGTCTTACCGTGCGGAATGGCGAGGCCTTCACCGATGCCAGTTGATCGTTGCAGCTCCCGCTCCCACACGGCCTTCTTCACCGCGCTTGCGTCGGAGATGCGACCAGTCAGCGAAAGCGCATCAACAAGCGCATCGATCGCTTCGCGCTTCGTACTGGCGACCAACGGAACGACCACACACTGTGGGTCAAGAATCTCAGTAACGGTCATCGGCGCTGGCATGCAGGACTCCGCGGTTAATCCGAACTGGCGAATCGGAAAATCATACCAATGCCCGGCGCGCATATTGCACGCCGGCACGATGTCTCCGTTCGATATCGGTTCAGGCCGGGGAAATCAGGGCGCCAAAGCCACCATCCGCATATGCCGAGTCCGGCTCTCCGGGCATGCCACGGGGCTCACGGACCTCAGTCCGGGCGACGCGACGGCCGATCCGCCCTGCCGCCCACTGCGCCTGAGCCAGGTTTTCCGGCGGCTCAAGGCTGCACGTGCTGTACAGCACCGAACCGTTGGGCGTGAGAAACGGACGATGCTCTTCGACAATATCGCGCTGGACCGCCGTGATGGAATCGAGCCGCGCCCGGTTGAATCGGTACTTCGCCTCTGGACGGCGAGACAAGACGCCCGTGTTGGAACACGGAACATCAAGCACCAAGAGATCCACCTGGCCAACAATCCGGCGCAGACCTTCCGGCGTGGTGACCTTCACCTGCGGATGATCAACGAACGCCAGCGCCAATGCTCGCAAGCGCGCACCATCGACGTCGGTGGCAACAATTTCAGCATTCGGATGCAATGCCGCAAGCTGCCGCGTCTTCGTGCCGCGACCCGCGCATGCATCAAGAATCAACTTCGGACGCAGACTGTCGGCAAGCCGCATCGGCTGCGCGCTCGCAGAATCCTGAACACGCGCTTCGGGGTACGCAGCGAGTAATGCAATGAGCGAGGAATGATCGCCACTCCACACGAATGATCCAGGATCACTGTGCGGCGTGAGATGCGAAGTGAATGGCGAATCAGGGAGCACTGCTTGCTCAGGAACTCCAGAAATCACTGTTGGCGCCGGTCGCAGCGAATGCACCGCGCGACTGAACGCAAGATCCTGTCCAGCGGAATTGATCCAGTGCAACAAGAGATCTTCGCCAACGCTGGCTGCTTCAGCCACGCGCAACACGCGATCATCAGAAAACACCGGACGCCTCAGGCGCATCGCGCGGCCATCAGCGAGCGGCACCAGATCACGCCGGTCGCGCCAGACGCGCGGAGCGGCATCGGCGCCTTCCACAAAGTCGCCGCGCAAATCAATCATCTTGCGCAGCACCGCGTTTACAAATCCAGCCGCGCCGCGATGACCCTTGCCCTTTGACCACTCCACGGTGTCATCAACAACCGCGTGATCGGCAACATTTCCAAACAAGAACAGTTGAGCACCTGCGGCAAGCAATGCTGCCTGCACGCGCGAGTCCACGTTCTCCCAACGTCGATCAATGCAGGCGCGCGCAATCGCAGTGAGCGTCATCCAACGATGCGCCACCGTGTGCTCAATGGCGCGCGCAAGCGAAACATCGCGCGCGTCGAGGGCGATGCCATCCGCGGTGGGCGCAACGCCCATATCGACAAACTCAAGATCAGGAAATCGACCGGCCTGCCGCGCGAGGCGGTCAAGGGCCGCGACGCGGGCAGGCGATGGTGCTGACATTCGGGGGGTATTCGTTACGGAGGTGCTTTCGGCAGGTACGGTCACTCAGAAACTCCGGTCATGCCATTGCCAATTGTCGCTTGGCCTTGGTACTGGAGTTGGCGCTGACCGTGGTACTGGTCTTGGTACTCGTCTTGGTACTCGTCTTGGTACTCGGCTTGGAGCCTGCCTTACCAGCAGCCTTCTTCGCTGGCTTCGGTTCGACAACAGTACGCGGAGTGCCGATCACGCCAGCCTTCTCTGCCGCCTTGCGGAGCGAAGCGGCCTTGTCAGTCTTCTCCCAACTAAAGGTGCCAACGCCACACTCGCCCGGGCGGCGACCGAAGTGGCCGTGCGTAGCAGTGGCGTGATAGATCGGCTTGCGCAGACCGAGCGACTCGATGATTCCCCTCGGCGTGAGCTCAAATTGACGCTGCACTTCTTCGGCGAGCCACTCGTCTGCAACCACGCCCGTGCCTTGCGTATCGACCAACACACTCGTCGGCTTGGCAACGCCGATGGCGTAACTCAGCTGCACTTCGCAAACATCAGCAAGCTTTGCGGCAACGATGTTCTTCGCGATGTAACGAGCCATGTATGCAGCACTGCGATCGACCTTTGATGGATCCTTGCCGCTGAACGCGCCACCACCGTGACGACCGCGGCCGCCGTAGGTGTCAACGATGATCTTGCGACCGGTCAGGCCGCAATCGCCGTGCGGACCACCAATTTCAAACTGTCCGGTTGGATTGACGTGAATGATGATTTGATTGTTCCACCACTTGCCGAGAACCGGCTTGATGATGTGCTTAATGACCTCGGCCTTGAGTTTCTTCTGGCCAGCGACGCCGTTCCACATTGGATCGTGTTGCGTGGAAAGAACTACCGTGTCAATGCTCGTCGGCTTGAGACCGACATACGCAACAGTGACCTGGCTCTTGGCATCAGGACGAAGGCCCTTGATGATGTTCTTCTCGCGCACCATCGCCTGGCGCTTGACCAGTTCGTGCGAGATGGCGATCGGGAGCGGCATGAATTCCGGAGTTTCCGTGCACGCGAAACCGAACATCATGCCTTGGTCGCCTGCGCCTTCGCGATCAACACCCATGGCAATGTCTGCGCTCTGTTTGCCGAGCACAACACTGACGCCGCAGCTCTTGTAATCGAAGCCCTTGGCTCCGCTGTCATAGCCAGCCTTGCGGACTGCTTCGCGCACGATGTCAGGAATGTTGACAACGGCGTTGGTGGTGACTTCGCCCGCAATGACTGCAAGACCGGTGGTCACCAGCGTCTCACATGCAACCCGACTCCTTGGATCCTGCGCGAGCATCGCGTCAAGGACAGCATCACTGATCTGATCAGCAAGCTTGTCAGGGTGGCCCATCGAGACGGATTCGCTGGTGAAAAGGTAGCGCTTGTCAGACATGTCGGCTCCAGTGCTGAGAGAAATGTGCGTTCGGAACGGAGATCAATCCGACCATCCGGATACTCGGATGAATCAGCCTCATGCTATCGGTCGCGCCCGTTTGCCGCAAATATGGCGCTTCACGAAGGGTTCCCGGACTTTGGCGGAAGACTCGGGTGAATTTCGTGGCATTCAACCGCTCACACCTTACTGTTGATCAGACTCAGACTTTTATGACCACCCGGCTCTCCGGGTGCGTATCGATTCTTCCCATGGCACTGCACCCGTCCACACTCATCCTGAGCGCCGCGCTCGCCGCGGTCGCTGCCACCGCACCAACCGTGTGGGCAGCACCACCAACGGTGGAACGCGCGCCAGCCCTCGCAGGCGGCGCTGCAGGCGAGTGGATGTGGGCCGCAGACCGCGTGGGCGGATGGGCGACCGATCACGTGTTGGTGAAACTCGTGGCCGGGGCACGCATCACGATCGACGCGAACCACACGGTGACTGCCACGCAGCCCAACGGACTACGCGATGCGGTGCTGACAAAGATGCTCTCCCAGGTGAATGCCACCAGCGCAACGCGCGCCTCAACCGTTGGTGTTCAGGATGCTGTTCGAGCCGCCGCGATTGGACTTGATCGATGGATACATATTTCCGTTCCTCCGGGCACCGATACACCAGCGCTCGTTGTTCGTCTGAATTCTGCACGCGGCAGTGTGCAACTTGCCGAGTTAGACGCCATCGGCGGCATTGCAAGTGATGCACCGGCTCCGAACGATCTCTATTACACGCAGTGCTGGGGCTTGGAAAATACGGGGCAGATCGTCAATGGTCTTTCGGGAACGCCCGGCGCCGATGTGAGTGCGCGCGCTGCGTGGCACGTCAGTACTGGATCATCGACCACCATCATTGCCATCATGGATAGCGGCGTGTCTGGACACGTTGACTTTGCTCCACGCATGATTGCTGGCTGGAATGTGCCGTCTGGAACGAGTGATGTGGCCGATCAATGCTCCGGGCACGGCACCCACGTCACAGGAATTGCAACAGCTTCAGGCAACAACGGTGTGGCGATCGCTGGACTTGATTGGCAAGCACGCATCTTGCCCGTGGTCGTTCTCAGCGGTTGCACTGGCTACTCATCGTGGCTTGCAGATGGGCTCGTGTGGGCCACCGATCACGGTGCGAACATCATCAACATGAGCCTGCAGTACTCCGTAGGAACGCAGTACCTGCACGATGCCGTCACGTATTCGATCGGCGGCGGCGCGCTTCTTGTTGCAGCATCAGGAAATACTGGAGTGAATGGAGTGGCATGGCCAGCGCGTTGGACCGAAGTGATCGCCGTTGGTTCTGTTGACGCGCTTGACGCTCCAGCAGGTTCCACCGCGATTGGCCCAGAAGTTGACGTTGCCGCACCCGGCGTCTCGATCCTTTCCTGCGTTGGTACTGAAAGCGTTGAATTCAAAAGCGGAACCAGTATGTCGGCACCGTTTGCAGTCGGCACTCTGTCTTTGATGCGTGCAGTTGCGCCGAGCCTGACGCCAACCCGACTGACTGAATTGCTTGTGCAGTCATGCACCGATGTTTCAAACGCCGGGTTCGATGAACGCACTGGATGGGGACGGATCGATAGCGGCGTCGCGGTGCGCTTGGCGCGCGCTGCCGCTGGTATCGGCGACCTGAATCACGATCGTGTGGCGAACGGAGCGGATCTCGGCGTTCTTCTGGGTGCCTGGGGCGCGAGCGGCTATGACTGCCGTGCTGACCTTGATGACGATGGCACTGTGGGCGGCGGCGACTTGGGCATCCTGCTCGGGCACTGGGGCGCAACGAACTGAATCAGCCCCCCGCTCTATCAACCACCTGATCCGGCCGCCCCGCGCTGCGCTTTCGCCTCTTCCAACATTGAATGAATCACCTCGGAGTTTGGCTCCAATTCCAGAGCGCGCCCGAACTCCGCCATTGCCTCATCAAAGTGCTGTTGCCGAACGAGCCCACGCGCAAGTGCAGCGTGAGCAAATCCGTTGTCCGGGGCCATGCTGATCGTGCGTCGAATCAACTCAACGCCCTCGTCAATCTCAAGTGGCATCGTGCCACGTTCAACGAGCGCGAGCGAGAGTCGTCGCATAGCGAGCAAATCATTGGGGCGGGCTGCAAATCCCTGCCGCGCACTCTGTATCACGCGGGCGTATTCACCTTGTTGATCGAGCCAAGTGATCTGCTCTTCGCGCAATCGCTGCCACTCCGGATGCGCGCCAAGCGCCTCGTCGTACCACGCGATGGCATCCACCGAACGCGACACGAACGAGCGAATGATTCGACCAATGACTGCGGCGGTCGATTCGTCAGCGCCATCGCGTTTCCATGAGTTGCGCACAAGGCGCTCGGCGGTGGGCATATCCCGAATCGCCGCACTCAAATAGGCTCGACGCAGATCAACTTGCTTCCACCCGGCGGGGATGATGGACCAGCCTTCCGGTGCGGCGGCTACCAGCGCATAGAGACGCAGTGCGCGTTCGGCGCTTTGCTGCATGGCGGCATCCGGAGCTTGCGCGTCGGTCGAGAAGATGTATTCCGCAGGAAGCGTGACTTGTGCATCCGCGCGATCGGCGAGCCAGGTGATTCCGTTGAGCACGCCGACATAGGTAACTGCTGCAAGGAGCAGTGCTGTGGCTGCAATCCAGATAACGCCCGATCGCCCTACTTTTCCCTTGAGCCGCAGGCGCATGCCATGAAACGAAACCGATGGATCGCGCACGATCCGCCACGCCTTCCACGTCACAAAGACCGTGCACGCGGCAATGCCTGATGCAAAGAGGAGCGGTACACCGATGTAAATGCCGCGCACGGCAAAGAGTGTCAGCACACCAAGGAGTGCAAGCGTGATCTCTTCCGTCCACGAGAGATCCCAGCGTCGTTCCGCTGCTGCAGCGGAGCGCGAAGCAGAACGATCAATCATGACCGCTGGCTTTCCAAGGCCGAAACTCAGCGCCTCATTTGGGCAACTGCTCACGCAGTCCATGCACTTCATGCATCCAGCATCAACCACCATTCCGAAGTCCTTGATTTCCTCATGGACTCGGACATTGCTTGTGCACACCGCGGTGCACACGCCACATGCGTGGCAGCGGTCGTGGTCAACCACGATCCGCATCGGCGCGAGTTCTTCCACCGGAGCGAAGAATCCGCCGTATGGGCACGCGTACGTGCAATAGCCCTTCGAGCCAAGCAGCCAGACCACCATCACACCGGAGATCAACACAAATGGAATGCCCATGGCAAGACCAGGGAACGTTGCCCAGAAATCTTGCGTCATCACATGTGTCGTGAAACCAGGCCAACGCAGGTCGGGCTGGATCCATGGCGCCACGGCGAATCGATAGAACAGCGGCCAGGCAAACATGTAGAGCGCCAAACACAGCGGCATCCACACCAAGAGGCGTGATCGAAACGGCTTCGGGCGAATACCAGCGCGCGCGAGCGCCCACGCTGTTGCATCCTGAATCGCCACCCAATGGCAGCCCCAACCGCAGAACCATCGACCAAGGAGTGCGGTGGAAAGCAGCGCAACGGCAAAGAAAATCGCGCCCACAGTGATGATTCCGTCCTTCACGGTCTGCATCGATTCACTTGGCTCAATCGGCGCAAGCGTTGTGCCGAGCGCAAGCCACTGCACGAGATGCCCAATCATGAAGATCCAGACGCCTGCGAGCACTGCAGCGCGCACCCAGCCCCGACGCGAGCCGAACGACGTGCGGTGTGGCGCAGCCGCAGACGGCAGTACGGGAAGAGCGATCGAAACGGCGCGATCGGTGGTTCGTGGGGTGCATGAGTCCATCGCGCGGGGAATCGTACGCCGTAGTCGGTGCGGAGAATGCTCACCCCTGCCCATATACTGCGCCGCTCCGACAATGGAAAGTGATCTTTACAAGCTCCTTGGCGTAACGAAGACCGCCAGTGCCGATGACCTGAAGAAGGCGCACCGCGGGATGGTGCGTAAATTTCATCCGGATGTAAATAAAGAACCCGGTGCAGATGCGCGCTTCAAGGAAATTCAAGAGGCGTATGACATTCTTGCAGACCCTGAGAAGCGCAAGATGTACGACCAGTTTGGCATTGCCGGAGTCAAGAGCGGCCCAGCAGGCGGTGGTGGTGGCCCGCGCGGTGCGGGCGGAGGCGATCCCTTTGGCGGTGGCGGCGGACAGTCGTGGCAGAATGTTGATCCATCTACATTTGAAGATGTCTTCGGATCAATGTTCGGCCGCGGTGGGTCACGCAGCGCCCGCGGTCGCGGCTTCGGCGGATTCGAAGGTGACGAAGAGGACGAAGTGCCGCAGGCTGGCAGAAACGCACCTGCTTCGGAGACAATCGATTTCACCACTGCTGTGCTTGGCGGCACGCGCTCGTTCCGAGTGGACGGCGAGTCCATTGAAGTACGCATCCCGGCTGGTATTGCAAGCGGCACCAAACTGGCAGTGCGCGGCAAAGGCGGAGCCGGCGCGGCGGGCGGCCCGCGCGGCGATCTGATCATCACCATTCATGTTTCCGCACACCCGTGGTTCCGCCGCGAAGGCGATGACATCTTGATGGATGTGCCGGTGACGATTGCCGAGGCGGCACTTGGAACAACTGTGCGCATGCCGTTGATTTCTGGCAGCGTGCAACTGAAAGTTCCGGCTGGCGTGAAGAGCGGTCAGCACCTGCGCGTCAAAGGTAAAGGCATACAGCCTGCCAAGGGCGCCGCTGGCGATTTCCACGCCGTGATTCAGATTGAAGCTCCCAAGGAACTCGATCCGGCAGCACGCGAGTTGGTTGAGAAACTGGCATCATCGCTGCCCAACCCGCGCATGGGCGCGCAGTGGAATCTGTGAAGACAGTTCAGCGGCGGTAGCGGCGGCGCGTTTCTTCAATGAGCGCAAGTACTTCGGCGGCACGCGGCACCATGACCCATGCTGCGTCATAGTGCCCGGCATGTCGCGAACTAAAGGTGATTGTTCCTGAGAGGAGCGCGCGGTCAATGCGCGTCTGCAGAAGTTCCACGCGTTGCAGTGCGTTCAGATTGGCGGAATACACGGTTGGGGCCAAGACACCGCGGCGGCGCAATACGCGGCGATCGGTGAGAACGTAGACGCGGCTCGCCCATTCCGCTCCGGCAGCGCCGATGCGGGCGCACACCAACACTGCACCAGCCTGCAGAACGAGCCATTCCCATGAGTGTTGTGCCCATCCAGCCGAAGCAGCGGCGAGGAGCGTGACGACAACCAACACCGATACGCCGCGCGCAGAACGCAGGGCGATCCACGCAATATTTGGGCGCCACACGCCAACAATGATCTCGCTCGGCTCAAGCATCGACGCCGCGAAGAGCGGGACGCCAGCCTCGTCGAGCGCAGTTGTCGCAAACGACGCGCGCTCTGACTTCACGGCGCACTCGCTGCCGGATGAAGGATGCGCACTTCAGGAAGATTGCGGAAGCAGCCATCGAAATCAAGGCCGTAACCAACCACGAATTCGTCGGGCACATCAAAGCCAACGAATTCGCACTTCGTTGCAAGTGCACTTGGAATGGTCTTGCGGAGTAGCACCGCTGTTGCGAATCGCGCAGGGTCTTGCTGTTCAAATTGCGCCCGCAGGCAATTCAATGTGCGACCGGAATCCAAGACATCATCGATCACCAACACGCGGCGACCCTGCAGTTTGCTTGGGAGTTCGCCAAGTGGGCGTACACCCTGACTGGTAGTGGAATCGCCTGGGTAACTCGAGACCGTGGCAAGCGTGATTTTCATCCGCACCGGCATATGTCGCACCAAATCAGCGGCAAATATGAATGCACCGGTCATCACTGGAACGATCACAACATCATCGTCGCCGTCACCCATCCATGCGACGATTTCGCGCGCGAGGGCAGGAATACGCGCGGCAATAGCATCGGCGGACACAATAACTTTGCCGAGCGTTGCGCGTGCAGCGGGGGAGTCAGTGCTCATCAGGAACCCTCTCGAAGTTTGGAAACAATTCGTTCATTGACGGTCTTGGCATCAACAGTGCCACCAGCGAGTTTCATGACGGCGCCGACGATGCGACCGATGGCATTCATCTTTCCGGCCCGCACATCATCAGCAGCCTGCGCGTTGGCGGCGACTGCTTGCGCGATCCATCCGTCAAGCGCGGCGTCGTCGCGCACCACCAAGAGACCGGCGCGTGCGGCGGCATCGGAGGCAGTGTCGGAGCTGCCAGCAAGTGCGTTCACCAGGGCATCAACATTTTGCGCACCAAGCGAACCAGTTTCTCGCAGCGTCACAA
>Ga0114966_10006017_pt1 | contig 10172 bp, 11 predicted proteins | sample M_130207_XF_Meta_FD_87029 | JGI IMG/M metagenome (GOLD analysis project Ga0114966, IMG submission 87029) | Freshwater microbial communities from Lake Montjoie, Canada to study carbon cycling - M_130207_XF_MetaG | ecosystem: Environmental > Aquatic > Freshwater > Lake | place: Lake Montjoie...
ATTTTTTCTAAGTTATTTGCTTTTAACCGTTGCCTACCAAACTTATCTTAATCAATTTGATAGTAAGAAAATGGAAGTGGATGATGTAACTGTTGCTGTTGCTCGTCAAACGGTAACCGTTTTGTCATGGTTTGATTCCCAAACGTATACTGAGCCAAATCCACATGAACCCAGCATGAAATTAATTTATAAAAACAGATACATTTCCAGGATTGTTGAAGGCTGTAATGCGTTGAGCGTAATTATTTTGTTCATAGCATTTGTGATTGCTTTTTCAGGCAAACTTAAAAATACGATTGTTTTTATAATCTTAGGTTCAGTTTTAATTTATGTATTAAATGTTTCTAGAATTGTGATTTTGAGCATGGCAATGTTTCAATTTCCAGAATACCAAGACTTTTTACACGGAGTAGTTTTCCCTTTGCTTATTTACAGCGTTGTTTTTATATTATGGATTATTTGGGTTAATAAATACTCGTTTTATGCTTCAGAAATTACTACAAAATAAAGTCACAATTGGCTGGTCTCTTTTCCTAATTTTGCTGCTAATACTGATTAGAGCTTTTGAAGACACCTTGTTTTATGATCCTTTTTTAAATTATTTTAAAACAGAATATGCACATTTGCCTTTACCAAGAATAAACATTTTTAAATTGTTTTTTGGTTTAGGTTTTCGTTTTTATTTGAATTCAGTCCTATCATTGCTTCTTTTGTACGTGATTTTTAAAGACACTCAAATCGTAAAATTCTCCATGTTGTTGTACATGATTTTGGGTTCGATATTAATGATAAGTTTTCTTTTTGTGTTGAATTTCTTTGGCGAAGAAAACAAAATGACATTATTCTATATCCGAAGATTTATTATCCAACCAATTTTTATTTTGCTTTTTATACCTGCTTTTTACTATCAAAAAAGAGTAAGTAGTTTTTTAAATACTTGATTGTTTAGTCCAGTTATCGGCTCAAGAGTTTGAGATTTGAAGTTTTAATCTGATTTTAAGTTTATTCTAAAAGTAATAATAGTAACTTTGCATCATGCAACTCAAAAAGCACATTACTATACTACTTGCTATACTCGTATTGGTTTCCAATTCGGGATTGGCATTTAACGTACATTTTTGTGAAGATAAAATAGCTTCGATTACTACTGTTTTTTCTAAAGAAGAAGTTTGTGTAACTCCAAAAAAAGAAGAAACGTGTTGTGCGAAACTTGAGAAAACGCACAAAAAATGCTGTTCGGATAAAGAAGTAAATCTTAAAAATAAAACCGAGAAGTTAGTTGTTAAAACTTTTATTGATGCAGATTTGTTTTTATTTAACAATAAGAGTGTAGTACTGTTTTTCTCTTCAAATTTCAAGGGTAATAAAACTGAGATTTGGACTTATTTTTATAATTCCAACTCGCCACCGTTATACCTCTTGTATAGCCAATATATCTTCTACGCCTGATTTTACTATTCAGTTAAGTGAAAAACTTTATATGAATATTAAAATTATACAATGAAAAAAATCACAATAGCAATCATGTTGTTATTTTCAATAGTTACATTTTCCCAAGAAAAACTGGAAGAAGTTAAAGTTGAAAAAACAAAAAAAGGGATACAAAAATCCCTAAAAAAAACCGCAAATACTCAAGTAGTTACAAGTAAAGAATTACTAAAAGCCGCTTGTTGTAATTTGGCAGAAAGCTTCGAAACCAATCCTTCCATTGATGTTAATTTTTCAGATGCATTAACAGGAACAAAACAAATACGAATGTTAGGTTTGACTAGCCCGTATTTAATGATAACAGAAGAAAACATTCCCTCAGTTAGAGGTGCATCTCAAGCCTATGGATTGTCATTTACTCCTGGTACTTGGATTGAAAGTATTCAAATTACCAAAGGTGCAGGAAGCGTAGTTAATGGTTATGAAAGTATTACAGGGCAAATTAATACGGAGTTGTTAAAGCCCATGAATGATATTCCGTTTTTTCTGAATGCCTACGGTTCCAATGATAGTAGATATGAGATAAACACCCATTTTAATCGCAAAATTTCTGACAAATGGGCGACAAGTTTATTAATTCATGGCAATACAAGAGTCTCTAAAAACGATATGAATGATGATCATTTTTTAGACAATCCATTAGGGAAACAATTTAATATAAACAATCGTTGGGAATATTCTAATCCAAAATCGGGATGGGTTTCTTTTTTCAATGTTCGATTGATGAAAGATGAGAAACAAACGGGGGAAGTTGATTTTAATCCTAATAAAGATAAATTCACCACCAATTATTGGGGTTCAGAAATTAAAACAGACCGATTAGATTTGGCTTCAAAAGTGGGTTATGTCTTTAAAAATAGACCCTTTCAAAGTATTGGATTTCAAAATGCTTTTAGTAATCACAATCAGCAATCTTATTTTGGACTCAACCAATACGATATTAAACAACAAAGTTATTATTCCAATTTAATTTTCAATTCGATTATTAATAATACTATGAATAAATTTACCACAGGTTTGAATTTCACTTATGACGAATATGATGAATTTGTAAACCGTGTAGATGTAAGTAGAATTGACAATTCGGTTGGAACTTTTTTTGAATATACTTATGATAACAATGATAAGTTTAGTTATATTTTAGGAGCCAGATTGGATTATCACAATAGGCTTGGGGCATTTTTTACACCAAGATTACATGTGAGATACAATCCTTGGGATAAAGCGGTAATCCGTTTTTCTGCAGGAAGAGGAAAACGAGCTGCAAATATTTATGCAGAAAACCAACAACTTTTTGGAAGCTCAAGGAATTTTTCGGTGTTGGATACAAACGGAAAAATTTACGGTCTTGATCCAGAAATAGCATGGAATTATGGAGTGAGTTTTTCTCAAAACTTTATTTTTTTTGGCAAAAGTGCCGATGTTGGAGTCGATTTTTACAGAACCGATTTTCAAAATCAAGCCGTTGTTGATGTCATGCAAAGTCCTCAGGAAGTTTTGTTTTATAATTTAAGAGGGAAATCATTTGCCAATAGTTTACAATTAGAGTTTAACGTAGAAATTGTGAAACATTTGAATGTAAGAACAGCCTACAAATACTATGATATTGCAACGGATTATCTTTCGGGAAGTTTTCAACGACCATTGCAAGCGAAGCATCGATTTTTAGGAAATATAGAGTATGCAACTCACATTAGTGATGAAGGGCAACAATGGCGATTAGATGCTACAGTAAATTGGTTAGGACAACAACAATTGCCTACTACCGCTTCTAATCCTGAAATAGACAGATTACCTGAGTTTTCATCATCATTTGCAACGTTAAACATGCAAGTCACTCTACAACAATCAAGCACTTTTGAAATGTATTTTGGGGGAGAAAATATTGGTAATTATAGACAGGACAATCCAATTTTAGGGGCGCACAATCCTTTTGGTGCAACTTTTGACTCCTCAATAGTTTATGGCCCAGTTTTTGGACAAATGTATTACGCAGGATTGCGATTTAAAATAAAATAATAATTTAAAAATGTATACTATGAAAAATGTACTATTAGGAATGCTGCTGCTATTTGTAGCAATTTCAACTCAAGCACAGGAAACCCACGGCGGAGCTGAACTGAGCGAAGCAAAAAAAAATAAAAATGCCACTTATGATATTGAAGTAAACGGTAATTGTGAACAATGCCAAAAGCGTATTCAAAAAGCCGCGTATTCTGTTTCTGGGGTGAAATTAGCATCATGGGATATGGAAGATCATATGTTACATCTTATAATTAATGAAGAGAAATGCTCCTTGTTAGATGTGAAAAAAGCCGTTGCAAAAATTGGTCATGATACCGATGAGGTTAAGGCAACCGATGAAGTATATGAAAATTTGCATAGTTGTTGTAAATATGATAGAAAATAATTTTAAACTCCTAAATTTTTTTAGGAGTTTTTTTTATACTTAATTTTACAAAAAAAAATGACATTGAAAAAATTTTTAACTGCTGTTTTTATTATCTTTTATTTAAGTGTTTTTTCTCAAAAAATAATCCAAAATCAGCGTGTTTGGTTTGCCTATACAGGTCAGTTTAAAGTTTCTGAAAAATGGGGATATCATTTGGAAGCCCAGTTTAGGCTAGACAATCAATTACAGCAAAGTCTTCAAAATTTATTTAGAATAGGAGGGATTTATTATCTTTCAACATCAAAAAATATTTCTGGTGGTTATGCATTAGTAAACACTTACAACCTTTCTCTAGAAAATTACTTTAAAGAAAATAGGCTTTGGGAGCAATACCAATACACTAAGAAATGGCATGAAAACAAAAATGTCATTATTCATCGTTTACGATTAGAACAACGATGGGTTGAGGCAATTGGTCTTGTTGATGACAATGTGGTGTCTTTAGGAAGTAATTACCAAAATAGATTTCGTTATTTGAACCGGAATTTATTTCATTTGGGTAACCTGAATTCAGGTAATGAAGAAATTTATATAGTGTTGCAAAATGAAATTTTTTTAAATCTTGGGGAAAACAAAATCAATGAAAAATTAATAGATCAAAACCGATTTTTAATTGGTCTTGGATTGAATTATAATAACAATACTCGTTTAGAGATAGGTTATTTGAACCATTTTATAAGCTCAAGTACTTCCAACGATGTAATAAATCATACAATTTCTATTGCACTTATTCAAAATTTGGTTTTGTAAAAACAATAAGCACTGTTTTGTTTTAAAATGATAATTTTCCATTTTTTTTGATTAATTTCACGCTCGATTTTTTACCCATATAAAAATATAATCCATGAGTGATTTTGATTGGACGCAATTACTAAATCCTGAGTTTTACATTACCATGTCAATTGGTGGTGTGAAAATAGGTCTTTGGATTGTCTTGTTTATTGTATTTGCAGAAACAGGATTGTTTGCTGGTTTTTTTCTCCCTGGAGATAGTTTGCTTTTTTTAGCAGGAATTTATAGTCGTGACCTAATTGAAAATTTCACTTTTATAGAAAATGATTTAATGAATGTTACGTTATTGTCTTTGTTAATCGGTTTTGCTGGGATTTTAGGCAATATGGTTGGTTATTGGTTTGGTTCTAAAAGCGGTTACTATTTATACAAAAAAGAAGACACCTTTTTGTTTAAGAAAAAATATTTAATTCAGTCGAAAGATTTCTTTGAAAAATATGGTGGGAAAGCAATTATTTTTGCGCGATTCCTACCAATTGTTAGAACTTTTGCGCCAATTGTTGCTGGAATTGTTACCATGGATAAAAAGAAATTTATGTTTTACAATATTGTAAGTTCCTTTTTATGGTCGTTTATATTAATTTTTTCTGGACACTATTTATATGGTTTGTTTTTGGAAAAATTTGATATCGATTTAAAACATCATATCGAAAAAATTGTAATCGGAATTATTTTGATTTCAACATTTCCAGTCTTTTTGAAAATGATTAAAAAATCACCAAAAGAAACAAAATAAAAAAACGCCTCAACTGAGGCGTTTTTATTTATTTGAAAGCTAGTAAATTTTTACATCATTCCTGGCATTCCACCGCCCATTGGCATTCCACCAGCATTTTCTTCTTTAATTTCCACTAAAGCACATTCGGTAGTTAAAATCATTCCAGCAACTGAAGCTGCATTTTCTAATGCTACACGAGTTACTTTTTTAGGATCGATAATTCCGGCTTTTAGCATATCAACATATTCATCGGTTTTGGCATTATAACCAAAATCTCCTTTTCCTTCGGCTACTTTAGCTACTACTACTGATCCTTCAAGACCAGCATTTTCTACAATCGTTCTTAATGGTGATTCAACAGCACGAGATACAATTTGAATTCCTGTAGCTTCGTCAGCATTGTCTGGTTTTAAATTTGACAAAGCTGATTTGGCACGTAATAAAGCGACGCCACCACCAGCAACAATTCCTTCTTCAACCGCAGCACGAGTGGCATGTAGAGCATCGTCAACACGGTCTTTTTTCTCTTTCATTTCTACTTCAGAAGCAGCACCAACATATAGCACAGCAACACCTCCAGCTAATTTAGCCAAACGTTCTTGCAATTTTTCTTTATCATAATCAGAGGTTGTAGTTTCCATTTGCCCTTTGATTTGGTTGACTCTATTTTTAATCATATCGGCACTGCCAGCACCATTTACGATGGTGGTATTGTCTTTGTCAATAGTCACTTTTTCTGCAGTTCCCAACATTTCTAATGTTGCATTTTCTAAAGTGTATCCGCTTTCTTCTGCAATTACAGTTCCGCCTGTTAAGATTGCGATATCTTCTAACATTGCTTTTCTTCTATCGCCAAAACCTGGAGCTTTTACAGCTGCAATTTTCAAGGCGCCACGTAATTTATTTACCACTAAGGTTGATAAAGCTTCGCCATCCACATCTTCAGCAATAATTAACAATGGTTTACCTGATTGTGCAATGGGTTCTAAAACAGGAAGTAATTCTTTTAAAGAAGATACTTTTTTATCGTATAATAGAATGTATGGATTTTCTAATTCTACATTCATCTTTTCTGGATTGGTAACAAAATAAGGAGAAAGATAGCCTCTGTCAAATTGCATTCCTTCTACAACATCAACATAGGTGTCGGTTCCTTTAGCTTCTTCTACAGTGATTACACCTTCTTTTCCCACTTTTCCAAAAGCTGTAGCAATTAATTCACCTATTACTTCGTCATTATTAGCTGAAATGGATGCAATTTGTTTTATTTTTTCTGAATCGCTACCAACCACTTTGGCTTGTTTGGATAAATCGGCAACAATCGCTTCAACAGCTTTGTCAATTCCGCGTTTCAAATCCATTGGATTTGCTCCGGCGGCAACATTTTTTAATCCTTCTTTTACGATAGCTTGTGCTAAAACGGTAGCAGTTGTTGTGCCATCTCCGGCCAAATCATTGGTTTTTGATGCTACTTCTTTTACCATCTGAGCTCCCATATTTTCTAATGGGTCTTTTAGTTCTATTTCTTTTGCAACGGTAACACCATCTTTAGTAACGGTTGGTCCACCAAATGATTTTCCAATAATTACATTACGACCTTTTGGCCCAAGGGTTACTTTTACTGCGTTTGCCAATGCGTCTACACCGCGTTTTAAACCGTCACGTGCTTCTATATCGAATTTTATATCTTTTGCCATCTTAATTGTGTATTTGTGTATTTGTTAATTTGATTTTAAATAATTGCCAAGATGTCTTCTTCTCGCATAATTAAATAATCTTTTCCATTGAATTTTAAATCAGTTCCGGCATACTTTCCATAAAGTACCGTGTCGCCAATTTTTACGGTCATTGGCTCATCTTTTTTACCATTTCCAACAGCAACAACAGTTCCTTTTTGAGGTTTTTCTTTAGCGGTGTCAGGAATGATAATTCCAGATGCAGTTTGAGTTTCAGCTGCAGCTGGTTCAATGATTACTCGATCTGAAAGGGGTTTTATGTTTAATGACATAATGATATATTTATAATGTTACAATTGTTTAATTTTCACTTTTCAGAAATTATGCCAATTCACTATAGCTGACATTTTTTCCTAAAAAAAATGCCAGCATTGTCAAGCTGGCATTCCTATTTTATTGTTGAATTTTTATTTTTTTGTTTCTTGAGCAGGTTTTGCAGGAGTAGTTCCTTCAGTTTTTACTGCTTCAGGAGCTTTTGTAGCTGCTGGAGTTGCAGTTTTCGGTGCTGCAGCTTCTGTTTCGTCAATAATTTTTGAATTGGTATCACTTAAAGTTCCAGTAAAACTTATACTTGATAATAATATCAAGACGATTAATGAACCAGCTAAAAACCAAGTACTTTTATCTAAGAAGTCTGTTGTTTTTTGTACACCGCCCATTTGAGCTGATCCGCCAAAAGAAGATGAAAGTCCACCGCCTTTTGGGTTTTGTACCATAATTACTATTATCAATAAAAAACAAACGATTGTTATTAATACTAAAAAAATTGAAAATGTGCTCATTACTTAATTGTTATTTTGTTGTACTACTTTAATATCTGAAATTCGGTCTGCAAAGAAACTACTTTTTTCTGGATATTTCAAAATTAAAATTTCATAGGCCTGAATTGCTTTAGAATATTTTTTTTGTTCTAAATAAACCCGCGCTAAAGTTTCGGTCATTAGATAGGTTGTATCTTCTGTAGGTCTTTCTATTGCTATGATTGAGGTGTCTTTCGCTAATGGTGTGATCTTTGGATTGTCAGCAATAAATTTGTCAATTAAATCGATGTGTTTCTTTTTTTCTACTTCTAAAAGTGATTTTTCAGAATTTGAAACAGTATCAGATTCTCTAATAATTGGTTTTAAACGAGATAATTGTAACCATTCTTGAAACGAATGTTTTTCGTCTTTAGAAAATTCTAATGGTTTTCCAATGTCTAATTTAGTTTCTGCTTTTATTTCCTCAGAAGTTGCTACTTTTATAGAAGATAGTATGGATTGTTCTAAAGTGTTTATTGGTTTCGCTTCAACAATGACATGCTCGCTTTCAAAAACACGAATATTTAATAACTCCTCCAGTTTTTTTTCATAAAGCCCTTTTTGTACAGATACAAAAGAATCGGAAGTAATAAAATAAAATAAAACGCTTCTGTCATTGGTATAGGAAGCTGCAATTTTTAAGGCGTGATTGTATTTGAAACTATCTTGATTATACAGATGTTTTAATCGTAAAACTCGTGCACTTTGGAAATAAGGAAATTCATCCAAAACTTTTTCCAAAGATTCGGTATGCTTCTCATTGAGTGCTTCTGGCTTATTAATTAAATATGTAAAATCGGTTAAATTCATTTACTTAGTTACCATTTGGCTAATGATTCGTTGAAAATATCTTGCGTTATTCTTTCAAAAATAGTGTCAACTGCTTCGGTTAGTTTCGAACCTATTAATTGGTCTGAACCCGTATAATCGAAAAAAAATGAAAACCTTTTTTCAAAATTATCTTCCTCTTTATTTTTATTTGTAAATCGCACATTTACAGTAATAGTCAATCGGTTTTGCGCTGCTCTTTGGTCAGCAGTTGCGGTCATTGGAGTGATATTATAGCCTACAATTTCTCCTTCATAAACTAAATCGCCACCCGAATTTGTTAAATTCAAATTGGTTTGATTTTGAATAATTGCTTGTAATTGTTGCGTAAAAGTTCTATCAATTCCCGGTTCAATTAACTCCGCATTGTTTTGAAAAAAATTCACTTGAAATGTTTTGGCATCTATTTTTCCTGTTCCTGTAAAGTTGTAAATAGAACAACTGTTGATGCTCATAGCAATAATTAAAAATAGTATGTATTTTATATTTTTCATTTAGATTTCAAAGATATATTTTTCAATTGTTAAATATCAAATTTTAATTTTCAATTAACTTACAAATCAAACTGTTTGATTTTTCGATACAAAGTTCTTTCTGAAATCCCCAATTCATCAGCTGCAGCTTTGCGTTTGCCTTTATTTTTTTCTAGAGATTTTTTAATCATTTCAATTTCTTTTTGCTCTAGTTTCAATACTTCTTCTTCTTCAACGGTTTCGGCAAAAAGATAATTATCTTCGTTTTCTTCAAAATCATCTTCAGCAGGTTGGTTGTTAAAAACGGCATTTCTAGGTTCTTCTTCAAACGAAATTTCACTTTCTGTTTCTTTGGAACCGTATATTTTTTGAATTAAATTGGTATTGATTTCTTGAACTTTGGCAGAACCATTCTTCATCAATTCCAAAGTTAATTTTTTCAAATCGTGTAAGTCGCTTTTCATATCAAAAAGAACTTTGTACAATATATCTCTTTCGGTACTGAAATCACTTTCGGCTTTTTTGTCTTTTATAACCGAAGGTAAGTTACTTCCTTCTTGAGGTAAATACGAGTTTAAAGTTAGCGCGTTAATGTCACGATTGGTTTCTAAAACCGAAATTTGTTCGGCTACATTTCTTAACTGTCGAATATTACCACTCCAACGGTATTTTTGTAATACCAAAATAGCATCGTCACTAAGTTTTATGGCGGGCATTTTATATTTATGAGCAAAATCGGCAGCAAATTTTCTAAACAACAAATGAATATCTTCTTTTCTATCGCGCAATGGTGGCAAAGGAATGTCTACGGTGCTTAATCGGTAATACAAATCTTCACGGAATTTTCCTTTTTCGATGGAATCAAACAAATTAACATTGGTAGCA
>Ga0114966_10006018_pt1 | contig 10171 bp, 5 predicted proteins | sample M_130207_XF_Meta_FD_87029 | JGI IMG/M metagenome (GOLD analysis project Ga0114966, IMG submission 87029) | Freshwater microbial communities from Lake Montjoie, Canada to study carbon cycling - M_130207_XF_MetaG | ecosystem: Environmental > Aquatic > Freshwater > Lake | place: Lake Montjoie...
CCCCAAGACATAGATGACAAACGCCGGCCGACGCCCGATCTTGTCCGACAGCCACCCGAACACCACGTACCCCAGAAACGCCCCGACCTGCATGGGAATCACAAAAGCACTGGTCTTCACGATACTCAGGCCAGCACCTCCCCGTTCCGGCGAGGCGGAAAGAAACCCAGGGATCCAGGTAAACAGACCCCAGTAGGCAAACAACACCACCGATGCCAGCAGTGACCCGAGCAACGTCCGGCTCCGCAGTTGCCCCCGAAAAATATCCGACAAAGGCAACCGCTTGGTCTGGCCCCGTTCCTTCCAGATTTCGGGCTCCTTCAGACTCTTGCGCAACACTGCGGCGAATAATGCGGGCAGCACCCCCGTCAGGAACAGCGCTTTCCAGCCCCACCGTGGCAACACGATTCCCGTCACCGCCGCCGCCAGCATATACCCCAAAGCCCAACCCGACTGCATAATCCCGACCGCCTTCGCCCGGTGCTCGGCAGGCCAGGTTTCGGCTACCAAAACAGCCCCCGCCGCCCATTCCGCACCCAACCCGACACCTACCAGCGCCCGCCAGAACAAGAGCGAAGCCAGATTCCAGCTCATCGCCGTTCCCGCCGAGGCCAGACTGTAGATCAAAATCGACCAAACCAGCGCCTTCGTTCGCCCCACACGGTCCATAATCACCCCGAACGCAATTCCGCCGATGGCCGAAGCGAAGAGCGTGAATGACCCCACCAGACCAGCCTCCGACGCGCTCAGATGAAACTCATCCCGCAGCACGTTGACGGCGAACACAAACAGCAGGACATCCATCGCGTCCAGCATGTAGCCCGCCTGCGCCGCAAACAGAGTCAGCCACTGGTGTCGGGTGATCGAGCGAAGACTCATTTCGGACGATGGTAGCGCGTTGACCACCTTTGTGCCGGGGCGAGGCGAATTCGTGATAACCTACATCCGAAAGGAGCTTCTCCATATGAAGCTATTAAAAGTCGCCGCTCTGACAGCCATGTCAGTCGCGGGGCTCGTGGCCCAGCAGCCGGGCGATGCGCAACCTCTCAAGGTTGGCGACATCGCACCGAATTTCACGCTGACCGGGACCACGGGCGGAAAGGTGACCCTGGCCGATTTCAAGGGCAAGAACCCTGTGGTTCTCGCATTCTTCCCGGCCGCGTTCACCGGTGGTTGAACGAAGGAATTCACCGCGTACCAGGCTGGTATCGCAAAATTCGAAGGTAATGAAACGAAGGTTTTTGGGCTTAGTACCGACAACACCCCCTCCCAGAGAGTCTTCGCAGAACAACTGAAGCTCTCATTCCCCATCCTCAGCGATTTCAAAGATCGTTCCACCGCGAAAGCCTACGGCGTCCTGCGCCCGGATGGCATGGCGAATCGTGTCTCCTACGTTGTAGACATCGATGGAAAGATTGCGTTCGTAGAGGTAGGTAACACTGCTGTTGATCCCACTGCGGTCGATGAAGCCTGCAGCAGATTGGCGCACCGCAAAGCAGCCGAAGTTAAGAAGTAGTCGCTCGTCCGAAGGAAACGGGGCACTCCGCAAGGGGTGCCCCGTTTTCTTTGCGTTCCGGTTCCAAACAGACATCCAGACTGTCCGGGTGTGGAAACCCACACAATCCTGCAAGGCGGCACAACTGGCCTCATTTCAAATTCGTTGCAGACCCAAACCAAAGTCTGGTATCGTCAGCATGGGTCTTTATGTTTCAGCGGTCCCCGGCAAGTTTCCGGGGTTGGTAATTCTTAGTCGAATAATACGGAGTCTCAATGAAATCGATTCTTTCTGTTGCCGCTGCAGCTTTGTTGCTGCAGGCGGGCCTTTTTGCACAAACTTTTGGCGACATCTCGGGTGAAGTACGCGACCCGTCTGCCGCCGCAGTTTCCGGTGCCACCATCAAAATCACCAACGTCGCAACCAACGCGACCCGAACCACGCAGTCCAACGACAACGGTCTTTACGCTTTCCCCGCGCTGCAGCCCGGCAACTACACGCTTCACGCCGAGAAGGCTGGTTTCAAGTCCTTCAACCGCACGAACCTGGAACTTCAGGTCCAGGCCAGCGTTCGCGTCGATGTGGATTTGCAGGTTGGTGCCGTTTCCGAATCAGTCGAAGTCTCGGCCCAGTCTGCTTTGCTGCAGACCGAGAACGCGACGGTCGGAACGGTTATTGAAAACAAGCGTATCGTCGAACTGCCCCTGAACGGTCGCAACGTTCTGCAATTGGTGGCTCTCGCCCCCAACGTCAGCTTCGGCTTCCCGTCCGCCGGTCAGGCCGGTTCCCGTCAGGGTGGCGTTCGCACCGACCAGAGCATTTCCGTCGGTGGTCAGCGCGCCCAGTACAACCGCTACACCCTGGACGGTGTGGAAAACACCGACCCGAACTTCAACACGTTCGTGGTTCTGCCGTCGATTGACGCTCTGCAGGAATTCAAAGTGCAGTCCGGCATCTATCCGGCTGAGTTCGGTCGTGGCGCCACGCAGATTAACATCTCGACCAAGTCCGGTTCGAATGCGTATCACGGAACCCTGTTCAGCTTCGTCCGCAATGAAAAGCTGGATGCCAAGAACTACGCCTTCACCACCGCACGCCCCGCGAAGGACCCGTTCCGCCTCAACCAGTTCGGCTTCACCCTCGGCGGACCCATCACCATCCCGAAAGTTGTCAACGGTAAGGATCGTCTGTTCTTCATGACGAACTATGAGTGGAATCGTCAGCGCCGCAACGTGCAGTCGGTGTCTTCGCTTCCCACCTCAGGGATGCAGGGTGGCGACTTTACTGACGTCATCAACACGACCAATGCCGGTCTCCGGACGCAGGGAATTTTTGATCCCCGCACCCGCGCTGCGGTCAACGGCGTCAACACGGCCACCATGTTCCCCGGTAATGTCATTCCGGCCACCAGGATCCATCCCGTCTCCAAGGCTCTGCTGGAATACTATCCGGTCCCCAATCTCGCTTCGACGAATCTGCAGAACAACTTCGTCCAGTCTCTCGGTCGACCGATCGATCGCGATCAGTTTATCGGTCGCTTTGATGTGGTGGAAAGCAGCAATTCGCAGTGGTCCGGTCGGTACAGCTGGGGTGACGAAAACCAGAAGTCAGAGGGTCTGAAGCAAAACGGTACCGCGATTGTGACCAACTTCAAGCAGTACATGGTCTCCAACACGCGCGTTCTTTCGTCCTCCATGGTGAACGAAACGCGTTTTGGTTACACCAAGTTCTACAACACCAATGGCACCGAACTGGCCTTCACCAAAGACGTCGTGGGTGGCTTGAAGATTCCTGGTCTGGCCAGCGGACCTCCCGTCCAGTGGGGCATCCCGAGCGTGTCACTGCAGGGTGCCTACGCCGGCTTCGGCAATGACTCCGAAGGCCCGTATGAGAACAACAACTCAGCCATGCAGATCATCAACAACCTCTCCGTCATTCGCGGTAAGCACTCCATCAAGATTGGTGGCGAGGTTCGGTTTGACCGATATAACCAGGTCGGCAACCAGTTTGCACGCGGTCAGTTCACCTTTACTAACAACGCCACCCGGAATCTGGCACTGGCGGGTCGAAGCGGCGACAACTTCGCGGACTACCTCCTGGGTGAGACGTTCCAGGCGGAAGCAGCCGTTTCGATCGCCTCGGCCAAGTTCAGTTCCACAGGTTTCGCCGGCTACATCGACGACACATGGAAAGTCAACTCCAAAGTCACCGTAAATGCCGGTCTGCGTTACGAGTTCACGCCGCCCTGGACCAACGGAACCGGCCAGCTCTTCAACGGCATCATAGCGAACGAACAGTTCACTACCCTGGCAAATCCGAACGTCGCTGACCGGAACCAGTACCCGTTCTTCATGCGCCAGGGTGCCTCCCGGAGCAACTGCTACGAGGGCGTAGCCATCCGCTGGACGGACATCGCTGTGAAGTGCGATGGTTCCCTCGGCAACCGCCTGGTAGGTCTGGACAAAAACGACTGGGCCCCTCGGCTTGGTATCTCCTGGGCAGCTGGCAGGGGCATGGTGGTTCGTGCCGGTGTCGGTATGTTCTACTCGCAAGACACTGGCAACCCCCGCTTCGACATGGCTCGCAATCTGGCCGGTCGCTTGCGTGACAACTCCAACACCAACTTCCCGAACCTGACTTGGTCAAACTCACTGGCTTCCATTGCCGGTGGCGTGGCGAACGTCCCCCGCCCCTACACCTTCGCTAACCCGTTTGATCGCCGGACACCATACAGCCAGCAGATGATGATGAACATCCAGAAGGAATTCAAGGGCAACACGGTCCTCGAAGTCGGCTACCTGGGCAACATCAGCCACCGTCTGGAGTCACTCCGTGCGGTGAATGAAGCCATCCCCTCGAATCCGGCAACGGACCGCCGGTCGGTTCCGGAGCGCTCCCCGTTCCCGAACTTCGGTCGCATCCAGTTGGTGGACAACGGTGGTAACGGCAACTATCATTCGCTGGGGACCAAGTTCTCCAAGCGGTATTCGAGTGGCCTGACCTACCTGATGAGCTATACGTGGGCCAAGTCGATTGATACCGCCACGGCAATTCGCAACCAGGGTGGTGACACGCTGTTCCCGCAGAACAGCTACTGCCGCCAGTGCGAACGCGCCCGTTCCGCTCACGATGTGAATCAGCGTTTCGTCACCTCGACCCTGTGGGACCTGCCTTTTGGCAAAGGCCGCAAAATGGCAATCGCGAACCCCGTTGCCAACGCAGTGGCCGGTGGGTGGCAACTCAGCAGCATCATCACGCTGCAGAGCGGCTTCCCCATCACCATGACCAATGGCAACGATACCTCCAACACGGGCGGCTTCTTTGATCGTCCGAATTCGACGGGTGTGGATGCCGATCTTCCCCGCGGTCAGCAGGACCCGCAGCGCTTCTTCAATACGGCCGCTTTCGTGATCAATGCTCCGGGAACTTTCGGCAACGTGGGTCGCAACACGCTGAATGCTCCTGGCATCGTTAGTTGGGATTTCAGTGCGCTGAAGAACTTCCAGCTGTTTAGCGAGTCCCGTTACCTCCAGTTCCGTCTGGAAGCCTTCAACTTCCCGAATCATCCGAACTGGGGCAATCCGAACACGAACGTCGTTTCGGGCGGTTTCGGTCAGATCACAGGAACAAGAACCAATATGCGCCAGCTTCAGATGGCTCTGAAGCTGGTCTTCTAACAACAACCGCAATCAACACAGCGAAACGCCGGACACCGATTCAAGTCGGGGTCCGGCGTTTTGCATTTGCTATTCCTCCGCCAGATGTATGCGCCCTAATTCAAGCCCCCCGACGCCCCTGCCCGCACATCACCTCGGGCCCCACGGTGATGTGTGGCAAAAGTTGTTTCCCGCCGTTACCCTGCCTCCCCTTCCTGTAATGGATTTGAGCGATCTTCAGCGCTCAGGCCGTGCCGTGATCGAGCCTCGGCGTGGTCATGGCCGCTTCCGGCAACTATGCTGACGCAGGCCGGTGCGTTGCGGTCTTCCTTGAAGCTGCGGGATTCGGTCCCTGTACGCCTCCGTCTTGGAACCGTCCTCTATTTCGGACCCCACACTCGCCGCCGCCTGGTACGGCCGAGGCCAATGCCAGCAAGGTTGAGGAGGTAGCGCAGTGTTTCGGTCGCGCGATCAGCTTCTTCCCCCGCCACGGTGCGGCGCGCCGACGCCGAAAGTGCCCTCGAGAACTACGCTCCCGACACGTTCGCCCCTCCGCCAACGGAAGACCCGGCCATGACGGCGGTGCAGGCGCCCGATTCGAGTCCCCAAGGTCTGTTACGCGCAACCCAGGTGAGCGTCGGGTCACCCGCAAGGCGCGCTTCAGCAAACACCCAGGCTCTGGTGAATCGGATCGCCTTGTACGCGCAGTTGGCGCAGCCCGAAAAGGCGAAGACGGCCTACCGGAAGGCGATCACCCTGGACCCACGGAGTGCGAAAGGCTCGGGTGGCATTGGAGGCCACCTTCGCCGCCAACCTGGCCCATGCGGACGCCCTGTGCAGCCTCGGCGTGATTATGGAAACCTCCGGTGATTTGAAGCGCGCAACCCGGTTATTTCGGCGCGCCATTGCTGCCAACCCCTCTCTGCGCCCGGCACACTTTCATCTGGGAAGAATATACACAAATCAGAAACACTACCCCCAGGCACTTGCCGAATTTGGCGGCATCCTCCAACCGGCAGATAACGACACTCCGCGGTTTCCGTATGCCATAGGGGCTGCCGACGCCCGGGCGACCGACAAACCAAAGCGCCGCAAGTACTTGTGGAATCAGGAGATATGGCCATTCGGCAGGGGCAAACTGACCTCGCGCAAACGATTGCAAACGATTTGGGGAGAGTCGCAAAGCGTCGCTGGCACATCCCGTCGTGATCTATGGATTTTGGTAGTCAACCTTGGTGTGTTTTTTCGGGATTTAGTAGATGTCCGATGCGTAACGTTTTTGAAATCTATAGGTTGACAACGCTTGCACCCAGGAGCGACACTAGGCGAGGCTCGCTGAAACACGGGGTTTCAGTACTAGATTTTTCTTAAGGGGATTACTATGCAACGCGTATTGCGTACAGTTTTAGTGTTGGCGATTTGTTTCGCCCTTTTCGCCATCTCGTCTATGGCCCAAGTTCTTAACGGAACCCTCGTGGGCACCATCAACGATCAAACGTCGGCGGCCGTTCCAGGCGCGACCGTTACCATCATCAGCGAATCCGGCGTCCAGCGTCAGGCAACCACCAACGACTCCGGCGGCTTCAGCTTCGCCGCTGTGGTGACCGGAACCTGGGAAGTCAAGGTTACCAAAGAGGGTTTTAAGACGGGTGCCCAAAAGGGTATCGCAATTACAGCCAACTCAAATACGCGCGCCGATATCACCCTGCAGCTGGGTGCCATCAGCGAAGCCATCAGCGTGGAAGCGAGCGCCGCCACTCTGCAAACCGACACAGCCAACGTGCGTTCCGAAGTAACGGGTAAGGAACTAACGAACATTCCGGTACCGATTGGTCGCAACTACCAGAACATCCTGGTTACCATCCCGGGTTTCAGCCCGCCCCAGAATGCGCACTCCGTGCCGACCAACCCCTCCCGCGCCCTCGCCTCCAACGTGAACGGTGCGCCCACTGCGGGTAACAACGTCCGCATTGACGGTGCGTCCAGCCAGCAGACCTGGCTGCCCCACATCACCGCCTATGTGCCGTCTCTGGAAGCCATCGAAACCGTGAACGTGGTCACCAACAGCTTCACAGCTGAACAGGGCCTCGCCGGTGGAGCTGCCATCAACGTCCAGATCAAGAGTGGCACCAACCAGATCCACGGTGCCGGCTTCTGGTACCACGTCGACAACAAGCTCATCGCAAAGCCCTTCACCTTCGCGCTCAACAATCAGCAGAACCAGCGGAATCCCAAGTACATCTTTAACCAGGAAGGTGGCGCCATCGGTGGTCCCATCAAGAAGAACAAGCTGTTCTACTTCGGTGCCTACGAAAAATCCACCCGTCGCGAATTTGCCAACAACACCGGCACCCTGCCCACGGCAGGCATGCGCTCCGGCGACTTCGCCAATGGCACCGCGCTCTACGGCGCCCGCGGTGTCATCTTCGACCCCACCACGGGTACCGCCAATGGCAGTGATCGTACCGCCTTCCCCGGGAACGTAATTCCCTCCAGCCGCATTTCACCCATCGTCAATTTGATTCAGGCCAAGATGCCCACCATCAACGACGCCACCTTCCGCGACAACAACTTCTTTGCGGTCGGCGGCTTCCTTTTTGATCGCCAGACGGTTGACACCAAGTTCAACTACAACATCAACGAAAAGTGGACCGCTTATGGTCGCTACTCCCTCCTCGACTACACCATGAACAATCCGGGCATGCTCGGAGCACTCGGCGGCGCGGGCATCTCCTCGGCTGGTGGCAACACCGGTGTGGCTACGGGCAAGACGCAATCGGGCTCTATCGCCACCACCTACGTTCTTTCGCCCACCCTCGTTCTGGACGCCAACTTCGGCTACACCACCTATGGAACCAAAGTGGAGCAGGACAGCCTGGACCAGAACATCGGCCTCGACGTCCTGAAGATCCCCGGCACCAACGGGAAGCGTCGCTTCGAAGGCGGCTGGCCCCGGTTCCAGGTTGCAGGCTTCAACACCTTTGGCGTGCAGGACTCCTTCATGCCCTACGAACGCCGCGACCCCCAATTCCAGTACGTATTCAACATGAACTGGACCAAGGGCAAGCACCAGATCCGCTATGGCATCGACTACTACCGCCAGGACCTGAACCACCTGCAGGCCGAGTTCGCGGGTCAGAACCACGGCGCACAGGGCGGGTTCTCCTTTGCCGGCGGCCCCACCCAGACGCGCGGCGGTGCCACTTCGTCCTCCTACAACAGCTACGCATCCTTCCTGCTGGGCCTGCCCAACAACTTCGGCACCACCTATCAGGTGGATGACATTTACACCACCAAGACCCAGTTCTTCAGCGCTTATGCCCAGGACACCTTCCAGATGACCCCGAAGCTGACGGTCAACTACGGCATTCGCTACCTGAACATCCCCATGCCCCGGCGCGCCGATCGCGGTATGGAACGCTACGACTTCAACAACAACAAGATGCTGGTTTGCGGCGTCGGCCAGGTTCCCATCGATTGCGGTACGAAGAACTCCAACATGCTCTTCTCGCCCAGCCTCGGTATCGCCTGGCGTCCGAATGAGAAGACGGTCATCCGCACCGGCTTCGGCATGAACTACGATCCCCTCAACCTGATCCGCGCCCTGCGCACCAACTACCCCATGCTGTTGATTCTAAATGGCAATAGCACGGATGCCTTCATCCCGGTTAGCCGTCTCGACCAGGGGATCCCGCTGCCTGTGGTTCCGAACCTTGGCAATGGCATCATCGACATTCCCAACACCTATGCCCTCACGTCAACTGGTGACCGGTTCAAGCGCGCTTACATCGCCAGCTGGAACCTCACCATCCAGCGTCAGCTGGGTAAAGGCTTCACGCTGCAGACCGGCTATGTGGCCAACCGCACCATCAAGCAGACCAATTTTGTGGATCTGAATGCCGGCCAGGTCATCGGCGCGGGTGCCGCCGGACGTCCCTTCTTCGGTAAGTTTGGCCGCAACGTCCAGACCGCCCTCGTGGAATCGATCGGCCACACCAGCTACGACTCGCTCCAGACCCAGCTGACTCGCCGTTTTGCCAACGGCTTCCAGGTGAACATGGCTTACACCTGGTCCAAGGCGATGGGCCTGTGCTGCAACGCCAGTAACGACGGTGGTCCCGCCATCATGGCCCGTGCCTTCATGGACCGCAACCGCGCTCCCATGCCCTTTGACCGTACCCACAACTTCCAGTCCACCTTTGTCTACGAATTGCCGTTCGGCAAAGGCAAGGCAATGGCTCACGGCAGGATGGGCGAACTGCTCCTCGGCGGCTGGCAGACCAGCGGTCTGTTCTCCCGCTACTCCGGCTCCCCCTTCACCGTCACCTCAGACGGTGCCTCGCTCAACATGCCTGGCAGCCAGCAGACCGCTGACGTCTTCGGCACTCCCATCCAAAAAGGCAACTACGGTATTGGCCAGTCTTACTACGATCCGAAGACCTTCGGCTCCGTCTCAGGCGCCACCGGTATTCGGTTCGGAACCGGCGGCATCAACAACCTGCGCGGCCCCGGGATCGCGAATTTCGATCTCGCTCTGTTCCGTCGCTTCAACGTCAACGAACGCGTCAACATCCAGTTCCGCGCCGAAGCCATGAACGTCACCAACACGCCTCAGCTCGGCAATCCCTCGAACAACATCTCCAACCTCCGCCTCAACTCTGCGGGCGGCTTCGCCGGCGGTGTGTTCGAAATCACGGGCGTAGCCAACACCGGTCGCGACGGGCTTGTGCAGCGCGCCTTCCGCCTCGGTCTGCGCGTTGGTTTCTAACGCGGACCCAACATCAACAAAAAGCGCCTCGCACGGGTCATTCCGTGCGAGGCGCTTTTTCTTGTGTGCCGAGTAAACGTACGAGCCCGTCTGGAGTCCGGCGTGGGCCAGTTTGCCATCCCAGCCTGGCATCCGGTGCGCCTGTCGCCGGCAACCCGATCAAACGGATCGGTCTATAGCAATTGTGAAAATACCCTAACCCCGTCGACGAGTGGTCTCGATGATTATCGTTCTCGCAACCGGAATCAACGA
>Ga0114966_10006019_pt1 | contig 10170 bp, 7 predicted proteins | sample M_130207_XF_Meta_FD_87029 | JGI IMG/M metagenome (GOLD analysis project Ga0114966, IMG submission 87029) | Freshwater microbial communities from Lake Montjoie, Canada to study carbon cycling - M_130207_XF_MetaG | ecosystem: Environmental > Aquatic > Freshwater > Lake | place: Lake Montjoie...
CACCTGACTCGGAAAAATTCCGTCAGCCGTTCTTTTCGTGGACACCCCAGCACTTTTGCCACCCGCGGACGACCGTCACTTCACCCCGGCGACCTGGAATCCCTCGCCAGCCAACACCGCGCGAATCTTCCCCGGCTGGTCCCCTTGAATTTCGATCGTCCGCCCTTTCACCGTCCCGCCGCACCCGCACGCCGCCCGCACTTTTTTCGCCGTCGCCTCGATCACCGACCCCGGCAAATGCGGGGCAAAATCATGGATCACAATGACCGTCTTCCCCCCGCGCTGCGCCGTCTCCCGCCGCAACACCACCCGACCCATCTTCCAGACCGGCAGTGGGGCGGCGACCGTCACCGGCTCCGGCGCGACCGGCAAACCCGCAATTTCGAGTCCGGCAAAGGCCGCGTTCAACCCCGGCCGGGGCGATTGCGCGGCGTTGGTTTCGAGGCGTTTCTTTTCTTCACGAGGCATGGCCCAGAGCTAGCTGTCGCTTCCGCCGAATGCAAACTCCCGGCGCCGGTGATTCAGCCCAGAAAAGCTCGCTAAAAACTCCGTCAGCGCCGGGGTAGCCTGTCTGGGATTCTCCCGCTCCATGTCCGCTCCCTCAGTCTCCATTTCCCGGAACCCGCTGACTCTCGCCGCGCTGAGCCTGCCCAGTTTGGCCGCGCCGCCGGTCGATTTCAACCGCGACGGGCGGGCGGTCGTGCCCGGCGATCTAAAAAAGAGCGATCTCTGGGAGCGCATTCATTCCACCGACAAGGACGAGCAAATGCCGCCTCCGAAGAGCGGAAAAAAGCTCACGCCCGCGCAGCGCCCGAGGCTCGACCGATGGGTCGAGCACGGCCCGGGAATCCTGATGCTCTGCACAACGTCCGGGCTGGGCCACGGCATGGGGAGGTCCGCGGGCGCGGCGGGCGGCGACGGTCTTCTCCTTGCACTTTCCAGAGAAGAAGCAGGAGAAGGCCCTCCCGTCCGGCGATCTTTCCGGTTGACGGAGGCGATTCGCAACGCATCATCCCATCAAGATAGGAAGATGCGTCCGACTGCTCCGCGGCGACGTTCCACTTTCACAAACCTGCAAACCTTCACCTTATGAGCACAACGACACAGACCACCAAATTCACCGACTACAAAGTCGCCGACATCAGCCTCGCCGACTGGGGCCGCAAGGAAATCGTCATCGCCGAGCAGGAAATGCCGGGCCTGATTTCGATCCGCAATCAATACGCGCCGAGCCAGCCGCTGAAAGGCGTGCGCATCACCGGCTCGCTGCACATGACGATCCAGACGGCAGTGCTCATCGAGACGCTCGTGGCGCTGGGTGCGGATGTGCGCTGGGCTTCGTGCAACATTTTCTCGACGCAGGATCAGGCGGCGGCGGCCATCGCGGTGACGGGCGTGCCGGTCTTTGCCTGGAAAGGCGAGACGCTGGAGGAGTATTGGGACTGCACCTGGAAGGCGATCGTGAACAACGACGGCAAAGGCCCGCAGCTCGTGGTCGATGACGGCGGCGACGTGACCCTTTTCATCCACAAAGGCTACGAACTCGAAGAGGGCGACAAGTGGGTGGACAGCGAGAGCGGCTCGCACGAGGAGAAGGTCATCAAGGATCTGCTCAAGAAGGTCCACGCGGAGAATCCGTTCATCTTCCACGAGATGGTGAAGGACTGGCGCGGCGTCTCCGAGGAGACGACCACCGGCGTGCATCGGCTCTACAAGTTGCAGGAACTCGGCAAGCTGCTCGTGCCGGCGTTCAACGTGAACGACTCGGTGACCAAGTCGAAGTTCGACAATCTCTACGGCTGCCGCCACTCGCTCGTCGATGGCCTGAACCGCGCGCTCGACGTGATGATTTCCGGCAAGGTTGCCGTGGTCATTGGCTACGGCGACGTGGGCAAGGGCTGCGCGCAATCGCTGCGCGGCCAGGGAGCGCGGGTCATCGTGACTGAGATCGATCCGATCAATGCGCTGCAAGCAGCGATGGAAGGTTACGAGGTTACGACGATTGAGGAGACGCTCGGCCGCGGCGACATTTATGTGACTACGACAGGCAACGTCGATGTCATCACCATCGAGCACATGACGAAGATGAAAGACCAGGCGGTCATTTGTAACATCGGTCACTTCGACAATGAGATTCAGGTCGAGAAGCTAGTGAACTATCCCGGCATCAAACACACCAACATCAAGCCCCAGGTGGACAAGTACACCTTCAAGCCCGGTCAGGAGGTTTTCCTCCTCGCCGAAGGCCGCCTCGTGAACCTCGGCTGCGCCACCGGGCATCCGTCGTTCGTGATGTCGAACAGCTTCTCCAACCAGACGCTGGCCCAGCTCGACCTGTGGAAGAACAAGGACACCTACAAGCCGGCCGTCTATGTCCTGCCCAAGAAGCTCGACGAAGAAGTGGCACGCCTGCACCTCGCCAAGATCGGCGTAAAACTCACCGTGCTGACCGCGAAGCAAGCCGCCTATCTCGACGTGCCCGTCGAAGGTCCTTACAAGCCAAACCACTACCGCTACTAAGCGGAAACGTCCGGCGAGAAACTCACGAGAACCGCCGCGGGCAACCGCGGCGGTTTTCTTTTGTGGCAGCGGCGAACTCGCGGGCGGCACTTACTTCAGCGGACGCGCGACCATGATGCCGGCGATGCTGCTGAAGTGGTTCAGATAACCGCTGAGGCGCTGGTCGAGGATGACTTTGCCGGAATTGCGCGGGTGGCTGGCGTGCATGAAATGGAGGACGCCATCGGGCGTGCGGTAGGCGAGGCCGACGTGGGACGTGCCGATCAGGTCGCCATCGTGCGAGCAGATGGAAATAATGTCGCCGCTCTGCAGCTGGGGCTCGATCGCGGCGACGCGGTCTTTCGGGATGTAGTAAAGCGGGGTGCGGGCGATACGGTTCTCCATGGCGACGATCCCGGCGAATAGGTCGGGGTTGTTGCGCATGTAGCGGTAGCCTTTCCAGGCGCGCTGCATTTCCACCGCGGAATGGGGGCCGCGGATGCCGCCGAGCTCGCGAGTCAGGTCGCGGACGAGACCGCGGCGTTCGTTGTCCTGCGCCCAATCCTCGAGGTAGTGGAGCCGTGAAAGGTAGCTGCCGGTGCAGACGCCGCCGCGGTAGCGGTCGAGTTCGATGTATTTGAGCAGCGTCTGCGGCGTCCAGGCCTCGCGGGGTTCGTCGAGCATGCGGGCAAAGGCGAGCGCCAGCTCGAAGAACGTCCAGCAATCGAGACCGTGGAAATTCACCGATGGTGCTTCGATGCGGTCGTCGATCTCGAGGGTGAACCCGCGGTATGGCGTCCCGACGAGGGCGCGCCCGATGACCGCCGTGCGCTGGCCGAGCGGGAGACCCACCGCGGGCGCGGCGCGGGCGACGAGCGAGTCAAAGCGGTCGCGTCCGACGAAGACAGTGCTGAACGGCAGGCCGTGCGTGTCGAACTCGGCGGGAACCCGGGCGGTGGGCGCGGCGACGGTGGGGCCGGGTTCCGCCGCAGAAAGCGGGAATCCTTTGGCCAGGAAGAGAAGGACGAGAAGGGACGTGAGGCGACGCATGATGAAAGTCAGGGAGCACGATGACTGCCGCGTGGCGCCCCGCGGTGACTCGGCCGCTGCCCGGTCACTGTTGCACCACGCCTTTGAGATACAGCGTGGTCGCGGTGGAACCCTTCGGGCTGGGGCGGGCGGCGCGCGGGCGGGAGTCGGTGCCCATTTGCTTCCAGGCGTGGGTGGTGATGCGCGGCTCGCGGAAGCCGCTGGTGAGGCGCGAGGTTTTCCACAAGGGCGGCTCGGTCGTCTGATAAAGCATGTCGCCGGCGTCGAGGATGGTGGTGCCGTCGCGAACGACCCGAAGGGAGAACCAGGGATTGTCGGTGCGGCTGTCCTTCACGACGGCGCAGAAGACATCGCCTTTGACGATGGGAAAATTGCCGGACTGGACTTCGTGGCTGTTGCTCCCCGAGAGGATTTCGCGGCCGTTGAGGTAGAGCGTATAGCGCTCATTGGCACTGGCAAAGACCTGGATGGAACCCGGCGGTAAAGGGGCTGCCGGCGGGGCCACGGGCGGGGCGGTGGCGCGGGGGGTGGAAGGGGGGAAATTCACGACCTCGGTGCCGCCCGGCGGGGTGGGTGGCGTGGGCGGAAACCTGGGCGGCACGACCGGAGCGGTGGCTTCCTTGCGGACGAGCAGGCCCAATTCGTTAATGCCGTTGGAGGCTTTGCCATACATGCCGACGAACGGCCGTGTGTCGGTCCGGAGGCGGACGGTCGCTTGTGCTTCTTGCGCACCGTTCGCGCCGATGTTGTTGCTCCGGTAGCTGTCGCTGGAGTGGAGCGCGCCGTTTTCGTAACGCATAAAAACGACCGCCATAGCCTCGATGACACTCCCACCGCGGAGATCGACGCGCCCGACCGCGTAGCCGGGTCGTGCTTCGAGGACGGTCGCGGGCTTTTCACCGCGGGGGCCGCGGGTGATACCCATGGCTTTTCCGGAGGAGCGGACGTAGAGCGGGGTGAGCGATTCGACGGACGATCCGCCCAGGGGATTCTGTCCGATCGTGTATTGAAAGCCGATGAGCACGCCCTGATTTGGCCCCACATCGTAGAAGCCCCGAGCCGACGGGTTCTCGTTGCCCACGGACGGAGTTTTGAGAAAGACACCGTCGGGGATCAAGGTGGGAGGCTCCTCTTCGGTGGGAGGCTGGGGGACAGGGCGCGGGGTGGCGATGGTCGGCGGTGGCGGCACCGGGATCGACGGTGCCGGTGCTGGTGTCGCGGTGACCGATTTTGGGACGACGATCTTTTCCGGCAGGCCGAAGAAATCAATGGCACCCCACGCGACGCTCGCGGAGAGCACCGAGGCGAGGAGGAAGGGAGAGAGCTTCATAACGGCGGAAGTGCTATGTCACTTTTTCGCGACCGAGCCAAGCTGCGGGATGTAAATAATTTGTCGTGCGGCATCGGAAAGGGATTCACCCGTGAGCGCGGGCCGCCGCGGGCTCCGGTCAGGCGATCACTTCCCGGACGACATTTCCCGCCACGTCGGTCAGGCGGAAATTACGGCCGTTGAAACGGTAGGTCAGCTTTTCGTGATCCAGCCCCAGCAGGGCGAGGATGGTGGCGTGGAGGTCGTTGACGCTGACTTTGTTGACGGCGGCTTTGTGCCCCAGTTCGTCGGTCTCGCCGTAATGCACGCCGCCTTTTACGCCGCCGCCGGCCAGCCAGGTGGTGAAGGCATGAGGGTTGTGATCCCGCCCGGGCTTTTTGTTTTTCTGGGCGAGGGGCAGGCGCCCGAACTCGCCGCAGCAGATGACGAGGGTCGAGTCGAGGAGACCGCGTTGCTTCAAGTCGGACAGCAGGGCGGCGATGGGTTGGTCCGTCTCGCCGGCGAATTGGCGATGATTGCCGGCGATGTCGCTGTGGCCGTCCCACGAGCGCTCGTTTTCCATGCCGCCGCTGTAGATCTGCACGCAGCGCACGCCGCGCTCCACCAGCTTGCGCGCCATCAGGCATTGCTTGGCAAAATGCCCGCACCGCTTTTCGTCGGTGCCATAGAGTTCGCGGATGCTGGCGGGCTCCCCGGCTACGTCGAGCGCCTCGGGCGCGGCCATCTGCATGCGATACGCCAGCTCGAAGCTCTCGATGCGGGCCGCCAGTTCCGGGTCGTGCGCGCCCGGCTGACGTTTGTTCAGGCGCGCGATGAGGTCGAGTTGCGCGCGTTGCTGGGCGTCGTTCATTTCCGCGGGCCGCACGAGATTGTTGATCGGCGAGCCTTGGGCATTGAGCGCCGTGCCTTGATGGACGCCGGGGAGGTAGCCCGCGCCCCAGTTGCTCGCGTGGCCTTTGGGCAGGCCGCGCCCGAGCGTGTCGTACATGGCCACAAACGCCGGCAGGTTTTGATTCACGGTGCCGAGTCCGTAGCTCACCCACGCGCCGAGACACGGCGAGCCCATGCGGGAGAAGCCGGTATTGATCTGGAAAAGCGCGGGCGAGTGGTTGTTCGTCGCGGTGAAGCAGGAATGGATGAAGGCCATGTCATCGACATGCGCGACGGTGCGCGGGAAAAGCTCCGAGGCCCACGTGCCGCTGTTCCCGTATTGCTGGAAGGAGAAAGGCGACTTCATGATCCCACCGACTTCCTTCGGGAAAAAACCGGTCTCGGTGTCGAACCCGGGCAAGGCCTGACCGTCATGTTTTTCCAGCGCGGGTTTGTAGTCCCAGGTGTCCACCTGGCTCTGCCCGCCGTTCATAAACAGCCAGATCACCGACTTCGCCTTCACGGGATAATGCGGCGCCCGCGGCGCGAGCGGATTCACCGGCCCGGCTTGCGCGGCGGATTCCAGCAGTCCTGACTCCGCGAGCAGGGAGGTCAGCGCGAGCATCCCGAACCCCGAGCCGGTGCGTTCGAGAAAACTCCGGCGCGAGCAGAAATGCGGGTGCGGGTCGGCGAAGAGGTGCGGGTGGTTCATGGTGTGAAACAGAGCGTGCCATGGGCATGTGCGGCGCGCGAAAGTGCTGGGTGGAGCACTCGACCCGAGTGCCGTTGTCGGCGACCCGCCGAAAATACCGGGAAACGCGCGGCGGCGGAAAACGCGCGGGAAAATGTCTCGCGCCCGCCCAGCGAACGCGTTCGCAAAGACGCGCTCACTCCCTGCCCTCGGCGGGTCGCCGACGGCGGCACTCGGGTCGAGTGCTCCACCCGGATTCCACGGCGCGCGTCACTCGACATAGACAAACTCATTCAGGCTCACGAGCGACTGGCAGAAGTCGGTGAGCGCCAGCCCGGCAGGGTCGGCTTGGCCAGCGGTTTTGTAGGACTCAGTTTGCGTGCGCAGAAACTCGCCCGTCATCGCCAGTTCGTCATCGGTCGGCGGCCGCCCGAGCGCGGTCAGGTAGGCGTGTTTCACCGCTTCCGTCGCCGGCTGGGCGGCGAGCGCTTTCGCCCACGCGCGGGACGAGCTGCGGATTTGTTCGTTGTTCATCAGGAGCAGCGCCTGCGGGGCGACCGTGGTGCTGGAGCGGAGCCCGAGGCCGTTGAGCGTGTCCGGTGCGTCGAAGGTGATCATCATCGGCGGGAGCCGGCTGCGTTTGATTTGGAAATAGATCGAGCGCCGCTTCATCGCGCCATCGAGCGTCCCGGGGCCGAACAGCTTCGGATCGAGCGCGCCGGTGACGGCGAGGATCGAGTCGCGGATGACCTCGCCCTCCAGCCGGCGGTGCGAATACCGCCAGACGAGGGTGTTATTCGGATCGACCGCGCGCGCTTTCGCGATCTCCGCACTCCCCTCCCCGATCTCCGCACTCTGCAGGTAAGCCGCGCTGGTCATCATCAGCTTGTGCAGCGGCTTGAGTTTCCAGCCGCCGCGGATGAGTTCGCCCGCGAGCCAGTCGAGCAGTTCGGGATGCGTCGGCTTTTCGCCCTGCGCGCCGAAATCGCTCGGCGTGGCCACGATCCCGCGCCCGAAATGATGCTGCCACAGCCGGTTCACAATCACCCGCGCGACCATCTGCCCCGCGCCCGCTTCGCTGTCCGTGAGCCACCGCGCGAGCGACGCCCGGTGCCCCGGGGTCCGCGCGCCGGCGGGCGGCGCGGCGAGCCAGCGCTGCTCTGGCGCGGTGCTCAGGATTTGCAAAAAGCCCGGCGTTGCTTCGCCCTCCTTTTTGTTCAAATCGCCGCGCCCCAGAAAGAACGTCTGCGCGTAGAAGTCCGGCCCCTGCGTGTGGTTCCGAACCGCCGGCACGCCCTCGGAGGAAATCAGCGCCTTCACCTTTTCCGGCTTCGGTTCCGTGGCCGCGTGCGCGGTGACGGTCGCCTCCACCTTTTTCCAATCCGCATCCTGTCCGCGATACCACTTCAGCAACGCCGCGCGCTGCGCCTCCGTCCGCTGCGCCGCCGCGACGGCCAGCGCGGCCTGGGCATCGGCCGGGAGCTTCGTGCCGGTCTCGCCGCGCTGCTCCCACTCGGTCAGCCGCGCGGGCAATTGCTCCTTTTCGCAACGGTCGCGCGCCGCCGTGAGTTCCGCGCGCTTCGCCTCCCACGCGGCCTTCACCGGCGGGAATTTGTCGGCGTTCAGGACCAACTCGTAGTCGCTCCGCACGGTCTTCGTGAAGGTCGCCACCAGCCGGTAATAATCGCGGATCGGGATCGGATCGAATTTGTGATCGTGGCAGCGCGCGCAGCCAACCGTCAGCCCGAGCATCGAGGTGCCGATCGTGGCCGCCATGTCGTCGAGTTCGTCGTAGCGCTCCTTCTCCGCCTGGTTCGCGGTGATCTGCGTGGCGTGCGTGCCGGCGGCGAGAAAGCCCGTCGCCTTCCACGCCTCGACCTGATCCGGCGCGAGTTCGTCGCCCGCGATCTGCCAGCGCACGAACTCGTCGAACGGCCGATCGGCGTTCAGCGCGCGGATCACGTAGTCGCGGTAGTGCCACGCGTTCGGGCGGTCGTAATCCTGCTCGTAGCCGTGGCTTTCCGCGTAGCGCGCGAGATCCAGCCAGTGCCGACCCCAGCGCTCACCGTGATGCGGCGAGGCCAGCAGTTCATCGAGGACTTTTTCGTAGGCGCCCGGCGAGGTGTCGGCGAGAAAGCGGTCGATCTGCTCCGGCGTGGGCGGCAGGCCGATGAGATCGAAATACGCGCGCCGGATGAGCGTGCGCTGGGCCGCCGGCGGACTCGGTGCCAGCCCTTTGGCGGCGAGTTTCGCCAGCACGAAGCGATCGACCGTCGTGCGGCACCACGAGGCGTTTGCCACCGCCGGCGGCTGCGGCTGGGTGAGCGGCTGAAACGACCACCACTGGCGATCTTCCCCGGTCACCTTCGAGCGGTCGCGCACCACTTTCCCCTCCACCAGCGGCTTTCCGTAAGGCGCGCCGAGATCGATCCACTCCGCGATTTTCGCGATGGCCGCATCCGGCAGCTTGTCCTTTTTCTTCGGCATCTTGAGGTCCGCGTCCTCGTGCCGGATGGACTTCATCAGCAGGCTCGCGGCGGACTTGCCCGGGACCACTGCGGGACCGTTCTCGCCGCCTTTCAGCAGCAGCTCCCGCGTCGCTAAATCGAGGTCGCCCTTGGCTCCCTTTTCGCCGCCGTGGCATTGCACGCAGTGCTCCGCGAGCAACCGGCCCACCTCGCGGTTGAAAAGCGCCACGCCCCGCGTCATCTGCGCGGCATGCTCGGGCGGCACCGGCGGATCGGCAGCGAGGCCAGCAGCGGGGAGGAGGAGGAGGAGAAAAGGGAGGCGCATGCGTTCGTGCGGAAGACCCGCTCAGGTGGCGAAACTTAGCAGGCCGCCGACCGTGATGACCTGCCCCGCGTGGCTGCCGGCGCGGATTCGCGGATTGATGGGGTGGAGGATTCGTGAGTTGCTGCCGATCTCCGCTTTCACCATGTCCGAACCGCAAGAACCCCACGGCCCGCTGATCGAGGTAGGGCGCTATGCCCGGCTCGCTGCGGCGCGGGAACGGGCGCTGGTGGTGGCGGCGCGCACGCTGCCGCACTGGATCGAGCGGGATGGGGACGCATGGGTGCTGCGCGTGGAGCCGGGCGCGGAAGAGGAAGTGCAGCGCGAGCTGGCGGCGTTTGAAAACGAGGAGCGCGCGCGACCGCCGACGCGACCGGTTTTTCCGGAGGGAAAAATCCCCACACTTTCGCTCTACGTGGCCGCCGCGGTGCTGGCGGGATTTTTCGCGATGCAGAATCGGCTCGGCTCCGCGTGGTCCGAGCGCGGCGTGGCGCAGAGCGCGGAAATCCTGCGGGGGGAATGGTGGCGCACGGTCACGGCGCTGACGCTGCACGCCGACGCCTCGCACGTCGGGGCGAACATCGCCACGGGGCTGCTTTTCGCGGCGTTTCTGCTGCCGCGCTTCGGGACGGGCGCGACGTGGCTGGCCGTGGTGCTCAGCGGCGCGCTCGGCAACGCGCTCAACGCCTGGGGCTATCGCGGTGCCGGGCACGGTTCGATCGGGGCCTCGACGGCGTGCTTCGGGGCGCTCGGCATGCTCATGGGCGCGGAACTTTTCGCGCGCTGGCGCGAGCCCGAGACGCGCAGCCGCTGGCAGCTCGTGCTGCCGCTCGGCGCGGGGCTGGGGCTGCTGGCGTTTCTCGGGGTGGGGGAGGAAGGCGGGCGCGTGGATTACATGGCGCATTGCTGGGGGTTCGTCGTTGGGACGGCGGCGGGGCTG
>Ga0114966_10006022_pt1 | contig 10166 bp, 13 predicted proteins | sample M_130207_XF_Meta_FD_87029 | JGI IMG/M metagenome (GOLD analysis project Ga0114966, IMG submission 87029) | Freshwater microbial communities from Lake Montjoie, Canada to study carbon cycling - M_130207_XF_MetaG | ecosystem: Environmental > Aquatic > Freshwater > Lake | place: Lake Montjoie...
GTAGTCCATACTCCTTCAATACTGATATCTTCAAACACTGAATCTCTAACAGAATTCATTTCAAATACTTGAGTAGCAATAGTATCAGTTGTAACACTAAACCCTTTCATAGAAATAAATCTAGGCTGATTCCCTTGTTGAAGAGTTAGACTATCATCATCTTTGATAAATTCAAATACAGTGCCAGGGCCGCTAAAATTAAAAATAGTTTTTTCAGGGCCAGCACCTTCGATCGTAACATAGCTAGGGACATAGATTGTATCGGATATTTCAAATACACCCGGTTGGAATCGCAGCACTACTCGATTGTCGGCTGTGACAAATAAATTAGTAATGGCATTTTGTATATTAGCTGTTTGATCAGTTGTATCAGAAAGAATGCCATAGTTGTTCGATGTTACAGAATCATCAAGTCTCTGTTGCAGTGTACGGATTACTGGAAAGTTAACATCAGCATTTGTTTGTATTGTTGGGTCATCAACGTTATACTGATACTGTTCAGCTAAGTCTAGTATATTTTCATTTTCGGTTAATATTCTAGTATTGCCCACAGCCGGTGCGCCTTCACTGACCGCCCCGTTACCAATGTACAATTCTTGGCTATCAATGGCCCATGCCATTTCGCCGCTGGCTAACTGAGGTAATCCAGAAGCTTCATTCTTCTTACCTCTGCGTAGTTGTATTCTTGAAATTTGCAAAACAGCCATGAAAATATCCTCTTATTCGATATTTATCAGTTCATGCGGTAGTATTCTTCTACTCGTTTACACCAACGTTCTGTCCAGTAGTCAAAGTCTGTGGGTTGTAAAATAAACTCCTGATACTGCGGTTCTGCCCATGTTCCCGGGGTGATTTCTTCTGGTTTTACGCACATTAGGATAACTCCCTTGCGTATATTAGTACCATGTACTTCATTATGTGCCATTGCATATGCGGTAAGCTGAATAAAGTAATCATCAATGTATTCTAGTTTCTTGGGTTTGTTAGTTTGCTTGTAGTCTAAGATTGACTCGTCACCGTCGTGTATGCCTACACAGTCAGTAGTTCCCGCATATAGTTCGGGAAAGTATAGTGGTACTTCAACTCCCCACACTTCGCTAATCTTAGGAAAGCCTTGTTCAATAACTTTCTTGGCCATAACTAGGCTTTGTTGTGCATAGGGGTTACTTACAGTTTCTTTAAGCTGATCGCCGTTGACATAGTCTTCTAGGAACTTGTGCATACGTGTTCCACGGCCGGCTGCTTCTGTTGTAATCTCTTGTGCTTTCTTTTCACCCACGGCTTTGCGCCAATTAGCCAGAGCTATTCGACTTTCTGCTGGTTTGGTTTTATCAAGGATTGTAGTAACTGAGGGGACCTTATGCCCCTCAGGGGTTGCGTATAACCGTTTGCCTGTGCTTTCGTCTCGGGCTAGTTTAACATAGTTGTATTTTTCGATTAGTAGAGTCATGTGCTATTATATAGCAGTCTGACCTAGAAGTCAACCGGGTTGTTTGAGCGATTTCGCCGCAGCCCTTTTAGCAGATGCATCCACGCCACCATTGTTCTTTGGTTCGCCACGTGTAGCTTCTGGTTTCTCTTTGGTTTTGATTGTAACGCCTCGACCGTCAAATTGGGCCACTATGTTTTTTAATTGAGGGATTGAGTCAAACTCTGCCTTGAATGTATCATAGTCCATTTGACTTCCGGATACATTACGTAACATATTTGATACAGCATCCCAACTGTATTGAGCTGGGCTACCTTTTGAGTCTGCTCTAGCTTTGAGAGTATTTAAGATGCGGATGAGTGAATCCGCATCTTCATTTACTTTTTTTTTGAACTTAGGATTGTGCCTAGTTTGCGGCTATAAGCAATGTTTTCACGCATTGCACGGCCAGCAGCTTCTTCTCCGCCGGCGCTTGCATCTGCTGCTGCAAATTCGTCACCGCCTGGGAATGCTTCTTCACCTGGTGCGCCCATCTCTGGAGGAGCTTCTGCTCCCATGCCTGGTGCCTCTTCGCCTGTTAGGATAGCCACTGCTTGTGCCAATGTAGTACGAGCTGTTTCTAAACAAGTATATACTTCTTCTAGTGCTGGTTTGACCTTGCTTGAGAATTGATTGCTAACATCTGAGCCTAGCTCGTCTCTTACTGAATCAACTAATTGCAAAAATGTTTCTGATTTTAATGATGCAGTATCTTCTAACCAACCTGTAATCTTATCAACCATATCACGTGCTGACATGATCAATGCTGCTTTTTCTTCTTCGCCTTCAGTAAGTGTTCTTTCGGTTAATGCAGTACGCAATACAGACATTGCTTCTGTAACATCTTTTGCTCGAGCCATTTTAGTAGCAGTGGCATTCATTACTTGTTCGCTCTTATTACCGTAACGTTTAGCAAAGTCTTCCTTAACTTTTGTCATGCCTTTAATGTATTTGTCTTTCTTTGCTGATTCGTCAGTTGAAAGACTACGTTCTGAAATAGCCTGTGTAATTACATCTAGTAATGCACGGTCACGTTGGTAAGTGTTACTTTCGTACACTGCATCATAATTTTTGCTAGTTTCAAATTGAACAAGTTCATTAGTGATTTTGTCACGTGCGGCTTGTAGTTGTTCCATGGTGAAACTATCTACATTTAGTTTGTAACCAAATTTCTTAGCAAGGCTCTCATTAAGTGCTCTGCTACTCTTTGGATGTGAAAGTTCTTTGATCTGCATATTCTGTAATCCCTAAAAGGCTGTTATTGTTATTTATCAAAAGTTCGCTTTGAACATTGCTGTAATTTCTTCTTTGTATCGCTTTGCCCTGTGATCAGCCTGTTCCCATCGCCATAGAAACAAGTCTCTCTTGTCAATATCTTTGGCATTTTCGTATCTGTACTTAAAAAACACTGCATCGTTGTTATTATTCCAGTAATGCGTATCTAGAATCTTTACCTCATTATAACGCTTTAAGTTAGTTTGATCATAAAATTTAGCTGCTAAACTTGCAGTAGTTTTGATCCTAAATTCTTCAATAGCGTCACCACCTTGATATCCCAATGCCCATAATCCTTTCTTATTTTGCTTGATATTGTATTTCTTGTATACAATGCTTTTATCGGGCAAAATAGCCAACGGTATCTTATTCTTAAACTCGTCTGCTAGAAAAGTTTCTAATTGTTTAGCTTGTCGTTTATAGTTCATTGGCAATTACTCTTGGATTAATGTCTCCTACTTTAATTACCAAACTCTTACGTATAAGGCTTTCAATTGTGAATTGATCACGCTCACTAAAACTATGTAATGGGCGCACATGAGTCAGCTGCTCTAGCATACGCTTTTCTTCGTTAGAAGTATACACTTCGAACTCTTTGATCAATTCATTTATTTTCATCTTAAGCCTGCAATAGATAACATCTTCTGTAATAACTGATTATCAGCTGACTCAGGAGTTGGTGTGCGTGGTGTTAGACTACGGAACTGAGCAGCACCGTTGATTACTGGACCACCATGCAAGTTATCGCGTTCTTGTCCTGCTTTATTGTACCACTTACCATCGGCCTTTTTTACTAAAGGTTCGCCTGTTTGATAATCTTTTGGAACAAACGGTTCTGATGGAGCAGGTTCTGGACGAGGCTCACGTTGACTAGGTTCAGATACTTTCCAACCTGCTGCTTTCATTGCGGCTAAGGTTTGATTCCCTGGCATTCCGCCGTCGGCTTTTCCATTTTGAATTTTTATATGCGACGACATGCCATATTGTCTGAGGCCTGTGTTATTTTCAATCCAATATGTTTTGCTTTGTGTATCAAGAACAGCTGGTAAACTCTTTCCTTCAAATTCAGTGGTTGTTAAAGTAAATCCATTACCTAAATCTTTTTCATTTGTTGGAGCGTTCATCTTATCTCCAACCATCTTGTTTAACTTTTCTTGGCCAGCAGCAGTAAACGCACCAGGCGGCAACGATCCGTCTGCATTGGGCAACGTAATGCCGCCTTCTGCAACAGGTTGTCCTGAAAGTTCACGTAGTCTATGTAGGTCTACATTTTCTGTACTAACTACTGCTGTTCCTGTTTTGAGTTCATCCGTATCCGGAGTGTCCATTGACATCTTGCCATCAGGTGTTGGCTTTAGTGCAGTTGAATCAACTTCCATCGATGAACCGTCTGTTTTAGTTAATGTTGCTTTCTTTGTGGTAGGATCAACTTTTGTAATTTTACCTACTTCTGCACCCATTGCTTCGTCGGTTGAGCTTGCTTTAACTGTGGCACTTTTTCCATTAGCTTGTAATTTTTTAGCAACGTTACTAGCATGACTTGCAGATCCAAATGTTTTCCATTTGCGGCCATCAATGTATACATCATGCGGCACATCGGCAGCAGGCTCACGGCGTGCGCCTGGGCCACCGTGACCGATACGATCATGTGCTCGACTGTATACTGGGTCACCTTCATCATGTCCAGGCGCTAGACTATAACCAGCATCATCGTAACCAAAGTCTCTACGACCCATACCGCTTTGACTATTGTCATAATCACGTTGGTAAGCATCACGACGATCCCAGCGGCCTTCATCTACACCATCATCAGGGTCAAGGATTGCATATTTTTTGTAACGTGACGGATTAGCTTCATCGTCGTCTTTTCTCTTAAACACTATATTGTCATCTTCATAATCAGTTTTTTCATGCTTAATGCCACGGCTAGTAGCGGTAATCTTGCCGCCTCGGTGAGTAGTTCTGTCGTGTCCTATACCTTCACGTTCCATACGATCGTTGTAGTCATTGCGCATTTGTTCTTTACGATCTAGATAGTTTTGATATCTTTGTTGATCACGCTCAGTAGCATCTGGACCTTCTGCTCTGGCCTTTAGGTCGGCAGCATGTGATTGATCTAACATACGACGGTGTTCTGCACCTACACTGTTAGGATTATAGCCTTCCATTGGCTTAACTGGTGCTAGTTTTTCTTTAGCTTTGCCGTACTCAGCACTGTGATCTTTAGGCTTCTTGTTGTACTTTACAGCTTTAGTGCCTTTCTTGTGTTCGCCTAGTATTTCATTTCGTTTCATTGTTGTTCTCCTAGGCTTAGCGCCTGATCTTCTAATTTGTATATATGCTGACGCAATTGGTCAATATAACCTTTGTTGCGTAGGACCTTAAAAGCAATGTTCTCTACTGAGAACTCACCTTGCCGCTCTAAGCCAGTTTTGCGTAAGCGGTTAAGACGATCCTTAACTGTGTTGGACACACTGATATCATCTGATCGCAATGCTTGTTTAATTTTATTTACGTAATTCTTAAACTTTAGATTAACATCATGATCATCAATAGTGACCTTAACGGGTTTTGGCTGTGCAAGCCATTGATCATCTAACACTGAGTAGATACCTGCTGAATGATGTGCATCAGCAACGGGCTGTACATATACTTCTACTTCAATGCCGTGTATTTTAATATCGTGTTGGAAGTTATACTGATTCTTTTTAGCATCGAACAGGGGTTTTAAATGATACTGTGCAGCACTGGGAATATCTACTACAAGGTGTAGATCTAAGTCACTGTGTTCTGTATAAGTGTAGGCTGCGTTGGAGCCTGACAGAGTAACATTTTTAAGACTTATCTGTGGAATGTCGATGAAGTTGATAAAGTGTTTGGCAATCTTTAATAGTTTGAAGCGTACTTCTGAATTGAGTCTACGTTGTTTCCATAGTTTTGGATTAAGCTCTTTGTGAAACAAAATAGCTTGATCAACTACACTCTCTAATGTAAACTCTCGTAATAACATATTATTTTACAAGCCAAAGAACTTTAATATGTGTGGGAACTGCACTGAGTTGAGCCAACCTGTGCCAGCGGCAAATGCCAATACAACCATTGCATACATTGTGTACTTGTTTTTAACTTTTTCTAACTTGTCGAGTCTTTCATCCATAGCATCATGGATTACGCCATCTGCGGCATGTAGTTTTTCAGCGTGTTCAAAATACTTTACGCTGTTGGCACGATATTCTTCCTGCATTTTTTCCAGCTTGTCTGCCAGCATTTCACGTGTGTTGTCCAAACAGTCATGCACGTCTTTGACATCGCCTCGAATGTCTTTCTGAGAATCTTTGATTGACTCAATGCAGTCAATCATGGCATTTATTTTAGTTTCAACTACTGCTACACGCTCTGGCAACGTGGCCATTTGTGCTATTGCTTCTTTTGTCGCCATTGGCATCTTTCTCCTGGGGTTAGGTATTGCTCAGTATGGTGTTACTGTGTGAGCCTTGAGATGCCTTTGTGCCTATAGTATTATATTTATTGTTTATAATCAAAAATAATATTATGCCCGAGCTTAAACATAGGGTGTTCAGCTTGAACAGTTTCTGTTAATCCCGATATAAAAGGCACATATTCGAACAGATCTTTAAGCCTAGATAGTTCATCACCATCTACTTCAAATAAGTGTTCTATTTCCATAGTCCACTCAAAGTACCAGCAACGTTGATCAGGAGTTCCGAATTTGTTAGTTGTTTGTACTTCAGGAGGATGACTATAGTAAACGTTACCCGCTAATCCTATGGTCTGAATTACAGTATCAAAATTTTGTTGTTGTAGTCTTTCTAGGTCGTTCCTAGATTTATATTGTCCAGTGGCGGTTATATCAACAAGAGTATATAGGCTGTAAATCATCAGTGTATTTAACAGCCGTAAAAAAGCCCACTATAAAAGTGGGCTTAGTCTTCCCATCTCTTGGAAATTAAGCTACTACAATACTTGTACCTAATGTAACTGTTGCGGCATTAAATCTATAACCAGCACCTGTATCTAATGCACGGATACGTAGTTGTAATGTATCTGCATCCACAGCGTGTCCGTCTACGATAACGTGAACAATACCGTTACCTGCTGATGGTGTAAAATACATTAACGGTTGTACTTCACGGATAACTTGTTCTACGGCTTCGTCTATACCGTCGTCTTCGGTTTGAAGATCTGCGCCTGCATCGATAATGAATGCTTTTAATTGATAAACTGAACGTAATGTACCAGTTGCAAATTGGTCGGAACCATTTACTCTTGTTGTTGCTGTCATAATATATCTCCTCGTGTATGACGACCACCTGTTGTGGCCTTTGTAATGTATTTATCACGGTCGTAAAAAAGCCCCATCTAAGGGGCTTAGTCTTCCCATCCCTGAGAAATTCAGTGTTTAGGTTGCATCAAACTCGTCTAATTCACGAGCTAAAACTAGTCCGCTACTTAGATCAATTGAATCAACTGTGCCTAATGCACGTAGACGTAATTGCATAGAAGCTGCATCAACCGCGTGGCCGTCAACAATCATGAAAATCTTACCTGCTGTTCCTGTAGAAACATACATTAGTGGTTGAAATTCACGAACGATTGCTTCGATAGTTGAATCAAGTCCAGCCTTGGCCGCTAATGATACAAGTGCGTCCACTTCAAAGCACTTTAGCTGCATTACGCTACCTTGTGTACCGTGTGCGCCTGTTCCGCCGTTTACTCTTGTTGTTGTTGTCATAATATATCTCCTCGTATATGACGGCCTACATCCTGTAGGCCTTTGTACTATTATTTACCAAAGTCGTAAAAAAACACCAAGTTATGGTGTTTTTTGGAGAGATAAGTTATTACTTCGGAGTCCAGCGCCTGCGTGGAACTAGTTTAACATTTCCAAACTGTTTGCCTGCAGGTGCATAGCGCACACGACCTTCGCCCTGTGTATCCCATATTTCGCCTTGTCCTTGCTCTACTTGTGCAATCACAGTGTCTTTAAGATCCATGATTCGCCCAACAAGTCCAAATATAGCTTCTAGTGCGCGAGCATATTGTTGCGCTAACGCTTCAATCTTAGTTTGTTTAGGCTCACTGACCTTGCTGCTTTTTAGCCAAGATAGGAAGTTTTGTGCGCCCAGGTTATCAAGCTGTTTAGCTTTGGCTGTTTGATTAACATAGGTATACAGTATATTCTTTAGATCGCCTAATCCTGTAGTGCCTTGTAAGAAGTTGTCAATAGCAGCAGAGTGTTGATTCAAATACTGTTCTACTCGATCAATTGCACTTGTATCTAAACTAACAGGATTACTGTTATACACAGGACCCTGTACAATTAATGCAGGATTGCTGTTAAACATACTAAAGTCATCCATGGGCTTTTGATCACTGTCATCCATTCCGAACTCTGGGAAATAAGCATGTCCCACTACCATAACTTGTGATTGACTAATTTGTTGTCCCAGCGGACTATCTGCTTTGACATGATACGCGGTTTGACTATTTGGGTTAGGGGCAAAGTTATACACGCCTTGTTTGTCAACTGCGGGGCGTTGTAAGTATAGACCATCAGCATAAACGTATCCCACAAAGTTCTTTGGAGTAGCACGATCAAACAAAGGATATAGGTTTGCAAATTGTTGTGCAAATGCTTGTCGTTGTTTCACTTCTTCAGGAGACTTTGGTTTGCCACTTTTATTAGCAATAAAGTCTGCTACTGCTTCGGGACTATCAGTAGCAGCGCCACGACTCCAACCATTGTGTCCTGCTAGAACCAGTGGTCCACCTTTCTCTGCGCGACCCCAATAGATTTGAGGATTGCCGTCCCACTTCATACGGATAGTTTTACTACCGGCACTGGTGGCAATTTCTTTCAAATGCTCCAGTGCTTCCATAGTGCCACGGCTACCGTGAAAGAACACTAGATCTTCTAAGTGGTTAAAGGCACGACCTAGTTTTTTTACAGCAGTTTCTTCTGCTTCTCTAAGGAATTCATGTGCTCTCATCTTAGACCCGCAATTGATAACATTGCAATTAGCTCAGGGCTTTCTTTAACTGCTGTGGGATTTTGTTTCTGAAAGGCTGCAAATTTCGCAGGATCTACGCCACGAGCGCCAGCAATGGCAGCTGTGCGTAATAGCTCGTTGGGGTCAACTCCGCCACCGGGAGTAAGAGTAGTTGATGTGATACCACTGGCGTGATCTATCTCTTTGTCCAGACTGTGGTATTGCCCTCCTCCTAGATTATACTTAAGGCCAAATGAAGTACCACGGCCTTGTGCATCTGTTTTTGCTGTGGTTGACAACGGCCCTGCATGGTAATCATGTACAATTTGATTAGTAGCCAAGTCAAGAGTTTGGCCATATCCGCTCATCTTTGGACTAGTATACGTTATAGCCTTGCCCTGAGCATCATAGGTAAACGTGCCCATGCCACTACTATAAGATCTAGTACCATCTGCATTGGTTGTTACTCTGCTGCCATTGCCTAGGTCACCGTCTTGTGCAGGTAATTGCGGTATACTAGCTTTGATTTTGTTGATTTCATCGGCTGTAGGCAGTGCAGGGTTATTTGCCGCAGGTTGATTTATTTCAGCTTCTTTAAGAATACGGAGGAACTTACTAATATTTTCCTGTACTGGAACAGTCTGTTGTGCTTTTTGTTTTTGTAATTCTGCTTGTGCTGGAGTCATTCCTAGTTTTTGATCATATTTCCAACCAGGAGTAAATATTCCGTCAGGTTGTTGCATGAGTCTAGCGTTAGCTTGTTTTTCAAATTCTTTATGTTGGGCACGATTAAATTCCGCGTCTGGGGATTTGTCATCGACGTTTGATAATCCAATTGATTGATCAATTGCATATTCTTTACCTTCTGGGGTTCCTAACATACGTTGAATTAGTTCCCAGTCATCTTTAACAAATGCAGGTTGTTTAAAATTAGGATCAGCTTGTCTTGCTTGATAGTAAGAACCACTTAATGCCATCATCAAATCACCAAAGTCACTACCACCTTTCCATGCACCGATGCGTGTTGGGTCTGACGTAGAAGGATGTGCCCCATCAATAATGTCTGCAGGATGTTTGTAATTCTTTTTAAAGAAATCAATACTTGGTACTTGATATTTTGCTGGATCAACTTGTGGCGTAGTAGGTGCTGCTGTAGCAGGCGCTGCAGGTTGATTTATTTCAGCTTCTTGAACCACTTGAAGAAATTTCCTCATACTGTTGGCATCAACTGCTGGGTTAGCAGCCACACTGTCCAACTTCTGAAGTAATTTCGCCATGTCCATGTTGTTAGCCTTTTACCGGTGTAAGTGATCTGGATTCGGGTAAACTATTTAGAATGTTGATGCCGACATTTCTGTCAGTGGAATTCACAGTGACTGCCAAGACCATATCATCAACGTTGAAACATCTTA
>Ga0114966_10006024_pt1 | contig 10163 bp, 6 predicted proteins | sample M_130207_XF_Meta_FD_87029 | JGI IMG/M metagenome (GOLD analysis project Ga0114966, IMG submission 87029) | Freshwater microbial communities from Lake Montjoie, Canada to study carbon cycling - M_130207_XF_MetaG | ecosystem: Environmental > Aquatic > Freshwater > Lake | place: Lake Montjoie...
CGCCGACAAAGCCGCGCTCGCCGCCTACTGGAACGCCTCCGACCCCGAACTCAGCAAGCGCCGCCTCACCCTCGCGAAGCACCAGCTCCCGCTCCCCCCCGATCCCGGCCTAGCCGAGCGCCGCGCCGTCATCGCCGCCGCCGAGGTTCCGATCCCCCTCGACCCCAAACTCATCCGCCTCCGTCAGGACGCCGAACAATCCAAAGACCAGCTCGCCAACGGCCGCCTCACCAGTGCCCAAGACCTCGCCTGGGCGCTGATCAACACGCCGGCGTTCTTGTTCAACCACTAAGCTTCGCTATCCTCCCGCCATGAAATCGCTGACCCGCGAGCGCTCCGTCGAAATCCCGCTTGCGCCCGCGGCGTGAAACTCAAACTCGATGAAAATCTCGGCCTTCGAGGACGTGAGATTTGCGCTGCCGCCGGTCAGCGTGGCCGAATTCGCGAATAACAGCCCGACAACTAACCAAAACTAAATCCCACCATGCTCCGCATCTCAGGACAACCCGGTCGCGATCTTTGCGACGCCCACCTCGGCGTTTCGCGCCGCGATGTCATCCGTGTCGGCGGCTCGGCCATCATGGGGCTGACGCTCGGCTCGCTTTTCAAACTCCGCGCGCAAGCGGCGGAACCGGCGGCGGCGGTCGCGCAGGGCGGGCCGGGGTGGGGGAAGGCGAAGAGCGTGGTCATGGTCTATCTCCAAGGCGGGCCGTCGCACCTCGACCTGTGGGATCCGAAGGAGAACGTGCCGGAGAAAATCCGCAGCCCGTTTAAGAACATCAGAACAAAGATTCCGGGCATCAATTTCACCGAAATCCTGCCGAAGCTCGCGCAGATCAATGACAAGCTGACGATGGTGCGCTCGATGAGCTACACACCGAACGGGCTCTTCAATCACACCGCGGCGATTTACCAGATCATGACCGGCTACACGACGGACAAGGTCTCGCCGTCGGGCCAGCTCGAGCCGCCGGACGCGAAGGATTTTCCGAACTTCGGCTCGAACATCATCCGCCTGAAACCGCCGACCGAGCCGATGCTGCCATTCGTCATGCTGCCGCGGCCTTTGCAGGAATCCGGCGTGGTCGGCAAAGGCGGCACCGCGGGTTTTCTCGGCAAAGGTTTCGACCCCTACACGCTCTATCCCGCGGGTGACGACCTGGACATGACGAAGATGAATCGCATCCGCGTGGATGACTTGAATCTGCGGCCCGATGTTTTCGCGATGCGGTTGAAACGGCGCGCGTCGCTGCGGAAATCCGTCGAGGAGACCATGCCGGACATCGACAAGGCGGTGAAGCATTACCACCTCGACGAATACTACGGCAAAGCGCTCGACCTCATCACCAGTGGGAGGGCGCGCGACGCTTTCGCGATCGACCGCGAGGCGGAAAAAATGCGCGCGGCTTATGGCCTGAACACCTTTGGCCAAAGCCTGCTGCTCGCGCGGCGGCTGGTCGAAGCCGGGACGCGCGTGGTGGAAGTCATCTGGCCGAAGCCCGCGAACTCCGACCGACATTCGTGGGACACGCACAAGGATCTTACCCCCCGCATCAAGAACCAGGCCGGCCCGATGCTCGACGCGGGGCTGAGCGCCTTCATTGAGGACCTCGATCAGCGCGGCTTGCTGGACGAAACGCTCGTCGTCGCGCTTGGCGAATTCGGACGCACGCCCGAGCGCGGGGTGAGCACGAGCGGCAATGAGAACAGCTCCGATGGGCGCGACCACTGGCCCTACTGCTACACCGCGTGCGTGGCCGGCGCGGGCATCAAGCGCGGCTACGTCCACGGCGAGAGCGACGCCACCGGCTCCAGCCCGAAGAGCGACCCCGTGCATCCCACCGAATTGCTCGCGCTCATCTACCACGCCTGCGGCATCGACCCGGAGACGATCGTCTATAACCACCTCAATCAGCCGCGGGAGCTGGTGAAAGCGAAGGCGGTTACCGCGCTCTTCGCGTAGGCGCGGCGCCGAAGCTGGAGCCCGCGCAAGACGCGAAAAGGAAGAGGCATCCCGGGCTGATTCTGCTCGCGGACGGCGGTCGATGCGCGAAAATTTGCGTATGCCCAAAGTCCGCGAAGTTGAAGCCGACGTCGAAGTCCTGCCGCGCGAAACCCGCGCGGATGCGAAGCTCGGCGATGATCCGTTCATCGCGCTCGTGGCGCGGCTCATGGATGAGGTGTTCGTCATTCCGGGCACGAATATCCGCTTTGGCCTCGACCCGATCATCGGCCTGCTGCCGGGACTCGGTGGCGCCGCGTCCGCCGCCGTCTCGCTGGCGCTGATCGCCATGAGTGCGCGCCTCCGCGTGCCACAGGTGGTGCTGGTGCGCATGGCGGCGAACGTCCTCATCAATGCCGGTCTCGACGCCGTGCCCGTCGTCGGCGACGTGCTCACGGTTTTCTTCCGCTCGAACACCCGCAACCACGAACTCCTCCGCAAACACGCTGGCACCGGCCAGCCCGCCTCGCGCGGCGACTGGCTCTTCCTCTACGCCCTGCTCGGTGGCGTCGGGCTGGTGGTCCTCGGTTTCTTCGTCGGTCTCTTCTACCTCGCCAGCCAGCTCGTGGCGGGGTTTCGGTGAAAAACTGCGGCTAGGCGGTGCCATGAGGTTAGTTGAGCAGGGGGTCGGTTCCAGTATCTCGCTCCATCCCTGACTCCGCGCCCGGCACGAAGATCGTCTGGCGGGTGTCGTCAGTAGGTGGATGGCGTCGATCCGCGCGACCAGCCGTCATCCTTCGACTGCGCTCCGCAAAGCCTCCGCTCCGCTCAGGATGACGGGTTGGTCTTTCTCCGCACCGGCGCGCGCGGCGATTTCCCCTCACGCTCCCCGCAACCGCTCCGCGCCCACGCCGTGCAGCTCGTAGAGCCGCAGGATGGTTTCCTCGATGAGGTTGTTCGGGCAGCTCGCGCCGGCGGTGATGCCGACGGTCAGCGGACGGTCGGGCAGCCAGCCTTCGGTGGTCACTTCGCGTTTCGCGTGCTGGTCGAAATGGGTGACGCGCGCGCGCGATTCGAGCCGGGTGGCGTTGCGGATGAAATAGGTCGGCAGCTTGGCCTCGCCCATCTCGGCGAGGTGCGCGGTGTTTGAGCTGTTGTAGCCGCCGACCACGATGAGCAGGTCCATCGGCGCGGCGAGCATGTCGCGCAGGGCGTCCTGCCGCTCCTGGGTGGCGCCGCAGATGGTGTCGAAAAAGCGGAAGCTCTCGCGCGCTTTTTCCGCGCCGTCGCGGTCCTTGATCGCGGCCTCGATGCGGCGCTGCACTTCCTCGGTCTCGCCGCGCATCATCGTGGTCTGGTTGGCCACGCCCACGCGGCGCAGGTGCAGGGCGGGATCGAAGCCCTCGCTGTACGCGCCGCGGAATCTTTCCAAAAATGCAGCTTTGTCCCCTTCGCGGCGGATGAAAGCGCAGACGTAGTCGGTGTCGGCGAGCGTGAGGACGATGAGGTAGTGGCCTTTCCCCGCCACGACGGCGCGCGAGGCGGTGGCCTTGGTTTCCTCGTGTGTCGCTTTGCCGTGGATGATCGAGGTCACGTCGTCGCTGGCGTTCTGGCGCACGCGTTTCCACACGCTCATCACGTCGCCGCACGTCGTATCCACGACCTGGCAGCCGAGTTCCTTGATGCGGCCGAGCGTTTTTACATCCGTGCCAAAAGCGGGGACGATGACCACGTCCTCGGCCGTGAGATCCTCCACTTCGGCCTGCTGGTGCGGCGGGATGAGATTGCGGATGCCGAGCGCGGCGATCTGCTCGTTGACCTCCGGGTTGTGGATGATTTCCCCGAGGATGAAGAGCCGGCGATCGGTGAAAACCTTCGCCGCGGCGTAGGCGAGGTCGATGGCCCGCTCGACGCCGTAGCAAAACCCGAACTGCTTCGCGAGCCGCACGGTCAGGCCGTCGCAGGTCAGCGTGCCGCCGGTCGCGCGCAGTTTCTCCACCACCTCGCTGCGGTAGTGCGACTCCACTTGGGCCTGCACCGCCGCCATCACGTCGGGCGTGCGGAGGTTGACGCGTTTGGCGGGCGAGGCGGGCGTGCTCATGATCTGGAAACTATGCGGTCGCTGAGCTGGGTTTTCCAGCGTCAGCGACCGCCATAAAATGAATCGTGCAGATCAGCCTTCGATCAGCAGCGGGCCGGCGGGATCGCGGAACCACGCGGGCGACATCATGAAGGCGCGCGGAGGATTGGGGTCGCGGCTCTCGTCGAGCTTGCGGACGAAATGCCCGTACTGGGAATCCTCCGGCTGGCTGCGGGAGATATTGACCGGCGTGCCGATTTTCACGAGCGCGAAGAGCCGGGCCGCGGCCTCTTTGTGCAGGCGGATGCAGCCGTGCGTGCGCGGATGCGGATGCACGAAGCCCTCGTGGAAACCGTAGGCGGTCTTGAATTCGCACCAGTAGGCCATCGGGTAGCCGGCGTCGGGCTGGCTGATGCGGCGCTTGGTTTTGACCTTGTTGTTGATTGTGAAATTGCCCGCCGGCGTGGGATCCTGAGCGGTACCCACGCACCCTTGGATGGCCATGAGCAGGCGATCGCCTTCGAGGACATAGATGTGCTGGGTGGAGGTGGAAACCTTCACACGCACATTGTTGGGATTGTGCGGCTTGAAGGCGGTGACTTTGTAAGACCCACGGGACGGGCCGATGGCGCAGCCGCCGCAGAGCGCCAAGGCCACGGCGAGACTGAGGACGGAGAGGAGTTTTTTCATCGGGGAGGTATGCAAGACGGGGCCGTGGAGGTTGTCAAACGATTCGCCCGCGCTGCTCCCGCTCGCCCGGCGCGCCTGCGAACTCGTCTCCGGGAACCGCCACAAAATCAGCCACTGGCTTTTCCACACTGCCACCACCGGGGAGCTGCGCGCAAAGCTCGACGCCCTCCCAGCTTGCGGCCTGCGCGAACGACGGCTACTGCACAGCCCGATGAAGATCATCATCCCCGGCGGCTGGAGGGGAAAAATGACGAGTGACGAGTGAATGCCGAAACCCGAGGAGGTCACGAATGGAGGTGAATTCGACATTAGGATTTCCGTCCCCATTCGCCATTCGCCATTCGTCAATCGTTCAGTTCAGAATCCGCTGCCGAGTGCTCAATTCTAAAAACTGCACACTGAATACTGAACCCTTCCACCTTCCCCGCACGCCGATGAACCCGCTCCCCTCCCGCACCCTCCGTCTCGTCCTCCTCGCCGCGCTCGCGGCGTTTTCCTTTTCCGCGCGCGCGGCGGACAAGCCGATCCCCGACCCGCTCAAGCCGTGGGAAACGTGGGCCACTTGGGGCGACGAGGATCGCGACTGCCCGGCGATTTTCAGCGACGGGAAAAAGCGCGTGTGTTTCTGGCCGTCGCGCCTCGCGTTGCAGATCGCCAAGACGGGCGGGCGCTTCGATTTCAGCGTCACCGTTTTTCGCGAAACGTGGGTGCCGCTCCCCGGCGGGCCGGATGCCTGGCCGCTGGAGGTCCGCGCGGGCGAGGACGCGCTCGCTGTCACCGAGCACGACGGCCAACCGTCCGTCCGTCTGCGCGCGGGCACGCACCGGATCGAGGGCGCGTTTCGCTGGAGCGGAATCCCGCAGCGCCTCCCGGTGCCGCGCGCCATCGGCATCCTCGCGCTGACCCTCGACGGCAAACCCGTGGACGCGCCCGCGTGGGACGCGCAAGGCGTGCTCTGGCTGAAGCGCGACGGCTCCACCGAGGAGGCCGACAAAAACTTTCTCGCGGTCAAACTCTACGCCGCCCTCGAGGACGGCATCCCGCTCTGGCTGCGCACGGAGATCGAGCTGACCGTCTCCGGCAAAAGCCGCGAGGAATACCTCGGTATCATCCTGCCCGAAGGCTGGAAGCTCGCCGCCATCGAGAGCCCCATCCCCGTCGCGGTGGACGACGCCGGACGCATGAAGGCGCAGGTGCGCGCGGGCAAATGGACGCTCCACGCCAGCGCCTTCCGCTTCGACAACCCGAAGGAGTTCGGCTTCGCGAAAACCGCGCGCCCCGCTGTGGCCGAGATGTTCGTCGCGTTCCGCGCGCAGCCGGATTTCCGCACGGTCGAGATCACCGGCGCGCCCGCGGTCGATGTCTCGCAAACGACCTTCCCGGACAAATGGCGCGAACTACCAGTCTATCGCTGGGACACCACCGCGCCCTTTGGCCTCACCGAGCGCCAGCGCGGCATGGGCGAGCAGCGGCCCGCCGGGCTGAGCATCGCGCGCGAGTGGTGGCTCGATGAAAACGGGAGCGCGTTCACCTTTCGCGACCGCATCACCGGCGCGATGCAGCAGATCTGGCGGCTCGATGCCGCGCCCGGCCAGGACCTCGGCTCCGTGCGCAGCGGCGGCCAGGGCCAACTCATCACGCGCAACCCGCAAGGCACCGCGCCCGGCGTGGAAATCCGCACCCGCGGCGTCGATCTCGAAGCCACCGGCCGCATGAGCCGCGCGCGCGCACTCCCCGCCGCCGGCTGGCAGACCGACGCCGACGCGCTGAGCGTCACGCTTAACCTCCCGCCCGGCTGGCGGCTCTTCGCGCTCTTCGGCGCGGATCACGTCGAAGGCGACTGGCTCACCGCCTGGACGCTGCTCGATCTCTTTCTCCTGCTCATCTTCACCCTCGCCGTCTTCCGCCTGTGGGGCTTCGGCGCGGCGCTGCTCGCGTTCCTCGCGTTCGGCCTTTCGTATCACGAACTCGGCGCGCCCCGTTACGTCTGGCTCGTCCTCCTCGTCCCGCTCGCCCTCCAGCGCGTGGTGCCCGCGGGCTGGGGCCGCCGCCTCGTCGGCTGGGGAAAATGGCTCGCCATCACCGCGTTCATCCTCGTCCTCGTGCCCTTCCTCGCCCGGCAGGTGCAGCAGGCGCTGTATCCGCAGTTGGAGCGGGTCGGCGCGCGAGATCCTTTCGCCCAGCAAATGGACTTTGCCGGAAACGCCGGTGGCCTGGAGAACGACGCGAAAATTTCGCCGCCGCAGATCCCTCAACCTGTTCAGAGTCGGCAGGCTGATGAAGCCTCAAACCTCCCGGGTCTTGATGCCGGGGCCTCTTCGGCTAAGCGCGGCGGTCGCAGCAGTTGGTCTTACGGCAAATCCTCCGGCGACAACCTCCAATACGACACCAAAGCCCGCATCCAGACCGGCCCCGGAATTCCCGAATGGAGATGGCGGACGGTGAGCTTCGGCTGGAACGGTCCGGTCACCGCGGCGCAGTCGGTGCGGCCCATCCTCATCCCGCTCGGCGTCGAGCGATTGCTCACCGCTGCGCGCGTCATCCTGCTGCTCGCGCTCGCCGCCGTGCTGCTCAATGCGCGGCGCGCGGGCGGCGTGGGTTTCCGCGCGGGCGGAAAACTCGCCGCGATCCTCCTCCTCGCCGGCACCACGCTCGGCACCGCGCAGGCACAGACCCTTTTCCCCGACCAGACGACGCTCGGAAAACTCCGCGAGCGGCTGCTCGAAATCCCCGACGCCTTTCCGCGCGCCGCCGACATCCCGTCCGTCGCGCTCACGCTGAAAGACCGCCGCGTCACCATCGACGCCGAGATTCACGCCGCCGTCCGCACCGCCGTGCCGCTGCCGGGGCGGCTCCCCGCGTGGTCGCCGCTGACCGTGCTCGTGGACGACAAACCCGAGCCCGCGCTCCGCCGCGACGACGGCTACCTCTGGGTCGTCCTGCCGGCGGGCGTCCATCGGGTGCGCGTCGAGGCCATGCTCGCCGACGTGACCGAGTGGGAGTGGACCTTTCTCCTCAAGCCGCGGCAGGTGAAGATCGACGCGCCCGCGTGGACTTTCACCGGCGTGAAGCCCGACGGCGTGCCCGAGCCGCAGGTCTTTTTCACCCTCAAACAAAAAGCCGCCGCCGCCAGCGCGACCTACGACCAGCAGGATCTCCAGGCCATCGCGGTCATCGACCGGCACCTCGAACTCGGCCTCATCTGGCAGGTGCGCACCACCGTCAAGCGGCTCTCGCCCGTGGGCAAAGCCGTCGCTTTGCGCGTGCCGCTACTGCCCGGCGAAAACGTGCTGTCCTCGAACGCCGTGGTGAAGGACGGCTTCATCGAAGTCCGGCTCGGCGCGCAGGAGCAGCAGTTCGCGTGGGAGAGCGGGCTCGCCGTCGCGCCCGCGCTGAAGCTCGCCACGCGCGCGGACGATGCCTGGGTCGAGCGCTGGTATCTCGTCGCGTCGCCCATTTGGAATCTCGCGATGTCCGGCCTCCCGCCCGTCTTCGAAGCCGCAGCGCAACAACCCGTGACCTCCAACTCCAGTATCCGCGCCAGTGGCGGCGATTTGATTCCCGTCTGGCAGCCATGGCCCAGCGAAAGCGTGGACCTCACGCTCAGCCGACCCGAGGCCATCGCCGGCGCGACCATCACCGTCAGCCGCGGCACGCACACCATCACGCTCGGCACCCGCCAGCGCACCTCGCAGCTCGACCTCGCGCTGCGGTGCAGCCTCGGCGAGGACTTCCTCGTCGAGCTGCCCGCCGCCGCGGAGATCACCGCGCTCACCCACAGCGGCAAAGCCATCCCCGTGCGCAAAGAAGGCGCGAAGCTGATCGTCCCCGTGCGCCCCGGCGAGCAGACCATTTCCTTCGCGTGGAAAATTAACGAGCCGCTCGGCCAGCGCGCGGTCGGCGGCGAGGTGCGCCTGCCCGTGGAAAGTGCGAACATCCACACCGTCATCAACGTGCCCGACGACCGCTGGGTGCTCTGGGCGCACGGCCCGCAGCGCGGACCGGCGGTGCGCTTCTGGGGCATCCTGCTCTGCTCCCTGCTCGCCGCGCTCGCGCTCGGACGCACGGCGTTTTCGCCGATCCAGACGGCGTCCTGGATGCTGCTCGTCATCGGCCTCACGCAAGTCCCGCTGCCCGCCGCGCTCGTCGTCATCGGCTGGCTCTTTGCGCTCGCCGCGCGCGGACGCGAAGGTTTCCAACGCCTCGGCCCCGTCCGCTACAACCTGCTCCAGCTCGTGCTCATCGGCCTGACCGTCGGCGCGCTCGGCATCCTGCTCGTGGCCGTCCACGCCGGGCTGCTCGGCAATCCCGAAATGTTCATCAGCGGTAACGGCTCCAGCCGCACCATGCTCCGCTGGTTTCAGGCCCGAAGCGGTCCGCTGCTCCCACAGCCCGGCTGCGTCTCGATCTCCATCTGGTGGTATCGCCTCGCCATGCTCGTCTGGGCGCTCTGGCTCGCCGCCGCGCTCCTGCGCTGGCTGCGCTGGGGCTGGCAGAATTTCAGCAGCGGCGGCCTTTTCCACAAAATGGGGAAGCCCAAACCCGCCGCCGAACCGCCGCCGATGCCCGCGAAGCCCTGAACCCGCGGCGCGCCGCCTGCGCTACCAGTCACGTTTCCCCCCACATGCACCACGAACCACCCACCCAACTGGCTCGCAACTGCCAGCGCTTGCCCGGCCGAAACCTTTTCCTCGCGCTCCTGGCCTTCGTCCTGGCGGCCGACCCGGCCCCGGCGGCGGAACCGCGCACGGTGAAAGTCGCCGCCGCGCCGTGTTCGTCCCAGGTGGGCGAAGTGGCCGCGAATACCAAGAAACTGACCAGGCTCATCCGCGAAGCCGCCGCGCACGGAGCGAAGATCGTGGTCCTCCCCGAGGCCGCGATCACCGGCTACCTGTCGCAGGACGGCACGACCAACGGGCGCGTCTCACGGTCTCCGCAGACGGAAGAAGTGTGGGCCCACGGGCGGACCCCAGATCACCTGCTTTTCATTGCCGATGATCGAAGGCGCGGTGGCTACTTCATTCCAATCGGGAACGACGAGATCGGGCGTGGCCTGCAGCACGAAGCCCGGCGAGGGGCCGGGCCAGGCGAGGGATGATTCTGTCCTGGAAGCGGAAGCCGCCGCAAGGCAGCGCTGCGCGAACTCCGCCGGGGGTTGGTAGTCCAGCGAGGAGTGCAGGCGGTGATGGTTGTAGTCGTGGCGGTGCTCCTTGCCGAGCACTTTGGCTTCCAGCAGGGAGACGAAGCTCTCCCGGTTCAGGAACTCGTCCCGAAAACGGCTGTTGAAGCTTTCGCTGTAGGCGTTCTCCCACGGATTGCCAGGCGCGATGTAGAGCGTCTTGAACCCGCGCTCGAGGATCCAGGCCGGCACGTCCGCCGCGATAAACTCGGGGCCGTTGTCGCTGCGGATGAAGTCCGGCGCCGTCCCGCGCTCGGCCACGGCGGCGTCCA
>Ga0114966_10006028_pt1 | contig 10158 bp, 8 predicted proteins | sample M_130207_XF_Meta_FD_87029 | JGI IMG/M metagenome (GOLD analysis project Ga0114966, IMG submission 87029) | Freshwater microbial communities from Lake Montjoie, Canada to study carbon cycling - M_130207_XF_MetaG | ecosystem: Environmental > Aquatic > Freshwater > Lake | place: Lake Montjoie...
ACGTGGCCTATGTCATCTTCGCCGAGCGCGACGACGGTGTCATTCAGCGTGAGCTCGACGAAGCCCGGGCCCAGCGGGATGCGGCCTCGTAATGGAGATCGGCATCTACTCGTTCGGAGATGCCACGCCCGACCCGGCCACCGGTCGGCGCCCCGACGAGGGTCAGCGCGTACGCGAACTCATTGAGGAGATCGAGCTTGCCGACCAGGTGGGGCTCGACATCTTTGGCGTGGGCGAGCATCACCGGCCCGACTTCCCGGTGTCGTCGCCGGCCACCGTGCTGGCCGCCGCCGCGGCGCGCACATCGCGCATCAGGCTCACCAGCGCGGTCACCGTGCTGTCGTCGGACGACCCGGTGCGGGTGTTCCAGGACTTCGCCACCATCGACCTCATCAGCAATGGGCGCGCCGAGATCACCGCCGGCCGGGGGTCATTCATCGAGTCGTTTCCGCTGTTCGGCTACGACCTCGCGCAGTACGAGTCGCTGTTTCTCGAGAAGCTCGATCTGCTCATGCAATTGAACGAGGAGCCGGTCATCACCTGGAGTGGCACACACCGCGCGCCCATTGAGGGCCGCGCCGTGTACCCGCGTCCGCAGCAGGATCGCATTCCCATCTGGGTTGCCGTGGGTGGCACACCGCAGTCGGTGGTCAACGCCGCAATGCGTGGGCTTCCCATCAACATCGCCATCATCGGCGCAGCGGCACAGCCATTCATTCCCCTCGTCACGCTGTACCGCGAGGCGCTTGAGGCATCGGGCTACGACCCGGCCGAGGTGCCGGTTGGCATCGGTTCGCACGGCTTTCTGGCCGACACCTCGCAGAAGGCCGCCGACATCTCGGCGCCGGGGTTGATGGCTGCCATGAATCAGATCGGCAGCGAGCGCGGCTGGGGGCACGAAATCGACCGCGGCGCGTTCGACCGTATGCGCGAGCCCCACGCGGCACTGATGGTGGGCAGCCCCGCACAGGTGACCGAGAAGATCCTCGCCGAGTACGAGATGTTCGGCAATCGCCGCACCATGATTCATATGGGCGTGGGACATCCGCCGCACCGCGACATGATGCGGTCAATCGAGTTGCTTGGCACCGAGGTGGCACCCGCAGTGCGCAAGGAGATCGCACGCCTCGAGGGCGCCGCGCTCACCCGATGATGGTGGCCCTCCGCCGCATGCGGCGGTAAGGTTGAGGTATGCCTGAAAACCAGCCCATCAGCGCGACCACCGAAGCACCGCCGTGCGCCAAGTGCGGTGCCGTCACCTTCGCGACCACTCGCACCATGCGCGTGCACGATCTGGATGGCGCCAGCCCCATCGCGCGCGACAAGAAGGTTCCCGTGTACCGCTGCATGCGCTGCCAGAACGAGGTCCCGCGCGAGGCCTGATGGGTCGTTTCGTGTGAGCGTCATCACGTCGCTCCGCGCCACGCCCGACGGGCGTGCGATCAGGGTTGAAAAGGACGGGGCCAAATGGCTGCGCCTTCCGGTGCACCTCTTTGCTGATCTGGGCCTCTCCAGCGGCGAGGAGATGGACGACGCCCGTGTGGCGGCAATCGAGGATGCCGTGGCGCTCGAACGCCTGTGGGAGTCCACGTTGCGCTACACGGTGGCCCGCGGCCGCTCCGAGCGCGAGGTGCTGAGGCGCCTGCGCGATCGACAGGCAACTGACGATCAGGCCGCCCGCATCATGCAGCGGCTGTCGGCCAATGGACTGGCCGACGAGAACGACAACGCCCGCCAGCGGGTGGAACGCCTTGCGATGAAGGGGTGGGCCACCCGCCATATTGAGAGCGAGATGCTCGGGGTGGGCTTTCCGCGCGACACCGTGCGCAGCGCGGTGGGAGAGGTGCTGCCCGCCGACCACGACGCCCGGCTGCTCGATGCGGCGGTGTCCCGTCGTGGCATCCCCGACGCAGCGGCCGATCGCCGCAAAATGGCCGATCGCCTTATGCGCCAGGGGTTCTCGCCCCCGGCCGTGCGTGAGGCGGTGCGCCCCGACGAGGGCACCCGCGACGACCCTGCCGACGCCGCCGCACCCGAAGCCGATGAGCTCATCCGCCAGGTGCGACGCCGCTATCCCGGGCAGGGGGGCAACCAGAGCGAGCGCCGACGTGCGCTCGGCTGGCTGGCGCGCCGTGGGCTCAGAGCCGACGACGCGCGCCACATACTCGAGGCGGCCGCGGCACCCGACGACTGACTACTGCTGGCCGGGGAACTCCACGATTGCCGCACCTGAGGTGAGACCCGCGCCGAAGGCCACCAAACCGCCGAGCCCAGTGGGCCCGGATGGCAGGTGTTCGGCCAGTGCGATGGGGATAGTGCTCGACGAGGTGTTGCCCCAGCGCTCCACGTTCACCACGAAGCGCTCGGCGGGCAGGCCGCTGCGCGCCTGGATTGACGAGATGATTCGGCCGTTGGCCTGGTGGGGAACCACGTGCATCAGGTCGGCCACCGACACACCCGAGCCGGCGGCGGCGCGGTCGAGCATGCGCAGCATCTCGCGGACGGCACGGGTGTACACCCGTGGCCCGTCCATGAAGAGGTAGTCAGTGAACTCGGGGCCGTGGTGGATGACCGATCCGTCGTCGCCTGACGCCGAAAGCACCGGACGGTGCAGCAGAATCGGTGATCCCTGGGCACGCTCAGGACCATGCACCACGGTGGCGGTGACGGCATCACCAAACACCACGACGGTGTCGAAGTCGTCTTGCGACACGTAGCGGGTCATGGCCTCGGCGGTGACCACCAGCACGGCGCCATCACGGCGCTGCTGCAGCATGTCGTGCGCGCCCTGCAGGGCGTACAGGTAGCCGGAGCAGGCTGCCGACACGTCGTACGCGGCCACGTCGGCCGGACCGTCGTCGAGCGCCAGCGCGTTCTGCACCATGCAGGCCACCGTGGGGCTCAGGTGGGGCGGCGTGCCCGTGGCAACGACGATGGCCTCGAGGTCGCCCAGCGCGAGGCCCTGCGACTCGAGCGCCTCGCGCGACGCCTGCGCGGCCAGGGTGATGAGGTCTTCATCGTCACCCATGATCGGGCGCTGACGGATGCCCGTGCGCTGCACGATGTCCTCTTCGCTGCGCCCGGGGAACCGGGCAGCGATGTCGGCGTTGGTGAGCACGTGTCCGCCTGCGCGCACCGAGATACCTGACAGGCCCACCGGTGCAGCGGCGACGGCGGGGGAGGGGCTGGATGCCGGCATGACGGACGGGCGCGCGCCCGGCACGCGACGCACCCGGATTGTCGGATCGGCGGGTACCCGCCTGCGGGCCGTCGCAGCGCCCGGGGCCAGGCGGATGCGTGCCATGGGGGTGCCCACGGGCACGAACTCATCGGTGTCGAGCAGGTCGCTGATGTCGCCCGACGCCGGGGCGGCCAGCTCAAATGCGGCCTTGTCGCCCTCGCACTCGGCAATCACCTGCCCCTCGCTCACGTGGTCGCCTTCTGCCACGAGCCAGTCGATCACCATCACCTGTTGATCGGCGGGGCTCGATCCGGCGGCCTCCACCACGAGCACGCCCTCCTCGGCGGTGCTCTCCGACACCTCCACCTCGAGGCCTCCCAGCATGTTGGCCACGGTGGTCACTACGTCGGCAACCGAGGGCAGCAGCGCGAGCTGGTTCACGTAGTTGTTGGGCACCAGGGTGTCGGCACGGGCCACACGGCGGGTGGTGAGGTCGCCTTCCAGGTGGTCGCTCACGGCGGCCACCACCTCGCCACCGAAGCCGCCGGTGAGGTTGTCCTCGTGCACCACCACAAGTCGACGCGTGCGCGCAGCGCTCGCGACCACGGTCTCCATGTCCCACGGCGCGATGCTGCGCAGGTCAATCAGGTCAACGCTCACCGTGGCGGCGTCGAGGATGTCGGCGGCGCGCTCGGCGATGGGTACCGTGGCACCCCACGAGACGATGGTCACGTCGTCGCCGCGTCGCGGGTGCGATGCACGGCCGGGTGGCACGGGAAGCGCGGCGCCGGCGGCACGGGTGGCGCGGGCCGGATCGTTCAGGCAGGTCTTGGGGTAGAGGATGAGCGTGGGGCGGTCACCCTCAAGCGCTGCCGTGAGCATGCCCGCGGCGTCGTCGGCACTGCTCGGCATGAACACGTCGAGGCCGGGAATGTGCGCGAACGTGGCTTCCATGGTCTGCGCGTGAAAGGGGCCGAGACCGGGTCGGTAGGCGCCGCATGGGGCCAGCACCACTACGGGCGCCCCCCACTGACCGTTGGTGCGCCAGTGGATGGTGGCCAGTTCCGATGCGATCTGGTTGAACGCGAGGGGCAGGAAGTCGGCGAACTGCACCATGGCCACGGGGCGACCACCGGCGAGCGCGCGGCCGATTGCCGTGCCCACGATGGTCGACTCGCTGAGTGCAGCATTGGTGACGCGGCCGGGGAACTCGGTGGAAAGGCCACGGGTGAGGCCGAAGACGTCGCCCTTCGGGTCTTCGATGTCCTGCCCCAGCAGCGACACGCGGGGGTCGTTCGCCAGGTGGTCGCGCAGCACGTCGCGCATGGCCTCAAGCATGGTGCGGGGTTCGGCGTCCTGCGCGGGGGCCGGCTGCAGCGCCCGGGTGATGAGGTCCGGGTCAACCGGCGCCGATGCCGAGTGCGTGGTTGCGGGGTCGGGCGCCTCGAGGGCGCGTGCTGCGGCAGCGCGCACCTCCATCTCCACCTCGGTGTCGAGCGCCGTCAGTTCGGCGGCCGTGACGCCCTCGGCCATCAGGTGGTCGCGCATGAACACGATTGGGTCGCCGCTTGCGCGGGCCCCGGTGCGCTCCTCCTCGCTGCGGTACACCGACTCGTCATCCGCATTGGTGTGGTGCGTGAGGCGCTCGGAACTCACCACCATGATGGCGGGGCGGCGGCTCTCGCGCATCTCGGCCACCACACGGCCGCAGATTGCGTCGAGGGTGACGGGGTCGCGGCCGTCTGCGCGGGTGATGGGCACGCCGAGGAACTGGTCAACGGGGCCCAGCGGCGTGTCGTAGAAGGTGCGCCCCGCCGTGTGGGTCGAGATGGCGTAGCCGTTGTCCTCAATCCAGAACAGCACGGGCAGGCGCAGACGCGCGGCGTCACCGATGGCCTCCATCACCTCGCCCTGCTGTGTGCTGCCGTCACCGATGCCGGCCATGACGATGGGAGCACCGTCGCCGTCGGCCACCTCGCGCGCCACGCCCACGGCGTGCAGAAGGCCGTTGCCCGTGAGCACGGTCATCGGCAGCACATGCAGGTCGGGGTGGTGCAGGAAGGCGGGCATCTGGCGGCCGGCCGAGTCGCTCTCGGCGGTGCTCAGGAGGCCATGGAAGAAGCGCTCTGGTGCAAGGCCGCGCGCGATGAGCAGGGCGCGCGATCGGTAATGGGGCTGCAGCCAGTCCTGCGCACCCAGATGATCGGCCAGCACGGCCGATGCCTCGTGTCCGGCCCCACCCAGCTGGAAGAACGCCTCGCCCCGCTGCACCAGTTCGGCCTCAACGGCGTCCACCCATCGTGCCCTGAGCATCGATCGCAGGGCAGAGAGTTCGCGCGTGGCGTGTGAAGCGGACTGCGTGGCCAGAACACTGCCGATCGTCGGGACGGCGGCGGAGCGAGCCATCCACTCAGCCGTTGGTGTGTCGAAAATAGACGTATTGGCGGACGCGTTCCATTCATTCGTCACAATGATCGGCCTATGAAGATCGCTCTCACCCTCAATCACATGGCCAACCCCCTCGATTCGCTTGCCCTTGCCGTGGCATTTGAGGCCGCCGGGGGTGACGAGGTGTGGGTTCCGGAGACCTGGGGCTTTGACGCGCCGAGCCTCATGGGGGCCATTGCCGCACGCACCACGCGCATCGGTATCGGCGCCGTGCTGCCCGTGTACAGCCGCAGCCCCGCGCTCATCGCGCAGACGGCGGCGGGTGTCGACGCCATCTCAGGTGGCCGGGCGCTGCTGGGGCTCGGCACATCAGGGCACCAGGTGATCGAGGGGTGGCACGGCGTGCCGTTTCGGCGCCCGTTGGCGGAACTGCGCGAGGCGGTCACCGCGTGCCGCACCACCTGGAGGCGCGATCTTCTCGAGGTCGATGGGCCGCGTCCCATCCCGCTGCCCGGTGGCACCGGGCGCGCGCTTCGCATGATCACCCGGCCAGAGCGGGCCACCATCCCCATCACCCTCGCGGCCTTGGCACCCGGTGGCGTGCGTCTGGCCGCCGAAGTGGCCGATCGCTGGTGGCCGCTGTTCGTCACGCCAGCTGCCATCCGTGGGTTCTGGGCCGGTCCGCTGGCCGAAGGGAGGGCACGGCGTGATGCCTCGCTCGCTCCCCTCGATGTGATGGCCTCGGCGGTGGCGTGGGTGGGCACCGGTGCGGGGGCCGACGACGCGCGGGCCGCCGCGCGTCGCGAGATCGCGTTCTACGTGGGCTCGATGGGGTCGCGCGAGCGCAACTATTACGCCTCTGCGGTTGCCGAGATGGGCTTTGCCGCCGAGGTTGACGCCATTCAGACGGCGGCCCTGGGCGGCGACCGGCGAGGTGCCGACGCGCTGGTGAGCGACGCGATGCTCGATGCGCTGGCCCTCATTGGCGAGGCGGCGTCTGTACGCGAACGCCTCGTCGCGCTGGGCGATTGCGGGGTTACAACGCTGTCGCTGGGTCCCGCGACGCCCGATCCGTTGGCGGCCGTGGCAGGTATTCGGGGGGTCCTCGTCTAACCTCATTCCCCATGGCATCCTCCTCGGACCCCAATCGCCAGCGCAACATCTATTTGATGATCGGTGCGGTGGCAGTCGTGATCATCTGGTTGCTCTGGACGGCAATCAGCCCGGGCGGGTCGTCCACGCCGTCGCCGGCGACGTCGACCACCCCCACCACGCTCAGCACCCCCACCACGGGCACCACGTCAACCACGGGTACGACGTACACCACCGGCACCACGCCGACCACCGACACGACCGGTGCCACCGATACCACTGGTACCGACCTCGTCATCGGCCCCGACTCAACGGACACCACCAGCACAACGGGGCGCGTCGACAGCGCGCCGTCCGCCGCGGTCGGATGACCGCGGCGACTCCCGCCGGCTACTTCAGCCGGAGGGAGTCCTGCAGGCCGCTCGTGCCGTACGAGTTCTTGGCCAGTACCACCACGTTGTAGGAGCCTGCCGGCAGTCGCTTGCCCGTCCAGGTGACGGTGCGTGATCCCGGCGAGTACTTCCTGTTCGACACCGCGGTGGCCACCGTCGCGCCGGCGTTGTTCACGATCTTCACGGTCACCTTCGACTGCCGGGTGAGCGAGAAACGCGTACTCAGGGCGGTGCGCCGCGCCGCCCCCTTGCCGGTGTACTTGAGCGTCGCCGTCATGTTGCCGAGCGTGCCGTCCACCGTGAGGTTGCGGTTCATGGTGGTGGGCGCAGAGCCGTCGGCGGGCGTGAGGGTGGTGGTCACCACGTATGGCCCCTCAGGCATGCCGAGCGTCTTGGGGTCGATGGTGATCTGGTTGTTCGCGGGCCCACCGCTCTGATCGAGCAGGGTGTTTGAGAACCCGCCACCACCGCGCCGTGCAACGGTCACCACGGTGTGTCCGGCAACAGGCGACTGGGCGTCGAACGTGGCCCTGTCGGCGAGGCCGTCCCCATTGGGCGACACGCGCTGGGGATCGGGAATCGAGATCTGGGCCCCGGAATACCTGGCGATGAGGCCGTCGGCGATAGCCCGCTCACTCGTCCACGGCACGATCTGATCCCGGCCAAGCGCCATGAGTGACGAGCCACCGGCGTCGAATCCGATGGCGTCCGTGGCGCCGAGCGACGCCAGCATGGTGGCCTGCTCGCCCGCCGTGTACCCCTTCTTGCCCTGCTGGGGACCCTCGGCCACCACCATGAGAACGCGCCCATCGGCGGTCTGGCCAACAGCGGTGCGGGTGGTGCGGCTGTTCATCTGCGACGAACTGAAGCCCTCGCTGGGGCTGGTGACGGGGATTCCGCCCTGAACCAACATGGGGCCGCCGCCAACGGAGCCCCAGGCATCGGCGGGGATTCCCGCAATGGCAGCCTCAATGGAGACTCGTGCGCCCGGCACCAGATCGCGGGTGACGATATTGCCGGAGGTGCTCTTGCCCGAGATCACCACCTGGCCCGGGGCCATGGTGGTGCCGCCGCCCGACGCCTGTGCCACCACCGTGCCCTGCACGGGTGCATTGACGGGCAGGGGAACACCGCCGTCGACGGCGATGAGTGCTTCCTGCACTGAGCCGACGGGCGTTGGGCGCCCGAGGTCGGCGGTGTACACGACCACCCCTGTTGCGGACGTGCTCGGGAGCGCCCGGTTGACGGAGCGGAATGTGGTGATGGGGTAGGGCGTGGGTGCCGCGGGATCGAGTCGCTGGTAGCGCCCGGCCAGGCTGAGCTTCCCAATTGACAGGGCGCCGCCATTGAAGATGGTGAGTGCAGAACGCGAGGTCTCCGGACCGGTCCACAAATGGCCATTACTCAGCACGCCGCTGGGCGTGCCGGTGCCGAGGTCGAAGAAGTCGCCGTTGATGCCCGCCGTCGCGCCTGTGGCCAGTCGGGCCGTCATGCCCGACGAGAGCGTGGCGCGCGCGTTGAGCGACCCCGACAACTGCGCGGGGGCGAGCGACAGCAGTGCGTTGGGACGCATGGTGAGCACGTGCAGCACCTGCGGACCCGCACGGTTCATGAGGGTGTACGTGAGGCCCGGCACCAGTGGCTGAGCCTTGCCGGGCGCCGCCGATGGGGCCGGCACAACCGACACCGCGCCAAGTGCGGGAGAGGCGGCGACCACGAGGGCGGCCAGGGGCAGGAGCGTTTGCTTGATCACGGGCGTATGAAAGCCCATCAGGCCGGACGCGCCGCCTCGGGTGGTTCCAGCACATGCGCGGTGGCCTCAATGGCCATGCGCACATAGGCGGTCACGGCGGCCAGCTGGCCCGATTGCACCTGCTCATCGCGTGTGGGCTTCCGGCCGAGCCGCAGTTCGAGCGCGGCCCGCTGCGACGCGTCCATCTGCATGATCATTGTGGCCAGATAGCGCCCACGCGCGGCGATCCACTCCAGGGCCTCATCGGCGAAGCCATCATGCCCGGGTCCGAGACGGTGTTCGATGCAGCGCAGAAAGAGGCGGTTCCACGTCGCCAGCCGCACACGGCGCTCCAGCGCGTCGTGAATGGTGGGGTTGGCCTCGGCGCCCTCCTTGTACAGCAGGTGCTCCTCGAGGGCGATGGCGCCTTCGCCGAGCGCGATCTGGTGGTCAAACAGTTCGCGGTCGTGTGCGAACCACTCGTCCAGCGTGTCGGCCATTCCGTCAAGCGCGGCCGCGAGCTGCGCGTCGGCGCCATGCACCATTCCCTCGGCCGCCAGGCGCAGATGCGCCCGCACCGCCGCATCACTCGCCGGGGCGTCATCCTCGCCGCCGGGATCTTCCTCTGCCAGAAGTTCGTGCAGACGGTCCGGATGCGTGCGCATCCAGTGCAGCACCGCGTCGGGGTCGAGGGGGCCGTTGGCCTGGTCGTTCACGGGGCCAAGGTTACCCTCAGGTAACAGGCCGCCCGAGGGCATCCACACGCCAGCGCGTGACCGACGGACGCCAGACGGCGATGACGGCCAGGCCCACGAGGCAGGCGAGCCCGCCCACCAGCACGGCGGGTTGCGTGCCGATGGCCGCGCCCACCACGCCCGACTCCAGGTCGCCCACGCGTGGCGCCCCGGTGACCTGCACGATGAACAGCGCTGAGATGCGGCCGCGTAACGAATCGGGCACCACCGTCTGCGAGATGGTCGACCTGAAGACCTCGCTCACGATATCGGCGAACCCGGCCACGGCCAGCAGCACCAGAATGGGCCACAGCGACTCGACAAATGCCACGGCGGCGATGGTCGCGCCCCAGCCGGCGGCAGCGATGATGACCGCCCAGCCCTGCCGTCGCACCCTGCTCACCCAGCCGCTTGTGAGCGCACCGATGAACGCCCCGGCAGCCGGTGCGGCGTACAGCAGCCCCACCACGCCGGCGCCACCACCCAGCACCTCGGTGCCAATGGCGGGGAACAGGGCGCGGGGTGTGCCGAACACCATGGCGTTGATGTCGATGAGCATGATTCCCTGCAGAATCGGCGCGCGACGCAGAAACGCGAGGCCCTCGCGGAATCCGGCCCACGACACCGGGGGGCCTCCGC
>Ga0114966_10006029_pt1 | contig 10157 bp, 6 predicted proteins | sample M_130207_XF_Meta_FD_87029 | JGI IMG/M metagenome (GOLD analysis project Ga0114966, IMG submission 87029) | Freshwater microbial communities from Lake Montjoie, Canada to study carbon cycling - M_130207_XF_MetaG | ecosystem: Environmental > Aquatic > Freshwater > Lake | place: Lake Montjoie...
TATTTTTTTAAATAAAATAAAATTACAAGATTTAAAAACAAAAAATGATTTTAAAAATATGATTTATCTTTTTCATAATCATGTAAATGTTAAAAAAAGAAAACATTTATATAATTATTATAATTTAGAAATTTATAAAAAATATAATATTATTCATGTTTTTAATAGATTTATATCTGTTTATCATACAAGAGGAAATATGAATCTTTTAGCAGAATCTTTTCGAAGGCAATTGATAGTTAAAAATGTAAAAAATTGGTTTAGTAATAATATTAGAATATTTGCACCTAGTCAACCAGTAAGTAATAATTCTATACCTGCAGTAGTAACCACGGCTGAAGATGAAAATATTGTTACAGTGGAACCTACATTGGAACCTACAGTGGAATCTACAGTGGAATCTACATTGGAACCTACATTGGAACCTACAGTGGAATCTACAGTGGAATCTACAGTGGAATCTAATATTATTGCTAGTGAAGAACCTGAAGTTTTAGAAACTAATGAAAAACAAATTGTTACTGAACATCCAAAAACAAAAAAAGGAAGAAAGAAAAAAACTGCTTAAATGCTGCCAACTAACATTCCGTCTCTAAAAACCGAACATTTGAAGGTTTGTTTTTTAGGTTGCGAACACATTTCTTTAGTACTAGAAACTTCATTAAAAAACATATATTTACCTGAACCACCTGCGTACATTAATGTTACAAAAAGAGCAGATGAAGACAACCCTAATAATACATTTAAAAATAAATCTCCCATATTCACAACACATTTTTTATATATTTTAATAAACATATCTATAAAGAAGTAAGCTAAAAGCACTGTAAATATCCAAAAATTTACTGAATCGTTACTAAACATTGGTAAGGAAAGGTACATTATTGTAAAAGCAAAAACAAATGCACTAAATGATGGATTACCATATTTGGTGTATTGTATACTCGTACAAATTGTATTATCATTTACAGTTTGATTAGTTTTAGAAATATATTTATAACTTAATTCTCTTGCAATACAAGCAGCTAATAAAAATCCTAAATAAATAAAACCTTTAAAATTTTGAAATACAAATGACATTCCTAATACACTTATAGCAAGTATGATAGGAGAATAAAAAGATAGAAATACAACTATATTAAATGGTTGAAATAATAATAGCGGTGTATCTTGTACACCACCTGTTTTCATTATTGAACTAACTGGACTACTCATATATAATAATAATCTATATTATTTTATTATTATACTTATTTTTCTAAAATCAAATCTAAAACCTCATTGATATAACTAACAGAATGAAATTTAATACCTTTTATAATGTCGTTATCTTTATATTTTTCTATAATTTTATTGAAATCTTTTTCATTTTCTTTTGGAAATATAAATTCTGTAATTCCTGATTTAATAGAATGAATTATTTTTTCTTGAAGACCCCCTATTTCAGTAATATTAAATCCAAAATGTGTCTCTCCTGTTATACCGAATTGACTTTTAATTTTAATATCATTAAATAAACTATAAATTAAAACTGAAAATGCAGTTGTTGCAGACGGACCATCTTTTTTTGTACTAATATCAGGACAATGAATATGTATTCCACAAACATTATTATTTTGTTTATCGTTATATTTTTCTATTAAATATTTTTGTCTCTCTGGACTCGTCAAATTCCAAGCATTTGTTAAACTTACACTAATTGATTCTTTCATAACATCCCCCATTGAACCTGTGAGAGTTAATTCTAAAAATTTACTTGATGGAATAAAACTAGCTTGAATAGGAAGAACGCCACCTTGTGATAATTGATTTGCCCATAAAGCATTTATTAAACCTATTTTATTCTCATTATGAACTTTATAAACCTTTACTTCTCTTTTATCCTTAAAAAATTTGTTTTTTATATCATCTATTGTTATTTGAATTGGAAAGTTTAAATCATTATTATTTTTTAATATATCTAAATTTATATCCCCAACTACTTCAAAAAATTTTTCTTTTAATTTTCTTACTCCTGGTTCTAGAGTATATTCTTCTATTATAAATTTTAAAACTTCATCTGAAAAATATATCATATCTTCTAAACTAAATTGTTTATATAATTCAGGTAACAAATGTTTTTTTGATATTGTAATTTTATCATCAACAGTTAAACTATCAAATTTAATTCTGTGAATTCTATCTAATAAAATTTTATCAATAGATTCAGCGTCATTATAAGATAAAATAAATAAGGCTTTTGATAAATCTAAATCTATACCAGAAAAATATTTGTCTTGAAACAAACTATTTTGAGTTGTGTCTAACAAATGAGTTAAAACACCTGTTATTTCTTTACCATTTTCAGTTTTACTAATTTTATCTACTTCATCAAAAAGTATAATTGGGTTCATACATTTTTTATCTATTAAAATTTGGACAATTGTTCCATAATTTGAACCAACATACGTGTATGAATGTCCTATTAATGTTGATGCATTTGAATCTCCTCCCAAAGCAATTAATGAGAATGGCCTACTAACCCCGTTTTCATCTTTTAAACAATCTGCGAGTCCTTTTGCCAATGTTGTTTTACCTATACCAGGGTTTCCTTCAAACCCAAAACAAGTTCCTGTTTGTTCACCATTTAACCATTGACTAATTATTCTCTCTATCTGTTTTTTTGCCTTATCATGACCATGTACTGCTTTATCTAACGTTGTTCTAACTTCTGACATATAATTTGTTATTTGCTTCATATTATTATTTAAATTTAATATATCATTTTTAATATCTAAATTTCCTGAATTTTGATTTACATTACATAAAATAATAAACTGTTCAATTGTATCATTTAATAAATTATTATTTTCTGGTTTTTTGCAAAATTCTATAAATTTATCAATTTCATTCTTTAATTGGTCTTTGTTCATCGTATGATATTTTATTTTATATTCTTTAAAATTGTATTTAATATATAGGTCATTAATTAAAATAATATTATTGCTTAGTTGCTTTTTATCACCTACAATTAAATAATTATGTATTTTATTTATTTTTTCACTTGTATCATTTATATCTGTTTCACCTTGCACCTTTTTTATATATTTTAATATTTCAATACTTGTATATTTTTCTTTATTTGGAATTTCAGGAAATATACTTTCAATATTATATTTCTTATATAAATCTTTAAACTGTACTCTCATTATGTTCATCATATTTAACATTGGTTCTCTCTTATAAACACTAAAAGGAATTTTTAATAGACCGTCCAAATATTGTCTCGCTTTTGAACCAGAATCTTCTGATTTAGATTTTACTTCTTTTAATTTTACCATAGCTTTCTCTTTAATAGTATCATTCACTTTTAGTAAACATATTTGTTGTTCTAATGGAATTTTATTAATATCAAAATTTGATAGTTCATTTGTATATTGAATTGTTTTTTTCATTGCTTGTTTAAAACATTGTTTTATTGACCAAGGAAAACTATCAAATAATATTGTTTGTTCTTGAGTATCTACACTTCCATTTGAATCATTAGAGAGAAGGTCATATAATAAATACGCCAAATATTGATTTTCATATTTTGATGATTTTATTAAAAGTATTATTAATGTATTTCTTTTGTTATACATATCATCTGATATAAACTCTTTTACTAATTGTGATATCTGTTTTTGATGAATATTATTATTTTGAGTTAATAATCCTACAAATTTATTATATATCTCTGTATGACTATCATATATTAAATAATCTTTCAATAATAAGGATGATATATACATATCAAAAGCATTTCCTTTAAATTCATCTTCATCTGGTTTATTTAAAATTATATTTTTTTGTTTATTAAAAATGTATTTATTATTTAAAAAATCTACAATAACGTCATCTACTATTCCATAAATTATTAAGCTTTTCTTTAAAAAAGTACTATGAACAAATAATTTTATACCATAAACCTTAATATGCAACTGTTTATAATTTGATACTACATCAGTACAATCTAAATTTTTAAATTTATCATCATAAGGTTCCTCGCCTTTTTTAGTTTTTTCGTCTTTTTTAACTACAACTTTGTAACTTGTTGGATGAAAATATTTTTTTAATAAATCAAACTTTTGTTGTTCTTTTTCATCTGTTGTTATTTTATTGTTATTTCCAAAGCATATTAATAATAAATCTTCCAAACTTTCAGTTCCATAATTTTTTAGTAACCCTGATAATTCATTATTTATAAATTGTAAACTATTTATTACTGCATCTGTAGTTGTTGTATTTTCATTGGATACTTCTTTAATTTTTTTATTGATTTCATTTAATCTGTCAATACAAGTACTTATATCACTAATCCCTAAAATATCTAGTATTTTATTTTTTTGAACATGTATTATTGTTTTTTGAATAACATCTTTGAAAAACTCTAACTTTTTATCGACTAAAATATTTACATCAGGTGTATTTTTATTCTCTTTTTTTATTATACTATTTTTTTCAGACATTCTATTATTATATATTATGTTATTTTTTTATATTTAAATTTTTGTTACGTAAACTATTTTTGCTTTAATTTTAAATATACTACATAAAAGCATATATTTGTTTAAAATAATATATTTGTTTAAAATAATATATTTGTTAACGTATTAAACAAATAAATATATATTATTATAATTACTATGGGTATTCCTTCATATTTTTCGTATATTGTCAAACATCACACTAAGCTCATTAAAAAAATAGAATCTCATACTATCCCAATAAATAATCTTTATTTGGATTGTAATTCCATTATCTATGATGCAGTTCATAATATTGATTTTACCAAACTAGTTGATTCTGATGTAAATACTATTATTAGGACAGTTTGTGCTAAAATTGATGAATATATTTTTCAATTAAAGCCAAATAATATTGTATATATTGCGTTCGATGGTGTAGCTCCAGTTGCTAAACTAGAACAACAACGTTCAAGAAGATATAAGTCTTTATATCAAAATAATATTTCAAAAAATATATTTAAAGAATCTAAACCCGACCCTTGGAATACTACTGCTATTACACCTGGTACCGTATTTATGAGCAAACTAAATGAAACTATTCGTAAGAATTATAATGATACTAAAAAATATAATATTCAAACATTTATTATTTCTCCAAGTGATAAATATGGCGAAGGTGAACATAAACTATTTGAATTTATTCGACAATTTCCAGATATGCATAAAGAACAAAATACTGTTATTTATGGACTAGATGCAGACCTTATTATGCTTTCCATTAATCATTTGCCAATTTCTAATAATATTTATCTTTTTAGAGAGACACCGCATTTTATTAAATCCATTAATGTTGAGTTAGAACCAGATGAATCATACATTATTGATATTCCAGAGTTGGCAAAAATTATTACATTAGATATGAATAATGGTGTAGAACTTACAACAGAACAGCAAAAAAATAGAATTTATGATTATATCTTTTTATGTTTCTTTCTTGGTAACGATTTTATGCCACATTTCCCATCTGTTAATATTCGAACAGGTGGAGTTGATAAAATGATGAATGCATATAAAGCTACTATTGGTACTACAAATGAAAATCTAACGGATGGTAAAAAAATATACTGGAAAAATGTTAGAAAATTAGTTCAATTCTTAGCTAATTTGGAGGAAGAAAATATGAAATTAGAAACTAAAATTAGAGATAGAAGAGAGAAACAAATATTACCTGATATAACACCTGAAGACAAATTTAAACAGTTTGATTCACTACCTGGATATAAAAGAGCATTAGAAAAATATATTAATCCCTATAAAATAAATTGGCAAAACCGTTATTATAAATCTTTATTCAATATTGAAATTGATGACATAAGAAAAAAACAAATATGTACCAATTATTTGGAGGGTCTTGAATGGACTATGAAGTATTATACTACTGGTTGTGCTGATTGGAGGTGGTGTTATAATTATAATTATCCACCTTTGTTTTCTGATTTAATACATTATATACCTTTTTTTGATACGGAATTAATAGAAAATAAAATGCCCGCTCCTGTTTCAGAGTTAGTACAATTATGCTACGTTTTACCAAAACAAAGTTTGCAATTATTGCCTGAAAAATTGTATAATAAATTAATTCAAGAACATAGTAATTGGTATAAGGTTGACTGTGATTTTGTGTGGGCATATTGCAGATATTTTTGGGAATCACATGTTTTACTTCCAGATATAGATATTAATGAATTGGAAGCTTTTGTAAAAGAAAATAAATAAATAATATATTTAAAATTCTGTTTATTTTTTTTGTAAAATTATATTTCTATTATAAATATATAATGGAAATAAAATATGTGTGTTCATTAGGTTCACTTTGTCATAGTACTCAAATTTTAAAACAAAATAATTTAAAAAAATGTTCTTATCCGTTTGACTGGATTTTTTCAAATTATAATAATATTATACATTGTATGATAGATGATTTCAAAATTTTTTTAGATAAATCTTATTATGTTAGTATATCAGATAAACAATGTGGTCATTTATATTATCATAAGCAGATGTTTAATCATCATAATCCATTAAATAATGAAAATGATTATAATTATTATATTAGATGTGTTAATAGATTTAAACAATTAATTCAATATGAAGAACACAAACTATTTATTATGATATTTCCCAATATGAATAATCTTGAAGAAAAACTTAAAAATAATATTATTGATTTTAATAATAAATTTTCTAAATATACAAAAAATTATACATTATTTGTCATTTTTCATATAAAAAATAAAGCAAATAATCATCATATATTTACACATAATGATAATATAGATTTTTTAGAATTACATACAATATCTCCCAGTGATGGTAATAGATTTATTAATATAAATGATAATATTTACTTAAATAATATAATAAATAAAACATATAATTTTAATATTGAAAATAAATTAATCATACATTTTGAAGAAAATGAATGTAAAGAAAATATAAAATATAAATATGAAAATTTACCAGATGACTTTAATTGGAAAATATATACTGAAATTAATAAAGATTTACCACATATGAATGATAACCAAGCAAAGTTACATTTTGAAATATATGGATATAAAGAAAATAGAAAATATAAATATGAGAATTTACCAGATAATTTTAATTGGAAAACATATACTGAAATTAATTTTGATTTGCGTCATATGAATGAAAATGAAGCAAAAGTGCATTTTGAAACAATCGGATATAAAGAAAATAGAAAATATAAATATGAAAATTAATAAAAAAAGGGATTACTCTTCCCTTATGGGAAAAGTTTTACCAGTCCTTATGGGAACCCTTTATCTACTCTACCTAGTTTTTATTCTATCTATATTCTACACTAGCTTATCTATATTAATCTACACTAGCTTATCTATATTAATCTACACTAGCTTGTTTATTTAATTATCGCTATCATCTTCATTGTCGCTTACAGATAACGTTTCAGTCATTATACTCTGAGTATCTGACTCGTTATTGTCGTCTTCTTGTTGCAAGTCAGAGTTTTCACTCTGTTTTTTATAAAAGCACACGATTAATGCTTCCAATTTTTTTGTTAAGCCTGCATCACCAAGTAGACCCAAGTTGCGTCGTTCGCCTGCTGATAAGCTACCAAATGCATCGTTGTTAAAATCGGATGTACTCCAATTTTGGATTGCCCAAACCCAGCACTGGTCATCCAAATCAAAATCGCCTTTTGCATGCAGTATTTTATTCATGATAAACAGCCCAAATGGTCCACTGAGTTTACCATATATTTTTTTAACACCGCGAAGGCACATGATTTCTGTCGGTACAGCATTTGTATTTGTCAACGTCAAGTTCAGTAGTCGGAACCAATGTTTTAATACATCTTTGACTTGTTGTTTTTGTTCCTCTGTAAACTCGTCATTAATTTTAGTACAGTTATTCATAAAAGACGTAGTGATGTATTGTCCTGTTCCATTTACAATAGACAAAACGGCACCAACCATGTCTCCCATCTGCTTAAATGTTTTACCGGTGCCAATAGGTCCAACAAATGTAGCAATTCCTGCACTCAATTCAGGGTCTTCGATTAGCTCCTTAGTTGCAAAATTTACTACTGGAGTATTTCGTCGCGCATGATACTTTTCGTTATCAGTTAACGGTTTGCCACTATTTAAGCGTTCGAAAATACACGTCAAGGTTACGTTGTACGCTTCATCAGAAACTCTTGCTGATTTTTTGGAGATGAATTGACAAGGTACTTGATAAGTATTAAAGGCAGCTCTTTCGTCTTCAGAAAACTGGTCATAGGTTTTTCCATCATACTTTACATTGGCACTACATTTACCATACCTAAAGTTATGAAGAGTTGTCATCCGATGCTGCCCATTTTGAATCATATGGTAGTCTTCTTCACCAGTTTTATGTTTGGAAAACATAAGTGCATCTAGTGGTAAATTCCACATTACGGATTCAACTAACTGTCTTTGCATTTTGTCATCCCATTTAAAGAAGCGTTGATGTTCAGGAATGCGGTACTCTTTGTCGCTTGATTCATTGCAATCTTTTTGTTTTTGTGGTTTATGTGGTTCAAAGACATCTTTTTCTATTAACTCACTTAAACTCTTATTCTCGCACGAACGTTTGATAATATTAATATAGGATTGCATTCTTGTTATTCGCTTTATTAATTAACTTTGAAAGACTGTTTGAACAGTTGTATTTATTAAAATACCTTATATATATTTTAATAAAAGTATTTCAATTTTTTTTGTTATATATTTATTTTTGGATATAACTTAAATTTTATAAATTTATTTTAATCTTACTTTTCATTTTTGTTATATTTTGTGTTTTAACTACATTATGTAAAGAAAAATTAAAATGTATCTAGAATTATTTCACTACTTATGAAGTATAAATGTTTTTAAATTTTTAAGAATTATTTCTATTTTTCAAAAATGGACAAAAATAAATGTCCAAAAATGAAATCCTGAAAAACTTTTGGGAAAAAAAATAATAAAAATTTGCAAAAAATATGAGACCATAAAAAAAATTAGCGTCTCATCTAAGAAAAAATATTTTTAAAATTGTGATTGTAATTTTTTATTAATTTATTTTATAAAATTAAAAGGATTTAGGGGTTTTTTATATTGCTATATTATACAATGATTAGCAATGATTTTACCCCTAAATTACCCATAAATTTTATATGTGAAAAATGTGACTTTAATACGTGTAATAAAAAAGATTATACTCGTCATATTAAGACCAAAAAACATTTAAATGCAAATCAGCAATGTTTTTCAATGCAAAATACCCAAAAAAACCCTTACGAATGTAAGTGTGGAAAAAAATATGTAGATAATTCAGGCTTATGGAGACATAAAAAAAAATGTAATAATAAAAATATCGAAAATATCGAAAATCCTGATAAAAAAGATGAAATAATAAATTATTTGATAAAAGAAAATCAAGAGTTTAAAAACTTAATATTGGAAATTGTTAAAAAGGATACTATAACTAATAATAATAATAATATTACAAATACTAATTCACATAACAAAACATTTAATCTTCAATTCTTTTTAAATGAAACATGTAAAGATGCAATGAACATCATGGATTTTGTAGATTCAATAAAAATACAGCTTTCAGATTTGGAAAAGGTTGGAAAAATTGGGTTTGTTGAGGGTATTTCAAAAATAATTGTTCAAAATTTAAATTCATTAGATGAAACAAAAAGACCTGTTCATTGTACTGATTCAAAGAGAGAAGTAATGTATGTAAAAGACGATAATAAATGGGAAAAAGAAAATGAAGAAAAAGTGAAACTAAGAAAGGCAATTAAAAACGTGGCACATAAAAATTCAAAGATGTTAAGTGAATATAGAACAAAGAATCCAGATTGTTTAAAAAGTACTTCAAAGGTTTCAGACCAATATAATAAATTGGTATTTGAAGCATTGGGAGGCAAAGGAGATAATGATTTAGAAAAAGAAGATAAAATAATTAAAAACATCGCTAAAGAGGTTACGATTTATAAATAAATTCTTTAAGTTACATTAGTAGTTTATTATATATTTTTCACATTTTTCAAAAATTCAAGAAGTATTTCTATTTTTCAAAAATGGACAAAAATAAATGTCCAAAATTGAA
>Ga0114966_10006030_pt1 | contig 10156 bp, 7 predicted proteins | sample M_130207_XF_Meta_FD_87029 | JGI IMG/M metagenome (GOLD analysis project Ga0114966, IMG submission 87029) | Freshwater microbial communities from Lake Montjoie, Canada to study carbon cycling - M_130207_XF_MetaG | ecosystem: Environmental > Aquatic > Freshwater > Lake | place: Lake Montjoie...
AAACATTTTATTTATTAATATATTAATCATAATAATCATATTAGACTTTTATTAAAAAATAATCAATTTTTATTTTATTTTATTTTTATTTAAAATAAAAGTCATAAATATTTTTTAATCTACCATTATTATAATTTTTTTTTAATTTATAGATTGACAGCATGATAAGACTAATTAATACAAAATATAAAAATACTCTTCTCGAATGATTATTTTTTTTAAAATCATAAATTGGATTTATTAATCTTGCCATAAAACTATCTTGTTGTTTTACTGGTTTTTTTGTTATAATTTTTCTTAATTTATATTCTAATAATGTTAAGGAACATATATTATTATTTGCTATCCAATGTATTAATATAGTAATACCAGTTATTACATGAATAAATAATAAATAATTTTTTCCAAAAAATGGTATTGTTACAATAAATAATACAAGCGTTATATGTAATGCAATTATTAAATATAATAAAAATTTATACATTAATATAATATAATGAATATAATAGAAAAATATATTAAAGATAAAAAAAGTTTAATAATATTAATTTCAGGATTTAGTGGATCAGGTAAAACAGTAATTGCAAAATCACTTGCAAAAGATCTAAAATTAGAGTTTTTAAATTTAAATAATTATTATAAAGAAGATTATAAAGATACAATTAAAGTAGGAAATTTAGATATTATAAAATGGGATTCTCCAGAGGCAGTTGATTGGGATAAATTTAATGAAAAAGTTAATAAAGAAAAAGATAAAGGTATTATTATATCTGGATTTGCGTTTCCCGAAAAAAATTTAAAAATTGATGTTGATTATCATATTCATTTAAAAATATCAAAAGATGATTTGATAAAAAATAGACAAGATTATAATTCAGAAAGAGAAGATTCAAAATTAAAAGATTTGACACCCGAAATTGAAAAAAGAATTCTAAATACAATTTCATTTCCAATATATCTTGAAATGTTGAAAGAATCAAAATTTACTAAAATAATAAATGTTCAATATGGAGAACTTAAAAAGGCATACGATGAAACATTTGATAATATTATAAATTTAGTTAAAAAAGTTATTTAATAGTTGTTAATATCTTAAATTAGTTAAAAAAGTTATTTAATAGTTGTTAATACACTATTATTAACTCTTAAATTTAGTTAAAAAAGTTATTTAAGAGTTGTTAATATCTTAAATTAGTTAAAAAAGTTATTTAAGAGTTGATAATACACTATTTAATTCACTCATAGATTTTTTTAATTTTTCAATAGATTTAATAGATAATCTATCATTTAATAATTTTTCAAATTCTTTGGCATTTTTTAAATAAATTTCAATATATGTTTGTAAAGAATTAAAATAATCTAAAAATCCTTTTTCAATTATGCCCAAATTTTGCATAATATTTCTAACATCATTATCTGAATCATTTATTCCACCATTATCAGAATCATTTATTCCACCAATTTGGTTATATTTATTATTTATTTTATTAATTATCATTGTATTATAATCCATTTTATCTTTATTAAATGTTTTTACACTTTGATAAATATCAAATAAAAATTTATTATAAAATTTATTATGAAATTTATTATGAAACATAATATATATATAATGGATTATAATAAATTTATATATAAAATAAATAAATACAAATTATATCTAAGAGATAAAAAAAAGAAAAGAAAAGATCATTATCAAAATAAAATAGATTTTTATTATGCAAAAATAAATAATCTAACAAATAAAAAAGGCGGTGCTTTTACAAATGAAGATCTTGTAAAATTTATAGAACCAACTACATTAGAAGTTGAGAAACATTTAGATAAAAATGCAAATATTAAAGTATTTCAATCCGAACAAAAAAAATATGAAGAAAATCATAAAAAAATACTTCAATTCTTAGATAAACTATTAGAAGCAAATACAGATCTAAATAGATTTAATTCTGAGGCAAAAGAAAAAATAGACATAATCACGCAAGAAATGAAAAATATGGATGAAACCCATAAAAGAGAGATTCGAAACAAATTAAAACAAATTAAAGAAAAAGTTGATACACAAAAAAAACTTACTTTAATTGATATACAAAATAGATTAAATAAAAATTAAAACAAATTAAACAAAAAGTTGATGGACAAAAAAATCTTACTCTTATTGATATTCCTTTAAATGCCTATCGGTTGAGAGGCATCAGATGCCTCCAAGCTATAAATAACCGATGCAATTTAAGACTCAATTAAGACTCCTTTAACTTTTGATTTATTTTTCAGGCGGTTAAAGGATACAAAATAGATTTAAAATTAAATTATAAAAAATAAAAATATAATATTAAATATTATTATATAAAATGAATCATTCAAATATTGTTAAAGATTTACTTCACAAGCTTTCTAAAAATGAATTGTTATTACAAGATGGTGGAAATGGTGGAAATAGTAGAAATAGTAGAAATAGTAGAAATAGTAGAAATAGTAGAAATAGTGTAAATAGTGATAATCAAAAATATTATAATAGAACAAATCAATATAGAAATCAATTAAATTCTATGTATGGAAGTGGTCCAGAAGAAGATACATTAACAAAAGATATTATAGCGGATATCGACACATTAGTTCCATTATCTGTTTTAGAACAATTTGTTGCAAAGGCAGAATCAGAAATGTCTAGATTAAGAGGAACTGAAATTTCTTTAAGAGAAGAAATTGAAAGATTAAGGGCAGAACTGACAGCTAATGGTTCAGCACATGGTGCAACATCACAAAGAGTTGCTGAACTATCTGCTGAATTATCTACAGTTAGACAAGAAATTGCAGATCTACGTCGTCAATTAGAAACTGCCGAATCACAATTACAACAAAAACAACTAGAAATAACTCAATTGACAAAAAATATTTCAGATATCAAAGCCAAAGTTTTAACTGTTAAAAAACAAACAGTTGATAATAGTAGTGACCCAATAAAACAGCTTTTTGCTCGATTAAGTTCACCCGACACTGCTGCTGCATCGACTATTGTTCATCCTTCTGCCCCAGGTTCTGCTTTTGATCCTTCTGCTTCTGCTTCTGGTCTTTCTGGTCCTCCTACTACTACTTAATTAATTAACCAAACAATCTTTCACATAATTATTATAATAATTATAAATTTAAAAATTAATTTATCACGCAATTGCATAATAATATGTTTATATATATATATTATTATGAATAATATTGAATATATTGAAAGAGCAATATTGCCAGAAGATTTTTTCCCTCAATATGATAATGTTTATGATAATGTTTATGATAATATTTATGATAATATTTATTATAAAAATTTACTGAGACAATATTTATATAAAATATATAAATGTAAGTGTTCTACTAAAAAAGAAATAGATGCCATTGAACAACAAATATTATTATATGAATCTCCACTCACACCACCATCTCCAGTAATTTCACCAACACTAGCACCATCACCAGCACCAGCACCAGTACCAGCACCATTAATAATACCAGCACCAGCACCAGCACCACCACCAGCACAACCACCAGCACAACCATATTTAAAGTATAAAGGTAACAAAATAGATCAAATAGATTATAGTAAATTAGAAAGAAATGTAAATGAATTATTAGATTATTATAACAATCTTGTAAAAATATATACAGAGATTCATAATGAGAAAAAACAATTCGAAGGATTGTTTCAAAAAATATTAGATATAAAACGATTAGAATTAGAATCATTAAATACATTAGAATTAGAATCATTAAATAAATTCGATTATCAACAAACAGAATTACCAAAAATGAGTGATAAAACTGATTATGATAAAATTAAAATTTTATTATCATTAAGTAAGATTTTGATAGAAAGAATTAATAAATTAGAAATGATAATACGTAAATATTTAAAATCAAATTTAGATTTTGAAAAAATCCTACCAATATTAGATGGTGGTAATAGTTTTACAATTGTTGATGATAAGTTAAAAGATATTAAAAAATTAATTGATGGATTAGATTTTGATCTTAAAAATTTATTAAAATTTAAATCACAAGTTAGAGTTTCAGAAGATGAATATTTAAATATGATCAAGACTATGAAAGTAAAGTTAGAAAAAGATGCAATGAATAATCCAAATAAACCATATAGTATTGTAATGAATGATAAAGAATTAATTAATCTTGGAGATAAATTAAAAATTGATGGATTAGAAAATGATGATACAATAATAAAAGATATACAAGAACAAATTAGTAAAACTCAAGATATTGGTAATTTTAAAAGACCAACCGTATTAGATTTTGATTTTAATACATATAATGATTATAAAGACAAACTTCAAAATATATATTTAAATCTTCAAAAAATATTAAATATAATAAATAAAAAAATAGATGATACACTGACTATTAATATGAATTTAATATTTATTAAAAAAATAAATTATAATGAAAAAAAGAAAGAATATGATAATGAATTACAAATAAATCATAATATTATATTATTTGCTAAATTTGTTTTTGATAATAAGGAATTAAAACAAATTACAGATATCCAATTAAATGATTTAAGAGAAAAAACTAAAGAAGCAAATTCAAATCTAAATCCAAATAATTATAATATTAATAATAATGAATTATTTTTTAAAAATGAAGCAGCTAAACCAAAAAATAAATTAAAAATATATTTTGATTTATTATCTAAATCCACCCCTAAATTAAATGTTTTAGTTTTACTTGAAAAATATAAAGATGCGTATAGATTATTAACAACTGATTATGAGAAAAATATTGATCAAAAACGCCGAGAAATAAATTTTAATGATATTGATAAACCATTTTCAGAAAAATTTAATATAAAAGACATTTATGGATTAATGAAAAAAATCATAATAAATGAAGAAATATTTATTAAGGAATTAAAAAAATATAATATATTTCCTACTTTATCTGGAGGATCACAAACCAATTTTACAATATTAAATACATCATTACAAAATATATCAGAATTAATTGATTTTACAAATAAATTAAAATCGGTTATATACACATTTGAGATTATTAAAAATATATCAACCAATATTGAAAAAACAATAGAAAATATCAAACAAAATTTCTTTGATTATTTAAATTTTGTTAATATATACAATAATATATTAAAAAATATTATTGAAAATAAAATACAATTAAATGATTTTTATTATTTATCAGAAATAGAAGATGCTAAACAAAAAAATATACTATTACCTGAAAATAATCAAAATAAATTATATAAAAAATTAGTTATAAATATTTGTAAAAATTTTATTAAAAAATTAGAAATGGATGATAATAATGTTATTTTAGTCGATGTAAATAATTATATTTATTTTTATTTAATAAATGTTTAATTCATTTTTTATCTCTTTGTAATTCGTTTTTTTATCTATATATATAATATAAAATGTACTATTATACAAAAAATACTGGGTCACTTTTTAACATATTTTTAAATGAAAAACTTCAAAAAGAACAATTTCTATATAAAAATACTACTAATAAAAGAGAAGCGATAGAACAAAATATAAATAATTTATTACAAAATAATTCATCTTTATTAGCTAAATATGTAGGAAATATGATTGGTGGAAATTTTTTTGAAAATGATGTCACCTCACAAATTAATACATTAAAAACATTATTTGATGATTATAATAAATTAATAAATGTTGAAAATGATCAATTAAAAGATAATACAGAAGAGATTAAAAGAAAAACTGAAAGTATTTTAGAATCATTCAAAAATGTAAATAATGAAATGCAAAAAAAAATAGATGATAAAAAAATAGAAATTGAAAATGTTGTTGGACCACAATCAATTATACAAGATATTAATTATTTATTATTAGATTTACAAAAAGAAGGTACAACTGAAGGCGTTTATAAAAGATTAATTAATTTAAGATCTCAAAAAATACCATTTGATGAGAAAAAAGCAGAATATATTAAATTTAAAACATATTTAGAAACATTAAAAGAATATAATGCTCAACTTAAAAGAGATATTAAAACAATGAATATTGAAAATGAACAAGAAATAAATAAAATTTACGGAAAATATGAAAATATATCAACTGAAATTAGAAGTTATCTGAATGAATTAGATGAATTAATAAAAATATATAATGCTAAAAATAAAGAATATATTGAAAGTATGAAAACACAACAAACAAATATAGATAAAATAGTAACATTTAATCCAACAATTCCAGAAGAAAGAATAGAAAATGGTTATAACGAAGATTTAACAAACATTGAAAATTCTTTATTTAAAAATAAAGATATGGCTGATATAATAAATATACAAATAAAAGAATTTTTTAATCCAGACGGTTATACTTTACAGACAAATTCAAAGACAAAAAGTAAAAGTATGGAAGTTAAATTCAACCCGACGGATATGTTAAATTTACCGTCACCATTACAATCTGGTGGTATTTTACAAAATTTAGAACAAATCAATTATAATTTTACATCATTAATTAATGAATATAAAAAAAAGTTTACAGAATATAAAAGAATTTTTGATGAATATAATTTTTTAACACTTAGCATCATTCAACATTTAGTATATGTATTAAGTGTTATATCATCTGCTGTATTTGAGACATCGACTTTTAGTATATTTAACTTTATTGGTAAAGGTTCAATTAATTATTATTTAAGAATTATTAAAAAAATAATTCACGATTTTGTTGATCCAAATACAAGTAAACAACCACATGTTGTTGAAATGAGAAAAAATCATTATGCAACAATTATGATTTTAGATGATTTTCTTACAAAATTAATCAAAAAAGTAGATGCTACAAAAAAAATAAATTTATATAAATCAAGTGAAGATATTCAAAGAAATGTAACATTATTAAATCATTTTCGAATCATTTTAGATGAATTTAATTCAAGAAATCTTGGAAAAGTATCAATCTTTAGCAGAATTAATAATCTTAAATTTAATGATGAAGATAAAAAATCATTAAGAATGTTTATGTCTGATTATGAAATTAAACAATTAAAAAATTTAGTAGACCCAAAAATAAAATCATTACCAGATTATCTAGATTATATTCAAAAATTACCATTAGATAATCAATCACACGCTATAATAAAAATGATTGGAAAAAGATTTGATTATATACAAAAAATTCAATTAGATCAAAAATATTTATCAGAAAAGGAATCATCTGATAATTTAATGTGGGTTGTTAAAGATCCATGTAATACATATAACAAACCACTGTATGAATATATCAATCCTATTTCATCAATGAAATTTACAGAAGTTTTTGATTCAACACAATTTCCTGGTAATGATGATATATCAAAATATATGCAAATTTCAGGAAGATTAAAAGATGGTTATGGTGTTTGTTTAATTACTTATGGTTATTCTGGTACAGGTAAAACTTTTACATTATTTGGTGACAAAGGTTCTGCAACAAAACCTCCAGTTAATGGATTATTACAGGCTACACTTGGAGAATTAAATGGTTTAGATGAGATTGCATTTAGAGTTTATGAATTATATGGTTATGGTGTACCATATACACAATATTGGATTGATAAACAAAATAAAAATGCAACACGTGTTGATAACATTGATTCGATTTTAATTAAATATAAATTAAATTTAGGAAGTGGAAATGTAATTGATGCAAATATTGATAGTTATATTGATAATCATAAGGATATAATAGAATATATTGAAAAAACAAAAAGTTCTCCATATGTCGAATCTAGTGGATATATTAAAATTAATTCTATAATAAAGATTAAAGAAGCATTTGCTAATTTTAAATTATTAACAGACAAAATTGATGAAATAAGAAAAGAAGAAATTAAAAATGATACTAATAATAAAAATTTTCCACCAAGAATAAGAGATACACCTAACAATAAAGAATCATCTAGATCAATCATTGTTTATGAATTTAAATTAACTATCAAAGAAAATGGTATTAATAAAATATCAACATTTTTAATTGTGGATTTACCTGGTCGTGAAGATATTGCAAAAACATTCGTCGACCCATATCAAAAGCCATCGATACAAAATGCAATTAAAGAAGGATTTAATTTACTTAAACCTGATTCTAAACTTAAAGGTGATACTAAAGGTGATACTAAAGGTGATACTAAAGGTGATACTAAAGGTGATACTAAAGGTGAAACTGATATATTAAAAAATGATAATATAATGAATCATTATCAATCGAATAATAATATAGATACGTATCTATCATATTGTAAATTATTAATTCTAACAATGACATTAAATCCCATGGTTATGCCAGTATTAGCACCACAACAATTTATTAAATATATTGAAGAAAAGAAAAATTCAATAATAATTAATGAAATAATTAATACAGATTTATTAACTGAACGTTATGGTGCAGGTAAACCAAGAGATGCAACTACAGAAATACCTGTATATGCAAATTTAAGAATGAATGAAGAATATATTAATTCTTCTAATAAACCATTAAAAGACCTTGTTAATTTTAATAATAATAAAATAATAACTACAGATTTAAAACCAATTGGATACGATGATAAATTTGATAAAATTCAATTTAAAATTGTATTTTGTATTCATTTTATGAATCGATTATTATTATTAAAAAAATTCGATATAATAAAAGATTTATATCAAAAAATTATAGATGACAAAATTAATTCTTACATTAATGAATATATTCAAACATTAGATTTAGTTAAATTAAGAAAATTAATAGTAGATGCAATTAGTGAGAATTTTAAAGGTGAATATTTAAAAGAAAAATTACAAACAGAAGATGGATTGAAAAAAACATTTGCTCATTTTTCCGATAAAACAAAATTAGATAAAATTATTAATTTTTTTATAAAGAATCAAATAATTGAACCACCAGATTCACCATCAGACGATGAATTAAGAGAAATTAGAAATAAAATATATAATGAAATTAAATTTAATTATATTGTTAATGGTTTTGAAGGTATATATATCAATGAAAATATTATGGGAATTGTTAAATATCTGAAAGGATTATCACTCGATAAAGGTGAAGTAATTAACGAAGAAAAATTAAGATTAGAAATGGAACAAGACCCGCAATTAGGTTTTGCATTTCAACAAAAAATTGCTAGAATGTTATTATCTTCTAATATTATATACACAGTTAATAAATCAGATATTGGTTATGATCCGATTAAACAAGATTCAACTAAATTAGCTGTAATATTAGAATATGAAAAATTAAATAAAGAACAATTAAAAATTAATAAACAAATTAAAGATATAGAGGTTGAAGAAGCAAATAAACCAATAAAATTAATTGAATTATATAAATTTAATAAAATTCTGGAAGAAATAGATGAAAATAGTATTTATGATAAGATAAAAGAAACCATATTAAAAGATACCATATTAAATGAAACCAAATTAAAAGCATTATTAACGCAACTATATTTGGTTCCATCACCAAATTTAACAGTTAAAACTATAAAAACAACGATTAATGACATATTTAAAATAGACGATAATGTTAAAAAAATAAAAATTATTCAACAATTATTAGCCAATTTACAACAAAAAGAAACAGAAATACGCACAATTATAAGAAAAAATAAAATATCAGACAAAATTGTTGACGCAATTAATGAATATCCAACTGAAGTTTATAATATATTATTTGGATCATCGAAAAATCCTGATTTTAATAAATTATATGAAAGATTATTTAATCCTGGATTTATATTTAGAGATAAAGAAATATTTGATGAAAATTTTTCTAGATTAAATTCTGGTTATCAACCAGATAAAATATTTACATTTTCAGATCCAATTATCAAAAATATTTTAAGCCCATATGTAGATGAAGTTGATGGTAAAAGTATAGTATCGGATTATAAGGTATTCTATTTATTTGCGAATTATGGAAAAGAAATAGACCAAATTGGTCAACTTAAATGTGCAAATCAAAATGAATTATTAATGACAACCAGAAACTTTATTGAATCTGTAACCAAATAATAAATAATTCGTTTAGTATAACCAAATAATAAATAATTCGTTTAGTATAACCAAATAATAAATAATTCGTTTAGTATAACCAAATAATAAATAATTCGTTTAGTATAA
>Ga0114966_10006032_pt1 | contig 10155 bp, 5 predicted proteins | sample M_130207_XF_Meta_FD_87029 | JGI IMG/M metagenome (GOLD analysis project Ga0114966, IMG submission 87029) | Freshwater microbial communities from Lake Montjoie, Canada to study carbon cycling - M_130207_XF_MetaG | ecosystem: Environmental > Aquatic > Freshwater > Lake | place: Lake Montjoie...
AAAACTAAGTTTTTAGAAAAAACTTAACTAAAACTAAGTTTTTAGAAAAAACTTAACTAAAACTAAGTTTTTAGAAAAAACTTAACAAAAATATAGTGTAAATATATAGTATATATAAAATGTTAAATTTTTTAGAGATATCTAATAATATCAAAACGACTCAAGAACCACATATCCTAAAATATTGGATCGAGGGCAAATTATCACCATGTATTAAAGAAAAAAATATTAAGATAATAATTAATGATGATAAAAAAAAGAATAAAGATAAGAAGTAAATTATAATTTATACTATTATCTTTATTATTATAATCAATATTTTATAATTTACAATATTAATAAATGAATCAAATAGTGTCCCACTCATCAGGAATTTCTTCAGTTTTATCTTTATCATTTTTAGTATCAGTTGGTATTATAATTTCTGGTTCTGGTTTCGCCTCCTGATTTTGAAATGATTCTTGAGTTTTAGTAGTTATCACTGGTACAAAACCTTCTTTATTACAGTCATCTTCATCTTCAGAATCATCACATATATCATTAGCTTTACCAACTTGTTCAGTCATAGGTAATGGAATATTGTTTATTTTATGTTCGAGAATAGTTTTATATTTTTTATTTAATAGTAATTCTAGTAATGTAATCATAGGAAATATATCAGTACAATCTTTTTTTTTGTCATCTGGAACATGAAAACAATCAATTATAATTGCAAAAAGGTGTATAAAGAGTTGTTGTCCTTCATACAGTATAATATCAGATTTATTACTGTCATTAGCTTTTTTAAATTTATTAAAGAGGATTAATAATTGTTTTTTTGTTTCTTTTAGGTTAGGATTATAAGATACATATTCATAAGATCTAAATACAGATGTAACTGTTTTACTTATTACGTAACGACCTTTAGTCCCATCAAGTTTAGTGAGAGCATACTTAATAACTGATTCTTCATTTGTAAGTATTTTATATATGTTACTAAGTGCTAAATATTTATCTGGATTTACTTTATAGGTGTTAATTATTTTATTAAAATTTAAAATTAATTCTTCTAGTGTTGTTGGTAGTGTTTCTTCTAGAATATTGAGTGGTTGTTCAACTTTAAATTTTTCCCATTTTTCACAAAAGTCTTTAGAATTAGGACGACCCCATTTTAATGGTTTATCTAAAAATCCTTTAGGATATATTAATGTTAGTGTAGGTTGAGACATTTTATGTTTTTATTTATAGAAATTTATTTAATTTTAAAAAAATCAATTTTAATAAGATTTATATTAAATATAAAGATAAACATATATTTATTTTTATATTTAAATTTATATATTCAAAAATTGAGGTCAAAGTGTGAGTATTGCTATTGCTATTGCTATTGCTATTGCTATTGCTATCACTATCACTATTACTATGTATAAACTATCTGTTGGAGCACTATTTAAAAATGAGGCACATTGTATAAAAGAATGGATAGAACATTATTTAAATCATGGCGTAGAACATTTTTATTTAATAAATGATACTAGTAATGATAATTATTTAGAGAAAATACAATGTTATCTAGATGCAAATGTTGTAACATTATATAATGCAGAAGATAGATTTTATAATTATAGTGGCAGACAAAAAGATATGTATAATACATATATATTACCACATATTAAAGAGTCGCAATGGTTATTAATAGTGGATTTAGATGAATTTATGTGGTCTCCAGTAAATAAAGACTTAAATGTAATATTATCTGAATGTAGGCATTTTGGACAAATACAAGTCAATCATACTTTATTTGGTTCAAACGGACATATAACACAACCAGACTCTATAGTAAATAGTTTTACAAAAAGAAGTTGCGATTTAAATACAACTATACCTCATGGTAATTTTAAATATTTTGTAAATACAACGTTTGAATTTATATCATTAAATGTACATCATGCTACATTTGCAATTGATGAATTTCATAATGATATGAATATATTTATAAATTTAGGTTCAAACTATTTTAGATTAAATCACTATTGTTGTCAATCATTAAATTTTTGGACATCTGTTAAATGCACAAGAGGTGATGCTGATAATTATCGAGAAAGAAAAATTGAAGAATTTTATACTTATGATATTAATGAGGTGGAGGATTATGATTTGATTATAAGTTTTTAAAAAAAACTTAACCAAAATCAGGATTTAGAAAATCCCGAAGGCAAATTCCGTAAAAAAAATTACTATAATTCTGATAGTTTTCTAATTCTGGGAGGCTTTAGCCTCCCTAGCTTTTAGTTAAGTTTTGGTAAAACTTAAAAACTTAAAAACTTAGTTTTATAGTCTTGATTCGTTTCCCAGTCTAGATATTCTTGTAATTTATTATTAGCAACCAGTTTTCCTTTAATAAAGAGTGATAATTTAGTAGTTTTTTGTTTAAGAGCATAATGTAAAACAGCATATTCATGTGATTCAATATATGCTCCACAATTTATTAATACTTTAATGAGAGTAACATATCTTGTTTTTAAAGCTAGTTGTAAATACTCATTATTTCCTGATACATTAAAACCATTATTGCACATTAGTTCAATAATACTATCATTTTTAGTTTTAATAAAATTTATAAATAATGGTATATACTGATCATTTTGGCATACATTTACTTCTCCAAATTCTTTTAATTTGAGTAAAATAAATGCCAAAACTTTATTTAAACTTGTAGAATAACATGTATTTTGTATGGATACATATAAATTATCTTTTAATAATTTAATATATATTTGTCTTGATAAAACTGATTTTTGTATAAATAGATTATGAAAATATGTATAACATTCTATAGCAGAATATTTAACTGAAATCATATCCATAATACTTTTAATATTACCTATATCATATATACTTGGTAAATCTTTGAGTAAAATAGAATACATTTTTTTAGTTTCAATCTCATTATGATTTAATTCGATACTATATTGAATATAGTCTAAACATATATATTTTACAAATAGTTCTTTAGTAAGATTGTATTTAATACAATTTGTAAATAATATATCTTGTAAAAATATCATAGTATCAACTATGCCATAACACATACACTCTAGAAAACATTTATAAATGAATGATTTTTTTATAGTTAATATAACAATCATTAAATTATCATGAATTAATAATTCATCTGGTGTAAATAGGGGACAGTCAGGAAAAACACTGTATGATTCTAAATATAATGTATATACTTGTTTAAATTTATCAATATTATTATAGATAAAACGACAACTTATAGTATCTTTAAATTGTTCTATTGTTAATTTTTTACTAAATTTATTAAGAAAATATATAATAATATTCTCATTAACAATAGGGATAGATTCATGCTTTTTAAATAATTCTTCATAAAACTTAGTTATATGTGTATCTAGAAGATGATATGTACTAGCATTACTAGCATCACTAGCATTACTATTAGTAAGTTTAGAAATAATATAGTCTAATACATGAGGTTTATTTTCATGTATCGCCGTATCAATTAATGTATTGCTAGCACATAATACTAATAAATCATTCAATTGTTCATTTGTAAATTTATTGTATCTGGATACAAAATAGCTAAGAATACCTACTTTATTATGTAATATTGCTGTTTTAGCAAAATTGTAAAACATGTCATTTGAAAATGTTTGTTCTTCTAGATCGTCTTTATTAAATCTAAAATTGATCACTGGATATTCTAATATTAATCTTATATTACTTATTGCATTGTATGTAATAGCAAAGTTTATAGTTTCAACAAAAGATGTTGTTACAGTAGATAAATACCATTTAGGTGAATTACTTGTAATATATTGTCTAATATTATTATAATTAAAATATTTACCTAGAATAGATCCATACAAAAGATAATTATTTTTTTCAATACTAATATGTACAACTTCTCTTAAATAGTTAATCCATGGTAATGAATTTATATTGGTAGTACTAGACCGTATCATAGTATCTTTATTTTGTGGGTTAAGATATTTATGTAAAAATAGTGTATTTTGTTTTTTAATAAATTCAAACCAGTAACTATCACAATCCGTTTGTGTTAAAGTATATTTTTTAAGTATATCTATAACTAATAAGTGATGTGTTTTATCTATATACCTTATAATATCAACGAGTGTTTCTAGATCTAAAAAATTAGATAGTATATGTAGTTTTATTTCCATAGGTAAATGATTATAAGATGATTTTTGTAAAGCCATTGTGAGAGGGGTATTGTCGTTGTTCAAATACTATAAATTACAGTAATTTAATATAAACTGTTTTAAATATAGTTAATATTTCAATTTTTTATAAATTTAATACTTTTTAACTAATTTTTAAGTTTTTAGAAAAACTAAGTTTTTAAAAAAAACTTAACTAAAATATCGTGCAAATATTTTAACTAATTCTAATAGTTTGCTAATTCTGGGAGGCTAAAGCCTCCCTAGCTTTTAGTTAAGTTTTGGTAAAACTTATTTGGTAAAACTTAGTAGTAATGAATAGAAAATTGAAAAATAAATAAGAGTTAAATGAAACTATTACACTGAATATTAAAATATTTTAATAAACAAGATGTTTAAAACTATTAAAATTGCAGAAGAAACTAACGATACAGTAGAATTAGCTTACATTTCAAATGATGGTTACGCTGATATTGAAGTAACTGATAATGATAACTATATATATGTAGTTATATGTGATAGTGATAATGGTATATTGAATCAAATCTATTTTCAATTATTTACAAGTGTAGAAATAAATAATAATAAACATTTACACTATAGAACATTTGAAAGTCAAACTTGTTTAGAAATAGTACGATTTGAAAAAACCCAAAGTTTTGAATCTATAATTTTAAAAACAATGGAATATATCAAGTTTAGTATTAAATCTAGATGTATAAAATCTTTAAAAAGAGAAGTGACTTTAAAAGAGTTTTGGAATACTAATTATTCTTCTTCTAATGATAGTAAAGAACAAACAAAAGAATTAAATACTGACATAGAAGCTTCGATAGCAAATTTAAAAGAACAAATTTTAGATTGTGAGAAAACTTTTATCTTTGATGAAAAAAATATAGTATTAAAAACTGAAGTTATAAAAATATATAATACTACTACTTCTGATGTCTTATGTATTAAAAATATTGATTTAGAAAAGATAGAAAGAACGAATACTATAGTATCTATCAAAGAATATGTGGATGAGTTTGAAATTCCAGATATAGATGAAGATGAATCTTATGAGTCAAATAGGTGTGTATTTGAATCATTGATTGAAGAATGTGATGGGAAGATAGAGAGTATTTTAAATGAGAAGGCTGATGAGGCTGATGATGCTGATGACTCTTGTGTTGAGCTTCTTGTTTTATTAGAAAGTAAAAAAGTTTTGCTAAAAAATAAACTGTTTGAATTAGAAAGTATGTCTTCTGTCTTAGTAGAAAAAGAAAAACTATTATTAGAAAACAAAAAACATAATGCTGTCATAGTGTCTCTAACTAGCAAAATTACAGAATTATTAGAACAAGTTCATGATCCTAGTGAGTATAAAGACTATAATTATCAATTTATATCAAACTATTATTTAGGATATAAAAACATGATTAAGATTTTAAGAGAAGTAAAGGTAAATGAGCTTCTAGATAAAATACCTTTATTAGAAGCTAAACAAAGAGAGGAAGAAGGAAAGGAAAACTTTTTTAAAAATAATATATAAATATAAATCTTGTAGAGTGTGGGAGGTGTTTATTTATTTTATTTATTTTATTTATTTTATTTATTTTATTTATTTTATTTATTTTATTTATATATAATAAGATACAATTATTATAATTTATCAAATCATAAAGTAATGAGTAAAACTTCAAAAAAGAATGTTTCCAGGAAGAATAAAAACTCCAAGAAGAATGTTAAACATATTGCAAGGAAGAATAAAATAAGCAAAAATTATAAAATGAGTAAAATGAGGGGTGGTGCAGGTTCAAGTATATTTAGTATGTTTAGTAGAGGTTCTAATCAAATAAAACCAGCAACAGAATTAAGTATTATTTCTGGAATTATAAAAGTTGATGGTATAGAAATAAATGTAAGTAAAAAGGAAGATATAATTCAAACAATATTAACAAAATTACTAGAAAGCAGTAGAACATTAACATCTTTTACTCTTAATAATACTAATATTTCAGTTCAAGGTGTAGTTTCAATTATTGGTGCATTATTTAAAAATAGAAAATTAAGTATTCTTAATATATCTAAATATCCTAATAGTTTTGATGACCGTAGTATTCAAGCTATAATTGAATTATTAAAGTTTAATGATACACTTACATTACTTGATATTAGTAATAATAGATTTTTTGAATTTGGTCTAACACACATATTAGAAGCATTAAAAGATAATAATACAATTATATCACTTAATATTAGTAATTGTAGTAACGTTAATCGAGACTCTGAAATTCTAGCTTTAAGAAGTATATTAACACAGAATACAACACTAACATCACTTGATATTAGTAATAATAAACTTAAGGATAATATTCTAGTATTTAATTTACAAAATGCAATTAAAAATAGTAAACTGACATCACTTAATATTGGTGGGAATGAGTTTCAGCTTGATGGAGCTGTAGCATTATCAAAAGAATTAGAGAATAATACTACACTTATATCACTTAATATTAGTTTTAATAAATTTTTTTCAAATTATGAAGAGATCTTTACAAATAGAGAAGGTATATACATTATATTGAAATCATTATGTAAGTCTCAAACCCTTACAGATCTTGATATTAGCGGTAATGTATTTGATGAAAACATTATAAAAAATGTAATACAATTATTAAATAATCAAGAACCTATTAGATTAAAAAAACTTACTATGCGTTATACTAAATTTTTGAATAGTTCAGCACAAATGTTATTTTTAATATTAGAACGTCAAAATAAAACACTTGTAACTCTTGATATTAGTCATTCTGAGTTTAGGAATCCTACGTATCATCATGATACTTATAATGGTCTAGTATCATTAGTAAGAGTAAATAATACACTTACCACACTTAATATTAGTAAAATAAAGATGTCAGGATACGTAGAACTATTTATTACAGCTCTAAAAAGTAATAAAACTCTAACAACACTTGATATTAGTGATAATGATACTAGTTTATTGAGTAATGGGTTAAAAGAATTAGAAGAATTATTAAAAAGTAATACTACCCTTATATCACTTGATATTCGTAAAATTGGATTATTGGCAAGTTCATTTGTGGAAAATGCATTAGCATCGTTATTATCAAGAATTATAACACATAATAAAACATTAACAAAATTTTATTTTGATATACCCCACTATAATTTTGATAAAGACGAATTACTTATTATTATAAAAGCTCTTAAAAATAATAATACAATTCTAGATTTAGATATGAGTTTAAGATCAAATAAAGAAATTAATAGTATATTAAATAGAAATAAACAAATGAAAGAAGAAAATAATAGAAAAAAGAAAGAAGAAATATTATTAAAACAGAAAGATATATTATCAAAATATAACATGTCAATAATAGACAAAAAGTCATCCATAATAATAATACCAAAACATATTAAAGTAATTGAAAATAATAAATTTATAGAATTTGATAATTTAGAAACAGTTGAATTTGAAGAAGGTAGTACATTAGAAGAAATTGGTTACAATGCTTTTAGTAATACAAAAATAAAATCTATAAAAATACCAAAAAGTGTAAAAGAAATTAAAAGTAAAGCATTTGCAAATTGTACTAATTTAGAAACAGTTGAATTTGAAGTAGGTAGTAATTTAGAAACAATAGAAACAGGTTTATTTGAAAATACAAAAATAAAATCTATAAAAATACCAAAAAGTGTTAAAAGAATAGAAGATTATGCATTTGGACGTTGTATAAATTTAGAATCAGTTGTATTTGAACAAAATAGTGTATTAGAATATTGTGGATTGTTTGCTTTTGCATTTTGTGAAAAATTACAAGATATAGTATATATTGGAAGTTTAGAAATACGAGAGAATTTATCTTTAGCAATAGAAAGAAATAAACCAAAACAACTAATAAGACCAATTAGAAATAATGAACAATTAATAAATGTAAATAATTATACTAAAGATTTTACATATTTAGAAAAAGAATTAAGTGATCAAAATATATTTCATCCATTATTAACAGATGTAGTAGAGTCACCAGGTAGTATTGTTGGTATTAAATCAATAGAATTATTTAAAAAACATATTAAATTACTATATGATGGTTATATGAATATGTGTGAATTAATTAATGGATATAGTAATATTAAATATAATAGTTTAGATAGTCTTGTAATATCAAATAAATTTACGTATAGAGGTGATAGATTACGTATTAACTTAGGTGAAGATTCTGATTTATCGGTACTGTTTGAAAATGTAGTAGATTATTTAAATATTAATCCTAATACTATAAATGTATATCCATATATTATTGATACAGCTGGGTCTGGTGCAATTGATGCTGGTGGTCCATCAAAAGATTTATGTGTAAAAATAAGTCAATATATAAAAGAAACATTTATGAAAGATTTAAAAAAAGTAACTTGTATAAATAACAACGTTCGTGTCAATGCTATACCATTAGAGGAACAACCTATTCAAGTGAATCAACCTATTCAAGCTAATCAACCTATTCAAGCTAATCAACCTATTCAAGCTAATCGAGCAAATCAAGCTAATCAAGCAAATCAAGCTAATCAACCTATTCAAGCTAATCAACCTATTCAAGCGAATCGAGCAAATCAAGCTAATCAACCTATTCAAGCGAATCGAGCAAATCAAGCGAATCGAGCAAATCAAGCTAATAATAATCGTAAAGATATTGATACAAATAAAAAAATATTTAATGTAGAAAAATTAGAAACAGATAATGACATAAATACTATAAGTAAAGTATTATATTTTTTTATGTTTACAATATCACCATTAACATTAAAATATGGAAGTTCTAATTCTATGGGTAATGGTTTAAGTATATATTTTAGTGATTTTACACTAATGATGATATTTGATATGTTTAAAAGAATAGGTGAAAATAAAAATTTAAGTACAGTAATTTATGAAATTATTGATATGTTAGAATATGATCCAGATTATTTAAAAAAGAATTTAGATGAATATGAAGAATCATATCTATTAAAACCCCAAATTAGTGATATAGATAATAAAATATTTAAATATATAGGAATTTTATGTAGTTTAGATGAAACTTCATTGAATAAAGATATTAACTCTTTAATAACATCTTTAAATATTTTAGAAGAAATAAAACAAATAATGCCACCCATTTTAATATTATTAAAAATTTTATATAGACATGTACACGGTGAAGAAATAAATATTCCTGATATAGTAAATTATGATTTTATTTTAAAAAAATATAAAGACATAAATAAAAACATTATAAAATTAGAAAAAATAGGTATGAAAATAAAACAATTATTAGGTTGTAATAATGTAGGACGTATAGGTAAAAGTTGTTTTAGTAATAATGATAATATTTTATCTTTAAATGAAATATCAACATTAATACAAGGAAATTTTAATATTAATAAAGAAAAATTAAAAAATTTAATAACATATTCTAATAATGCTACTGAGCAAGATAAACAATCAATAAAAAATGTTATTGATAGTTTTAATGATACTGAAATAAGATACTTTATAAAGTTGGTGACTGGAAATATAGTCATGCCACCTGATTTTAAAATAGAGTTTTTAACAAGACCTCCAAATAATGAAAACATGAGTATTCATGCTTGTTTTAATACTCTTGATGTATTATCGTCACAAGAATATGATAAAGATAAAATAAAACCACTATTAAAAAGAGATGGAAGTATATTAAGAGATAAAGATTACAAAAATAAATCATATGAAGAATATATAAGATCACAAATATTAAAAATTTATAAAATTGGATTTTCTATGGCTGGAGGTAGCAGAGTAATAAAAAGTAAAAAACATATGAAAACTAATTATAAAAATAAAAAATATAGTAAAAAATATAGTAAAAAATATAGTAAAAAATATAGTAAAAAATATAGTAAAAAATATAGTAAAAAATATAGTAAAAAATATAGTAAAAAA
>Ga0114966_10006034_pt1 | contig 10150 bp, 8 predicted proteins | sample M_130207_XF_Meta_FD_87029 | JGI IMG/M metagenome (GOLD analysis project Ga0114966, IMG submission 87029) | Freshwater microbial communities from Lake Montjoie, Canada to study carbon cycling - M_130207_XF_MetaG | ecosystem: Environmental > Aquatic > Freshwater > Lake | place: Lake Montjoie...
GAGTGGCACGCCAGCCCGTGTCATGGCCGACAGGACCCGGCAGAACCGCTCGACGGACACCGTCCTGATGAGCGCCCCGAGCGTCGGCGCATGCCAGAGCAAGGTGTCGCGGCGTCGTTTGTTTGCGTTGCCGCCGAGGACCGCAAACACGAGACCGGCTGCGACTGCCAGTCCGAGGAAGATCGCCCACCAATAGTTGTTGAAGAAGTCGGTGAAACCGAGGAGTATTCGCGTGGGAAGTGGCAACTTCGCATTGACACTCTTGTAGAGGTCAGCGAACTTCGGCAGCACGAAGGCTGCCATGAGGATTACGGCAACGGTCGCCACGCACACCACGACAATGGGGTAGGTGAGTGCGGACTTGATCTGTTTGCGGGCTGTGATGTCCCGCTCGAGGTACGTTGCGGCCTGGTTGAGCACCTCGTTGAGGTTGCCCGTGTAGTCCGCCGACCGCAGCATGGCCCGGTAGAAAGCTGGGAAAACTCTGCTGTGCTTGGACACCGCGTCGGCAAAGCTCGTACCACGCTGCACCGAGGATCGGATGTCGACGATCGTTGCCTTCATCGTGGCGTCGTCGGTCTCGCCGAGCGCGATGTCGAGCGACTCCACCATCGGGATACCGGCCTCGACGAACGACGAAAGCTGCTGGGTGAAGGCGAGCAGCACGTCCATCGGCACGCTGCGACCGACGTGGTACTGACGGGCGTACCATTTTTGCGGCTGATCGGTCTGGGCGAGGGCGACACCACGCTGAGCGATGGCTACTGAGGAATCCCCGATTGCCCCTACGTCCCGTGTGCGTTTGGAGCCCGGACGGCGTCGACCGGTCGGCGTGCTGTCGCCAGAGTCCACCACAGCCGCAGTCTGTTTCACCTCACTACTTGTAGCGGATGAGTCTGACGTGTGCAACCCGCGTACGTCCCACGGTCTCTGCTCAGGGCGGCATCCGATGCCAGAGTCGGCAAGAAGGTCTTACTGTCGCGCGGCGGAGCGGCCACAGAGGGTGGCGGCACAAGACGTCGAAGTTTTGGTGCGATCGGCCGGTGGGCGCGCCAACATAGGGCCATGCGGTTTGCGGATTCTGGACGGTGTTTGCCGTGGTAATGCGTCGTGGTCGCGCTCTCGACACTGCCCCGGGTGCCGGCGCGGGTGCCCCGGGTGCTGACACCAGGGTTGGCACGGCGTTGCTGGTTGATCTCGACGAATTCGTGGAACTGAGCCGGCGCCGGCCCACGCCAGAGGCACTAGCGCTCGTCGCTGCTGACATTGCTCGGGAGCACCGCTTCCTGCCCCTCTCGGTCGCTGACGGCATCGCCGTGGTGGTCGCTGCGGACCCTTCCGACGACGGCGCCCGTGCTGCGATCGCCCGGCTCGCCGTGACGAGGGTGGAGATTCACCGTGCGGACCGCGCCGACGTTGAGCACGGCCTCAATCTTCATTACCGAATTGTGTCGGCCGACGACGAGCAGGTCCGTCAGTTCTGGGCGGAAGCCACCCCGCAGAGCTCCACCACGGTTAATGCCGTCGCAGACGCCCCCATCATCCAATTGGTCAACCGGATCATCACCCAAGCGCATCGCGACCGCTCGTCGGACATCCACATCGAGCCGACCGACGGGCGCCTCCGTGTCCGGTACCGGGTGGACGGGGCGCTTCGAGAGGTCCTCAGCCTGCCGCTCACCGTCGGGCCCGAGCTCGTCAGTCGGCTCAAGGTCATGGCGGACATGGACATCGTGGAGCGGCGCCGCCCGCAGGACGGCCAGTTCCAGACGACGGTGGACGGCCACGGCCTCGACGTTCGCGTTGCCACGGGTGCCACGATCTGGGGCGAGACAGCGGTGCTCCGCCTGCTCGACAAGTCCCGCTCGCTCAAGGCGCTCGCCGACCTCGGGATGCCGGACGAGACGAGGGCCCGCTACCTGTCGATCATCCACCGCCCGTACGGGATGATCGTGTGCAGCGGTCCTACCGGCGCCGGTAAGACCACCACGCTGTACGCCACGCTCGCGGAGATCAACCGCGACGAACTCAACGTGATGACCATCGAGGACCCCGTCGAGTACGTGTTCCCGGCGGCGAACCAGATGCAGATCAACCTGCAGGCGGACATCACCTTCGCATCGGGGCTGAAGACCATCCTGCGGCAGGACCCGGATGTCATCCTGGTCGGCGAGATCCGAGACCACGAGACGGCTCGCATCGCAGTGCAGTCCTCCCTCACCGGTCACCTCGTGATGTCGTCCATCCACGCCACAGACGCCACGTCGGCGCTCTACCGATTCGTCGACATGGGCATCGAGCCGTTCCTCGTTGCCACGTCGCTCGTCGGCGTTGTCGGCCAGCGCTTGGTGCGCCGCGTGTGCACCTCGTGTGCAGACACCTACGTGCCCAGCGATGCCGAAATGAGCGACTACGCCGCGCTCGGCGGGCCGACGAAGTCGGAGTTTGTGCGGGGCGGGGGCTGTGAGCACTGTGCGGGTACCGGGTTCCGGGGTCGCATCGCCGTGTACGAGGTGATGGAGGTCACTGAGGAGATCGGCCAGCTCGTGGTCGCGCGCACGACACCCCACGAGGTCCGTGAGGCCGCAGTCGCACAGGGTATGCGCCCGATGCGGGTCGAGGCGGCGCACCTCATCGCCAACAACCTCACCACGATCGATGAGGTTCATCGCAACGTGTTCATCGCCGGGAGCACGTATGTGCCAGAGACGGCCACGCGCAAGTCCACCCGCCACGCCCCGACGGCACCGGGGGCCGAGCCCGCACCGTGATTGCCCTGCCCGGGCGTGTACTCGGCGCTGCAGGTGCCCTCGTAGCGGCGTTGAGCCTTGCCGGGTGCGCAGGAAACGGGGCCGGTGACACACCGTCCACTGTCACGCCCACGAGCGCACCCGTCACGTTCCTCGTGGTCGGCAATGTTCATGCCGGGCCCACCTGTCCGGTGGAGCGACCCGACCAACCATGTGCTGATGCACCGGTTCGCGGCACCGTCTCGGCATTCAGCGGTGGTCAGGTGATGGAGTCAGCCCTCACCGACGCAGAGGGGAACTACTCCCTCGTGCTGCCGAGTGGCAGATACGAACTGCGTGTGGACACCGGAGCAGAACTGCCCCGGTGCGAACCCGTCAACGTCGAGGCCGTGGACGGTTACCTCGAGGCCGACATCTCATGCGATACCGGAATCCGTTGAGATCGTGGTGCGGCGCACGAGCGTGACGATCCCCGTGAGCAGGGCCGTCCGGTCGATGTTGCAGATGTTCTGGATGGCTGGGGCGTCCTCAGTGGTGTGAATCGCAATCGCCGGTTTGCCGAAGCCGCGGCTGAGCACGGCCCACGAACCGTCCCAGTCCAACCAACCGAATGAATCCGACGCGGGCCCGAGTTTGATGCGCAGCGATTCCGAACCGTCGTCGGCGTCGGCAATCACGAGTTTCCAGTCGCCCTTGCGCTTGCTGCCCTTGAATGACGGGTTCGGGCCCTCGAGCCAGGCGAGTTTCTTGCCGTCATCGCTGAGCACCGCTGACCCGAAGTACTGCGCAGTGCCCTCGTGAGCCACGGGTGGCGAGAAGCGCTCCACCGGACCCTTGCCGTCGATTGCCGACGTGCTGATGTCCTGACCCTCGGTCTTGTTCGCCGAGGTCACCACGAGGCCGTTCCCGGCGGACGCGCGTATCGCGCTGAAACCGTCGGTCTTCACCTCGGCAATGAGGGTCGAGTCACCCGAGCCGATGTCCAGGAGCAACACGCTGCTGGTAACCACCGGGTCCGCCTCGGTGTCGATTTTGCCGTAGAGGATTGCCGGTCCCTGTGAAGTGGGGACCACGTCGAACAGCACCGCATTCTTGATTGTGCCCTTCGGGCCACCACCGGACTTCGGCCCGATGCGGTACTCGATGGAACGGGTTGAGCCACTGCCCACCTGCGCCGCTACTGCGCCGCCTGCGGTGAAGAACACCACCTTGCGCTCGTCGCCCGCCCCGAGGCCCTCCTGCGACTGCACAGCGTCATAGCCGGCAGTCTCTGTGGCGACGATGGCCGGGAGGTTGGTCGGGTCCATGCACTCCAGCGGCACCGTGGTGGTGGGTGCTTCGGTGGTGACGGGTGCCTCGGTGCTTGCCGGACCAGCGGTATCCACCGGAATCGAGTCAGTGGTGAGCGGCACGTCGGTGCCCGACGGGGCCGATGTGGTGGTGCCCCCGATAGCGATTGCACCACCGGAGCGCACGCCCGGCTTTGCGCTGCACGACACCAACGCACCCGCGGCAACGATGCCCACGAGAGCAAGTCGGAGTCGTGTGGGTCGGTCAGTCGGGTACTCGTTCACAACAGAAATCCAACCACCTCCGGGGCCACCCGCGGCGGCACCCCCGGACAATCAGGGTTCCCGGGCGCACCCGGAAGTCCCGGATGAGCGCCGAGGAGATGCCCTGTTGGAACAGGATCAGCAAGACGTGATCACGTTGCGGTGGTAAACTTCCACCAGGTTCCGTTGTTCGCCAGGCGGGTACCGGTCGTGTTGACCGCCCGAACCTGCCACTCGTGGGAGGTCTTGCTGGGGAGCAGATCCAGAGTCACGCTCCGTGCACTGCCGACGGACACCCACGAACTGTTACAGGTGGAGTTCCGGCTCGTGTCGACGCAGTACTCGTACGAAACGGCACCGGTGCTGGCCGCCCATGTGAGGACCAGCCCGTTTCGCGGTCGGCTGGATGCGTTGTTGGACGGTGCGGACTTGTTGAACGAACGAGGGATAGCGCCGCTCACCGTAATGGACAGCGGGTTTGCACTCGTGCGGCCGATTCCGTCCGTTGCGGTGACGGTGAAGTTGCTGGTGGCGGCAGTCGTCGGTGTTCCGCTGATCCGGCCCGTTGATGAGGCGAGGCTCAACCCGGCCGGCAGCGAGCCTCCGGTAACGCCCCACGTGTAGGTGCCCGTGCCACCCGAAGCCGCGAGCGTGGCGCTGTACGCCGTGCCGACTGCCCCGTTGGCAAGCGACGCAGTGGTCACCGTAACGGGTGCAGCGATCGTGATGGACAAGGACTTCGTGGCGACCAGTGATGCCGAATCGGTGATCTTGATGCTGAAGCTCGCGGTACCTGCAACCGTCGGGTTGCCGCCGATCTCGCCGGTTGACGGGTTCAGCGAGAGCCCGGCGGGCAGCGATCCGCTGTTGACGCTCCACGCATACGGAGTCGTGCCGGCCGAACCAGCCAGGGTTTGGCTGTACGTCGTTCCGACCGTGCCGACCGCGAGCGAAGCAGTGGTAATGGTCGGGCTGTTGACCGGGCGATCGGTGCAACGCAATGCGGTGCCGTCCGCGAGCACGGCCTGGTTGTAGCCGATCTGGGTTCCGACGGTGCCATCCGAGTTCTCGAGGCCGACCGTGGCAGATGCGCCTCCATTGGATGTGGACGAACCGGTGACCGTGTCGAGGTACTGAAGAGTGATTGCGCCCGTGGCTTCATCGAGCACGACCTGGTTGGAGATCTCCGACCCAGCGGTTCCGTAGTGCGGCACGTTGCTCCACGTGACGACGAACTGTCGGTTCGGGCTCGAGCCGAGCGTCATGCTCCAGACCGAACCACCGGCGGCCGGGTTGAGATCGTCCCACCAGGGGGCGATCACGTTCTCGGGGTCACCCGCAGACGGGATGGGGAGGTTCGAGTAGGCCGTGGCTGCCCCCGAACCGAGTCGGAGGAAGCCGTTCGATGCGATCTGGGCAGACGTGAAGGAGTTGCCGAAGAGCGGGAAGGAGAACGGCAGTGTGACCGACGTTGAGGCATCGTCGCCGAGGGTGTACACGTTGGGGGTGCCGGCTGTCGTGTCGATCCAGGAGAACGAGGTAGTTGTACAGGTATAGGACGCCGGGGGGCTCGCCGTGGTGCCAGTGGCTGCGTCACTCGTGGCCGAGGTGCCGCCACCGAAGTCGTTCACTGCGCGCACACGGAAGCAGTAGGTGGTGGCGCCCGTGAGCCCGCCTACCGAGAACGACGTGTTGCCGGCGCCGACGGTTGCAACAAGGGCGTAGGTGCCGCAGACGCTGTTGGCGAACGGCGCCTGCTCGACCTCGTAGTGCTGCTCGTTGTTGGCCCCGTCGGTCCAAGCGAGCGACATGCGGTTAGCGCTGGCGGCAACTGCCGTGAGCGACGTGGGCAACCCCGAGACGGCTGCTGCGGGCGCCGTACAGGCGGTCACCATGGCGCCGACGTCGAGTCGCCCGCTGTTGGCCACCTTGCCGGCGAGCGAGAGCGTCGGCCTTGCGCTGTTGACGACTGCCCGCTTGAGCTGTCGTGCACTGAGTGCCGGGTTGATCGATGCGCAGAGTGCGATTGCGCCAGATACGTGGGGCGTGGCCATCGACGTGCCGCTCAGCGACGCGTAGGTGTCCACCGGATAGGTGGACCACACGCCGGATCCGGGTGCAGCGATGTCCACAGTGGTTGCGCCATAGCTCGAGAAGCTCGAGAGCGCGCCCGATGAGGTGAGGGATGCAACCGCGATCACGCAGTCCCAGCCGCGTGTGCCGCCGTTGGTGCACTCGTAGTTGGACGGGTACGAGCCGGCGGCGTCATTGTTGGTGGTGGAGTTGCCAGCCGCGGCCACGAAGAGGATTCCCTGGTTGCCAGCACGGTTGATGGCGTCGAGCATCGTTGACGACGAGCCACCGCCACCCCACGAGTTGCTCGTGGTAACGATGTTGAGGCCCTTGTTCACCTTCAGTGCCGTGAGGTAGTCGAGACCGCGAGCGGCGTCGGAGGTGTAACCGCCGCTCGGCCCGAGGAACTTGGCGGACACGATGGTGACTGCCCAGTTCACACCAGCGACTCCGACACCGTTGCCGCCGATTCCACCGATCGTTCCCGACACGTGCGTTCCGTGTGTGTCCGACCCCTCGGTGGAGTTGCCGTCGAACACCGTGTTGTTGTTGTTCAGGAAGTCCCAGCCGTGGATGTCGTCGATGTAACCGTTGGCGTCATCGTCAATCCCGTTTCCTGCGATCTCGTCGGGGTTGGTCCAGACGTTCGCCGCGAGGTCCGGGTGGGCGAACTGGATGCCCTCGTCGATCACACCTACCGCTACGGAACGAGACCCGGTGTACCCCTGCGCCCAGGCTTCTCCGGCACCGGAGCCGAACTCGTTGGCCGGCGACGTGGTGTTGCCTTGCATGCCCCAGAGACTGCCGTTCGTGAAGTACGGGTCGTCCGACGTTGCTTCAGTGGTGAGGAGGTAGTCGGGCTCGACGTAGCGGACACCCTTGGTTCCTTTGACACGGGCGACGGCGGCGGCAACGGATTCACCCTTGGCGAGTGAGATCACCTCGGTGTGCTTCGCCCTCGGCGACAGCACCTTGGACGAGGAGGCCTTGGCGGAGGCACGAATGGCGGCCTTGTCGGTGAGCGTTGCGGTGTTTGAGTAGCCGACGAGCACCACGCCCGGGCGATGGGGAGCAAGGTCTGCATCGGTGATCGAGGACCCCGACCGAGAGGGCTGCGGCGAGGCATCGGCACCCGATACCGAGGCCACCATCACGCTCGTTGCGCCGAGGGCGCCGACCGCCACCCAGCGCGCAATCCGCTGATTCCGTTTGTGTTCCACCCGTGCCCGCATAAACCACGCTCCGCGCTCGTCCCAACACCCACTGTGGAGAGTAGCGCGCCTTGGACCCGTGTCCAAGGGCAAGTCTTGAGAAAAAAGAATCTCGGTCTGGTTCTCGTGAACACATCACAACAACCAGACCGAGATTTCTTGACTGGTGGTCGAGACCGGCGTCGATCCGGTGACCTTCCGCTTTTCAGGCGGACGCTCTGCCGACTGAGCTACTCGACCGTACACAGACAGGGCTTCGGCAACCCCGCTGCTCAGCGGTCCCGACGGGACTCGAACCCGCGACCTCCGGCTTGACAGGCCGGCGTGAACTCCAACTTCACCACGGGACCAGATGAACTGGCCAGCACCCCCAACGGGATTCGAACCCGTGCCGCCACCTTGAAAGGGTGGTGTCCTAGGCCACTAGACGATGGGGGCTAGGTACGTTCTCGTTGAGAGCGTGGCAACACTACCAGCAGGCACCCGGGAACGCGCCAGTCGAATCTGCAGCCCCAACCGGCACGGGTTCAGCCCCTGCTGAGGGCCTGAACAATCTCCTCGAGCAAGCCCGAGAGGTATCCGTACAGCGCGGCTTCCGCGAAGTGAGGGTCGCTCTCGTCGAGGCGGTGGAGGTCGTCGTCCTCGCTGACGTCGAGCAGGGTTCCCAGCACGAGGCGGACCCCGTTGACGCACTGCATCCAGCCGAGAAGGGTGGCCTCGTCGATGTGTTTGGACTCTGCGGTCCTTGCGAACGTCTCTAGGGCCGCGACTCGCGAGGCCACCAGTTCCTCCCGCATGAAGCGGTGGTATTCGGCGTCCCGCTCAACGTCATCGGTATACGCGGTCGGGAACAGGCGCCTCGCCCGTTCGTCATCGGGGTGCTCCATCACCTCCCGCAGTTGGGGAAGGAGATTCGCCAGCAGTTGGCGCTCCTCGGCCGGGAGGTTCAGGTCGAATCCGTCCCCGCTCGCCCGAACCCGCCAGCGTCGTCGGCGTATCGCCATGTCAGTCGTCCTGCTGCATGGTGGCCCACAGGCCGTGTTCGTGGAGGCGGAAAACATCGAGTTCAGCCCGCTCACGGGGGCCATTCGACACGACAGCCCGACCCTTTTCGTGTACATCCATCATGAGCACTGTGGCCTTCTCCAGCGAATAGCCGAAGAGTTTCTGCAGCACGAAGGTCACGTACGACATCAAGTTGATGGGGTCGTTCCAGACGAGGACCACCCAGGGGCGATCCGGCCGGACGTCGGTGTCGCTGGTGGGCAGTTCGACTTCTGCGGGCGCGGTGGACGCAGAGACGGGGTCGCACTCGGGCAACGACGAAAAAACCACAAGGGTCATTCTCGCTGCTCCAAGCCGCCGTGGCACTCATGTCGGATAATCAGTCGGATTCCGGGGTTGGTCACGGTTCCCGGCTAGCCGTACGCTCACGGTGCTTATGGCCGTCGGAACACGCCCGCTCGTCCCCTCCCGGCTGGCACCTGCCAAGCGGGTTGGCGGGCGCGAGACCGGACTCGTTCACGGTGTGCGCCGGGCCCCAACGACCACGGTGGGCGGCTACATCGCCCTCACCAAGCCGCGGATCATCGAGCTGCTGCTGATCACCACGCTGCCCGCCATGGTGATGGCCGAGCAGGGGTGGCCGCCGCTGCGCCTCATCGTCGCAACACTGATCGGTGGAACACTCGCTGCCGGCGGTGCGAATGCCATCAACATGGTCATCGACCGGGACATCGACGCCCTGATGGAGCGCACGGCCTCGCGTCCGCTGGTCACCGGGTTGATCGCCCCCCGTAATGCCCTGATCTTCGCTGTGGCGCTCGAGCTGGTGGCGTTCGGGGTCCTCTGGGCGTTCACGAACCTTCTCGCCGCAGTGCTGGCAGTGAGCGCGACTGCCTTCTACGTCTTCGTGTACACGATCTGGCTGAAGCGCACGAGCAAGCAGAACATCGTCATCGGTGGCGCCGCTGGGGCGGTTCCGGCGCTGGTCGGTTGGGCCGCAATCACCAACTCGATGGCGTGGTCACCGGTCGTCTTGTTCCTGCTCATCTTCTTCTGGACACCGCCCCACTTCTGGGCACTGGCGATCCGTTATGCCGACGACTACCGCTCGGCCGGCGTTCCGATGCTGCCCGCTGTGGTCAGCCCCAAAGAAACAGTCCGTCACATGATCGGCTACACGGTCATCTTGGTGGCGACCTCCTTGGTCCTCATCCCGGTCGGAAACTTGGGTTGGATCTACGCAATCTCCGCTGGCGTTCTCGGTCTGCTCTTTCTCGCCGGTGTCATCGATCTGGGGCGCAACCCCACCACGGCCCGCTCGATGCGGGTGTTCGGCTTCTCCATTTCGTACGTCACCCTGCTTTTCGCAGCCCTCACCGTTGACGTTCTGGTGCGTTTCGGGTGGTAGTGGCCGTGCTGCGCGGGGGATTTCCGATCCGGACAACCCGGGTGGGTAATCTGGCCCCTGTAGACCCATCTCTTCTTTTCGTCCGGCCGGGCAAGTTCGCGCCGTCGCGGGCAAAAGGACGCACATGACCACCATTGACACCCATCCCGA
>Ga0114966_10006035_pt1 | contig 10150 bp, 10 predicted proteins | sample M_130207_XF_Meta_FD_87029 | JGI IMG/M metagenome (GOLD analysis project Ga0114966, IMG submission 87029) | Freshwater microbial communities from Lake Montjoie, Canada to study carbon cycling - M_130207_XF_MetaG | ecosystem: Environmental > Aquatic > Freshwater > Lake | place: Lake Montjoie...
GCCATCACAGCCATTGCGACCCCATGCCCCGAATAGCCCGAAGCCGACAGGATGTTGGGCGCGGGTCTTGTGAAACAGGGCATCCGGTTGGTGGTAATCGCCAAAGTGCCGCCCCAAGCATAGTCAATCTTGGCGTCAGCCAGTTGCGGATAGATCGCAAGCATAGGTTTGCGCACGGTTTTGAGAATATCAGGAAAGCGGTAGCCATAGCTTTCCCCGCCACCAAACAGCAGGCGGTTGTCGTCTGACAGGCGCCAGTAGTTCACGACAAACTTGGTATCAGCGACGGCAATGTTTTGCGACAGAATGTCAGCCGCCGCGCCCAAAGGTTCAGTCGCCACGATAAAATTGTTGATCGGCATCACGCGCGCGGCAACTGATGCGTCAAGTCCGCCCAGATAGCCATTGCAGGCCAAGATCACCTGACCCGCCCGCACTTGGCCTTGCGCAGTGTGCACCACGGCTTTTTGCCCCCGCACGATCTTTACCACTTCCGAGCGTTCAAACAGCCGCACCCCCGCCGCCATCGCGGCTTTGGCAAGCCCTAGGGCAAAGTTCAGCGGATGCACATGGCCCGCGCCGCGATCAATCACTCCGCCCTTGAACACCTTTGACCCGATCAGCCCGCCAATCGCCTGCTGATCCAGCCGTTCCAGTTCGCTGTAGCTATAATCGCGCTCCAGCTTTTCCGCGCTGCGCAGGGTGCTTTGCAGATCAGCGTCATTCCAACACGCGGTGGCCACGCCGTGGTGAAAGGTGACGGGCATATGATGGGTGCTGATCAGGGATTTGACCAAGGCTTTCGCCTCCTCTGCCATTTCCCACATCTGATGCGCTGCGGTCTTACCTGCCGTAGCCTCTAGCCAGTCTTGATCTTGCCTTTGGCCTGAGCCCACCTGCCCGCCATTGCGCCCAGAAGCACCAAAACCCAAGCGGTGCGCTTCCAGCAAAACGACCGAATACCCCAGGTCTGCCAAATGCAGCGCTGCCGACAGGCCGGTATAGCCGCCGCCTATGATGCAAACATCGGCCTGAACCTGTCCGTGCAGGGCGGGCTGGGCGGCGAAAGGCGTGGCGGTGGCAGCATAGTATGACGGTGGATATTCCCCCACCTTATCGTTGATATGCAGCAGGTTCATACGTTCAACAAAAGATGCTGACGCTCCCATGGCGAGATGACTTGCAAGAACTCTTTGTATTCGTTGCGCTTGACGGAATCATAGACCCTGCAAAAATCCGCACCCAAAACGCCCTTCAGCGCGGTGTCAGCCTGTAACAGGTCCAGCGCGTCGCCCAGATTCGAGGGGATGTCATCGCTGTCGATATAGGCGTTCGCCTTAAACTCGGGGCGGGGTTCTTTCTTTTCCATCAGCCCCAGATAGCCGCAGGCCAAGGTCGCGGCGATGCCCAGATAGGGGTTGCAATCCATCCCCGGCAGGCGGTTTTCAATCCGCCGCGCTGCGGGCGACGAAATTGGCACCCGCAAGCCAGTGGTGCGGTTGTCATGGCCCCATTCTAGGTTGATGGGGGCTGCAAAATCCGGAACATAGCGCCGGTAGCTGTTCACATAGGGCGCCAAAACGGCGATCGCCCCGGTCAGGTGGTTTTGCAGTCCGGCGATGAAGTGGAAAAACGACTCTGTCGCCTCGCCCTTCTTTTCGGAAAAGATGTTCTTGCCGCTGCGGGTTTCCACAACCGAGGTGTGGATATGCATCGCAGACCCCGGTTCGCCCGCAATGGGTTTGGCCATAAACGTGGCAAAGCAGTCGTGGCGCAGGGCCGCTTCGCGGATCAGGCGTTTGAAGAAAAACACATCGTCGGCCAAGCGCACCGGATCGCCGTGTTCCAAGTTTAGCTCAATCTGGCCCGCGCCGCCTTCTTGCAAGATGCCGTCAATTTCCAACCCTTGGGCTTCGGCATAATCATAGATGTCGTCGATGACCTTGCCGTATTCATCCACCGCTGACAGCGAATAGGCCTGCTTGCCCGCAGCCCTGCGACCCGAACGGCCCATGGGCGGTTCCACCGGCATATTGGGGTCAATGTTGCGGGCTGTCAGGAAAAACTCCATCTCGGGGGCGACAACCGGTGTCCAGCCTTGGTCGTTGTAAAGCTGGACAATTTTCTTCAGCACATTGCGCGGGCTGTAGGGGATGGGATTGCCCTCTTGATCCATCGCGTCATGGATCACCTGCAAGGTCACGTCCGCTGTCCAAGGGGCGGCGGTGGCGGTGGTGAAATCGGGCACCATGAACATGTCGGGTTCGGTGAAAGCGTCAAACGGGTTATCGGCCCATTCGCCCGTTATGGTTTGCAAGAAGATCGAGTTTGGCAAGAAGTAGTTGGTTTGCTTGCCAAACTTGGTGGCAGGCATGGCCTTGCCCCGCGCCACACCGGCGATATCGCCGGTGACGCATTCCACCTCGTCCACGCGACGAGAGCCTATGTATTCCTTGGCTGCCTCTGGCAGTTGGTCGGTCCATTTGGACATTTGTCACACTTGAATAGGGGCTGGGGCGTTAGGCCCGTGCCATTTTGAAAAAGTCAGAAATCTGATCGGCCATAGCGCGGTCGTCGATGGGCAGGGGCAGGCGGGTGCGCGCTGTGTCCATCAAGTCGTCTGGCACAAGTCCCTTGCCGCGTGTCTCCATCAATCCATTGACGAATTCGGGGCGAAATTCGGGGTGTGCCTGCACGGTGAAGGTGCGGTCGTCGTAAAGCAATGCTGCATTGCTGCAAAAGTCGTTGCGCCCGATCACCTGCGCCATAGGCGGCACTTGGGTTACTTGATCGCGGTGCCATGCGTTCAGACGCAGGGCTTTGCCGCCAAAGTCATAGTCTGTTGCCCCTACAGCCCAGCCATTGGGATGGCGTTCAACCTTGCCGCCCATGGCTTGCGCCACGATCTGGTGGCCAAAGCAAATGCCCACCATCGGAACATGGGCAGCATAGGCGGAGCGGATGAAGTCTTCCAGCGGCGGGATCCACGGGTGATCTTCATAAGCGCCGTGGCGCGATCCGGTGATCAGCCAGCCATCGCAGGTGTGGACCGAAGGGGGAAAGACCCCCTCCACCACGCGGTAGGTTTCAAATCTTAACCCCTTGCCCGCCAGAAGCCGCGCGAACAGGTCTGGGTAGTCGCCCAGATCGTCTTTCAGGGCGTCGGGGGCCATGCCGGTTTGCAAGATGCCGATTTTCATGTTGGGTCCATAAGGGTTGGCTTTAGCCTAGCGCAGCGCAAGGGGGGGTGGTCAAGTTAAAAGGCACGGGTCACACGGTGTCTAGGTAGAGTTCGATCTTCTCGGAATCTGACAATTCGCCCAAGTAGTGCAGTTCCTGTCGCTTGGTCGAGATCAGGTTTTTGATCAGTTCTGGATGCAAAAACCGCGGCACGATGGTGCTTTGTTCCAAAGCGTCGATGGCCGTTTCCCAATCTTCCGCAATCTGGGGCAATCCGTCGACGGCATAGGCGTTGCCCACGATGGGGCTTGCAGGCTCCATTTCTTTTTCGATCCCGTCCAAAGCGGCCCCCAAAATGGCGGCCAGCATCAGATAGGGGTTCACATCGCCCCCCGCCACGCGGTGCTCAATCCGACGCGCGCTGGGGTTGCCGGCGGGTATGCGGATGGCGGCGGTGCGGTTCTCATAGCCCCAGCAGACGGCGGTGGGGGCGTGTTTGCCGGGGATCAGGCGTTCATAGCTGTTTTGGTGTGGCGCAAAGATCAGTGTGCTGTCGCGCATCGCGTTCATGCACCCCGCCACCGCCTGCTTCAACTGGGCCGTGCCCTTGGGCCCGCCGCTGTCAAACACATTGCGCCCAGCCTCATCCAGCAGGCTGAAATGGGTGTGCAGGCCCGATCCGGAGTATTCCGGATAGGGTTTGGCCATGAAACTTGCGGCAAAGCCATGCCGCCGTGCCAAGCCCTTGACCAGCATCTTGAAAAGCCAGGCATCATCGGCGGCGCGCAAAGCATCGTCGCAATGCATCAAGTTCACTTCAAACTGGCCCAAACCTGTTTCCGAGGTGGAGGTATCGGCCGGAATATCCATCGCCTCGCAGGCGTCATAGAGGTCTGTAAAAAACGTATCGAACACATCCAAAGCGCGGATCGACAGCGTCTCTGCCGCCTTGCGCCGCTTACCAGAACGGGGCGAGGGCGGCACTTGCAGTGTTTTGCCGGAATCGTCGATCAAGAAAAACTCAAGCTCAATCGCGCAAACGGGAGTTAACCCGTGCGCCTTAAACCGCTGAACCACTTGGGCCAAGGCATGACGGGGGTCGCCCTCGTAGGGCGTGCCGTTTTCACGGAACATCCAGATCGGCAGCAGGGCGGTGGGGGCTTCCAGCCAGGGCATGGGCATAAAGCCGCGCTCTGTGGGCTTAAGGATCCCGTCTTGGTCGCCCTGTTCAAAGACCAAAGGGCTGTCGTCAATATCCTCGCCCCAGATATCAAGGTTGAGGACGGAAAAGGGGAACCGCGTTCCATCTTTTACAATCTTATCCGCAAATCGTGCCGGAACCCGTTTGCCCCGCGCTTGCCCGTTCAAATCCGCCGCGGCCACGCGAATGGTCCGGACGTCCGGGTGTTTTCTTAACCAGTCTTTCATCATAGCACATCGGAGGGGCCAATCCCCGCCCGCACATGACGCATGATGCGCCCAGCAGGCAGGTTAGATCATGCCCTTGATCCATCCCTTATCTGTGATCCTGGCAGAGGTCGGTATAACCGCCGCACAATTTGATCAAATTTAAGGATAGGCGGGAAAGGGTCTTTGGGCAAGGTAAATCGCGGTGTAGGGCGAAGGGTGCGATTTTTCGCAGAAAAATCGGGATGCATGAGATGGACACGATTTTTCTGCGAAAAATCAATCTTCGCCCGTCATCCCAATGTCAAATGGCGTGGGCGGTGTTGGCACGGCCAGATAAGCTTCGGGCTCAATCCTGACCAGACCACGCAGGCAAAGCGCTATTTTGTCTGGCTCGGGCAGGGCGGCTATGGCAGCGGCGATCACGTCAAACATCAGGGCCGCATCCGCCCCCAAAGCGCTGATATAGGGCAGGCCGGGGGTCTGGTCTGTCACGCCGACCTCTTGTAACTGGGTGGCAAAGGCCTCGTGGCGTTGGATCATTTCCCATGTGATGGCATCCAAAGCAGCAATTTCGGCGCGGCCTTCGGCAACGGCGCGGGCGGATAGTAGGTGCCCTCCGGTGCGCAAAGTGGGGCGAAGCGTCAGGCCATGAGCGCGTGCAAAGTTTTGCGGCGCGGCCCAACCGGATTGGGACAGATCTTCGTTAAAGGTCAGGCTTGCGCCGTTAAACTGCATCACGTCGCGACGCGGGTCGCTTTTGGCTGCCACAAAGACCGAGCGATAATAGCCCGGCGCACAACCTTGAACGCCAAAATCGGGCGTGCCGATCAAAGCCACTTTGCCATGCAGTTTGGCGCGGTAAGGAAAGCCACAGGTTTGCGACAAGACCAAATCCTGCGCCTGCCAAGCTGGCCAATAGGCCGCAGGACCGCGCGTCAAATGGTCAGGCGCTGCCAGCTCTGCGGCGCGCATCCCCTCACGGATCAGTGTCCAAAGGCGGTCGTTGCTGGGCTGCACCTCGGCCCTGTCATACATGCCGAGCGAGGCGATCATGCCCGAGCCGCCCTTTGCCGCGCCAAGGCCGATTCCACATCGCTTAACCCCAAAAGGCCCGATACCAACCGCAGCAGGCGGTCTTCGTCGGCATCCCTTTGCCCATCGGCCAAGGCCACAGACCAAAGCGCCTCGACCAAGGCGGTGCGGTTTTCCAAAGGCACTGCTTCCTTCAAAGCTCGGGTGAAGCGCACGGTGTCTGGCGCGAGGGTTTCGGCGGTCTCCGCCTCAAGCCGCAAAGACTGCGCTGCGGCTTGTGTTAAATTGTAGCGGCTTTGCAAAACCCGTTCAATCCGCGCCAGTTCAGGGGCCGAGGCGAAGCCATCGGCTCGCGCGATCCGCACCATAAGGGCTGCAAGCGCAAGCCGTTCTTCGGGAACAGGCAGGCGGGTGGGCGCGGGGCCGAAGAGAAGGTCTAGAAAGCTCATATCTGCACCATAGGGTTGCTGTCCCAAACTGCCAATGCCTAGCGGCGGTGGGCTTCAAAGACCGCCAGCAATCGGGCGGCCTCTTCGGCCATGCCGTAGGGCGGGTTGATCACGAACATCCCCGATCCAGCCATGCGATGACCTTCGCGGATGGGAGGAAAGCGCACTTCTGACCGAAGCGCTTCGGGAAAATCGCGCGTCAGCGCCGCAAGCATCTGCACATGGGGCACATCCAGTAAAATCGGATACCACAGCGCCACGATCCCGACGTTCCAGCGCTTGATCACCTTGCCGATGATGCTGGGCAGGCGGTCGTAATCGGCTTTCACCTCGTAAGACGGGTCAATCAGCATCATCCCGCGCCGCGGCGCGGGGGGGCTGAGGGCAACGGCCGCCTCTAGCCCGTCAACTTGGGCGATATGGGCGCCCCAGGGGGACAGGTTGGCCTCAAGCGCGCGAAACTCGGCGGGGTGAAGTTCGCACAAATGCATCACATCGCCCGCCCGCAGCGAGACTGCCGCGATCAGCGGCGATCCGGGATAAGACTGCGGCCCGTGGATCGCGCGCACTTGGGTCAAAAGGCGGCGATAGGGGTGATCGGCGGGCAACCAGCCCTCGGCGCGGGCAATGCCAGCGGCGGCCTCGCCCGTCTTATCCGATTCCGCGCCGGTGAGGTCGTAAAGCCCGCGCCCCGCATGCGTTTCAATATAGGACAGCGGTTTGTCCTTGGCCGTCAGGTAAGCCAAGGCCCAAGCCAAAAGCGCGTGCTTGTGGACATCTGCCAGATTTCCGGCGTGATAGGCGTGTTGATACGACAACATAACAGCCGCCTAGCGCACCTTGGCCCTTGCGTAAAGCAGGCTTTGGGGTTGTAAGGCGCAGCTTCTGCCCCTACGTGCCCATGGCACGTCAAAGGAACCTGATACATGGATTTTATCACCCCCGAAGCTTTAACCGCACTTTTCGGTGTAATTGGCATTGATTTGGTGCTGGCAGGTGACAACGCGATTGTCATCGGCATGGCGGCGGCGGGGTTGCCGAAAGACCAACGCAAAAAAGCCATCCTGATTGGTGTTTTGGCAGCCACGGTGCTGCGGATCATTTTTGCGCTGGCCGCAACCAAACTGATGGCGATCACGGGCCTAACCTTGGCGGGTGGTGCGCTGCTGCTGTGGGTCTGCTGGAAGATGTGGCGCGAACTGCACAGCGGTCACGCCGCTCAAGACGCCGCCGAAGTTTTGACCGAAAGCGACCTGAACCACGATGGTGGCATCGCCAAGGGTGCCCAGCGCAAAAGCTTTGCGCAGGCCGCTTGGCAGATTGTGGTGGCCGATGTGTCGATGAGCCTTGATAACGTGCTGGCCGTGGCGGGCGCTGCCAAGGAACACCCCGGCGTGCTGGTCTTTGGGCTTGCGCTGTCGATTGCCCTGATGGGCCTTGCCGCCAGCTTTATCGCCGGCCTGTTGCAAAAACACCGCTGGATCGCCTTTGTCGGGCTGGCGATCATTTTGTACGTGGCCCTGCACATGATGTACGAGGGCGCGTTTGAGGTGCTGCCGGTGGTTTAGGGCGGTGATTTAGGGCGGGGGCTAGGCGACCTGACCAAGCTTGGCCATATCGCCGCGTCCAGCAAGCAAGCCCGAAAGCGAGATATCTTCGTCCAGCCCTTCCCAATGCAACCCGTTGGGGGAAAGGGTGAACCCCTCGCGCTGGTGAGCTGTGGCGTGAAGCAAGCGAGGGAACCAGACCAAGGGCACCCCAAGGATGCGGCCATCAGACAGGGCCACCCACATCGTGTCATCGTCGAACCGCAGGCTTTCAGCCGAAATAGTCATGCGATGCCCTTTCAATCGCTTCGCGCCGCGCTTCGATCAAAGATTTTGCGCGCCGAAGCATTCTAGCATCAAAACCCGTGCTTGTCGCTAAGGCAACTTCGGGGCGCAACCAAAACTTTGCCTCCGCATCGCCAGCCATTACATGAACGTGCGGTGGTTCTCGTGGGTGGCCTTCGTTAGAGTAGAAAAAGGCACGGATGCCGTCTTGGCGGAAGAGTGTGGGCATTGGAAGTACCCCCCTTAAACCAACCGCTCCTGCTCCATCGCCGCCCGCACAAAATCCGCGAACAGTGGATGCGGGGCGAAGGGTTTGCTCTTCAGTTCGGGGTGGAACTGCACGCCGATGAACCACGGGTGGTCTTTGACCTCGACAATCTCGGGCAGTTTGCCATCGGGGCTCATCCCAGAAAAGATCAGCCCGCAGGCTTCCAGCTTGTCACGGTAGCGGATGTCGACTTCGTAGCGATGGCGGTGGCGTTCTTCGATGGTGGTGGTGCCGTAAACCTGCGCCACTTTTGAGCCTTCTTTCAGAACCGCCGTATAGGCCCCCAACCGCATCGTGCCGCCCTTGGCATCCGTCGTTTTGCGGGTGACGGTATGGTTGCCCTGTACCCATTCTTTCAGGTGGTAAACAACGGGTGTAAAGCGCTTTTCTCCCGTCTCATGGTCAAATTCTTCTGACCCTGCATTCTCCAAACCGCCCAAATGCCGCGCGCTTTCGATCACGGCCATTTGCATGCCCAAACAGATGCCCAGATAGGGGATCTTCTTTTCACGGGCGAATTGTGCGGCTTTGATTTTGCCTTCGGTTCCGCGTTCGCCAAAGCCGCCTGGCACCAGAATGGCGTGAAAGTTTTCCAGATAGGGGGCAGGGTCTTCGCGTTCAAAGATTTCCGCGTCGATCCATTCGGCTTTCACCTTGGTGCGATTGGCCATACCACCATGTGTTAACGCCTCGGCGATCGACTTATAGGCGTCTTCCAACTGCGTGTATTTGCCCACAATGGCCACGCGCACCGCGCCTTCTGGGTGGGTCAAACGGTCCATCACATCTTCCCAACGCGCCAGATTTGGCTTGGGTGCGGGCGATATGCCAAAAGCATCCAGCACGGCCTGATCCAAGCCTGCACGGTGATAGGCCAAAGGCGCTTCGTAGATGGTTTTCAGATCATAAGCCGCCACCACCGATTCTTTGCGGACATTGCAAAAGAGCGCGATCTTTTCAATTTCGCGATCGGGGATCGGGTGTTCTGATCGGCAGACCAGCACATCAGGCGCAAGGCCGATGCTTTGCAATTCTTTGACCGAATGCTGGGTCGGCTTCGTTTTCAACTCGCCCGAGGCCGCCAGATAGGGCAGCAGCGTCAGGTGCATCAGAATAGACTGGCCGCGTGGGCGTTCATGGATGAACTGGCGGATCGATTCAAAGAAGGGCAGTCCTTCGATATCGCCCACCGTGCCACCAATTTCGCACAGCATGAAATCAACCTCGTCCTGCCCAATGCGCAGGAATTCTTTGATCTCATTGGTGACATGGGGAATGACTTGGATCGTTTTGCCCAAGTAATCGCCGCGACGTTCCTTTTCCAACACGTTGGAATAAATCCGACCTGACGAGATGCTGTCGGTCTGGCGTGCGTGAACTCCGGTAAAGCGTTCGTAATGGCCCAAATCCAGATCGGTTTCTGCGCCGTCATCGGTCACAAAAACTTCGCCATGTTCAAAGGGCGACATCGTGCCAGGGTCGACGTTCAGGTAGGGGTCCAACTTGCGCAGACGCACCGTGTAGCCGCGCGCTTGCAACAAAGCCCCCAAGGCCGCCGAGGCCAAACCCTTGCCCAACGAGGAGACAACGCCGCCCGTGATAAAGATGTAGCGTGCCATTTGGGTCCCCGTGTTCATAAGCGATTCGGTCAGGCGGAATCGCATCACCACGGGGTTCGATGCTTAAGGCAATTTTTGCCAATAAGCAACAAGACCGCTATATGCTGTCGCCTGTTTGGTCAAACTATCAAAAGCTAGTGTCAGTTTTCGGCTTTGGGCGGTGTGGCCGGCGCATCGGTGCTGGCCGGCAGCGCCGTCAGCGGTGTTGTCGCGGCGGGCAATTCTGCTGCCGCAGGGGCCGGAACCGTGCCGCCGATTTGATCGATCACCGAGGATGTTGCGCTGTCACTGGCGGCCAAAATTGTCAGCGTGATCGAGGTCGCAATAAAAAGCCCCGCGAAAATCCAGGTTACTTTCGCC
>Ga0114966_10006037_pt1 | contig 10147 bp, 5 predicted proteins | sample M_130207_XF_Meta_FD_87029 | JGI IMG/M metagenome (GOLD analysis project Ga0114966, IMG submission 87029) | Freshwater microbial communities from Lake Montjoie, Canada to study carbon cycling - M_130207_XF_MetaG | ecosystem: Environmental > Aquatic > Freshwater > Lake | place: Lake Montjoie...
CGAAGGCAAAATCCGGCCCCTCCTCGTCGAGCGTTGCTACGAATGCCATGCCGAGAAAAAAACGAAGGGTGGCCTGCGCCTTGACTCCGCCCCCGGCTGGCGCGCCGGCAGTGATAGCGGCCCCGTGATCATTCCCGGCGATCCCGCCCAAAGCCCTTTGATCCAGGCCGTGCGTTACACCGACGCCGATCTCCAGATGCCGCCAAATGAAAAATTGCCGACAGCCGAAATCGCCCTGCTCGAAGAATGGGTCCGCCGCGGCGCCCCCGACACCCGACTCACCGCCCCGGCTCTCGCTCCAGCCAAGTCTCCCCCGATGACGCTCGAGCAGGCGCGCACGCATTGGGCCTTTCAACCGGTCGTGCCGCCGCAGCTGCCACCAGGTCCGCCCGGCCTCCATCCCATCGATCGCTTTATCCGGCCTCGGCTCATCGCGGCGGGCCTCGCCCCCAATCCCCCGGCCGATCCGCGCACTTTGGTCCGCCGGGCCTACCTCACGCTGCTCGGACTGCCGCCGTCGTTCGATCGCGTCCAGCAATTCGCCGCCCAGCCGAGTCCGACCGCGTGGGCCACCCTCATCGACCAGCTCCTCGCCCGCTCCGAATACGGCCAGCGGTGGGGTCGCCACTGGCTCGACGTCGCTCGCTACGCTGACACGACCGAAAAATCCACTGACGGCGAGCGTCGTATCCCCTTTGCTCATACGTATCGCGACTACGTCATCGATTCCCTTAACCAAGACCGACCGTTCAACCGATTTATCCTCGAGCAAATCGCCGCCGATCGACTGCCCGAGAGCGAAAAACCCGACCTCCGTGCCCTCGGTCTTCTGACGGTCGGTCGCCGCTTCGAAGGAAACCTCGAGGCGACTGAGCTCATCATCGACGATCGCATCGACGTGATCGGCCGGGGCATTCTTGGGGTCACTCTCGCGTGCGCCCGGTGCCATGATCACAAATTCGATGCCATCCCGACCGCCGACTACTACTCGCTGTTTGGGATTATCGCCAGCAGCGACGATCCCCTGGACTTGCCCGAAATCGGCGAAACCGAGTCGACGGCAGCCGTGATCGCCTACCGGAAAAAACGGGCCGAGCTGTTCGCCGAATATGAGAAACACATCGACACCTGCGTGAGCAGCGCGCGACAAAGGTTGCGCGAACTCGCCCCCGAATACCTGCGCTACCTCGTGGAGGAATCGCATCAGCACCGCACGGTCGACGGCTTCATTCCGCTCGACTCGCCCCGCGGTCTGCTCGTGCGCGGCGGCCCGCCGCGCTGGGCCGCGCTGATCCGCGAGAGCATTCAACGCGGCGAGCCGTTCTTCACCGTCTGGCCGCTGCTCTTTGACCTCTCCCGCGAGGGCTTCGCCGCCGCCGCTCAAGCCATCCTCACAAACGCCGCCACTGACCCGGCACGTGCTGAGCCCGCGGTCGTCGCCGCCCTGCTGGAGAAAGCTCCCTCCACGATGCACGAGGTCGCGGAGGTCTTCGGCCGTCTCATCACGGCGGCCTTGGAAAAACCCGCTGACTCTCGTTTGGCCGCCATCATCGAGGACCCCAAAACTCCGCTGCAATTCACGCGCGAGGAAATCAAGCGCGACTTCCTCCGTTTCGTCACGGAGCACCAGCTGGTTTCCCGCCCCGAGGGCGAGGCCGCGGGAAAGATCCGTACGAAGCTCACCGTGCTCGAAGCGCAAGCGCCCGTTGAGCGCGCCCAAAGCCTCACCGTCAACGCCGAGCCCCTCAACCCCCGAATTCTCGTGCGCGGCGATCGGCTCAAACCATCCTCCGCGGTCCCGCGCCGAATTCCCCAGCTGCTCGCCTCCGTCGAACCAGCGACATTTGCCGACGACGGCCGCCTCGCCCTGGCGCGCGCTCTGGCCAGCCCGCAAAACCCACTCACCGCTCGCGTCATCGTCAACCGCATCTGGCAACAGCATTTTGGCCGCGGTCTTGTCACCACACCCGATGACTTCGGCGCCAGGGGCGAACGGCCTGCCCACCCCGAGTTACTTGATCATTTAGCCGCGTGGCTCATGCAAAACGACTGGTCACTCAAAGCCCTCCATCGCTACCTCATGACGTCGGCCGCCTGGCAACAAAGCAGCGGCTGGAATGCATCCGCGGGCGAACGCGACCCCGCGAATGAGTGGCTGTGGCGCATGAGTCCGCGCCGGCTCGAATTCGAACCCCTGCGCGATAGTCTGCTGCGCGTCGCCGGCAAACTCGACACCCGCACGGGCGGCCGCAGCGCTCCCTTGACCGATGATAATAACCGCCGCGCCGTTTACGGCTACACCGACCGCTTCCGCATTCCCGCCCTCCTCCGCAATTTTGACGTCGCCAATCCCGACCAGTCCATCGCACGCCGGTCCGAGACTTCGCATCCGCTCCAAGCCCTTTTCTTTTTGAACAGTCCTTTCGTCTTGGCGCAAGCCGAGGCGGTTAACCGCCACCCGGAAATCTCCGAAATGCTCGACGTCGACGCGCGGGTCGCGGCTCTGTATCGACGCATTCTCATCCGTCCGCCGGATCCCGAAGAAGCCCGCCTCGCCCGCCACTATCTCGGGTCGACCCCCGCCCCACCCGCTTGGTGGCAGTTCACCCAAGTCCTGCTGCTTTCAAACGAGTTTTCTTTTTTAGACTAAACCACCCCGCGCCCCCTGCCCTTTCCTGATGCACTCCCCTTTTACCAACTCCCCGCCGCTGCTCTCCCGCCGTGAGATGTTACGCAAATGCGGTGCAGGTTTCGGCGCCATCGGCCTCGCCGCCCTGATGTCAGAAACCCACGCCCGCGCGGCCGAAAACTCCGATCCGCTCGCGCCGCGACCACCGCATTTCCCCGCCCGCGCGAAGTACGTCATCCAAATTCTGGCCAACGGCGGTCCATCCCAAATGGATACGTTCGACCCCAAGCCGGTGCTCACCCGGTACCACGGGCGGCGCCTGCCCATCCATCTCGAGACCGAACGCCCCACCAGCACCGCCCTCGGTTCACCTTTCAAATTTCAACGCTACGGCCAGTCCGGCCTCGAGGTGAGCGAGCTGTTCGGCGCACTCGCCGCGAAACACGCCGACGACCTGTGCGTAATCAGGTCAATGCACACGGACACGCCCATTCACGAAAACTCTCTGCGCCTGATGAACTGCGGCGCGAGCATCATGGCCCGACCGAGTATCGGCGCCTGGATCACCTACGGCCTCGGGTCGGAGAATCGCAATCTCCCGGGCTTCGTCGTGCTTGTGCCCAAGGGTATGCCGGTCGCCGGCGCCGATAACTGGCAGGCCTCCTTCCTGCCAGGGACGTTTCAAGGCACCTACATCGAAACTCAGGATAAGGCCGCCGCGGATCTCATCGAGCACCTGCGCAACCCGGCCTTCAAGCCCGCTGCGCAGCGAGCCCAGCTCGACCTCGCCGCGGCCCTCAACCGGCGCCACCTCGCGGCGCGCCACGATCCCGCGCTCGAGGCGCGTATCCATAGTTTCGAGACCGCTTTCCGGATGCAGACCGCGGCCACCGACGCCTTCGACATCGAGCGCGAGCCCCTGCCCATTCGTGAGATGTACGGCGATACACCCCAAGCCCGCCAGATGCTCATCGCGCGGCGGCTGGTCGAGCGGGGCGTGCGCTTCGTCCAGGTCTGGCACGGCACCCTGCAACCGTGGGACAGCCACGACAAAATCGAACAGGGTCACCGGAAGCTCGCCGCCGAGAGTTGCCAGGGGATCACCGCCTTGCTGACTGACCTCAAGCAACGAGGGCTCTTCGACGAAACCTTGGTTATCTGGGGGGGCGAATTTGGCCGGACGCCGACCGTCGAGCTTTCCCAAGGCGAAAAGGTCGGCCCCACCGCTGGACGTGATCATAACCACTACGGCTTTACCATGTGGCTCGCGGGCGGCGGGGCCAAGGGGGGCGTCGTGCATGGAGCGACCGATGATTTCGGCTTCCGCGCCGTTGAAAATCGCGTCCACGTCCACGACCTCCAGGCGACGGTCCTCCACCTCCTCGGGCTCGATCACGAGCGCCTCACCTATCGCCACTCGGGCCGCGACTTTCGCCTGACCGATGTGCACGGTCGTGTCGTCAAAGAACTCCTCGCCTAACCGTCCGCCCCTCGCCGAACGGCACGCCGAACGGCACGCCGAACGGCACGCCGACCGGCGTGCCGTATCCTCTCGCCGAACTACGCCACCGGCCCGGTCTGCAGCACGGGAATCATAAAGGCGCCACGGCCCTCCCGCTTGAGTAACGGACTGCGGTTGGCGGCCTCGACGATCGTTTTTTCGGATCCGACGAATCGCTCGGTCCGCCCGTCGATTTTGAGGAGAGGTCCGACCACCGTCGAGGTACTCGCAGGGTCAACCTCATTAAGCCGCAAGTGATCGCACATGCGCGTGAAGGAATCTTTCGTCTCCGCATTGGCCTTGATCGCCTCGGCGAGGGCGGCGTTGGATTTCTCCGCACCGACAAGGTAGGAAACATTGGCGAGGTGGCAGAGCGCGGACGAGTAGTGGCACTCTTCGGCAAGACCATGGACGACCTTGCGATTTTTGACTGCGGCGATGAAGTTCGCACGGTGCTGGCCGAGGGTGTTCTTCGCAAACGCCTCGATCTTCTTTTTGTCGTTGTCGTAAATCGTCGCGCCACCGCTCGCGCCCATGGCCACATACCCGCCCTCGCATTGCACCACCACCCCGACGTCGGTCCCGCGGAATTTATCCATCGCCCGCATCCCCGCTTTCATGGGCAGTCCGCGCACTTCGAAAATCAAAGGGGCTTTTTCGTAGCCGAGCACGGAGATCAGGGTATTCGGCGTCTCCGCATCATCGCGATACCCGAAACGTCCACCGAAACTCATCACCGTCGGCGGTAAGCCGGGCTCGCCGAGAAACCAGCGGGCGACGTCCATCTGGTGAATGCCCTGATTGGTGATATCGCCACCGCCATAGTTCCAGAACCAGTGCCAATCGTAGTGGATGGGTCCGTTCGCGGGGGAGTTGCGGTGGGGCGGCGTGAGTGCCGCCGGCCCCGTCCAAAGATCATAGTCAACGCTTGCCGGCACCGCCTGGGGTCCCTTCGTCCGCCCAATCGAATCGCGCTGCTTGTAGCAGAGAGCTCGGGCCCATTTGATCCGACCGAGCTTGCCGGCGCGGACATAGGCGATGGCGTCCATCACATCTTCGGACGATCTATTCTGCGTGCCGGCTTGCACAATATTCTTCGAATATTTCTTGGTCGCCGCCACGACTTGACGCCCTTCCCAGACATTGTGTGAAAGCGGTTTCTCACAGTAGACATCCTTGCCCGCTTGCAGCGCCCAAATGCTCTGCAGCGAATGCTGGTGGTTCGGGGTCCCGAGCACCACCGCATCAATTTCCTTGGACTCGAGCAGTTTTCGATAATCGCGGTAACGGGTGGGTTTAAACCCAGCCTGCTCACATTCCGCGCCCCGCTTGCTCAGGACTTCCGAATCAACGTCGCAAATTGCCACTAACCGCGCGCCTGGCAACTTGCCCAAGTAAGCCCGCATATGGCCGGCGCCCTGCGCGTTAATACCAACCACGGCGACGCGAACGTCGCCATTGGCGCTGCCCGGGGCCGTCGCCGCGACGAGTCGACCGGGGCCCGCGGCGAGGGCGGCACCACCAGCAATGAGCGAGGCTTTGAGGAATTCTTGGCGGGTCCAATTTTTCATAATGACTTATTTTTTTTTGAGCGAACGAAGGTAGGAAAGGAAAAGGGAAGAGGCGTGGCGGCGGCGCACGTGATCAGATGACCGCAAAGGTTTCCTCGGGGACAAGGGTCATTGACCACTCGAACTGTAGACGCGTTTCGCCTCGAGCCAGGTCTGTAAAACCCGCGTGGTTTTTAAGTCGTCAATGGGACAGTTGAGCAGATCGCGATCGATCACGATAAAATCGGCCCGCTTGCCGGTCTCGATCGACCCGAGCTCTTTTTCCCAAAAAAGGAGGGTCGCGTTGTTGCGGGTATAAAACTCAATCGCCTGCCGTCGGGTCAGCGCCTCCTCCGGGTGCAGTTGCCCTTCATACCACTTGGCCCCACGCGTGATCGTGATCCACATTCCGAGGAAGGGATTGTAGGGGTTGATCGACCGAAGGTCCCCGATTTTCTGCATGTGATCGGACCCGCCGCCAGCGATGCCGCCCGCGGCCAGCAAGCTGCGCAGCGGCTGAAAGTAACGCATCCGATCATAGCCGAATTGCTGCACAAGGGTCCGCGCGTCGAGGTACAGCCAGATGGGCTGAATGTCTGGCACAACGCCCAACCGCGCGACCCGCTCAACGGTTTCGCGGGTCATAAAGCTGGAGTGCGTCAAGCCCATGCGCAGATTTTTTATCGGGATCTCCGCATTCACCCTTTCATAAATATCCATGAGCGTCGTGACGGCCCCATCGCCCTGCACGTGCGCAGTAAACTGCATCCCATGCTTGGCGACGCGCCGCACCATCGGGAGAAGCTGCTCCGGCGATACATTAAGCACGCCGCGGTACAGGGGATCTTGAATCCCATAGATCGTGCTCACCCCCCAAGGCTTCAGCATGTACGCACTGCCCGTCAACATACCGCCGTCCAACCACATCTTTGTACCAATAATACGCAGCCAGCCGCTCTCCGCTCGCAAAGGATGCGCCGCCAGTTCGTCGATCGACTTCAAAATCGCTTCCGGTGAGCCCGAAGTGGGAAAGGTGTGCGAGAGCGCGACGCGCACCTTGAGATCGCCGCGCCCCAGCATATTCTCATAAAGTTTGATTGATTGTGCATTGGCCCCACGGTCCGCCACGGTCGTCAGGCCGATCTTGTTGTAATCTTGAAAAAGATCGCCCAGCCACTTCAACCGGTCGGCATCGGTGGTTTTAACGGACCGCGACGTTTTCTTGAGAAGGCGCGCCAAGCTGCGGAGCAACCCCGTGGGCTCGCCGTTGGCATCTTTTTCCAAGTAGCCTTCCCGGCCGTCCTTCAGGACGAAGTTTCGATCAATCCCGCTCCGCGCGAGCGCGAGGCTGTTGACCATCACATCGGGGCCCGTGTGAAAAGCGACCGGGTGGTGCGGGGCCGCCGCGTCGAGTTCCGCCCGGGTGGGAAAACGCGCCTCTTTGAGCCGCGTGATAAAAACCTGCGACAGGGAAATCCAATCTCCGGGCGGCTCGACCTTGGCGCGACCCGCAATATACGCCAGCACATCAGCAATCGTATCCATATCAGGGATACGATGCTCAAACTCAGTCATCGCCGCTGCCGAGGGATGAACGTGCGAATCGATGAGCCCGGGCAGCACCATCCGGCCGCCGAGATCGTGGAGCTCGGTGACGCCAGGTCGCGCGAGCGCGCGCATTTGCGCAGTGGTCCCGACGCCCACAATCCGGCCGCCGCGCACCGCAAACGCTTCGCTTAAAGTGAAGTCGCGGTTGACGGTTACAATTTTTCCGCTGTGGAAAACCGCCTCAGGCGGCGGCCCCTCAGCGGCCGACAACGGGGCAAGGGCTAAACACGCAACCAGCAGCAGAGGACTCTTCATTCGGCGGATTTTTTTAAAGGGAGGGGCACGGCTTTGAAAAGCCAAACGATCGGGAAGGGAAGATTAGAAATGGCTTTCGACCCGAAGTCCAAAACCTTTCGTAAAAAAAGCGTTAAACGTCTCAGGGCTCGATCCGCACCACATCCACATAGTGCGCGCGCAGGTTTGGTGCGTCGTGCACGTAGAGCAGCCGGCCCGGGCTCACCTCGCAGATGGCGGTGTAATTGAATCCCCGGATATCGGTGAAGACATGATGAAAGCCCCAGGTTTTTCCTCGATCCAGGCTGAACATCAGGTTCGAACCGTTGCGCCCGTAGCTGCAGGCGAGCACGCCGTTTTTCATGTAGACGAGATCCGGATCCACGCTGCCTTCCTCCAGGGTGACGGCGGAGCCCCACGTTTTGCCTCCGTCGTTCGACCAGATCTGCTCGAAGGGTTGATAGCCATTGGTCCGCAAAATCGCCGTCATCTCCGTCTCGGAAAATCGCGCGATGGCCGGTTCATGCCGCTTGCCCCGGGCGAGGGTCGAAAAGTGGGTCCACGTCTGCCCGCGGTCACCTGACTTCAACAGCATCGGGGCAGACCCGTAAACGACCGCCATCAATTCACCGTTCCCGACGTCGAAGATATGCCGGTCGAAGACGAGGCGGGTGATGCCTTCCGGCACTCGAATGAAGCTCTCGCTCATCGAAAAGGTTCCCTTCGCTTCATCGAAGCGATGGGTCATCCCGATGTGGACGCCCTTGTTTTGTTCATGATACGGCGACCAGCGAGAGAATCCGAGGATACTATTGTCCGGCAGGCGGATCATCGGCAGCGGGGCAAACGCCTTGTATTGCATGTCCCTGACCGGCTCCCAAGTCTTCCCGGCATCGACGGATTTCAAGACCCCGTACGGTTCCAGCTCCGCATCCGGCCCTTGGGCCACGCTCATTAACAACATCCCCTGGCCCATGTCGTAAAGGTAGGGGCGGGTGTTCTTGGCGATCTTCTTGGTCGTGTTCGGCTCAGTTTTTCCCGGCGTTTGCGGGAGGATGTCCCACGGCTCGCTGATCGTGAGCCGGAGCTTTGCTGGCTCGGACTTCGCCGTTACCTTGCGCAAGCCAAGCCGCACCGAGGACCAGTGGGTTTCTCCGGTCAACTGTTTGGCGTTGGAGCCGAATTGGATGAAGGCCCCGGGCGACTCGGCCGGTTTCCAAAACGCACCTTCGCCGCGAATCTTACGCTGGCCGTCTACGTCGATGCTCATGTCGCCGCCGCGGATCACCAGCCGATAGGTGTGAAACTCACTGCGGGTATCCATCATCGCGATACGGTCGAGGAACGTGGCGCACTTTTCCGGATGCAGCACCAGGCCTTCTTGGTGCCGGCCGTCGCTCACGAGCACACCGCCCGGCCAGCCCTGGATCGAGGGCCAATAAAGAAAGGACCCCATGCTGCCCTTTTCTTTCATCGCCGTTACCGATTCCACGCGCACGCGCGCTTCGACCACGACCTCATGATCAGGCTTCGGCTGCCAAGAGGCTCGAAACGCGCCGGACTCCGTGGTGGAGTCATCGCGGATGCGCAGCGCCCCGTCGACGAGGCTCGCTTGTGCGGCCAGCTCGCCGACGGCTTGCCAGCCTTGGGCCGTCGGGAGGGAAGTTGCCTCGTAGTGAACGAGCCAGATGATGGGCTCGTCACCTCTAAGGTTGCCGAGCGTGATAAGAAGGGCGGACAGGAATGGGAGACGACGTTTCATGGAAGGGATGAGTGCGCGTGTTCGGCCGTGGTCGATAACTGCGGATGGCGGGTATCCACGGCATCCTCAGCGGAGACGGAGGCCGCGAGCCACCGGAGCGCGACCAGTGGAGCGAGCAGCTGGCCGGTGAGGAGTGTGAGTGGGTTTCATCAATGGACGGAGTGAATCAGTGGGGTTAGACGCGGTCTCGTTCGTCTCGATTTCAGTTCACTGAAATGCGGCACCGCTATTTCGTCGCTGCGTCCAGTTTGTAAATGCGCCTGGCGTTGCCGTTGTAGAACTTTTCCAAGACGCTGCGCGGGAGGTGCAGGGCTTCGACTTTGCGCTCCGTGTAAAGCATTTCTCCCTGCCCCGCGTAGTAGTCGAAGTCTTGCCGGTAGCGAAGTTCGAGCATGAGAAGATGCCCTCGACGTTCCAATTCGGTCGGCGGCTTTTTGCGCATGAACGGCTTCCACATGGCGTCAAGGCCATACATGATGCGATCGGGGTATTTCAGGAAGAGAGCGCGGACTTTGTCACTGGGATGACGGACGAGATTGCGGGCACGCGCGGACACCTCGATGTGGAAATTGGGGAAGCGCTCCAACCGGTCGGCGATGGCGTCGAGATCGTGCTCGAGGCTGGCGAGATGCGCACCCGTGACGACCAGCGTTGGGTGCTTCTTCATGATGTTGTCCCGCGCGGCGATGAGGTCCGCATGACTGGGAGCACCGGGCTTCCCATAGAGATGCCATTCCGGTCGCTTTGCGTAGTAAAAGTGATGCGGGCTGGCAGGGTCGAGTGGCAGCCACGCATCGATCGGCTCGGCAATATGCGCGTGCAGCGGTTTACCAACCTTCGCGAGATGCGCATAGATGGGATCA
>Ga0114966_10006038_pt1 | contig 10147 bp, 4 predicted proteins | sample M_130207_XF_Meta_FD_87029 | JGI IMG/M metagenome (GOLD analysis project Ga0114966, IMG submission 87029) | Freshwater microbial communities from Lake Montjoie, Canada to study carbon cycling - M_130207_XF_MetaG | ecosystem: Environmental > Aquatic > Freshwater > Lake | place: Lake Montjoie...
CGCGCTACGTGGTCGAGTTTCTCACGGATAACACCCTCGGCCGCATCTGGTATGAGATGACGCAAGGGGACACCACTCTGAAGGGGCAGTGTCGCTACCTCGTCCGCCGGCCCACTGAGATTTTTCTTAAGACCGGCGACACTGCGCCAGAACAGCCGAAGCAGGAAAACCTTTCCCAGGAAGACCTGCTCAAGCAGCCCGTCCATATTCCGCATCGTCCGCTTAAAGACCCGCGCACCATCCTGATGCTTGATCCCGCCTGCGGCTCGATGCACTTTGGCCTCTACGCCTTCGACCTGTTCGAAGTCATTTACGACGAAGCATGGGCGTTGGAGGAAAAGCTCGGCGCAGACGCACTGAGCCGTCCCCGGGGGATGAAGTCCCTGCACGCCACCTATGCCGACAAGGACGCCTTCCTGAAGGACGTGCCCCGCCTCATCATCGAGAACAACCTTCACGGCATAGACATCGACCCGCGCTGCGCCCAGATCGCCGGCCTCTCCCTCTGGCTCCGGGCGCAGAAGGCGTGGCAGCGGCTCGGCCTCAAGCCGGCGGATCGCCCGGCCATCAAACGCTCCAACATCGTCTGCGCCGAGCCGATGCCCGGCGAGAAGGAGCTGCTGCGCGAATTCGTCGAGCGTGAATTCCCGGCGGCGGAACGCGCCGTCTGCCTGCGGCTGTTGGAGACCATCTTCGACAAGATGCAAATGGCGGGCGAAGCCGGCTCGCTGCTCAAGATCGAGGAAGAAATCCGCAGCGCCATCGAGGAAGCGCGCCGCCAGGCGACGACTCCACGCCTATTTGATACGGACGTTCGCTCGCTGACCTCGGAAGACTTCTGGGCGCGCATCGAGGAACGAATCTACGCCGCGCTGCGCGACTACGCCGAGCAGGCTGAAAACGGAGGCGGCTTCCAGCGTCGGCTCTTCGCCGAGGACGCGGCGCGGGGCTTCGCCTTCATTGATGTCTGCCGCAAACGCTACGACGTGGCGGTGATGAATCCACCGTTTGGACAGGCAACCGGTGACTACTATGAGGACATGCGTAAGCAGTATCCGGGGGCCCACCACGATATTTTTGCTGCTTTCGTGAGACGGGGCGTTCAGCTTGCCGGGAGAGGAAGGGTAGGTGCAATCACGTCGCGTTCGTTTATTGTCGCACCGCGGCTAGTAGATTTCAGAATTCAGGATGTCCTTCCAAGAATTGCACTTCTCTGTGACTTTGGTCTCGGCGTCATGGATGACGCCTTCGTGGAGAGTGCTGCGTATGTTCTCGATAACATTCACCCCAGCCAATTTTCCGCTTACGACTTAAGAAAAGCAGCTCCAAACCATTCGCCAGACGCGGTCTTGAATGCACTCGGCGGCAGCTGTCACGTTTGCGTCCCCTCCCATTTTATTAGTCTGCCAAAAGCTCGCCTTCTTTATTCTCTTCCCGAACGGGTCCGATTTTTAATGCACGACGGCTCACCTTTCGAGCCAACTGTTGGAACAGCGCGAGAAGGCATGAAATCGTTCGACAATGATCGATACCTTCGGCTGTGGTGGGAGGTCTATCCGGGCGAAATTGATATCGGGAAATATTGGGTTCGGATGGCGAAAGGGGGAAGCTTTAGTCAGTATTATGGGGTATTTCCGCTTATTCTTAATTGGAGAAAGGACGGGGCTGAGCTTTTAGAGACCAATAAGCACATTAACGGTTCAACTGCTCAAGTTAGGCAGGCTTCAGATTACTGGTATCGACCAGGACTCACCTACTCAAAGCGCAGTAGCCGTGGATTTAGTGCGCGGGTGTTGCCGTCTGGATTTGTTTTCACAAGTAACGGCCCCGCCATTCTACCCATTGTTGGTTCTGTTTGGTCTCCATTGTTTTTATTAGCTTGGATTAATTCAAAGTTCATTCGCGGCCTCATCCATATTCAATCAAACGCGTCAGACTACTCATCAGGCTCTATCAAAAAGCTTCCGTGGCCAACTGATTTGACATTAGAGAACGTTGCTTTTGCGGAGAACAATGTTCTCGAGCTTGTTCGTAGACGGCGGGCTGTCTTGGCATTGAGCGAGGTTGCCAGCATTTTTAACGGCTGCACGACGCCAGACCAAGAGAAGCAATCTTCCGTAATCGTCGACGAAGAGGAGTCTGTAATTGTCTCGCAAATCGATAATGTGGTTCAGAATTCCTACGGTGTTTCTGAAATGACATGGGCAGATGAGCTTTTGACTAGTGAGGAAGAGGTTGAGAGCGATTCCGAAGAGGATGATGAACAAGATCCAAGTGCGTCCTCTCCTCAGGCCGATACGATTTCCTTTGCTGTGGGCACAACGTTTGGCCGGTGGGACATCCGGTATGGAACGGGCGAGCAGGCCGCGCCGGAGTTGCCCGACCCGTTTGCGCCGTTGCCGGTCTGTCCGCCCGGCCAGTTGCAGAACGTGCAGGGCTTGCCCGCTGGCCCGGAGGACGTGCCCGCCGCGTATCCCATCCGCATCCCGTGGGACGGCATCCTCGTGGATGACCCGAATCATCCGCTGGACATCGAGCGCCGCGTCCGCGAGGTCATCGAAATCATCTGGAGTGGCCAAGAGGGCGGCCCCACGGCCGAGGCCATCGAACACGAAGCCTGCGAAATCCTCGGCGTGAAGTCGTTGCGCGACTATTTCCGCAAGCCCGCCGGCTTCTTCGCCGACCACCTGAAACGCTATTCCAAGAGCCGCCGGCAAGCGCCCATCTACTGGCCGCTCGGGACCCCCTCCGGCAGCTACACCCTCTGGATTTACTACCACCGCCTCACCGACCAGACGTTATTTAGTGCCATTAACAATTGTGTTGAGCCGAAGTTGGCACAAATTTCTTCTGAAGCGACTCAGCTTCGAAGTCGCCCAACAAGATCTGCCAACGATGAAAGGGTGCTTGAGGAGCTGTCAGAATTGGAACTAGAACTTCGTGACTTCCGGGATGAACTACTGCGTGTAGCAAAGTTCTGGAAGCCGAATTTAAACGATGGCGTTCTTCTTACGGCTGCGCCACTTTGGAAACTATTTCAATTTAAGCCATGGCAGAAGAAATTGAAGGAGGCATGGGTCGAGTTGGAACAAGGTGATTACGACTGGGCACATATTGCTTTGAGCATCTGGCCAGAACGCGTACGTGATAAATGCAAGACAGATCGGTCCATAGCGATTGCACATGGTCTTGAAGAATTGCATAAAGCACTGCCGGCAAATACAAAAAAGAATTTTAAAAAAACAACAAGAATGGAAGACCAGCTATTTGTTGAGGATTCTGAATGACTTCAAAAGGCATCTTTATAAGGAAGTCTAAAATTTCCAAAGTGCTTCGTGATATTGATAGTGGAAAATTTGCGATACCTCACTTGCAGCGAGAATTTGTTTGGGATGGACCCAAAGCAGCCAAACTACTAGACAGTATTTACAAAGGCATGCCAATAGGTACCGTCTTGGTCTGGGAGACCCCAAAGAGTCAGCGACTTCAGCTAAGACAAAAGTATCACGTCCTACCCGCATTTAATAGTCACAACGCGAATGTTTGGTTTTTGATTGATGGCCAACAACGAATTTCTGTTCTGCACCATATTCGTACGGGTGATCAACTTGTGAATTCCAGGCGGCGCCCCATTGATTTTGCGCGCGTTGTGTTGTCGCTTTCTGAAGAAGAAGATGATCAACAGATTCGATATCGTCGCCCGATCGATGGTGAATATGTTTCGTTGGCAGTCATTTTGCATCCGCAATGGCGCCATAAATTGAATGGATTAGGCAAGCGCATGATTGAACGCGTGCGGATCTGCCGCAAGCGCGTGTTTGGCTATCCGATGCACTCGATGTTTATGAAGGCGGAGGTGGAACAAATTCGTGAATGTTTTTTACGAATCAATACACAAGGCATGAAGGTCACAACCGCTGATGCAATTTTTACTAGGGCCGAGTCGCTTAAATTGCGGGATATTGTTCATGAAGCGCGTCAACATCTTGATGAATCTTTTAGCGGCATTCCAGATCAGCCAATTCTTTTCATGCTTTCTATAATTCGCGGCGGGACAGAAGCAAGTGGAAAATCTGTCAATGCAATAATTCAGAAATTGGATCGCGAGGCCAAACTCAATACCAAGCTGCGAAAGGGACTTGCGAGGGACTGGAACAAAATAGGACCGTGTGTTGGAAAAGCAGCAGATTATTTAAGAGAAAGATTTTCCGTTCTGAATCGCGAATACTTGGGCTCAGATTACATGCTTGCCATGCTTGCATGTTTTTTCTTTTGGAACGCTCGTGGTCCGAGCAGTACGCAAGCAGTTGAGATTCGTAAGTGGTTTTGGGCAACAAGCGTTGGCAGTCGCTATTCGGGCCGCGACTTCAGCCGGTGTGTTCCTAAAGACATAAAGTTTTTCAAAAAACTTGCAAGGTCGCCAGCACATCGTTTTCAATATAAGCCGCAAGTCGAGTCGATTGATGTACGCAAATCTCAGTATGCGGCGCATACTTCGATTACATGTGCCGTGTATTGCATGCTCCTACAGAGAGGCCCCGTGTATCTGTTTGATAATGGGCTGAATCCAATTCCAAAAGATAGATATTCAACCAATGCAAACCGCAAAGATCGACACCACATTTTTCCGAAAGGGCTATTGAATAATGCGGACATTCATTCATCTTCTTACAACAGCATCGCAAATATTTGTTTATTAGTCGCAGAAGAGAATCAGCAGGTTGGTTCCCAATTACCAAGAAAGTACTTGGCAAGTCTTCAGTCTGATTTCAGTGGCTTTTATAAAAAGCTCAATCGCCATTTGATACCCTTTGACGGCATGAATGGTTTGTCTGATCGCAAAACCAGTTCTGGGTTTCGTCGATTTCTGGGCGAAAGAACAAAATTGATTTGTGATGCTCTTGAAAAAGAGGCAGGGATTTCTCTCTTTCGAAGAAAATAAAATTTTGTGTAAATGGGTCAGGATAATGAATGAATATTGAAAATTACATTAAAAATATTTGGACCACACGCCTCGCGCGTACCGGTGTAATGGTGGTTTACGATCCAGACTGTCGCTATCGCGATATGTGTATGTCCCTTGCACAGGACCGTTGCGGTGTCGTTGATTCAAGCGAAAGCAGTATCGAGGCACGTGAACAAGCACTAGCAATTTTTCAAGTACTTGGGCAGGCAAATAGGACCGTTGACTCCCTTGTGGTTTATGTTCCAAAAAAACGACCCCTAACGGATGATGAAAGACAACTGGATCCGTTTTCTATCTACGCTCAATGTGGAAGCGAATTTCCTGAAGGGGATGGAGATGATTATCTGAATTTGTGCCTTGCAGCAAAACCAGACTTTGCCCTTGATGTTAGAAAGGCATTCGAACATCAAAAATCACCAGATTTAGCAGTCATCAATGCGATTGGTGGCGGATTTGGTTGGCCAAATCTTCAGGCAACACTCAGGGTGCAATCAGCATCGGACATTTTATTTGCACTATTGTCTCCAAGCCCTAATCAATTAGACGCATTAAAGAACCAGGAATCTTGGGTCTCTGAAGTCAAAGAACTTCTGCCACGTTGTTTTGGTACAAAGTTTGTTACCCGTGGAAAATCATGGGGCGCAATTGCCGACGAACTGTGGCGTCATTTGCTGTTTAGTGAGTTTGCTTTCGATTTACCTGTCGAATTACCTAGTGCCCTTGCAGATGTGCCTCACGCAACTCCCGAAGCCCGTCCACTTATCGAAGCTCTCTGTGATCGTTTGCGATGTGATATCCGCACAATGGCAAACTACATCGAGCGTGCTGAAATAATTGAAAAAGAGCTTAATTTATTAGTGGCGTGTAAGGGAATTGAAGATTTTGGAGTTCGTGACACATTCCCGTTTGAAGAGAGGTGGTTTCTTTCTCAGACTGTTGAGGCAATTGTTCTTGATGACATGGATAAGGTTCGCCAAATGATTGCTCGCCATAAGGATTCCGTTTGGATGGGACGCGGTGAGAGCCAGAATCAATGGGATATTGTGCGGACCGCAATGTTATTGATTCAGAATTGTGATGATGCCGAACGAATTCTTGCGGATCATTCACGGAATCAATCTACCCTGATTGATTATTACACTTCGACACTTCGTGAAACAGACCGCTGTCATCGTGAATTTGAGCAAGTGGCTGGGGATCATATTGATCCAGAAGGTCTTCTTACGCGGGTCATATCGCAGGCGCGGAGCCATTATCAGTTGCTGATGTCCAAGGTTCAGAACTCTTTCGTTCGGCACATGGTGAAAGAAGGTTGGCCGCCAACTGGGCGTTTATCGAATGCCGATGTATTCGATAAGTTTGTTGCTCCAAAGATTCAGACCGTTGGTCAGCGTGTTGCTTATATTTTAGTGGATGCTTTACGGTTTGAGTTAGGGATTGTTCTTGAACGCCAACTAGCGACTGATGGAAATGTTTCGCTGCATGTGGCTTGTGCGCAGCTTCCAACTATTACAAAAATTGGTATGGCTAGTTTGTTGCCAAGCGCTGGCCAGCACTTGAAGTTGTCAAAGCAACAAGACAAGGTGGTCCCAATGATTGGGGATGTCAGCCTTGAAAATGTGACGCAGCGAATGTCCTTGCTTCGTTCACGGTATGGCGCACGGTTTGCGGAATTTAGTCTTGTGGAATTTTTACAACCGAAGTGCAAAATTATAAATACTGTTGATTTATTGGTTTTGAGAACCAATGAGATTGATGACCGACTTGAAAATAGTCCGGAGTCGGCGCTATCTGTTATTCATGATGCTCTAAAGCGATTGCGTGCTGCCGTAAACGAACTTGGCAAGCGTGGCTTTCATGACATTGTTATTGCAACCGACCACGGATTTTTTATGAACCTTGGATTTGAAGCGGGTGATTTATGCCCCAAGCCCAAAGGCGATTGGATTAACGAACATGATCGTGCACTACTGGGTGATGGAGTTGAAGATTCTAATAATTTTGTTGTGACAGCCAGTCATGTTGGCATACGTGGAGATTTTGCAAAGTTTGCTGGTCCGCTCGCAATGACGCCTTACCGCGCTAATTTATTTTATATGCATGGCGGTGCCTCACTTCAAGAAGCAGTCGTTCCGGTGATTGAATTTAAATTGGGCACTCGCCTCATTGAAAAAACAGATCCGTTAACAATTAAATTGGATTATAAGCAAGGCGCCAAGAGAGTCACCACTCGACTACCAGTTGTGCGTGTTTCGGTTGAAGGCGGTGATTTGTTTCATGGCGATAATGTGATTGAGTTCATACTTGAAGCGCATGATAAAAAGGGGGCTGTGATCGGTGAGGCGCGTCTGGGTAGTTTGGTCAATGCGGCCACGGGTGCAATTTCAATGCGGCCAGGTGAGTCTTTGCAGATTCCGATTAAAATGATTGATGATTTTGAAGGGAAATTTGTTATTAAAGCATTAGATGCAGCAACAATGTCCATTTATCACAGCCTAGAACTAGAGACCGATTACTCTGTGTAGCAATATGGATCAACTCGATCAAAAACTTGTCGCTGCTTTCGATGGTCGTGTTGTCCGCAAAGATCTTCTTCACCGAATTAAGAAGGGAACGAATGTCCCAACATTTGTTCTTGAATTTTTATTAGCGCGATTTTGCGCAAGTACTGACGCCGCTGAAATTGAAGCTGGCACAGCAGCAGTTCTTGCAACGCTGCACGACAACTATGTTCGTCCAAATGAGTCGAACGCAGCGCAGTCACGCGTTGCAACCAAGGGCAAGCACAAGTTCATAGACAAGGTTCATGTTCGGTATTCAGAAAACGAAAAAAGGCACTGGGCTTCCCTTGAGAATTTTAATTCGCAGCGAGTAGCTATTCCTGAAAAGTTGTATCGCGATAACGATCGACTACTCGAAGGAGGGATTTGGGCAGAGGTTACGATTGTCCATAATGAATCCGAAGATGAAGATTTCGCATTTATTCTCGAAGACCTTAGAGCGATCCAACTAAGTCGATTTGATTTTGATCGCTATGTTGAGGGGCGCAAGCAATTTACCCGCGACGAGTGGATGGACGTTATTTTGCGTTCTGTTGGACTAGAGCCATCCAAACTTTCCGCGCGAGTCAAATTACATTTTATTGCCCGTCTCGCGCCGCTCACCGAGGCCAACTTTAACTTTATTGAACTTGGTCCCCGTTCTACAGGAAAATCTTATTTCTTTAGTGAGTTTTCACCCTATTCCACATTGGTTAGCGGTGGACAAGCAACCAAGGCAACACTGTTCTACAACAACGCACGTCATCGGATTGGTCTTGTTGGATTTTGGGACACGGTTGCTTTTGATGAAGTAACGAAAATCACAATCCGGGATCCGGATTCAATTCAGATCATGAAAGACTTCATGGCGAATGGCCGATTTTCACGCGGAGTAGAAGTGATCGCATCCGCAAGTCTTGCGTTTGTTGGAAATATTGACCTCTCCATAGAACAAGTCGTGAATTCAATTGAAAACGATTTATTTACACCACTTCCAAAGGAATTTGATCTCGCTGTAATGGATCGATTCGCCTGCTATTTGCCAGGGTGGGAGATGCCAAAGAATAGTTCAACATTTCTTACTTCAAACTATGGTTTGATCACCGATTTTTTAGCAGAAGCTTTTCACTATCAGTTTGTCAAAACAAACAGATATGAAGAGGTAAGCAAACGAATTCGTCTTGGTTCATCGGTTGAAGGGCGTGACGAAAAGGGAATCAAAAAAACAATCTGTGCAATTTTAAAAATCCTGCATCCTGAGGGGCCACCGTCTGACGCAGAATTTGAAGATTACGTTGCGTATGCGGTGGAATGTCGTCGTCGTGTCAAAGAACAGATGAATAAGCGAAAACCAGATGATGAATTTGCAAGCATAAATCTTTCGTTTATAAAATCAGATGGAACAGAAATTGTTGTGTGGTGCCCAGAGTCCAAGAATTCTCCAGCCACACAGAATCCAGTTCGTCGCGGTACAAAAGGACGATCTGACACTGTGAATGAAGTTGGTTCAGCCCAAGCTGTGGTTCCACCTAAGGAATCTGTTTTGCAAGCAGCAGTTGTTGCTGCCGAGACGGTTCCAACAGCAATTATTTCGCAGGTCAATGCCGTGGGTAGTGTTCTTACCGATCAGCATTTCATAATTCGTTATGGCGATATCGGACATAGCTACGACTCAATTGTTGGTCCGTATTTAGTTGGTGCAAAAGAAATTATTGTTGAAGACCCATATATACGTATGACACATCAAGTTCAGAACCTTGTTCGATTTTGCGAGGCCGTTGTCAAGGCCGGGTCAATTAAAAAAATAAAGTTGGTTACGGGTTACGATGATGAAGCCAAGCTGGTTGAGATTCAAGAGAAAATATCTGAGTTGCAGCAGAGCTTGGCAGAAGTCGATGTTGTGTTAGAGGTTGTCTTTAATACAACAATTCATGACAGGGAAATTCGTATCGATAATGGTTGGGTTGTGAAGATTGGGAGGGGTTTAGATTTTTATCAGAAGCCCGCAAGTTGGTATGAATTAGGAGCTATGGATTTAAGCATGCGAAGATGCCTCGAAACCAAGGTAGATATTTTCCATCCTGCAGCTAAATAGCGACGATTTTTAACTGAAAAATTATCTATTCACTTAATCTCACAAAGGGTGGTTCTGCAGTCGGGTATCGGTGACCAGCGCAAGTATCGTAAGTGGTCGTGGCGTAAGCGAAATGTTTTCGGGCAGTTTAAAATGAATCCCAATGCCTAAACCCTTCTTCAATAAACCCATTCTCAACTTCGATGATTTCTCTCTGCCCTTCATGAAAAATCCGTATCCCGAAGAGTGCAGCGAAGAAGATGAAGATTCCGATCGCATCCAAATCTTTGAAACCATGGAGAATGCTTTGCCCAAGAGTGCCATCCATATCGGCAGTATCGAGAATGATGTGGATCACTCGCCTGGCTTGTCGTGGAAGATCGAAGACCACTACTACCTCGTCCCTCTGCGGGGAAAGGAGTTCGAGTGGGGGCTTTTTAGAATTACCTGGGACGACAACTGGGGCCGCTATGAGTGGGCGAGCGATGTTCGTGGTTCTGGTTTCAGCGACTCCAAGAAAGCCGCCCGCGTAATGGTGGCGGCAATGTTTGAGAGCTGGAGCTTTGA
>Ga0114966_10006039_pt1 | contig 10145 bp, 6 predicted proteins | sample M_130207_XF_Meta_FD_87029 | JGI IMG/M metagenome (GOLD analysis project Ga0114966, IMG submission 87029) | Freshwater microbial communities from Lake Montjoie, Canada to study carbon cycling - M_130207_XF_MetaG | ecosystem: Environmental > Aquatic > Freshwater > Lake | place: Lake Montjoie...
TGCTGCATCCTTAGGCGTGAAATTAATTTACGAACCCTTGAATCGATATGAAACTAATTTAATCAATACTCTGGCAGATGGAGTTTCATTTTTAAAGACGCATCAAATTAAACAGGTGGGTTTACTGGCCGACTTATTTCATATGAATATGGAGGAAGTAGATATAGCTGGGAGTATACGGGCAAGCGAAGATTTTATATTGCATGTTCATTTTGCAGACAGCAACCGACGTCCAGTAGGAAATGGGCATACTCATTTTGTTGAAGTAGCTAAAGCTTTAAAGGAAATAAATTATCATGGTTATGTTTCGGCAGAAGCATTTCCTTGGCCTACACCCAAAGAAGCGGCAACTCAAACTATACTTTCTTTTAAAAAATATTTTAAAAATTAAATTATGCAAAAATTTTGTTTGGCTTTAGATTTAATTGACGAACCTGAATCTATTAAAAAATATGAGTATCATCATGCCAAAGGCAATGCTTGGCCCGAAGTAACGCAACATGATATTGATGCGGGTATTTTAAATATTGAAATATTTAGAACCGGGAATAGAATGTTTATGATTTTAGAAACGGTGGATGAATTTACTTTTGAGAAAAAAGCAGCTTTTGATAAATCCAATCCTAAAATTATAGAATGGGAAGCCTTCATGTCTACCTTCCAAAAGCCTTTGCCATGGGCTAAACCAGGGGAAAAATGGGTTTTAATGAACCGTATTTTCAAATCCTAATTAGGTAGTCGTCCTATAATTTTTTATTGTCCAACTTGATGGATGGTATTTTGAATAAGCCCCTTAATGGGTTCACCTTTTTCATCCATAAATTTAAAATTAATTTCCATAATCCTAGTTGGCTTTATACCTGGAATAGCGAGGAATAATTCTTTTTTATCTTTACTTAATGTAGCGCTAGTGACCGAAAGTGTTTTGGTATTATGATGATCCGAACCATAAGTCCTAGCTCTTTTTAAATCCCAGGTTTGTACTTGGAAGGATTTTATATTTTCAACGTCTTTGCTATTTAATTCATGAGAGAAACGAATTAGAATTCCTTTGGCTTGAACATGAAGTCCAAGTGGGATGGTTGCTTTTTCTCCATTGTATCTGATTCGGTAAAAACCACCTAATTCAGGCTGTGCCGAACCCCAAGCAGATAAACCACAGGCATACAATTGACCATCACCAGGATTGAAACGACCACGCATCACACCCGTAGAAAAAGTAGGAATCGGTAATTCAAAAACGCCACCCTGTATTTGGCTACCCATTTTTTCAAAGGGCACTACAAAAACTTTTCCATACCCATAGGAAAAACTAAGTAAGCTACCATTAAGCGGTCCCCATGCTTTACTATCTACCCAAAGTAATTCAGAAGGAGAACGGTCAATATCTTTTTCAATCCAGGTTAAGGGTTGTTCCATGGCATTGTCACTACTATCTATGGATGCATTATAAGCAAACATATTTCCATAAAATTTATTTCCTGGTTGAATCCAATTAATACGATTCATGGGTGTCCAATGACCTTCTTGATCGGTAACAATAAAACTGCCATCTGGATTAATACAAACCCCATTGGCCGCTCTAAATCCATGCGCCATAATGGTGGTGCTTTGCCCGTCTTTGCTTACTTTCAACAAAGTGCCATGTTGAGGCACCAAAGAACGTCTTGCATGTCTTGCACTTTTTGCGTAATAGAAATTTCCTTCTTTATCTGTTTGTAAACCCATGGCAAATTCATGAAAATGATTGGTTACTTGATGGTCGCTATTAAAACTCTCATAAAAATCTATTTCTCCATCTCCATTGACATCATGAAGTTTAACAAGTTGGTCCCGACAAGTGACAAATATTTCTTTATTCACTATTTTAATACCTAGTGGTTGAAACAATCCAGATGCAATTCGTTTCCATGTTAATTTTCCTGCTCTTTGAACAATACCTTCTACCAACCAAACATCTCCATCGGTGGAGCAAATGACTGCTTTATTTCTATCTTCTAAAAAATCAATACCACTTAATCTCATTTGATTTTTCCAAGGGCTTTGATAAGGTAGTTCCATTCTATCCACTTTAAATGCTCCCTTTTGTTCTCCCTTGGTAATATTCGTAGTTAATATTTGTGCATATTGAGGAGCACCCCCTTTGGTATAAGCTAAAAGATTTTCAGGTTTTTTAGTTGTTTTTGAAATTGATTCAAAATTTTTCACTTTCCTATTGGCTATCAATATTTTTACATTAACCATTTTACCTGCTGGAATATTCAATACAAAAAATCCATTTTCTTTTTTGAGTTGGGCCTCCTCACTTATAATTGCAACAGCCGCTTCGAGTTTTGCAATTCTCATTTTTAAAGGAGTGCTTGCAGGACTCATATTTAAAGTGCGTGTAAAAACAGGCATATCATTAGCTCCTTCTAATCCTAATTTTTCTAACACATTGGAATTGCCCACCGTATAAGAAATAATAACTTGATCTTTATAATGATACAAACCTTTGTATTGTGTCCAAGTTCTAGCAAGCGGGCCAAATCTTCTTTTATCTACTGCTTGAAAACGATTGTCAGCAAAGGATCCATTGATTGGATTGGCCCAGCTGGGTTCTACTGGCGTTGAAAAATGTAACTGCCCAATGGTTCTCGGAGAAATATTATGTTGGCCATTAAAAAGAATGCCTTCCCAGTCGATAAAACCTTTTCCGGTCCAAGCGCCTGCGATACGCATCAAGTCATGATCAAAAATCATCCATGCTTTACCAGCGGCCACACCACCAGCGCCTTCATCCACTCTAACAGCAATTCCTTTATAAGCAAAATTCGCGTTTACTAAATTTTCATCTGCTAAGGGTGCTTTACCCCCTGATATTTCTCTAGGTTTTGCATTGGAATCTACCAATTCATAAGTGTTGATTAAAAAATTTCCATAATCCATTTCTAACCAAGCTTCTTTATGAATTGATGCAGGACCTTTGGATTTCCCTTTGGGTAGACTCACTAAATAGTTAGAATCTATTTTAAAATAAGCTTGTTGATTTTGTTTTAGTATGTATTCTTCACGAATATATTGAATGACATTGTATTTTTCAACGGGTGTTAAAGTGGTTTGCGGTGGCATGGCACCATAGCCTCTGGTTAAAGTTTGATAGATGGAGTAAGGATCTTTACCCACTTTAAATGCATCTTTCCAATATTTAAATGCAGTGGGAATAGAACCTTCTTTATCAGGAGTACCGTGGCAATTAATACAATTACTAGTATATGTTTTTTTCCCATCCATATAAGCTTCTTCCTGATTTCTTTGGATGGTATTTAAAATACCCTTGTGGTCGATGTCTTTTTCATAAGCAGGTAAGGCAGCTTCCTCCATGGTGAAACTAACTTTGGGAGGAGTATAAGTATTGGGGTTATTGCATGCTGTCAATAGCATCATTACTATAATTAAATGCGGGTAGCGTTTTTTAAGTAGCGTTGCCATAGTAGGGTCCTTTTAAAATGAATGGTTACTGGAATTATATTCTTGTTACTAAATATACTATTTAAAACTAAAAATTCATTCAAAAGGCAGGCTCTAATTTGTTATTTATTATACCTGAAACGAAGGAGCCTGCTATGTTTTAAATATCAATGAGATAAATTAAGTATATTTAAGTTAGGTTTTACCAAAGCCCTATTATACTATTTTGAATACCTGTAGAACAAGATTATTTTTTTTGATTTTTTTATCAATTTGCTCCAATCTGGTGTTTGGGCAAATTACACCTGCAATAAAACAACCCAATATTGTTTTCATTATTTCTGATGACCATGCTTTTCAGGCCATTGGCGCTTATGGAGGTAAGTTAATGCCCACGCCCAATATTGACCGTATAGCAAAAGAAGGGGCCATATTTCAAAATTCTTTTGTTACTAATTCCATCTGCGGTCCCAGTAGGGCTACTTTATTGACGGGTAAGTACAGTCATCAAAATGGCTATGTAGTCAATGAAAATAAATTTGATGTAAATCAATTTCTTTTTTCTCGCTTATTACAAAAAAATAATTATCAAACTGCCTGGGTGGGAAAATGGCATTTGGGCAATTTACCACAGGGCTTTGATTATTTCAATATTCTAAAGGGGCAGGGTAATTATTACAATCCAGATTTTATCAATACCAAAAATGATACTGTTAAGCAATACGGGTATGTAACTAATATTATTACCGAAAAATCTTTAGCCTGGTTAAATAACAGAGACCCTAATAAACCTTTTTGCTTAGTCATTGGCGAAAAGGCTACCCATAGAGAATGGATACCTGATCTACCAGACTTAGGAGCCTTTGACGCTGTCAATTTTCCGCTACCTGCTAATTTTTTTGATAGCTATGAGGGGCGACCTGCAGCTGCGCATCAGGATATGACCGTAGAAAAAACGATGCGCATTATTGAAGATGTAAAAGTGCACATGGATTATGTTTCAGACGACTATAAAAGACTTAATGAAGAACAACGTGCAGTAATAAAAAAATATTATGACGGCGTAAGCAAAGAATTTGATGAAAAGAAATTAACTGGCCAAGAATTATCCAAATGGAAATTTCAACGTTACATGAAAGATTATCTAGCGGTAGCAAAATCCATGGATAGGAATATTGGAAAAATTCTTGAATACTTGGATCAAAATAATTTAGTTGACAATACGGTACTAGTGTATGTATCCGATCAGGGCTTTTATTTAGGCGAGCATGGTTGGTTTGATAAAAGATTTATGTATGAAGAGTCATTAAAGACGCCCTTCTTAATCAGGTATCCAGCCATGATTAAGCCAGGCACCAATATTACCAGATTTGCTTCCAACATAGACTGGGCGCCCACTATCTTAGACTTAGCCCATGTAAAAATTCCTACCGAAGTACAGGGGATATCACTTGTTCCATTATTAAAAAATAATTTAATCAAGCAATGGAAAGATGAGCTTTATTATCATTATTATGAATATCCCGAGCCTCATCATGTGAGTCCTCATTTTGGTATCCGAACAGCAAAGTATAAATTAATCCGGTTTTACAATGCAGAAAAAAATTGGGAATTTTATGATTTAAAAAAGGATCCCACTGAAATGAAAAACGCGATTGGTGATAAACAAAATCAAACCACCATTGTTCATTTAAAAAGTAGGCTTAATAAATTAGTAGATAAATATCAGGATCGGGAAGCAAAAGATATTTTACTAAAAGAAAAATAATTAATAAAATAATTTTAAAAAAAGTATATGCGTATTATCAAACTAAAGTTTATTTTTTTATTCCTTATAGTGTTCATCTCCAATTCTGGATTTGCACAAAAGAAAGAGCCACTTCCCAATGTAATACTGATTTTAATGGACGATTTGGGATATGGAGATTTATCTTGTTATGGCGCCTTGGATATTAAGACACCCAATCTTGACCAATTAGCGTTTGAAGGGATACGATTTACTAATTACCTTACACCACAAGCTGTATGCAGTGCTTCAAGAGCTGCCTTACTTACTGGATGTTATGCGAATAGAGTGGGAATAGCAGGGGCTTTGTTTCCTAAAAGTGAAGTGGGCTTGGCACATTCCGAAGTAACCATTGCAGAGATGTTGAAACAAAATAATTACGCAACTGCAATTTTTGGTAAATGGCATTTAGGCGATGAAAAAGAATTTCTACCATTGCAACAAGGCTTTGATGAGTATTTAGGTATTCCCTATTCAAATGATATGTGGCCAATGGAATATGATGGCACACCCGCTAAAAAAGAAAGTTGGAGTTGGAATCTTCCTGTTTTACCTATTATAAAAGACAATGAAAAAATAAGAGAGATAACAACTTTGGAAGACCAGTCTACTTTAACTGGATTGTATACAGATGCTGCCATCTCATTTATCAATAAAAATAAAAATAAACCCTTCTTCTTATATCTAGCGCACAATATGCCACATGTTCCAATTAATGCATCATCTAAATTTAGAGGAACAAGCAAACAAGGATTATTTGGAGATGTAATACAGGAAGTGGATAGTGAAATAGGGCGTATTATGAAAACCTTACAGTCAAGCGGGGTAGATAAAAATACTATTGTAATATTTACTAGTGATAATGGGCCATGGTTGAATTTCGGGAATCATGCAGGAAATGCAGGTGGTTTTAGAGAAGGCAAGGGTACCAGCTTTGAAGGGGGCCATCGAGTTCCATTTATAGTAAGATGGAATGGGAATATTAAAGGTGGACAAATTTGTAATCAGCTAGTTTCTGCAATTGATATTTTACCAACGCTTTCTGCTATTTGTAAAGTAAAATTACCTGATCATAAAATTGATGGAGTGAGTTTGATGCCTATTCTTAAAGGTGATATGAATGCAACCCCTCGAAAAAATTTCCTTTATTATTATAGAAAAAATTCTTTGGAAGCAGTCAGAAGGGATAATTGGAAATTGGTATTTGAGCATCCATCAAGATCCTACTTAAATCTGGTACCTGGCAAAGATGGTTTTCCAACTAAAACACCTGAAAATGTCATCATGCCTTATGCTTTATATGATTTAAGAAGAGATCCATCAGAAGCTTATGATGTGAAAGATCAAAATCCTTTGATTGTAATGGAATTAAATAAGTTAGCGGAAGAAGCCCGAAAAGATTTAGGAGATGATATACAAAACAGGGTAGGAGAAAATGTAAGACCTGTTGGAAAATTGACAAAAAAACTTAATTAAATCTTAGTGTACATTGCAAAATATTAACAGAACTACTTATATATTTTTAACTGCGCTAGGTTTATTTTTTTCTTTTATAGGCAGCAAGGCAATAGCACAGTCTAAACCAATGAGTAAGGATACCGTCCCCTCTTGTTGCATGAAAATACCTTCCAGATTTTCTAGAACCCATGACAGCTCTATATTTCATATTAGTACAGTAAGTTCTAAGGAAGGTATGGTATTAATACCTGCAGGCACTTTTAATATGGGGGGAGATAATGATCAGGCCGATCGAGATGAATTTCCTAAACACAAAGTTACTGTACATCCATTTTATATGGATGTAACAGAAGTGACTAATGCTCAGTTTAAAAAATTTATAGATTCAACAGGGTATATCACTACAGCAGAAAGAAAACCTGATTGGGAAGAATTAAAAAAATCGGTACCGCCTGGTACACCAAAACCTGCTGATGAATTATTGGTGGCAGCTTCCTTGGTTTTTAAACCATCTAAAGGTCCTATTAATTTAAATAATTATAGTCAATGGTGGGAATGGGAGGCGGGAGCAGACTGGCAACATCCAGATGGTCCAAATTCAAATATTATTGGGAAAGAAAATTTCCCAGTAGTGCAAGTAAGTTGGGATGATGCCAACGCTTATAGCAGATGGGCTGGGAAAAGATTGCCCACAGAAGCCGAATGGGAGTATGCGTCAAGAGGCGGACTGCTTGATCAAATTTATCCATGGGGGAATGAACCCATCAATGAAGGAAAGCCTAAAGCGAATACTTGGGAAGGAAAATTTCCCTACTTGAATGAAAAAAAAGATGGGTATGAAATGGCTGCACCCGCTAAAACTTTTTTACCCAATGGGTATGGATTGTATGACATGGCTGGAAATGTTTGGGAGTGGTGCAGTGATTGGTATAACTATGATTTTTATACAACTGTAAAGGATATTGAAACTAAGGATCCAATAGGTCCTAATGATAGTTATGATCCAGATGAACCTTATGCAAAAAAAAGAGTTTTACGTGGTGGAAGTTTTTTATGCAATGATGCCTATTGCTCTGGGTATCGGGTTTCAAGAAGAATGAAAAGCAGTCCTGATACAAGTTTGGAACATACTGGATTTAGATGTGTACAGGATATTGCTAAAGTTAATTAAAATACTACCTAGGTAAACTAGGTAGTATTTTAATTAGTTGTTTAGTTAGCTTATTTAATTAACTTTAGTGTAAATCCTTCTATGAGTATTGCGACTAAATTAAACGTAGCCTCCATTAAGAAACTTGGTAGTAAGTTTTTTATAAAAAAATTATTTACTGCCCTTTTTTTTACTATTGCATTATTTAATTGTACTCCTTCGGTAACTGATGCAATGAATATAACTACAAATCCAGTTAGCCCAATACTTGGTAATATTGATTTTTGGTTAACCTCATCCAATCAAACATTAAAGCTTGAAAAACAAACTACCCAATTAAAATTTGAATCAACAAGTAAAATTGTTACAAATATAGAAGTTAATGATAGCTATCTTTTTCAAGATGTTGAAGGGTTTGGATATACATTAACGGGGGGTAGTGCGCAGGTAATTAATACATTAAGTACTACAGCACGAAAGGACTTATTACAAGAGTTATTTGGTCAAAATGAAAATTCAATATCAATTAACTATTTAAGAATAAGTATAGGCGCTTCGGATTTGGATGCTAAAGTTTTTTCTTATGACGATCTCCCAGCGAATCAATCAGATTTTAATTTAGATAAGTTTACACTATCTCAAGATTCTATTAATTTAATTCCTTTATTAAAAGAAATCATTGTTATTAATCCGAATATCAAAATCATGGGCAGCCCATGGTCGCCTCCTGTTTGGATGAAAGACAATCAATCCTCTTTAGGTGGAAGTTTATTGCAACCATATTATCCTGTGTATGCGCAATATTTTGTAAAATATATACAAGCAATGAAACAAAATGGTATTACCATTGATGCCATTACTCCACAAAATGAACCATTGCATTCGGGGAATAATCCGAGCATGTATATGACAGCTAATCAAGAAGCAAATTTTATTAAAAATTATTTAGGGCCAGCCTTTAAGCTTGCCAATATTAAAACGAAAATTATAATTTATGATCATAATTGTGATAAGCCAGAATATCCATTATCAATTTTAAAAGATGCTGAAGCAAATGTTTATGTTGCAGGTTCTGCTTTTCATTTGTATGGTGGTGATATCAGTGCGTTATCACAGGTACACAATGAGTTCCCAGATAAAGGTTTGTATTTTACTGAACAATGGACATCGGGCAATGGAAATTTTGGAGATGATTTAAAATGGCATGTAAAAAATGTAGTCATTGGTTCAATGCGTAATTGGAGCAAAGTAGCGTTGGAATGGAATTTAGCTAGCGACGCATCCTATAATCCACATACACCAGGTGGGTGTACTTCTTGTAAAGGAGCTCTTACTATTGATAATTCGGTAGTGCAAAGGAATGTCTCTTATTATATAATAGCACATGCTTCTAAATTTGTACCAGTTGGTTCCATTCGAATAGGAAGTTCTAATGTAGGAAATTTATACAATGTAGCTTTTAAAACCCCAACGGGTAAAATAGTTTTAATTGTTGTAAATGATAGTAAGAGCCAAGCATCATTTAATATTAAATATTATGGCAGCTTAGCAAGTACCTCTTTAGAACCTGGCGGAGTTGGAACCTATGTTTGGTAAATGTGTCAGCGGCAGTTTGGTTCAAGTGTAGGTATATGACTCGGCAGGGAAATTTATACATTGAGATTAAATGAACAGGATATTATTATAAAGTGAGAGTGGGTTTTTCTAACCAATTTAATTATGGGAAAATTTTTATTTTTACTTGTCTGTTTGGTAGTCTTTGTCGCAGGCTATTCTAATCAGATTCAAAAAACTGCTACTATATTAGCAGCTCAGTCAAAAATTTTGCCTGATCGGGGCGCCTATCAAAAGATCATTGATGGTAAACAAGTTGATCTTTTTGTATTAAAGAATAAAAATAAAATGCAGGTGGCTATCACTAACCTGGGTGCAAGAGTGGTAAGTTTGATTGTTCCCGATAAAGATAAAAACCCAACGGATGTTGTTTTAGGATTTGACAGTGTTAAATCTTACCTGAAAAAAGGCAACCAATATTTTGGTGCCACAGTTGGTCGTTATGGTAACCGGATAGCCAAAGGAAAATTTATACTGGACGGCAAGGACTACCAGCTTGACCTTAATAATAGGCAGAATTCATTGCATGGAGGTATGGAAGGTTTTTTTAGCAAAGTTTGGGATGCAACGATGATCGGGGAGCGAAAAATATTACTCACTTATTTGTCAAGAGATGGTGAAGGTGGATATCCTGGTAATGTTTTTGTAAAAGTTACTTATACTCTAACAAACGATAATACCCTCCAA
>Ga0114966_10006040_pt1 | contig 10143 bp, 10 predicted proteins | sample M_130207_XF_Meta_FD_87029 | JGI IMG/M metagenome (GOLD analysis project Ga0114966, IMG submission 87029) | Freshwater microbial communities from Lake Montjoie, Canada to study carbon cycling - M_130207_XF_MetaG | ecosystem: Environmental > Aquatic > Freshwater > Lake | place: Lake Montjoie...
CGTAAGAACTATCATCCGAAAGCGAAATTTAGCACTTGGCTTTTTACCATTGCCAATAATCTTGCATTGAACAGTATCCGTTCTAAAAAGCGGCGCCCTCAAGTCTCTTATCTTACTTCAGAATCAGGCCAGCAGCAGCAGGTCGGAATTGATCAGCGCCTGCCTGAAAAACAGAGTCAGCCCGAAATTCACCTTCATAATGTTGAACTTGCAGATGTCATTGCAAAGGCGTTAGATGGGTTGAATGAGCGCCAAAGAATGGCAGTTGTTTTGAACAAATACGAAGATATGAATTATGCAGATATTGCAGTGGTTATGGGGCTAACACCAAAAGCAGTGAAATCGCTTTTAAGCAGAGCAAGGGTTAATCTGCGTGAGGTATTAAAAAAATACATCTACATGGATGGCGCTGCGCCAGAGAATTCCGAACCATAGTTTTAAGGATTTTTAAGATATGACTGAACCAGAGCACCCTGATGATTCGCTGGAGAAAGAAGAACTATATTCTTCTTATCTGGATGGCGAGTTGACGGAAGAGGAAGCTCGGGAGTTTGAAGCCAAGTTGGCCTCTAGCCCTGAGGAACGTGCCAATTTTCAAGCCATGAAGAAAACTTGGGAAATGCTTGATTATCTTCCCAAGCCTGATGTAACCATGGCGTTTACTGCAAAAACCATGGAGAAAATGAATGCGTTAAGTAATCCAACTGTAGCAATAAAAGAGTATTCATACGGAGACAGAGGCTTGTTGATTGCTGCAGCATTGTTGGTTTTATTTGCAGGCGGGTTTGGAGTTGGTTCGTTATCTTTTAATAACACGACCATAGTAGATACAGAGTTGGTAAATAATTTGCGACTCTACGAAAATAAAAATCTATACGAGCAAATCGAAAACATTGAGTTTCTGAAAAAATTGGACGCACCGGATTTGTTTGGTCAGGAACCCTCCGGCTTGTGAAAGAGAACGATTATGAACTTCATGAAACTGTCTGTAATTTTGCTGATGTTGGCGTTTTTGATTACCTTTGGGACACCTGCGGGTATTTTTGCCGATGCCCGTGGTGAGCAACAACAAAAATACCAAAGCCTTCTTAATAAACTGAAGGCCTCTCCCGAGCATTACAACCAATTGTTGAAGAATTACAGATCATTTCAAGCCTTACCTAAGGAAAAACAAAAGACACTTAAAGACCTTGATGATGCCATTTATCAACTGATCAAGAGCTATGATTCTTACCAGACATTGGGAAAGGAAAAACAGATTGCAGTAAAGAAAACAGCGGGTAAGTCGGATTCTCAGGAAGCTGGAAGGCTAATTGAAGTTTTTCAGAAGTTTGGGGAGTGGTATGAAGGATTGGACGAAACAGAAAAAGATAGTTTAGCAAAAGCTTCTCATCCTGATGGGCGCATTGCTGAGATTAAAAAGATTTTGACAAGCCAATGGATATCGCGCCTACCTAAGAGTGATTCTGATGCATTGCTTAAGTTGGAAGAACCGATGCGTGCGATTCAAATAGTGAAGATGAAGAAAGAAGAGCAGATAAGAGTTGCGCAATCATTTGACAAGAAGAAAAAAGGTGGGTTGTATTTGGAGGAAACGCAAAAGTTTATTACTCAAATCAAACAACAGCTTAGTAGCGACCAATTGGAAAAAGTTGCCAAGTTAGAGGGTAAAAAAGGTCCGTTTGTGAAAATGATTCTGGACTTTGCTGAAGATAATCCACCATTGCCATTGAACAAAATGGGCGTCAAGTATCTATCGCCTAAGGATCTTCCGCCTGAGGTTTCAGCGCAGTTAAAAAGCTTGAAACCAGGGGTTTATAAACTTCTTGAACTAACAAAAATCGAAAAGAAGTGGCCTGCGTTTGCCCGTGGGGTGACAGAAATTATTAGAAGAAGTGACCCTTCATTTAATTATGAATTCGGGGCATGTAAATTTGAAGACTTGCCCGAAGATATTAGGACTGTTGTGGAGAACGAATTAATTCGAATGTTGCAGGATGATGAAAAAGTTAAACTTCAGTCAGTGGAAGGAAAATGGCCAGATTACCCGTTGATGTTAAGGGATCTGGCCAGAGTTCATTTAGTGACAATACCGGGCATTTCAATTCCCCCGGAATTATTACAATTAAAACCGGGGAAAGTGCCGATGATGTTACGCTGAAACTTAGCCCTTAGCGTTAAGCTTAATAGCCGAGTTGTCTGCGACATTAACCCAAACATGAACATGGGGGCTGCCTCTAAAATACCAAACAAAAGAGGGGCCTTCCAAACGCCAGTTATCCCAAACACCATCTTTGCCGATATCGCCCTGTTGATAAAAACTTAGATTGCAGCTATCTATGCCGCCTTGTTTTTCCAAGCAAGCCATCGCTTCGTTTTGGTCATTTAATCGAAATGGCTCGATCAATCCGCTGAGAACACTTTGCAGTTCTTTTTTCTGGGTGGAATCCAGCTTGTTGACTGCGATGCCGGAGAACTTGCCTTCCTTGCCTTTGAATCCAACTGCAGCTTCGGGTGGAGTTTTTTCAACCAATGCGATTTTTCTTTGGTCTTCGCTTAGAAGTTGATAAACCTTGTTGGCCTTCAAGGCTTGAGGCCAGAAGATATTGCCTTTGTGGTCTGCCCCTTCGTTAAAAGTATCAGCGGCATGACCGTAGAAAATGGGGCCACCAAAAGCCACACTGTCTTCAGAGTTACCATCAGCTCTTAGAGTCATGTGCCTGCCGGTCATGACAAATTCGAATTTCCCCGAACCAGGTTTGCCGAAGATTGCGATGCTTTGGTCGGCACCCCATTCTTTGCCATTGGTGTCGTCTTTAAGTTGTTTAAGGAATTTGGAATACCACTCAGGGTTGACGAGGCCTTTGAAAATATCGTGAATGATGTCTTGTTGTTTTTTTGAATAATATTCGCTGCGAATGTGTGGCTTGGTAATTTGCCAGTTATTGGAGACGAAGGTTCGTAACAATCCTCTGCTAGCGTCTTTATGATCCCAATCGAAGCAGATTTCTTTTTTTTGCGTATCGGTAAGGGATTCGTATAAGCCCTTGACTGCAGTTTCATCTGCCTTGGAAGTATCCGGCGCTGCATCGGCGAATTGGTTGCCTGTTGCAGAGGCAAGGCCGATTGCAGAAACACTTTTGATGAAATTTCTGCGGTTAAGGGGGGTTGAATCGGGGGAGTTAGAATTTGAAAAAATCGGGTCACTCATGGAAGGCTCCTGTTGAAGGTGGGGAGAAGACTAATTGGATAGTAACCCAAAAGTGAGAAAATAACAAAGAACAAACTTAGATCACGCAGGATTATTTGGGGGGGAAGGGGGCTTTCCTTTTCCAGACTTAATATAGGCTTCCCTGCCTTTTGCGTAATCATCGGAATGTAATATTTCTAAATTTGCAGAGCCACTTTCAAGGCATTGTGCATGTATTTGCTTAAGGAAGGGAACACACCAGCCGCAACCACTACCAGCGCCTGCGCATTCAGAAAGCATACTTGCGACCTTGGGCTTTTCGTGCCGAATGAAGCTTAAAATTTTCCTTTTGCTTACATGGAAGCAATAACAGACTTTTGCATCGATTTCCATCTGACGGTTCCTTTTAAACTGTTTCTTCTATGTAATTTAACATGAATTGTGGAAATACCAAATATAGGATTGGGCAAATGCTATTGCAGGTAATTTAAAACTTGTTATCTCGAAAAATGATTGGGTGTAGATTTTGGGAAATGATTGTAATTATTTGACAGGAATCTTAGTGAAAGATAGCTTCAAGAATTTGTTGAATGTAATTGCAATGTTGCTGATAAGCGCTGTTTTTTGCGTATCGTTAGTCTATTCGCAGCAACCAATGCCGTTACAGCCATCGCCATTACAGCAAGCGGTCCCGCCACCGCCACCACAACCTCTTTTGGGCGCGCCTATTCCTGCTCCTAATTCTGTTCCATCTGCCCCGGGGGTACTCAACGACCCTGTTCGTTCGCCATTAGACCCAATGAACGTGGATAGTTTACCGCCAACGCTTTTTCCCCAAACTCCAGTATTTGTTGATAATCTTACAAGAGACAAAAGCATTTATGGCTCGGTAAAAGATGACCCTGCAATATTTATTAATGTGGATTTTGGTGGGGTATTGCCCAAACTTACTAATCAGCTTCAATCTACCGTTACGTACCAAAATGGCCGTGTGGTCAATGTCAATCTTCCATCTGCACCATTGGATTGGGCATTTCAACCGCATTTAGAATTAGGTTATAGGTTGGCAGGAGAACAGGGCGGATTTGCAGTATCATGGCGCGGATTTTCTTCTTCCGGAAGTTCGAGCGAGCCAATTAATAGGCTTCCAGCAACTGTGAATACAGATGTAAGTTTTAACATTGGTGATATTGATTATATTGCGCCGATGTTTCAACCATTTAACAAGTTCGATGTGTTTTTTCGGATTGGTGCTAGAATTGGTGGGATCTACTTTACAACGACACAGGAAAACAAGTTTGAAAACTTTTCGGAAACAAACTATATGTTTGGCGGCGGCCCGCATTTTGCAATAGAAACGCACAAGAGATTTGAAAAAATACCTGGTTTCTCGCACTTTGCCTCAGTTGATGGAACAGTACTTATAGGGCAAACAAGTCAGAACTTTTCGGCCACGCAAGGGCCATTTTCTGCAACCAGTAGCCAGTTTGTTATCCAATCCATCCCTGCAGTAACCTTTCAAACAGGCTTTAGCTACACTCCAATCCGGGCATCGAACACCAAATTTTCTGTTGGTTATCAACTTGAGCAATGGTGGAACATTGCCAATGTGAATGAATCTACGGGAAAGCTTGGCGACAATGGTTTTTTCCTGCGATGTCAGGTTGATTTCTAAATTCTGGTTTTAATGCTTGCGTTCAATTCCTATAAGCCTATTTTATCAATGATTGTTACCCCACCCGAATCTTCGGATTAAAACATGAAATATCGATTGCTTGGAAACACTGGCCTCAAAGTTAGTGAGCTTTGCTTGGGAACCATGACTTTTGGCAAGCAAGCGGATGAGCGCACTTCGTTTGCAATCATAGACAAAGCTGTTAATGCGGGCGTTAATTTTATCGACACCGCAGATGTCTACCCGATTCCTCCCGATGAAAATACCTGGGGCACCACAGAAGAAATCATAGGCAAATGGCTTAAAGGTAAAAGGAATCAGTTTGTTCTTGCCACTAAATGCAAGCAGCGAGTGGGGACCTCGATCAATGATGAGGGGTTATCTCGCAGGCATATTATGAATTCCGTTGAGGCCAGTTTGAAACGGATGCAAACTGATAATTTTGACCTTTATCAAGCTCATGCGCCCGACCCCAACACGCCCTTAGAAGAAACTCTTCGTGCCTTCGATGATCTTTTGCAACAAGGCAAAGTTAGGGCCATAGGATGTTCCAATTACCCCGCTTGGCAAATCGCCCTGGCTTTGGGAATTAGTGATAAGCATGGTTGGTCACGCTGGGCTACGGTTCAACCTAGGTACAACATTCTTTATCGTGAAATCGAAGCCGAACTCCTTCCACTTTGTCGAAACCAAAATTTAGGGGTCCTTTGCTATAATCCCTTGGCAGGTGGCATGCTAACAGGTAAGTACAATTCGTTGGAAAGCCAGGATGCAGGCGCCCGCTTTACTCTCGGGAAAACAGGCGATCTTTATCGCGAGCGTTATTGGCATCACGCCCATTTGGCTGAATCGAATCGATTAAGTGAGTTTTTTAACAAAAGAGGTAAATCGATCATAACTGCTTCAATAGCATGGGTTTTGTCGCAATCGGGAGTTACTTCTGCAATTTTAGGGGCATCGAAAGCAGATCAATTGGATTTAACTTTAAAAGCTGCCGATTTTACACTTGAAGAAGAAGAAAAGGCTTTTTGTAACCTTTCCTGGTACAATTTGCCCAGACCGCTAACCCCTCCGGGCTAAAAAAGTAAAGTTAGTACTTGAAGATATTCTTGTTTCAAGGGATACTAAAGCTATGATTCTTGGCTGGTACTGTTTATGTCTCACGCCGACTGATTTTTCTTAAGCACCGTTTTTTATGGAGATCGAATAATGTTAGTAATTCCATCTAGGCCCGCTAAAGATACTTGTGATGGGATAACAAGAAGAGAAATTCTCCGAGTTGGTGGCAGCGCAACCCTCGGCATCAGCCTTGCAGATATTTTTAGTTTGCAGAAGGCAAGTGCTGCAAGCAACCAATCAGGCGGCCCAGGATTTGGTAAAGCAAAAAGTGTAATCCTTGTTTATTTGCAAGGTGGCCCTAGTCATCTCGACCTTTGGGACCCTAAAGAAAATGTTCCTGATAATGTGCGCAGCGTTTTCAAAGCTATCGACACCAAAATTCCAGGCGTAAAGTACACCGAGTTACTACCCAAGCTGGCACAAGTGAATGATAAATTCACCATGATCCGCTCCATGAGCTATACGCCAGTTGGCTTGTTTAATCATACCGCTGCAATTTATCAAATGTTAACAGGCTACACTGCAGACAAGGTCAGTCCTTCAGGACAATTGGAACCGCCAACCCCAAAAGATTTCCCAAATGTTGGTTCTAATGTTGTAAGAATCAAGCCTCCTGTAAAACCTATGCTACCGTTTGTAATGCTTCCTAGACCATTGCAAGAAAGCAATGTGGTAGGCAAGGGTGGTTCTGCTGGATTTCTTGGCCGAGCCTATGATCCGTACCTGCTTTATCCCGCAGGTGATGACATGGATATGACCAAAATGGACCGTATTAAAATTGATGATTTAAAACTGCGCGAAGAAACTAGCGCCCTTAGGCTTGGACGCAGGGCTAGCATTCGTGAATCAATCAACAAGGGATTGCCCGCTTTGGAAGAGGCAACCTCCAAGTATGCACTTGATGATTATTATGGCAAAGCTCTTAGCTTGGTTATTTCTGGAAATGCTAGAAAAGCTTTTGAACTTGCTCAAGAACCAAAAGCCCTGCGCGAACGCTATGGTATGAATACTTTTGGTCAAAGCTGTTTATTAGCCCGTAGGTTGATTGAAGCTGGTACGAAGTTTGTTGAAATTAACTGGCCTAAAGTAGCAAACTCTGACAACCATTCATGGGATGTGCATGTTGGTCTTTCCAAGCGCATGAAAGATCAATCTGCACCAATGCTTGATTCCGGCCTTACTACTCTTATCGCAGATCTGGATGAAAGAGGCTTGCTCGCAGAAACCCTGGTTATTGCTGTGGGTGAATTTGGTAGAAGCCCCCAAAGAGGTGTTTCGACTTCTGGAAATCAAAATAATGATGATGGCCGCGATCACTGGCCCTACTGTTACACTGCAGTGGTTGCAGGAGCGGGTGTTAAGCGCGGTTTGGTTTATGGCAAGTCTGACAAGACTGCATCTGCCCCAGTCGATAACCCTGTTCATCCACGCGAATTGTTGGCAACCCTATACCATAGTGTTGGTATTGATCCTGGCACTATTGTTTATAACCACTTGAATCAGCCCAGAGAACTTGTCCAAGGTGACCCTGTTACCGGGATTCTCGCTTAGTACAGATAGTAATAACGATGGCATTTCGACCGGCTGCTTCATGCGCCGGTCGTTTTCTTTTATAAGGCCCCTCATGAATCGTTCACCTAAACAAAGATGCGAATGGCTTGAGGAGCAATTGCAAGTATCCTTTCCCAAAGAGATGCTATTGTTCTGGGAATTTGCAAAATCGCTCCGTCCCTTAGAGCCACTAAGTGCGCTTGAGGATTCATTGGGGATTTTTCTTGTAGGCGCTTTTGAAGTTCTTTCTGGGAAATTCGATACCTATTCAGGCGAGATCCCGATTTCACTTCATTGGAGATATGGTCTCGACCCACCAGAGTTTTTTACGCTGTTGGCACGCGGGGAAAACCGCTGGCATGCAGGTTATTATATCGATGCTCCTGCAGGTAAAAGTTATTGTGTCACTTCTTATTCTGCAAATGATGGATTGCAGTTTAATTTTGATGGCAGGAGCTTGTTTTCTGCTGTTGAAAGATACTTGGATGATAAGGAATTGATCAATGATGAAGATGATGTAGTACTGACAGGGGCGGAGTTAGAAGAAAGTAAAAAAGCATGCGATAAAGTGCGAAAAGCTTTGCTGAAGTATCGGCCATTAGCGAAAAAAATCCAAGTAGGAAGGCGTAACATTGTAGAAAAAACAATTGATGGCGTGGGCGTGGTTGCCGCCGAAAATGCCGTAGGAGAAATTGATAAATCTATCAAGAAGAAAATACCTTACATGGTTTGGTCTGATACTCAATATGAAAAAGTTATGGAGGAAGCTGCTCGATTGCAAGCATTGGGGAAAGCTGCAACCGCTTTGAAGCTTGCAAAAGATTTATGGCAGGTGGGCGATGAACATCGAATGCGGAAAGCTGCATTAGTGATGGTTGGGGCATATAAAAAATTAGCCAGGCTTCCCTTTGATAAAATCTTGGGGGAACACCTGGCATATTTAAATCGTGAATGGCTGGACATCCTAGATGCCAGCAGCGGAAGTTAGTTGATCTTTAAAAGTTCAACTTCAAAAATAAGGTCAGCATTTGGAGGAATAACCCCGCCTGCACCTCGTGCGCCATAACCTAGTTCTGGGGGAATGGTCAGTTTGCGTTTTTCGCCAATTTTCATGCCTGCAACGCCTTCGTCCCAGCCCTTAATAACCATCCCAGCGCCCAAACCGAACACAAATGGGTCGCCACGATCAACGCTACTGTCAAACTTTTTACCATTGCTCTTCAACCAACCTGTGTAATGAACGGTTACTTTTTTTCCAGCCTTAGCTTCGTCGCCAGTGCCTTCTTTAAGTACTTCATATTCCAAACCAGAAGCAGTTTTCATTGTCTTTCCTTTTTGTGTTTCCTGAGCGAAGCCACTGCTCACTGTTGTAAGGGCTAAAAGTACCACAAGAGCAGCCATGCTCTGAGTTCGAAGAATCATGATTTTTCCTTTCTAGAAAAAGTAATGCCAAATGGCTAACAAAATATATCTAACAGGAGTTAGGATTTGGGCCAAGAGGAAAGTATTAACCTACCTTAAAAAAATAGTAAGAGGCTAGTAGGTAGCCAACGGAGATAATGACAATTCTCAGTATTTTTCTGGGTATTTTCTGGCTAAAAGTGCCGCCTAAATAACCCCCAATGATTGAGAAAAAAGCCATTCCCCCTGCGAATTTCCAGTCCATGGGGGCATCAATGCAAAAAACGATGGCAGCCACGCAATTGATGGCGAATGCCAGTACGTTTTTTAGACCGTTTACCCGGAAAATATCTGGAATACCCATGAATGAAAGTGATGCAATCATGAGGATTCCAATGCCTGCCCCAAAATATCCCCCATATATTGCAACCAAAAACTGAAAGAGAACCAATCCCAGCACGGTGAATAAACTCTTCGAGGGATTGCCTTCCCCTTCAAGTTCTGATGTTTTTGGCTTGGAAATCAGGGGCTGAATTAAAAATAAGGTGGATGCTAACACAAGTAGCCAAGGTACTAATAAGCGGAAGTGCTGCGGAAATCTGGTGACCATCAAGGCGCCTATTACGCTTCCCGCGATGCTGGGCGGGATTAGAATCAGCAGCCAGGTTTTAATTCCTTTTAGATGTGCTCTGCTTCCCCAAGCACCTGCAAGCGAACCAGGAAAAAGCCCGACTGTGCTCGTGGTGTTGGCCATCACCTCGCTGCCAAGTGAGTACACAAGTGAAGGGAAAGTAAGCAAAGTACCTCCGCCCGCAATTGAATTAACAAACCCGGCAGCAAGAGCTGCAAGTGCACAAATCAGATATTCAACCCAGTGTTCCAAGGCTCACTCGTTCTTGTTTATGATTCCCAATGAACTGTGACACCAAGATATTCATCTTTGTTTTTCAACAACCCATCGTAAGCCGAAGTAAGCTCGGTGGGTTTGATTTTATGGGTGATAAGCCCATTTAGATTTAATCTGCCGTTTGCTAGTGATGCCAGCAGCCAATTCTGTGCCTTGTGAATGTCCCAATTGCCATTCAGGCGAATATGTGCTGGTTCAAACAACATGTTGCCATGGGCCCCACAAACTTCAATGTAGCGGCGATGAAGGTCATCATAAAAGTTGACATCGGTGGCTTTGCCTCTAGGACTTCCTACCACG
>Ga0114966_10006041_pt1 | contig 10141 bp, 9 predicted proteins | sample M_130207_XF_Meta_FD_87029 | JGI IMG/M metagenome (GOLD analysis project Ga0114966, IMG submission 87029) | Freshwater microbial communities from Lake Montjoie, Canada to study carbon cycling - M_130207_XF_MetaG | ecosystem: Environmental > Aquatic > Freshwater > Lake | place: Lake Montjoie...
ATCTCTGCTGCCAGCGCATCGGCACGCTCGTGCGAGCGACCGGCCACCGCAACGCGCCAGCCATCGGCGGCCAGCCGGCGACAGATGGCAGCGCCAATGCCGGAGGTACCTCCGGTCACGAGTGCGCGCATCGCGGTCATGTGCCGAAGTCTCCCAATGGTCGTCGTGCCGCGAGCCGAGCGGCTGCGCGACCGAGCAGACGAGCGTCGCCGACAGGGCCCTGGAAATAGGCGCCAGTGGTCCCAGTCGAGAGGGCGACGACGAGTTCGGCGCCATCGACGCTGAGCCCAACACCAAGCGGCGAGCGGACCGCGGCGGCTCGTGCCGAGATCGGCTCGGACAGCACCTGAAGCGGCACGGCCTCTTCCTCAAAGGCTGCCGCGACGAGTCGGATCAACTCCGCATTTGTGCTGGCGAGCACCACGGCTGGAGCGCTCATAGGGTCTCCGCGTGGAGCAGCACGAGACCCACTGCCACGGCCGCGCGCGGTCCGTGTTGACCCAAGACGTCTCCTCGGGCAATCGCTAGGTCGAGATCGGCGAGTGCCAGCGACACCTCGCTGACGATCTCGGCATCCTCTGCACAGCCACCAACCAAGACGGCGAGCTCGCCACGTGGGAGCCCGCCTGCCGCGGTGATTGCGCGCCGCAAGTTGCCGGCGATGATCGTGCGCTTCGCCGCCCGTCGTAGGCGGGCCCAGACCTCGGGCGCCAGGTCACTCTCGAGGGCGTCGAGAGATCCGTCTTGACGCTCGGTGATACAGAGATGAGCGACCGACTGAGGGGCGGCAGGGGACGTGAGAAATGTTCGGCTGCCATCCTCGTGTCGCAGGATGAATGGCGTCTCGACGTGCACGCTCGGATGCCGCTTGGCCTGCTCGGCACGGAGTGGGTCGATTCCGAGAATCGCGCCGCAGATGCGATCGACGAGCAGCCCTGCTCCCGCCGTTGCGATGGCAACGTCGCGGTCGTCGAGTTGGACGTGGAGGTCGACGGTACCGCCGCCCATGTCAATCACGATCGGCGCATGGCCGGCACCTGGGGTCGTCGATGCGCCCGCTACCGCCGCGGCAGTCTCGGCCGCGACGACGACAACGTCGCCGGCAAAGCTGTCTGCAAGTGCCTGCTCCAGTGCGCGGTCGCTGCGGCGCGCGAGCACGGCGAGCCCCACGGCCCGTCGTTGGCGGAGACGCAGCGATAGCGTCGCGTCGTCGATTGCCTCGGGCAGTGGTGCCCAAAAGGCGTCGATCAGGTCGGCATCGATACCCTCGATCGCGACGACCTCCCCGACTCCCGGGGGCGTGGTGGTGATATCGATGGCGCGGGTCGACCCGTCGCTCAATGTCGCGAGGCGTGGCTGCTCCTGTTCCGTGGCGCCACCCGAGGCCTCTCGGCGGACAGCGATGCCCGCGCGATGCCCGAGCAGCGCGCGGGCCGCATTACGAGCGCCCCGTGCGCGCGTTGGATCAAGCGAGAGCAAGACGGCGAGGCGCAAGGGATCGGCGAGCTGAACAACGGCTGCACCAAGTGGTGCCACCTCAACGGCAGCCCAAGCGCCTCGTGGCAACTCGTCGGTATCCGCCACCTCGTCGACGATGGGTAGCGCGGCATCGACGCGATTGCCGATCAGCACGCCATCGTCGCCGGCCACGATGATCGCCACGATCTGCCAGCCAGCCGCGCGGGCAGCATTGAGCGCAGCCGCAGCGGCGTCGAAGTCGATCAACCCAACAATCGGAATGATTGGCACCGGCAAGGGATCACCAACAAGCTCGGCCAAATCGATCAACTGCCCCGCCGCAGCCCCAACGCCGGACGGCGTGGCACTGACCGGGCGGGCGATGCCAACACCACCAAGGTCTTCTTCGCTGTCTGCGGCCAATTCGCGAAGCCCGGTCTCGACGGGGTGGAGATCTGCGAGCAGAATCCGCGTGGGCGCCTCGCCCAGTCGACGGCTGGCTCGCTCGATCAGATCCAACACGCCTTGCGCAGACTCCGCGGTGCCCTTGGCGCCTGTCGTCGGTCCCCGCGTGACGCTGAGGTGTTCGGGTGGCTGGCCCGCGACTAGGCGTGCCAACGCTACCTCGGTCGTGGCATTGCCAACATCAACACCGGCGACGAGCACGTCAGCTGATCAGCCCGCGACGGCTGTAGTGCGCAATTGCCTCGTGGACGAGTGCTGCACAGCGCTCACCACCACCGGCTTCGAGCTCGGCGGCAATTCCCTGGAGTTCGGCGACCGAGGAACGACCTGGACGGAGAGCGTCATAGAAGCGCAGGACGTCATCGTCGGAGAACAGCGCGAGCTCGGCGCCGCGCCGCAGATTGTCGGCCAACTGCGGATTGCCACCCTCTTCAGCAAACTCGGCCTGACGGCGCAGCGTGTCGGGGTCGACGGCCGCATCGGCTGCCGTAATCGTGCCGTTGCGAATGTCGGCAACGGTCAGCTCGTCGGCGGACTTGCCTGTCTGCGAGCGGACATCAGCACGATTGTGCTGTCCGAGGGGGTATCTCAACTCGGCCATGTCACCTCAATCTCCTGCGGGTCGCCGGCGCGAAGGCACTGGCTCTCGCGGTTGATCAGCGCCACAACCTTCGCGTGATAGCGCGGTCCCATCGGTTCGCCCGACTCGGGCAAGAGCACGGGCGAGGGCTTCTCGCCGCGGGCATGGCGTGCCGCGTTACGACCCATCAGCCGATAGCGCGAGGCGTCGATTAACGGTGCCATGCTCAACAACTCGAGGTTGGCGAGGGTTGGCAGATCGGTGCGATGAATCAACGCGGTGCCCTTGCCCTGAATGCCGAGTGCGACACCACTGCCCGAAAGGTTGGCCGCCGTCCAGCCGATCATGCCGAGGTCCAGCGAATGGGTGACACGCACGACGCGGGCGGCCACGCCCTCCTCCTCGATGCCAGCGAGAATCAGACGGAGAGCTTCGCCGATTGTCAGGCCAGAAAGCGTCAGCCAGACATCGACGCCGAAAGCGGGGGAGATGCCAACCACAACCTCGTCCGGGCGTGGTCGCACGGAGGCTGGTCCGGTCTCGGTCAGTACGACACACCCAGCGTGTGGCGCCTGCTCTTCGAGCAACTCCACATGCGAGCGTTCTTGCCGAACACGCGCCATCTCCTCGAGGCGAGTCGGCGCAGGGCGATAGCCCGTGCCGGGCCCCGCATAGTCGTTCGGGTCGGTCAGGGCACTCAGCACGCTCATGTCCTCGGCAAAGATTGCCGAGGTTTGCAGGTGGTCGCCAAACAGGCGTTGGCGTGTCATCTCGAGCACGCGTTCTGCCTCGAGCTCGAAGCCGCGAATCGACAGCGCACGCACGACATCGACGGCGGTGATCTCGCGCTCGATAATCGCATCGCCCGCGCGGGCGGTCTCATCGGTCTGGTGTTCCGACACGTCGAGGCTGCCGTGGGCGGTAACAACCCGCTCGAGCTCGGCATCGTCGAACGTCATCAGATCCAGCTCGTCGAGCACGGCGCGACAGGCCTCCGCGGCGCGACGTCGCAGTGGCAACAGGGTGTCATCGCCCTGCGAGCGCAGCACGCCCTCAAAGCCCCAATCGCGTTGGACCATCAGGTAGTCGTCGATGTCTTCGGCATTGAAGTTCGAGGCACCAAACGTGTTGTCGTAGCTGGGAATCGAGCCGAAGCCGCTGAACAGGAAGTCCGAGCCAGCGAGCAGCAATGGCAGCGTGTGCGCGGTGCGACGGATGTCCGACGCGCTCATCTGTGTGTCGTTGCCGGTGCACGACTCCAGGCCATAGAGCGTCGCCATGACGTTCTCGGCGAGGATCTCGCGCATGCCATTCGGCACGGAGCCAGTCACGTTGATGCCATCGATACCGCCGTTCTGTGTGCCCTGCGAGCCGGCCGCGCGCGTGATTGCCACGCAGCGCGCCTCGAGGTAGAGCATCGACTTGCCCTCGGCACCACCCATCAGAACTTCGGCACCCGACCCCGAGGTGAAGCGCATCTTGAGGCCGCGAGACGCATACGAAGAAGCGAGCAGGGCCTTCGACCAGGGTGTGTCGTCGCCGTCGAGAAAGACCTGCTCGGTGCCGTAGACCGAGACCGTCTCGGCATACGTCGTCAGACCCCGCAGGCCCAACTCCAGCTCGGTCTTCTCTTCGACCGAACACTGCGTCAATGCGCCTGGAGCAGGAACCTGGCTTCCGATCAGCAGAGCCAGCGCCACGAGCGGTGCATCGCGCAGCACGGGGACGGTGGTCTCGAGCTCGCGGAAGCCGAGCGCGACGGCACTCGCAGCGTCGGCGGCGATCAGGAGCGGATGGTCGATGCGATTGGTGACGTGCGCTTGGATCGATGGTGTGCGACGAGCACGCATCTTCGCCATCGCCTGCATCAACTCGAGAGGGCTGAGGAGGCTCAGAATGCGTGCGACCTTGGCGGGAGTCATGCCTTCGACGAGCCGCAGGATCTCCGTGCGCGGAACATCGTGGCCACAGAGCATCCGCGCGAAGGAAAGGTCATCGAGGGCCATCGCCTCTTCGGCCACGGCGGGGTTGATCCCATGAGCGGCGAGGAAGGCATCGATCAGGTCGAACTCGGCCTCACCTCGGCCGTCAATCTCGACGATTCGGCCGCCCTCGACACGAACCGATGGCTCCGGATCGTTGGGGCTGTCGAAGGCGATCAGGCCAAGTTCGGGGTACTCCGGCACGACGACGTCACGGCTGATCGTCCGTGTCTCATAAAACGCACTTCGTCGAGAAGTTCCCTCAGCCGGCTCCATGAGTCGATGCTACCGGTTTTTCGGGTCGCCGGCAGGCCTGGCGAGCATAAGCGGACACCAATTCGTTCGAACCTGCGACGATTCCGCCATGACAGGGATCCGTCAAGGCGTCGCCCCCTCGACCATGCTGGCCGTGGTTGGCGATTCGGCGAGTGGCAAGACAACGCTGACGCGTGGTTTGGCCCGCGTGCTCGGCGAGGAACAGGTCGCCCACGTCCCCACGGACGATTACCACCGCTACGACCGTGCCCAGCGCAAGGTGATGGGCATCACGCCACTCAATCCCGAGGCCAACTATCTCGACATCATGGCCCGCGACCTCGAGACGCTTTCGACGCAGCGTGCGATTCTCAAGCCAACCTATCGACACACGGACGGCTCGCTCGGCCCACCTCAATACCTCCAGCCGGGTCCCTACACCGTGGTCGACGGCTTGCTCTGCCTGCAGACAGAAGAATTACGTCGCCGCTTCGATTGCACCGTCTACATGGATCCGCCTGAAGAGATCCGACGCGCCTGGAAGTTGCTGCGCGACACCACGCGCCGCGGGTACACCACCGACGAGGTCCTCGATGAGATGGATCATCGCGAGCGCGACTCCGTCAAGTGGGTTCGACCACAGCGAGCCTATGCCGATCTCGTGATTACGTTTCGTCATGGCAGCCGCCCCGAGGAGAAGAACCTCGACGCGGAAATTCTGCTGCGACCCACAGTGCCCCATCCAGATCTGTCGGGTCTTGGTGGCGACGGGCCGGACGACCTCACAATTACGACGATGCCTCACGGTGAGCAGTTGTTGAATGTGCCGGGGATCCTGCCCCCGGGGCGTGCCCAAGAGATCGAGGAGGCAATCTGGGACCGCCTCCACTTCGCCCGTCATCTGCAACTCGACCGGCTTGGTCAATTCACACGCGGCATGGACCTCTATCGCTCCGACGCTCTCGCAATCACCCAGCTGCTGGTGCTGTATCAGCTGGTCACAGCGCGGGCGACCCGTGCGCTCGACGTCGCTGGCGCGCCAGCGCGCCACGGCGAAGTCGACTAGCTGCCTGGCGCGACGTTGCCTCGGCGATCGACGCCGACGATGGCACCAAAGATGATGCCGAGCACGATTGGCGGCAAGAACGTCAGGGCTCGCTCGAGCAAGACGCCCGCCACGACGGCCGTATGATCGCCGCCGAACGCGACCAGCAGCCCCGTCATCCCAAGCTCGACGAAACCGATGCCACCGGGGGTGATCGGAATCAAGAGTAAGAGTCGCGTCAACGACCACGCGACGAGGATCTCTTGCCACGAGAGCTGTGTGGAATCCGCACCGCAGACGCGAAGCGAGATCACCACACAGGCAAAGACGGCGAAGTTCGACACCAACATGGCTGCGAGTAGTCCGAGCCAGCGCCGGCGGAGAACGACGACCGCCTCGGCCCGAAACTCAACTACGTGTTGACCCCAATCGTCCGCCGGCTCCCTGCGCATGATGCGTAAGAGTGGGGATGCGAGGCGCGCAGCGGTGGCACCTGCGCGCCGTGCGGCGGGCTCGTGACGGATCGAACGCACGATCACCCCAATAATCACGACGACGAGAGCCAATGCCCCGAGCGCAATCGCGAGCAGACCCGTCCTGCCCTCGCCATCGAGTTGCATCAACAGGAGACCCAGCGGCGGTAACGCGACAAAGAAGATCGCGTTCGCGGCACCGACCAGCGTCAATGCCACCGCAATCGGCTGGGCACCGAAACCCCAGCGACGATAGAGCGCGACCTGTGCGCCCATGCCAATCGCATCGCCCGCGGGGACCGCATGCGAGAAGGCGGCACTCACTTGAGACGAGCTCAAGGCCCGCCAGAAGCTGAGACCAGGGAGAGCGGTTTGCAGCGGTGGCGCGAACGTCAGCACGTTGAGGACGGCGAATCCGACGAGCACGATCAGCTGGCGCGACGTCAGCTGCTGGAACTGGTCGATGACGCTGCCGTAGCTCGCCACCTCGGGCAGAACAATCAAAAACGTTCCGGCCACAATCGCAATGCCAAGCACACCAGCGATCAGGTGGGTTGGCTTGATCCGCGCCATGGCGACAGCGTACGGTGTCGGGCGCGTATCCTCTGCGGGTAGAGGGGCGTAGCTCAGCGGTAGAGCACCCGGCTCATAACCGGTCAGGCCCTGGTTCAAATCCAGGCGCCCCTATGACAATTGATCAGTGCGTACCGGGAGCAGGCCCTGGTAGCGAGGCGTCGAGCAGGCTGGCCGCGCGCTGTCCACTACGGATTGCGCCTTCCATAAAGCCCGACCAGATGTCGTCGGTAAACTCGCCGGCCAACACGAGTCGTCCATGGCGTTGGCGGAGGAGTTCATCATTGGGGCGATCGCCGGGACGCACATGGGTGTAGATGCCCTGTGCATACGGATCGTCATGCCAGGTTTGCGTGCCGGCGGCGTCGAAGTCGAGTTCGAGATCGGGGCGGACCTCGGCGACGCTACGCGCCCACGCGGTGCCGTCGCGCTCTACCTCGAGCAGGTCGAGCATCGGTTGCGAGCCAATAAAGCCAGCGAGCACGGGACGGAGCCCCTCGTCGCCTTGATTGGCAGTCCAGACCCAATAGTCATGACGGGTGTCGAGCACCGCGCTCGGCTCCGCAGCACCCAGCAGTGGAACGAAGAGCTTGGCTGCGTGGGAGACGCCAAACGTGCTCGCGGCGGCCAGCACCTCGGCGGGTAGCAGCGCAGCAAACGGCGCTTGCACGAGGATCGGTTTGGGGAGTGCCAAGACGATGTGGGCGGCGCGATGTGCACCCTTCGTGGTCTGCACCGAAACGCCAGCTTCGTCGATTGTGATCTCAAGCACTGGCTCACTCAGACGAATGCGATCTCCAAGAATCGCGGCGAGTGCACGCGTTGGTGCATCGCTACCGGTGCCGATGCGCGGCGAGTCGACCTGCTCGGGCGCCGAGGCGAGATGCAGCAGGTGCCAGGCTGCCAACTCCGTCGCAGGAGCGCCACTGGTGCACTCGATGCGAGCACGAAACGCGATTTTGACGCCCTCAGGCTGGTCGAGCCGCTCGATTGCGTCGGCGACGGAGAGGTCGTACGCCTCGTCGCCAAGTTCGGCGAACAGCGCACGCAGCGCGGCACGGCCGGTAGCCAATTCGTCATCCGAGACGGGCGGGCCACCGACGGGACGACGGTCGTGGTAGCTCATGCCCGTCCGCGCGAGCGGAATTCCGAGGCGCGCACAGAGAGAGACCATCTCGACCTGTACGTCTTCGACCCACTCGGCGCCGCGTTCGATGATCGTGCCGTCGGGAAGGTGGTCGGTCCAAGCGCGACCACCCACGCGGTCGCGGGCTTCGAGCACTGTCACGTCCCAGCCAGCGTTGGTGAGTGCCTCGGCGGCGATCAGCCCGGAGAACCCGGCGCCGACGATTATTGCGGAGTGATCTTGCATGGTTGACACGGTACCGTGTCCGCGTGACTCCACCAAAAACCCAGATCGACACTGACGCTTTTGGAGCGGTCGACATGCGAGTCGGCTTCGTCACCGCTGTCCGCGGATTTCCTGAGGCGCGGAAACCAGCGTGGCAGCTCGAGGTAGATTTTGGTTCGGAAATTGGTCGGCGTTGGACGAGTGCGCAGGTCACGAACTACAGCGAGCACGAACTCGTTGGACGTCGAGTCGTCGGCGCAATCAACCTTGGCACTCGACGTATTGCCGGATTCGAGAGCGAGTTTCTCTTGCTCGGGGCAGTCCAGCCGGACGGCAGTGTCGTCTTGCTCGACGTCGACCCGAGCGCAGAGCCCGGCTCCCTGATTGCCTAACGGCTGAGCAGGTAGACGGCGCCGGCGGCAAGCAGGTTGGCAGCACGCTGCGTGACGGCACCCTCGCGAGCGCCACCCTCATTGATCAAGATCCGCTCTTCGACGGTGAATCCCTCGGCATGGGCAAGCGCCTCGAAATCCTTGATCGAGCAGAGGCGAATGTTCGGCGTCTCGTACCAGGTGTACGGCAGCAGCGGCGAGACCGGCATGCGGCCACTGGCGGCAAGCTGCGTACGCAGGCGCCAGTGCGCGAAGTTAGGGAATGAGATGATGCTCTTGCGTCCCACACGGTTCATCTCGCGCAGCACAAGCGCGGGGTGGTGGACTGCCTGGAGCGTCAACGACATGATCACGATGTCGAACGAATCGTCCTCGAGATCATTGAGTCCCTTATCGATGTCGTCCTGCAAAACCGGCACGCCACGCTGAAGGCAGGCGAGCACGCCCTCATCAGAGATCTCGACACCGAGTCCATCGGCACCGCGTCGAATCAACTCCTCCAGCAGTAAGCCATCGCCACAGCCAAGGTCCAACACACGAGCGCCGGAGGGCACGAGCGACGCGATGACGTCATGATCGGCGCGCATCAGACCGTCTCCGCCAACGCGTGGTCGAGGTAGGCCGAAACCGTCTTGTGGTACTCCGGCACGTCGAGCAGAAACGAGTCGTGGCCATGCGGAGACGAAATTTCGCGGAAAGTAACTGGCACACGGTGCGCCGTCAGGGTCCGCACGATGCCACGCGAATGCGACGTGTCGAAGCGCCAGTCCGTGTCGAACGACAGCACGAGAAACTTCGTCTTAACCTTGGCCAGCTGCGACCGTACGAGTTCGGCGTCTGCGAACAGGTCGAAGTAGTCCATCACGCGAGTCAGATAGAGATACGAATTGGCATCGAAGCGGTCGAGGAAGACCTTGCCTTGATGTTGAAGGTACGACTCGACCTGGAAGTCGACGCCGAGATCGAAGCGAGGCTCCTCGCGATCCTGGATCCGACGTCCAAACTTCTGACGCATCGACTCTTCCGAGAGGTAGGTGATGTGCGCCATCATGCGCGCCACGGAGAGACCATGGTCTGGTCCCTTGCCGGTCGCGTAGTAATTGCCATCAGCAAAATCGGGGTCGTTCATGATCGCGGCCCGCGCCACCGCGCTGAACGCAATGTTCTGCGCCGACAGTCGTGCTGTGGCGCAGACGGCGATGCCGTGTCCGACCTCGTCGGGGTAGTCGAGCGCCCACTGCAGCACCTGCATGCCACCGAGCGATCCACCAACGGCAGCCAAGATCTGAGTGATCCCGAGATGAGCCAAAAGTGCACGTTGTACCTTGACGAGATCCGAGACCGTGAAGAGTGGAAACTGGAGTCCGTACGGCGTGCCGGTCGCGGGGTTGATGCTCGATGGGCCCGTCGTTCCCTGACAGCCTCCCAGCAGGTTCGAACTGATGACGAAGAGGCGATCGGTATCGACGGGCTTACCGGGGCCAATCAAGGTGTCCCACCAGCCAGGGTGCGTGGGATCGCCGTGGTGACCGGCGGCGTTGGCGTCGACCGTCAGGGCATGGCAGAT
>Ga0114966_10006047_pt1 | contig 10132 bp, 10 predicted proteins | sample M_130207_XF_Meta_FD_87029 | JGI IMG/M metagenome (GOLD analysis project Ga0114966, IMG submission 87029) | Freshwater microbial communities from Lake Montjoie, Canada to study carbon cycling - M_130207_XF_MetaG | ecosystem: Environmental > Aquatic > Freshwater > Lake | place: Lake Montjoie...
CCCTGGCAGGCCCGGTGGGCTGCGTGCGTTGCTGCTCCCAGTTTTGCAACGTGCGCAGATTCACACCAATCAATTTCGCAAATTGGCTCTGGCTGACCTGAGCGGCTTCACGAATGGTGCGCACATCCGGCGAAGGCAACTCGGTCGTTCTTGAGCCACGCACGCTCTTGCCTGCCATATGGCGCTTCATTTCGCGCACACCTTTGACCAGCTTGTCGAAATGTTTCTTATCCATCCTTGTCGTCCTTCATCAGTTGTGCCAGCGCCTTGATCTGTTCACGGGTCAGGTCAGCTTTCGCACTCTTTACATACGCGTAAATCAGGTAAATCCGTTCTGCAGACACATGCCGGTAGTAGATTACTCTTGCACCACCCCGCTTGCCGCGCCCTTGCGCCGCCCAACGCAGCTTGCGCAAACCGGATCCACCCGGAATCACATCGCCGGCATCTGGAGCAACAAGCAAATAATTTTGCAGGCTGCGCAAGTCTTCATCGCTCCAATACTCAGCGCGGAAAGTAATGAACGGCGTGAGCTCGACGAAGACCATTGCTCTAACTATACGCGGCAAGCGTATAGCCTGCAACCCTAATGAAAATTCCATCGGTTCCAGCGGGATCGTTTACGGTTCGGCGCCATCCACCCACTTTCCGACTGTTGTTTGCATTTCTGTTGCCACGCGACTCCGACGAGCGGAAAATGCCGCCCTCTCGCAAGTAAGCCGAAATGAGTTACCAGATTTTAAACACCGGGCCGGGCAAGCCGGTCAAAGCGTGGACGCGCGGCGTGCCCGTCGAAGAAGCCGCGCTCAAGCAATTGAGCAATGTCGCGTCGCTGCCGTTCATCTACAAACACGTCGCCGCGATGCCCGACGTGCATTGGGGCATGGGCGCGACGGTCGGCAGCGTCATCGCCACTGACGGCGCAATTATTCCGGCTGCAGTCGGTGTAGACATCGGCTGCGGCATGATGGCCGTGCGCCTGGACGGGGCGCGCGCCGAACATCTGCCGGAAAGTCTCGTACAGATCCGCTCCGAAATCGAGCACACGGTACCCACCGGATTCGAGAAGCACGCGCCGGCGCAGCAGAACGAAAAATCCGCGGCCGAAATGTACGAGTCGTTCAAATGGCTGGAAACCAAGCACCCCAAGGCGTTCGCGCATCGCAAGGACTCAACCGACAAGATCATTGCGTCGCAATTCGGCTCGCTCGGCGGCGGCAATCATTTCATTGAGCTGTGCATCGACGAAACCGGTGAGCTGTGGGTGATGTTGCATTCCGGCAGCCGCGGCATCGGCAATGTCATCGGGCAATACTTCATCGAGATTGCGCGCGAAGACATGCGCACGCATTTCATCAACCTGCCGGACCGCGACCTCGCCTACTTTCCCGAAGGCACCGAGCACTTCGACGATTACGTCAAGGCCGTGGGCTGGGCGCAGGCCTACGCGCGCGCCAACCGCGACGAAATGATGCGGCGCATATTGATCGTGCTGCACCGGCACCTGCCGCCGTTTCGCGACCGCACCGAAGCGATAAACTGCCACCACAATTACGTCGAACGCGAGAACCATTTCGGCAAAAACGTCTGGCTCACGCGCAAGGGCGCGGTGCGGGCGCGCGAAGGCGACTTCGGCATCATTCCCGGAAGCATGGGTGCGCGGTCGTACATCGTGCGCGGCAAGGGCAATCCGGACAGCTTTCATTCGTGCTCGCACGGCGCCGGCCGCGCGATGTCGCGTACCGAGGCCAAAAAGCGCTTCACGATGGCAGATCATGCGAATGCGACGCGGGGTGTCGAGTGCCGCAAAGACGCCGGGGTGATCGACGAAACGCCTGCCGCATACAAGGACATCGACGCCGTGATGGCAGCGCAATCCGATCTCGTCGACATCGTGCACACGCTCAAACAGGTCATTTGCGTCAAAGGCTGACCGTTGCAACAGCGGTCATGCCGGTGGAACCACCGGACCGGATATGGCGTATTATTTAGACGGATCGATTCATGCGTGAGGAAGCAATGAAAAAGATCGTCGGCGTAATCCTGTGGCTCGGTGCAATGTCGTTAGCCCAGGCCGAGCAATTTGCGCTGATCTGTTCCTTCCAGGGCAGTCCGGGCCCGGGCATTTACGCGCCATTTGGCGGCACGAACCTGTCCGCCGCATTATCCAACACGTACCTGATCGATGAAGAACGCAAAACAGTAGACGGCAAAAAAGCGTTTTTCTCCGAGGCGGAAATAAGTTTCATGGACATTACCGATCCCAGAGCATCGTACCTCGTGACCATGGACCGCTACGCCCGTACGATTCGCATTACCCGGCAGGACAACCCGAACGTCAAAATGCTGGGCGAATGCAGGAAAGCGGATAAACGGGCGTTTTAAGGGTTGGCAAATCAATCCTTCAGTTTCGCCGCCCGCTCCGCAGGCGTTTCCCATTGCCGGGCATATTCGCTTTTGCCCCACGCCTCGAGATCCATCAAGCCCAGTCCCATGCCGAATCCGGGTTCGCTGGTATAGGTGTTCACCATGAACGCCATCCAGCGGCCATCGGGGCTGATGTTTGAATTGCTGGCGCGCCACGGCGGATGCTCGAACATGCGCGTCATGCGCACCCGCTGCCCTGAACCGTCCAGTTTCAGCTTCCACAGGTCAAACGGCGGGAACTGATTCGGCAGATCGCAGGACGACTCCAGGCAGATGTACTCATGGTCGGGGAAAATGCCCTCGCACTCATTGTGTATCATCGGCTCGTCGATATAGGTGCGCACATCCAGCGTGTTGAGGTCGATGCCGCGGGTCACCGTTTTCCAAGCGCTGTCGCGTATCCGCGGCCCGATGTACTCGGCAAAGATGAGTTCCGTATCGTTGTGCCGGAAATCCTGCGGTTCGGGCCGGCGCTGCTGCACGCTGCGGTAGAACACGGTGTCCTTGGCGACGAACGGCTCGCCCGCCTTGTAATCGAGATCGATCACATGGCATTCAAAGTCTTCCATGGTGCCGATGCGCGGATCGTGCCCACCGTGCGTCGCGTAGGCGACCCGGTTCGCGATTGAGGACACCGCCGCACCTTCGGCAATCAATCGCCCCAACGGCTTGGGTGGTGCCGATGCGTTCTTGTCCATGACCCAGAGCTCGGACTCGAGATGCCGGCTGGTGTGCCGGTCCTTGAACACCTTGGGACCGATCAGCAGGAAGTCGCCGTTGGGCAGGTAAAGCACCCGCAGGAATGAATGATGCTCGCCCAGGCCCTTGGTCAGGTTGCGCACCTTGCGCGTCGCAAAATCCATCTCGCAGATATCGCCATAGTTGTTTTCGATGAAGGCGATCTTCGAACCGTCGGGTGACCAGTAGGGCCGTTCGCCGTAGTCGCACAGCTTTTCATGAAACGGTGGCGGATTGTCGAGTACGTGCGGCCCCGCAAAAGGCTTGTTGTCGGTTTTGTAGATCGGCATGCTTCAAACTCCGGATATCAAAGGCAGCTCAGAGGTCCCAAAAACAGCATGGAGCCGCAGATGAACGCAGATAAGTCGAAAAAATACTTAATGTTCAATGGAGGATATGTCGCTTTGCTTTTCATCTGCGTGTATCTGCGCTTATCTGCGGCTGATTCTGGACTTTGTATTTTTGAGAAGGGTTCTAGTCTGCGCGCGCGCCGGAAATTTTGACCGCACGCCCCCACTTTTCGATTTCGCTTTTCATGAAAGCGCCGAACTGTTCCGGGGTACCGACGGCCGGCTCGTAGTCGGCGGCGAGCAACCGCTCGCGCATCGCCGGGTTCTTCACTGCCGCCGCAATTTCGCTGTTGAGGCGGTCAATGATCGGGCGCGGCGTGCCCGCCGGCGCTACCAGGCCAAACCAGACCGTCGCTTCGAATCCGGGAAGCGTCTCAGCGACTGTCGGCATATCGGGGAGCCCGCTGGTTCGCTTGGCGCTGGTGATGGCCAGCGCCTTCAGTTTCCCCGTCTTCACGAACGGCATCACGCCGGGCGTGGATGCAAAAGTCATCTGGATAAAACCGGCAATCACGTCGTTGGTGGAAAGCGCGGCTCCCTTGTACGGAATGTGCACAATATTAATAGCTGCCGCTGTGGTGAAAAGTGCTGCCGCCAGATGCGCGCCATTGCCGGTCACGGCGCCATAACTCAACGCGCCCGGCTTGGCCTTGGCGAGTGCGATCAGGTCCCGGACCGATTTGACCGGCAGCGACGGATGCACGGTCACGACATAGGGCGCAGTCGCCAGCAGCGCAATCGGCGCAAAATCACGCACCGGATCGTACGGCAGCTTGCTGAACAGGCTGACGTTGACCGCGAAGTTGCCTACGCCAGCGATGAACAGCGTATAGCCGTCCGGCGCGGCCTTCGCGGCCATCTCCGCGGCGATGTTGCCGGCCGCGCCCGGCCGATTGTCGGTGACGATCTGTTTGCCCAGCGCCTCCGACACCGGCTGCGCGATCATCCGCCCCAGGATGTCGGTCGGCCCGCCCGCCGGCAGCGGGTTCAGCATGCGGATGGTCTTGGTGGGATAGTCCTGGGCGTGGGCAATTACTGTCAGGCTAAGGATGCCGGCGGCGAGACCGCGATAGAACAAACACGAAAATCTGGGAACCGGCAATTTGATCTCCTCTTGGCGTGGCGCGGAATAGTTAATTGTGCAAACAAGGCCAGTGTACGACTACTCTAGGCCGCTGCCTTTACATCTCGCCACGGGCGAATAGCAGCCAGCGATTTACCCAGTGCATCCTGGGCACAGTGAATATCATATTGCTGCTGCAAGTTCAGCCAGGATTGCGCATCCGCACCAAAGAAACGCGCCAGCCGCAACGCGGTGTCGGCACTGATTCCGCGCTTGCCCCGAACAATCTCATCAATGCGCGCCGGGGTAACACCGAGCGCATTAGCCAGCGCATTAGAAGACCAGCCCATCGGCTTCATAAACTCTTCCAGCAGGATTTCGCCAGGATGAATCGCAGGTAATTTTTTGCTCATGATTGCTCCCGTCTCATACTCCAGTCGTGGCATGGAGCGGCCATTTTATCATTTATTCAATAACCTAACCGACCTTGGGTTATGGTAAACTCGCAGCATGCCAACGATCGTCTGGATTCGGAACATCCGCATCGTCATTTATCTGAACGACCATCGGCCTGCACATGTACATGTACATGCTATCCGTGGAGACGAGTTTTCAGTATTCGAATTAAATTGTCCGGATGGGCCGCTCGAACTTCGAGAGGCCTACGGGTTTTCCGGAACGGAATTGAAGAGAATTGCGGATGCCATCGCAACACAATTGACGCTGCTTTGCCTGAAATGGAGAACTATCCATGGAACTTATTAGCAAGTCTCGTCTGGAGCGTGCTCGCGCCAAGGGCACTGACATGGTCAAACACGGTCCGGTTGCAGTTGCCGCTCGATACCGTGCCGGCATGATTTTCGTTGAGCTGAGTTCCGGTGTCGAGATTCGCTTTCCGGTGAGACTTGCTCAAGGCCTGGAAAATGGCAGTCCTAAAGACCTCGCGGAGATCCGGATTGAGGCGCGAGGCCTTGGGCTTCATTGGCCGAGACTTGATGCCGACCTCTATGTGCCCGGCCTTCTCCAGGGAATTCTCGGTACAAAGAAATGGATGGCCGCGATCGGCAAATTGGGCGGCAGTGTCACTTCGGCCGCGAAGGCAAAGGCTGCGGTGGAAAATGGAAAACTTGGAGGACGCCCAAAGAAAACTGCAGTTGGCGTCTGAAAAAATCGCCGTGGCGAGCGTCCAAAGAAATGTCCCCCGGACATTCGATTGTGTTCGTGCCTCGCCTTAAGGCAATCCACGAATCCCGAGCCGCGAGCGGCCCGGGACCGCGCGCTTAACGTACATGGTCGCAGCAATCAAGGTGAAAATCGGTAAGTAGAACTGGCGGGCGGTGGCGCGCGTCCAATCGGATGTCCCCCAGACATCCGATTGTCGAACCCTGGTTGGGTTCTCAATCCCGCCGAAAAGCCAAACAAAAAAGCCACCCTTGCGGTGGCTTTTTTGTTTGTGGCGTCCCCAGCGGGATTCGAACCCGCGTTACCGCCGTGAAAGGGCGATGTCCTAGGCCTCTAGACGATAGGGACAAAACAGGACTTACTGATAAATCTTAACTGCTTGGTGGAGGTAAGCGGGATCGAACCGCTGACCTCTTGCATGCCATGCAAGCGCTCTCCCAGCTGAGCTATACCCCCACGAAAGACCGCGGATTATACCGATGAGGGCATGGGCTGTAAAGAAAGGCTCAGGCCGGAAAATGCGCAAGCTGCGCCGCCATGCGCGCCAGCACCTGCTCGTGGCCTATGAGTTCCAGCGTGGCGTCGATTGACGGCGTATGCGTCTCGCCGGTGACCATCACGCGCAGCGGCATTGCCAGCTTCGGCATCTTGAGACCGTGCGCCGCCACCACGCCCTTGATGGCATCGTTGATCGCGGCACGGTTCCAGACCACGGCCTTCAGGCGCTCGTGCAAATCGGCAAGTGCAGGCCGGATTTCGGCGGTGTAGTGCTGCGCGCGCAACGCGCCCGACGACTCCAGCGGCCGGTAAAAAAACACCGCGGCATCGGCGAGCTCGCGCAAAGTGTTGGCGCGGTCCCTGAGCAAAGCGACCACGCCTAGCAAAGGCGGGCCGCCGGCGATCTTGCAGCCATCCGCCACCAGGAAGGGCTCGGTCAACGCGGCAAGCCGGTGAACTTCGGCCTCTTTGATGTACTGCTGGTTGAGCCACCGCAGCTTGTCCGGGTCAAAACGCGCCGGCGATTTGCTGATGTGCCCCAGATCGAACCACTCGACCAACTGTTCGCGCGTAAATTTTTCTTCATCACCGTGCGACCAGCCAAGCCGGGCCAGGTAGTTGATGAGCGCTTCGGGCAGGAACCCGTCGTCGCGGTATTGCATGACACCCACCGCGCCGTGGCGTTTTGAGAGCCGCTCGCCGTCGCTGCCCAATATCATTGGCAAATGCGCGAACTTCGGCAATACAACGCCGAGTGCCTTGTAGATATTGATCTGGCGCGGCGTGTTGTTGACGTGGTCGTCGCCGCGGATCACGTGCGTGATGTCCATGTCGATATCGTCAACGACGACGCCGAAGTTATAGGTCGGCACGCCGTCACCGCGCAGGATGACGAGATCGTCGAGCTCATGGTTGCTGACCGTGATGGGGCCTTTGACCTCATCGTTCCACGTCACGTCACCGGTGAGCGGCGTCTTGAAGCGCAGCACCAGCGTCACGCCGGCGGGCGGCTTTTCTATCGAGTCGCGCCAGCGCCCGTCGTAACGCGGCTTCTCGCCACGCGCGCGCTGCGCCGCGCGCATCGCATCGAGTTCTTCCTTCGAGCAATAGCAATGGTACGCGTGGCCGGCGTCGAGCAACTGCCTGGCGGCTTCCTGGTAGCGGTGCAACCGCTTCATCTGGTAGAACGGCCCCTCGTCGCAGTCCATCCCCAGCCACTGCATGCCGTCCAGTATCGCCTGCACCGACTGTTGGGTGGAGCGCTCCAAGTCGGTATCTTCGACGCGCAGGATGAAAATGCCACCGTGTCTTTTGGCGTACGCCCAGCAAAAAAGCGCCGTGCGCGCGCCGCCGATATGGAGGTAGCCGGTGGGACTTGGAGCAAAACGGGTTCTGATCGGGGGCATACTCATTTATGTATTGTACGCGACGCACGGCATTCCCGCTTTTTGAACCCATATATGTTTCCCTGCCCAACCGGCAGACGACAAAGCACAGAAAGCACAAATGGCCAAAGCGATGCCCAGCAGACCAGGACAAGGCCTGATTCCCAAAGACATCGGGTCGGCATGGAAGCGCGCGTCCCAGGTCGGCTTTCGCAAAGCGCCGCAAAAGGGATTGCCGGCAGGAGCGGCGCAAGGGCAAGCGTTAGGGCACCGCCGCGAAAATTGCAGCGCCGGCAAATAAAAAACCGTTCGCCCTGATGTATAGAAGGGTGAACGGTTTTTTTCGGTCAATGACTTCGTGCTTCTATACATCAGCACGAACAGCAAATTTACATCTTGAGCCCGAGGCGTTCCACCGCCCGCCGCTCTTCATCGGCGGCGCGGCGCGCCCACTGCAGGTAATCGTCGCCGGCCATGTAATACGGCGACATGCCTACCCGGTCGAGCGCTTTGACGAACACAGGATCGTCGATCGCGCGCCGGAACGCGTCATGCAGGACTTTGACGACTTTCGGGTCCATGCCTTTCGGCCCGGCAATGCCCCACGGTGAATTGGCGACGATGCCGTAGAGTTCTTTCAGCGTCGGCACATTCGGCGCGCGCGCCGTGCGATTGTCGCCCCACATCACCAGCGGCCGCGCCTGCCCTGCTTCGACCAGCTCCCACGGCGGCGAACCGGCCTGTGCCATCACCTGCCCACCGCGCAGCGCGGTGACCGCATCGGCGCTGCCTTTGTACGGCACGTGCAGCCACTGGATGCCGAGACGGCCGGACAAATCCTCCATCGTCAGATGCAGGCTGGTGCCTATGCCCGGGCTGGCAAAACTCACTTTGCCCGGATTGGCTTTCGCATAATTGATGAATTCGTCCCACGTCTTCCACGGTGAATCGGCGCGCACGCTGACACCGAATTCATAACCCGCGACATTGAGTATCCACGTCAGATCGTTGACCGGATCGAAAGTCGTCTTCACCATGTGCGGCAGCCGGAACACGCCGAGCGGGATTTGCGACAGCGTGTAGCCGTCTGGCTTGGCGCCGGCCGCCATGTTTTGCGGCCCCAGCGCGCCGCCCGCGCCCGGTTTGTTTTCGATGATGAGCCGCTTGCCGAGATACCTCGAAGCCACGTCAGCCAGCGCGCGCAACGCGATGTCGGTATTGCCGCCCGGCGTCCACGGACAGATCAGCGTAATCGGACGCTCGGGATACGCGTCGGTGGATTGCGCCCCGACGCCTGGTGCGCCGGCGAACAACATGCCTGCGCACCATGCTGCGGCAGCGAGCCTGCGAAGATTTACCATCGTAAGCATGGGCAGCTCCCGTTACATCTTCAGGCCCATGCGCTCGACGACGGCTTTCTCTTCGTCGTTGAGCTGCCGCGCGTACTTCGCGTAGTCTTCACTGCTCTTGTAAACATTGTCCTGGTCGAGGCGTTCGAGCACTTTTTGATAAGCAGGGTCGTCCATCGCTTTACGGATCGCGTCGTGCAGGATTTTCACGATCTTCGGGTCCATGCCCTTGGGGCCGGCAATGCCATACGGTGAATTGGATACGATGCCGTAGCCGAGGTCCTTCAGCGTCGGCACATTGGGCCAGCGCCGCGTGCGGTTTTCGCCCCAGGTTGAGAGCAAGCGCAATTGCCCCGCGTCCACCATCTCGCCCCACGTCGTCGAATCGGCCATCGCGGTGACATGCCCGCCGCGCAGCGCAATCAGCGCATCGGCAGCACCCTTATACGGCACCTGCAGCCACTGTATGCCTTCACGACGCGCGATTTCCTCCATCGTGATATGCAGGCTGGTGCCATGGCCGGGCGTCGAATACGAAACCTTGCCCGGATTCGCCTTGGCGTATGCGATGAATTCCTGCCACGTTTTCCACGGCTGGTCAGCTTTCACCGCGACGCCGAACGTATATCCCGATACGTGGATGATCCAGCTGAAGTCGTTCAGCGGATCGAAACCGCCCTTTTGCATATAAGGAACGCGGAACACCGTGATGGGCATCTGCCCGATCAGATAGCCATCCGCCTTGGCGTTCACCATGGTCGAAGGGCCGAGAGTGCCCGCAGCACCCGTGCGGTTCTCGACGATGACGCGCTGTCCGAGTTGCCTGCCCATCGCGTCGGCCAGTGCGCGCATCGCCACGTCGGTAGCACCGCCCGCGGTGTACGGGACGACCAGCGTGATCGGTTTTTCGGGGAAATTCTGCGCCGCGACCGGCAAAGCAAACAGCGCACCGAGCAAACTGCACAAACAATGCCACGATATCTTCCGCATGATGCCCCCTCCGTTATTTGAACCATCTCAAAAACACAACGCCGACAAGCAACCGCCGATAATCGCCGATACAATTCCAGACCTATCCCCGAATCATGGTCAAATCCCTTGAGCTAATCTGCGTTCATCTGCGTTCATCTGCGGTTCAAA
>Ga0114966_10006048_pt1 | contig 10131 bp, 8 predicted proteins | sample M_130207_XF_Meta_FD_87029 | JGI IMG/M metagenome (GOLD analysis project Ga0114966, IMG submission 87029) | Freshwater microbial communities from Lake Montjoie, Canada to study carbon cycling - M_130207_XF_MetaG | ecosystem: Environmental > Aquatic > Freshwater > Lake | place: Lake Montjoie...
CCCATCATCACTACATTTGAAATCACTCGGCCAGTGTGTTCCCAGCCTGGAGTTGGAAATTTTTCAATTCTGCGAATCGCTTCTGGGTCACTACGCAAAAGATGCTCAGCAAACCAGAGTTGCCCAATGATTTCTCCGGAGGTGAGATTGCGTGAGAAGCCTTGACGCCCTGTAGAACAAAAACGGCAATTCACTGCACAGCCTGCCTGAGAAGAAATGCATAAGGTGCCTCGATCATCCTCAGGAATAAAAACGGACTCGACGGCATTACCAGCACCCACGTCCATCAACCACTTACGGGTACCGTCTGAGGCATGCTCATCTTTAATAATCGGTAAGGAAAGCACTTCTGCTTTATCGAGCAATGTCGCCCTAAAGCTTTTTGCTAAATCACTCATGTCATTGATATCGGATACGCCGCGCTGGTGTATCCACTGCATGAGCTGCTTTGCCCTAAAGGGCTTTTCATTTAACCCCGCGACATACGCCGCCATTTGGTCAGCGTCAAAATCTAAGAGATTTACGCGCGGGGAGGTCAATGCGCCTACTTATAAATAAATAAGTGACTGATTAGCGAGTGAAAACATTCATACCAGGGAAGAAAAAAGCAACTTCCGCAGCAGCTGTTTCAGGAGCATCAGAACCATGAACAGCATTCGCATCAATGCTGTCAGCAAAGTCAGCACGGATTGTGCCTTTATCTGCTTTCTTAGGATCAGTAGCACCCATCAAATCACGGTTCTTAGCAATCGCACCTTCACCTTGTAATACTTGAATCATCACTGGACCAGAAATCATGAAGCTCACCAAATCTTTGAAGAAAGGACGATCTTTGTGAACGCCATAGAACTGCTCAGCCTCAACTTGCGAGAGGTGCGCCATTCTGGAAGCAATAATCTTCAAACCAGCAGATTCAAAACGATCATAGATTTTGCCGATGACGTTTTTAGCGACAGCATCAGGTTTGATGATGGATAGGGTGCGTTCAATTGCCATGCAAGACTCCAATAGTGATTTCAATGATATTTGTTGGCTCAGGTGAAAAACGGCTTAAATAGCCCTGCCAAGCTCAACGACCCCCGAATTATACATTGCCTGACCGTATTTACCCTTATATAAGTAGGGCTAAGCCATTGAATTTACAAGGCATAAGCCCTCATTTTGTAGGTCTTTTCTATGGGGACTTGAATTTAGGGTGTTTTGTCTATACTTACTGTTAACAGCCCTTCGTGGGCTCATGTAATAACTTTGAAAAAAGGAGTCAATATGAGTGATCTTAACTCTTACGGCTTTGGCCAAACCGGCGCAATTAGCAACATGCAGATACGTAACCGCGTACTGCGCAATACCTATGCTCTCTTGGCGCTATCAATGGTTCCAACAGTGATTGGTGCCTGGCTTGGTGTTGCAATGGGTTTTAGCTTATTCGCTGAAAGCCCATTCATTGGTTTCATCGTCTTTATGGCAGTTGCCTTTGGTTTCTTCTGGGCAATCGAAAAAAATAAAGAGACTGGTATAGGTGTTCTGCTGCTCTTGGGTTTCACATTCTTCATGGGCATCATGATGTCCCGCTTGATTGGTTTTACTCTCAATAGCTATAGCAATGGTGCTACCCTCATCATGTTGTCTTTTGGTGGTACAGCAGCCATCTTCGCTACGATGGCAACGATTGCTACTGTGAGCAAAAGTGATTTTTCTGGCATGGGTAAATGGTTGATGGTTGGCGTACTGCTCCTGATCGTTGCTTCATTAGCAAACATTTGGTTACAGTTACCCGCTTTGATGTTGACCGTGATGGTTTTGGCTATTGCTATCTTCTCAGCCTTCATCCTAGTTGACGTACAACGCGTTATCAATGGCGGCGAAACCAACTACATCATGGCCACCCTAGCTATTTACCTAGATGTATATAACGTCTTTACTAACTTACTGGCACTTTTAGGTATTGTTGGTGGTAACAGAGATTAAACATTTCTTCTCTCAAAAATAAAGGCGCCTAGAGCGCCTTTATTTTTGTCCAGCTTAATAGAGAATAATTACTTAGCAGTTAAATCATCACACCAGGCATAGTAGGTATTAATCCATTGGCTAAATGGACCTTCACTAGCTCTACCAGATCCACATCCAGCTAATTTATTTCCACTGATGTCATAAACGCCAAAGCCACCCTTATAGGAGATTTGTAATTTCTTTCCATCCGCAGAGATAGTACCAATTTCATAAGCCTTATAGCTGGGATTTTGATACATAAATTCAACGTGCTGACCGTCTTGCTTCAAAATGGTTAATGTAGCCACCATCGTTTGATTTTGTACTTTTGGATTTTTCTGGGATGCATTGATTGAAGTTTCAACCGTATTGCCACTATAGACTTTGGCTAAGGTTGGGATAGTTTGTGCATTTACGAGGAAGCTCATACTTAGGCCAAGCGTGAGGCCAATCATTGATTTCATAAAATACCTTTGCGTGAAAATAAATATGATACCCATTTTTTGTCACACAATGGCATTAAGCTGCCTTAAATTAGTTAGCCACAAACATGCTGACCGCAAAAGACAGTGCAATCAAAATCAATACGATTACAAAACCATCTGAGGCTTTCATTACGCTCCCTTTGAGGAAATGGTTAACAGCCATACCTCGCTGCACAGCTTCAATCTACTCTTCTATAAGACGAAGAATTGGGTCTATCGCACCCTAAAAAAGCGCAATGCACTAAATCAGGGATTCAGAGAGGTAATCAGCGGTCAAATACCGCCATGGACTCCACATGGGAGGTATGCGGGAACATGTTTATGATCCCCGCACTACTGAGCGTATAGCCTGCGTGGTGACACAAAATCTCCACATCTCTAGCTAATGTTTTGGGATTACAAGAGACGTACACAATACGCTGTGGCAGCAAACCACTTTTCTGAGTGTGTAGCTGTGCAAGCGCACTACAAATTTCCATCGCGCCTTCACGTGGTGGATCCATCAGCCAACGATCTGCTTTACTCCAAGATGCAATCGTTTCTGGAGTGACTGTAAATAAATCACTTTGTAAGAAGCTTGCCTTATCTTCAAGACCGTTATGCATTGCATTTTCTTTTGCACGTGTTGTTAAGGTTTCTAAGCCTTCTATTCCCAAAACTTGCTTTGCTTTTCTAGCAAGGGGTAATGTGAAATTACCAAGCCCACAAAATAAATCGAGTACACGATCAGTTTCTTGTACTTCTAACAAACGAATCGCCCTGCTCACAAGTGCGCGGTTCATCAGGTGATTAACTTGTGTGAAATCAGCTGGCTTAAATGGCATCTCGATTTGAAACTCAGGAAGGCGGTAGCAAAGCTTGCCAGTTTCTGGATAAAACGGGGCTACAGTCTCCATTCCTTTGGGTTGTAGCCAAATCCAGACTTGATGATGGTCCGCAAATTCTCGCAGTAATTGCTCATCAGCAACAGTTAAAGGCAGTAGGTTGCGAAACACCAATGCAGTTACTGGTTTAGATTTCTTAGGATCATTAGAATGAGGCTCTTCTGGCTCGCCAATAGCAACTTCAATTTGGGGCATACGATCCACGATCGATAGACCCATGACTAATTTACGCATGGCTGGCAGTAAATCAGAAACATGTTTTGGCAAAATCTCACAGGCAAGCATATCGGCTACATAGCCGCTCTTACCTTCATGAAAACCAATCAATACTGTACCTTTTTTGATTGAGCGATTCACTACGCTTAAGCGTGCACGATGGCGATATTCCCAAACGGGACCGCCCATTGGCCGCAAAATTTCTTCTGGTTTGACTTTAGCGATGTGTCGCAAGTCATCTTCTAGAACTCGCTGCTTCATGGCAACCTGTGCCCTAATCTCTAAGTGCTGCATAGTGCAGCCACCACAGACACCAAAGGCAGCACACTTGGGCTCTGCCCTAAATACGGCTGGCTTTAGGATCTCACGTACCTTCGCTTTACTAAAGCGCGCTTTTTCACTAGTGATGGTGTAAGTAACTAACTCTGTTGGCAATGCGCCTTTAATGAAAATCACTTTGCCACTTTGACCAAGCGCTTGTTCTTGCTCATTAGGGGCTAAACGGGCAATCCCTTGTGCGTCTAGATCGAGTGCTTCAACTTTTACTGGCTCAGTCACTTCGATATTGACTGGCTTGGCACCTCTACGCATCCGGTGCGAAACCTTGCAGGTACTCTTGCCACTGAGCACCATTAGGCTCCTTGGCTTCTTTTTCTAAGTAGGCTTTTACAAATTCAATTTCTTCTTGGTACTCAGCTAATGAAAAGCCACCGCGCAGTAATTGAAAGCGGCAATACATGAGATAGGTATTGACGACATCAGTTTCGCAATAGCGGCGAATGTCATCGATCTTCCCATCTTGATATGCGGGCCATACTTGACTACCATCCATGCCCATCTTGCCTGGGAAACCGCAGAGCTTTGCTAAACCGTCTAAGGGTGCGTTAGCTCTACCATTGAACTTAGCTAAGAGATCCATCATATCGAGGTGACGCATGTGATAACGACTGATGTAGTTGTTCCACTTAAAGTCGCGACTATCAGCCTCTTGGCTCTCACCCATTTCCCAATAACGTGGTGCCTGAATATGATTGGCAAGCGCGCGGTAATGCAGTACTGGTAGATCAAAACCGCTGCCATTCCAAGAAACCAATTGGGGTGTGTACTTCTCAATCAAATCAAAAAAAGCCTGAATTAAAACCTTCTCATCATCTTGGGGTGTGCCAAGAGTTCCTACTTTAATTTGAGGTGCGCCTTCTTTAGTACTTCTGCGTATCACACAAGAAATAGCAACAATTTTTTGCAAGAAGAGTGGCAGAAACTCACTACCTGTTTTAGCCGCTTTGTCAGCCATCGCTTTAGCCGCCACTTCAGCATCGCTCATGGAATCTGGAAGGCCTTCTAGACGACGAATTCCAGCTACATCTGGAATGGTTTCGATATCAAAGACGAGGACAGTAGCCATATGCTCTTGCCTAATCGTTACTGTAGATACGGTGTTGGATTGACTGGCTTACCGTTTACGCGTAATTCAAAATGGAGCCTAGCCGAGGTGGTATCCGTATCACCCATCTCGGCAATCTTCTGCCCTTTACGAACTGCATCACCCTCTTTCACAATGAGCTTACTGTTATGCGCATAAGCAGTGAGATAAGTATTGTCATGCTTAACAATGACTAAATTACCGTAACCACGCAGACTATTGCCGGCATAAACTACTTTGCCATCAGAGGCTGCTAATACCGGCTCGCCAACCTTACCGGCAATATCAATGCCTTTATTAGTTTCACTAAATTCAGCACTTACCTTACCTTTGGCGGGCCAAGACAAACGAATTCCGGGCTCTGCAACGATTTCTGGCTTGGTGGGTTCTGGTGCAGGTTCGTCTGCTTTAGCACTTGCAGGTTTTGCATCAACTGCTTTTGCAGGCTTTGTTCCTGCAGGGGCTCTAATCAATACTAAATCACCCACCTCAATCACATTTGGATTGAAGCTTGGATTAGCCGCAGTATTCCATTGCGCTACATCACGCGGCGCTTGACCATGATCTAAGGCGATACGCGCTAAGGTGTCACCCTTTTTGACGCGATAGTAACCAGGAGGGGTTGGCTCGGGTGCTGGGCTAACGCGATCAGTCACGGTAGCAGGCTTTGTGCGAGGGGTAGAACAACCAACAGTCAACATCAGAGATGCGGACATGAACGCAATCAGAAGGCTCTTAAATAAGCTATTAGGCATATTGGATATTCAATTCAGATGAGATCTCATACTACCCCTGATTGTAAGGGGACAAAAAAGACCTCGTCCAGCACAGTTCTTTGATAGCGCTGGGAGCTCATCCTTTCAACCATGATGAGTTGCTGCTCTTTTTCATTTTTAGCAACTGGGGCGACTAAACGCCCTCCGATAGCTAATTGATCTAACAAGGCATCCGGAATACCAAGTCCAGCTGCAGCCAAGATGATTCCATCAAAAGGTGCGGCCTGGGGCAAGCCCAAGATTCCGTCACCGTAAATCAAGCGCAGATTATTAATTCGAAATGGGCGCAGCTTAGCTCTAGCCAAGTCATGCAGCGGCCGAATGCGCTCGATTGAATAAACCTCATCAGCCAATAAACTAAGCACCGCTGCTTGATAGCCACAACCCGTACCAATTTCTAAAACCTTACCCAGTTTATGTCTGGGCTTATGCAAAAGCTCAATCATGTGAGCGACTACCGATGGCTTAGAAATCGTTTGCTCTTGTCCAATCGGCAGTGCAGTATCTTCATAGGCTTGGGCATGGAGGCCAGCATCAATAAATGCATGGCGTGGCACAGTGGCGATGGCTTCTAAAGTCTTACCGTGCTTCACACCGCTAGCGTGCACCTTAGCTGCTAGTGCTTGACGATAAGCGGCGAATCTTTCGGTGGGAGCCTTCAACCGCGATCCCAGCCATTAGCGCGCATCGCTGCTAAGCGTGCATGGTGACTTAAGTCTAATTGCATTGGGGTAATGGATATACAACCGTCATCAATTGCATGAAAATCGGTACCCTCAGAGCCTTCTTTAACGTCTCCTGCAGCACCGATCCAATAGATCTTGTCACCACGCGGGCTATCCTGAACAACTACGGGCTGGGAATGATGGCGGTTACCTAAGCGTGTTACGCGCCAGCGATATAAGTCAGCATAAGGACGATTGGGAATATTCACGTTGAGCAATGTTGCTGTACCTTCGGTTCGAGCAAGTGCTGAAACTAACATTTGTGCCACAACGTCGTGGGCAGCCTTAGCAGCATCCTCAATCCGATTCCAACCACGATCAATTTGTGAGAAGGCAATGCCTGGAACACCGAACATCACCCCTTCTACCGCCGCTGCAACCGTACCGGAGTAGAGCACATCTTCACCCATGTTCTCGCCTTGATTAATACCCGAGATTACGAGATCAGGCTTTTCATCTAAGAAGCCAGTCATTGCTACGTGCACACAATCGGTTGGTGTACCGTTAATAAAGAAGAATCCGTCACGCTCACCACCAGCAACACGATGAATCGAAAGCGGTCTAGATAAGGTTAAGGAGTTAGAGGCTCCGCTGTGATTCTGCTCCGGAGAAATCACAGTAATACGCCCTAATGGACGCACCGCATTGACTAAAGCCAACAAACCCGGAGCGAGGTAACCATCGTCATTAGAGACCAAGATGTGGGGTTGACGTTCGCTCATAGCTCTACAATTTCTTAATGTCTTAAATATTACTTGCACGAGTCAATGCGCGACCCCTGAACCAGCCATAAATCACTGGCAACACTAAAAGTGTCAATACTGTTGTTGTTACCATACCGCCCACAATGACCAAGGCTAATGGTCGCTGCGCTTCTGAACCAATGGAATGGGATAAGGCAGCAGGTAGCAAACCTAAACCAGAGAGCATCGCCGTCATTAATACTGGACGAACGCGCAGTGCAGCACCTTCTACCATGACGTCTTTCATCTCCCCATGCTCAGTTGCAGCTGTCTTGTTGATAAAGGAAATCAAGATCACGCCATCTTGAATTGCAATCCCAAATAGCGATAAGAAGCCAAAGAATGCTGAGATGCTCAGCGTCTCACCTGCGAGGTGCAAGGCAATCACTCCACCGATGGCAGCAAAGGGTACATTGATCATCACAATAAAAGCATCACGGAAGTTGCCAAAGGCACTAACCAATAATAAAAAGATGCCCAATAGAGCCAAAGGCACTATCAACATCAACTTTTTCTGTGCTTGTTTCATTTGATTGAACTGACCATCCCAACTAATGGAATAATTTGGCGGTAAGGTGATGTTTTGCTCTACCAAATACTGCGCATCTTCCACTGCGCTACCTAAATCACGGTTACGTACGCTAAATTTAATGGCAATATAGCGCTTACCCGCTTCACGATAAATAAAGAATGGGCCGTCTGTTAGCCGAACAGTAGCCACCATTGATAGAGGTATCTTCACACCCTCAGGAGAATCTACCAATAAATGGCTAATATCAGCTACGTCATTGCGACTTCCCTCATTTAAACGAATCGCAATACCGAAAGTTTTTTCGTCTTCAAGTAAGTTTGTTACAGCAGCGCCACCAATCGCATTAGCCACCACGGTTTGAATATCATTCACGTTGATGTTGTAACGTGCAGCACGCTCACGATCAATCTGAATATTCAGGGTTGGCTGGCCAAGCTCCTTCAGAATGCCTGCATCTGCTACGCCACGAACCCTTTTTAATTGATCGATTACCTCAAGGGCCTTTTGATCAAGAACCTCAAGGTCAGTGCCGTAAATTTTGACCGAATTCTCACCCTTAACGCCTGATAAGGCTTCATTAACGTTATCTTGAATATATTGAGAGAAGCTATAAGTAATCCCCGGAATCTGGTTAAGCTCATTCTCTAGATGGGCAATGAGGTCTTTCTTGGATGAGCCAGTTGGCATCTTGTCAGGGCTCTTCAAATAGAGTCCATATTCTTGATTAAATACACCAGTTGAATCAGTGCCATCATCTGGACGACCAATTTGGGCGGCAACCTTGTCAATCTCCGGTTGTTTGATAAAGGTTTCTCGTAATTGATTGGCGACCTTCACAGAGTAATCAAGATCCACTGTATTTGGCAATGTAACGCGCAACCAAATATTGTTTTCCTCTAAGGTTGGCAAGAATGCAGTACCTAAACGAGTCATACTTAATAATGTTAATCCCAGCACAAATACTGCTACCGAGAAAACTGTTAGCGGACGATCCATCCACTTCCTCAGTAAAGGTTTGTAACTATTAAGAATCTTGGTAATAAATGATGGCGGTTTGTGATGCAGGTTCTCACCAAAGACTAAGGAAATCATTGCCGGCAAGAAAGTTAAGCTCAATACCATCGCCGCGATTAAGGCAAAACCCATCGTGAATGCCATCGGCTTAAAGATAATACCTTCAACACCGCCCATAAAGAATAATGGGGAGTAGGCAACGATGATGATGCCGGTTGAGTAAATCATGGCCCGCTGTACTTCACTAGTCGCTAGGATGATGCTTTGATTAAGACGCTTACCACCCTCCTCTAAGTGACGCATCACATTCTCAGTCAGAATGACTGCGGAGTCTACGATCACCCCAAAGTCAATCGCACCTAAAGAAATTAAGTTGGCTGGCACGCTCCATAAATGCATCTGGATGAATGAGACACACAAAGCAAGTGGGATTACCGCAGCCACTACAGCGGCAGCACGAATATTGCCCAAGAAGAAAAACAATACCGCTAATACCAATGAGATGCCAAAGAATAGGGTATGTTTAACCGTACCGATAGTGATATCTAAGAGCACTTGGCGGTCGTAGAATGGCTTGACTTCAATGCCAGGCGGCAAGACATGCTTATTAATATTCTGAATCGTACTGCGCACTCGCGCCAGTACTTCAGTAGCATTCTCACCGCGACGCAAATAAACAATACCCTCAACAGAATCAGGATTGTCATTGAACTGGAACATACCAAGGCGTGGTGCATTGCCAATTTCTACCCTAGCAACATCACCAATCCGAATTGGCACGCCATTATTAATAGTAATGATGACTTGCTTGATATCGTCGATGTTCTTCAATAAACCTACGCCACGAACGACGAACTGTTGTTCGCCGCTAGGCAATAATCCACCACCAGTATTACTGTTGGCGTTAGTGAGAGCCAATATCAATTGGTTAACAGATACACCTTTGGCCTGCAAACCCTCAGGGCTCACAATCACTTGATACTGGCGAACTTTGCCGCCAAATGAAGAAACGTCAGCTACACCCGGTGTTTGCTTAAGTTCTTTATAGATCTCATAGTTCTGTAATGTTTTAAGTAAAGTTGAAGTAGCGTAATCTGAGCGGACCTCATAACGCATGATCTCGCCGGTAGCGTCAGAGTCAGGGCTGATGCTAGACGTTACGCCTGGGGGAAAGCTAACGTTCGATAAATTAGAGATAAATATCTGGCGCGCTTTGAATGGGTCAGTAGTGTCATTAAATTTAAGTGTGACCACAGATAAGCCAAACAAAGATACGGAACGGAATGCTTGTAAGCCTGGAATACCTGCTAAGGCATTCTCAACTGGAATAGTGACTTGCTGCTC
>Ga0114966_10006050_pt1 | contig 10130 bp, 5 predicted proteins | sample M_130207_XF_Meta_FD_87029 | JGI IMG/M metagenome (GOLD analysis project Ga0114966, IMG submission 87029) | Freshwater microbial communities from Lake Montjoie, Canada to study carbon cycling - M_130207_XF_MetaG | ecosystem: Environmental > Aquatic > Freshwater > Lake | place: Lake Montjoie...
CCTTCGCCACCGGCGTGCTCCAGTGGTTGGCGATCTTGTTGCCGCGCTGGCGGAAAAGTTCCGTCGCGGTCCACTTGTCGCCGTCCTTCGCCACGCGCACCGCGCCCGCGCCCACGCCGTAGCCCGCGGAGCAATAGACGATGTCGCCCGCCACGACCGGCGCTGCGCTTTGGGAATGGGTGCGTGAGACGAACTGCGGCCATCCACCCGCAGGATGGGCCGGAGCGTCACGCCAGGTATTTGGTCATTCGTGCAATCCGTGGCGGATTCAGAGTAGGATCACCGCCATGAGCATGAACTGGAATCAACTTCTCTGCGCGGAGCGACTCGGCCGCTCCAGCCAGCCGCGCCCGCACGATCCCGCGCGGTCGGAGTTTCGGCGCGACTCGGACCGACTGACTTTTACCACGGCGTTCCGTCGGCTCCAGGACAAGACGCAGGTCTTTCCGCTGGCCGATAACGACTACGTGCGGACGCGGCTCACGCACTCGCTGGAGGTCGCGAGCGTGGGGCGCTCGCTGGGCGGGCGGGTGGGCGCACTGGTCGCCGGACGCCACCGACTCGCGCAGCACGGCTCGGAGTTCGGAGAGATCGTCGCGGCCGCCGGACTCGCGCACGATCTGGGCAATCCGCCATTCGGACACTCGGGCGAGGACGCGATCCGGCATTGGTTTCAAACCTCGCCCGTGGCGGCGGAAGCGGGTGCCGAGCTGAACGCGGCGCAACGGGCGGACCTCGCGAGCTATGAGGGCAACGCGCAGGGCTTCCGGCTGATCACCCGGCTCCAGGCGCGCGACAACCCCGGCGGCCTGCAACTCACGCACGCCACGCTCGGCGCGTTCACGAAGTACCCGCGCGAGTCCGTGGTGCCCGACGGCGTGCCGCGCGGGGCGAGCGGAAAAAAATTCGGCTTTTACCAGAGCGAGCGCGACCACTTTGCGAGCGTGGCCGAGCACTGCGGCCTGCTCCGCCGCACGCCCGGCGCGGCTTGGTGGGCGCGCCATCCCCTGGCCTTTCTCGTCGAGGCCGCGGACGACATTTGCTACCGGCTCGTGGACTTCGAGGACGGCCTGCGCACGGGGCACCTCCGCTACGGCCAGGTGCGCGATGCCTTCCTCGCGCTCATCCCGGCGAAGCAGCATCCGCGGCGGCTCCGCGAGGCGCACGACGACACGCGCCGCGTGCAAATCCTGCGCGCCGTGGCCATCGGCGCGGCCATCGACGAGGTGACCGACGTTTTCATGGCGCACGAGCGCGAGGTTTTGGCGGGGCGTTTCGACCAGCCGCTGATCGACGCCGGCCCTTCGCGTCCGGTCTGGGAGAAAATCATGCAGCGCTCGCGGCAGACGATCTACAACACCGCGCGCGGGGTGGAAATCGAGGCCGCCGGTTTCGCCGTCCTCGGCGGGTTGCTCGACGATTTCGTCGCCGCGCTCAATGACCTCGCGGCCCGCGGCAAGAACGCCGCCGCCCGCAGTCACAAACTCCTCGCGCTCGTCCCCGCGCAATGCCTCGCCCGCCAGCGCACCGCCCCGCGCGATCCCTACCAGCGCCTGCTCGGCATGCTCGATTTCATCTCCGGCATGACCGACACCTACGCCGTCGCGCTTTACCGCAAGGTCCGCGGCATCTCCCTCACCGGCCGCTGAACGGGCCGCGCGGCGCGCTCCTACTTCATCCGATCAAACGTCTTCTTTAGAATCTGCCAGTCAGCAGCGTCGCCGACTTTCGCCCGGTGGTCGGCGATGACCCTGGCTTCGTTGGCGTTTTTCGTCGGGCGATTGACCTGATAGAAAATACCGAACGCGCCGGAACCTTCGGCGTCGGCGAGTTTGTAGGCGGCGTATTCGTCGGTCACGTCGTGGTCGGCGGGCACCTCGAAGAAGGTACCGCCCTTGCGCGGGTTCGCGGCGTCGAAGGCTCCGGGATAAAACTCGATGCACTCGCTGAGGCACTCGATGAAGGAGAAGCCGTCGTGGTCCATCGCGGCTTCCATCGCCTTGAGGAGATGCGGGATATTCGTCGCGGTGGTGCGGGCGACGAAGGTGGCGCCGGCGGCGATGGCCTGCTTCATGGGGTTGATCGGCCGGTCCGTGGAGCCCCACACGTCGGTCTTCGACTTGAAGCCGATGGGCGAGGTCGGCGAGGTCTGCTTTTTCGTGAGGCCATAGACGTGGTTGTCCATGACCACGTAGGTCAGCTTGACGTTCTTGCGCGCGGTGTGGCTGAAATGGTTTCCGCCAATCGAGAAGGCATCGCCATCGCCGCCGAAGACGAAAACGTGGAGGTCGGGCCGGGAAAGCGAGACGCCGCTGGCGAACGGGAGCGCGCGCCCGTGGATGAAGTGCGCGCCGTGCGCCTGGACGAAATACGGAAAGCGCGAGGAGCAGCCGATGCCGGCCACGGTGCAGATTTTCTCATGCCAGACTTTGCGCTTCTCGATGAGCTTGTAGTAGAGCGCGAGGACCGAGAAGTCGCCGCAGCCGGGGCACCACGTGGGATGGTCGGCGGCGGTCTCTTTTTTCGTGAGCGCCTTGCGGTCGGCGTCGAGGAGGTCGGGCACCGGGATGCCGGCGGCGGTGGTGCGTGGGAGCGGGGTGGCGGTGAGGGTGGACATGGAAAAAGGGCTTACTTCGTGAGGATGAGGACGCGCTGGAGGATTTCGCTTACCTTCCAGGGGAGGCCGTCGGTTTTCGTCACGCCGAGGATGCGCGGGTCGCAGTAGCGGGCACGGAGGACGGCCCCGAGCTGGCCGTAGCCGTAGAGACCCTCGTCGTTCATCTCGACGACGACGATCTTTGTAAAACCGCTGAAGATCTTCTCCAAGCCGTTCGGCAAGGGGTTGAGGTGTTTGAGGTGCAGCGCGGAAATCGCTTCGCCCTGCTTGCGTCCGAGCTTCACGGCCTCCTCGATCGGCCCCTTGCTGGAGCCCCAGCTCACGAGCAGGACACGCCCTTCGGACGCGCCGTAAACCTGCGGCGCGGGCAATTCCTCCGCGAGCTTTTGCAGCTTGCGGCGGCGCTTCGCGTTCATCTGGGTGTGCAGTTTGCCGGAGCCGGTCGGGTGGCCCAGTTCGTCGTGTTCGAGACCGGTGACGACGGGATACTTCCCGCTCGCGACGCGCGTGCCCGGGGCGAGGTGACGCGTGACGCCATCGGCGGCGGCGAGGTCGTAGGGCTTGTGCTCCGCCACAGCGGAAAGGTCTGGCGAAATGTCCTGGCAGACCTTTTCCAAATCGGGATACGCGAACGCCTCAATGCGCGAGGCGATGCCCTGATCGCTGAGGATGAAGACCGGCGTCGAATATTTCCGCGCGATGTTCACCGCCTCGATCGCCGTGTAAAAACAATCCTCCACACTGCACGGTGCGAGCACCACGCGCGGGCTGTCGCCGTGGCCGCCGAAGACCGCGATGTTCAGGTCGCTCTGCTCCACGTTCGTCGGCATGCCCGTCGAGGGACCACCACGCTGCACGTCCACGATGACCACCGGCATTTCCGCCATCGAGGCCCAGCCGATGGCCTCCGTTTTCAACGAAATGCCCGGCCCGCTCGAACCCGTCACGGCCACCCGCCCCGCGTAGCTGGAGCCGAGGGCCATCGAGATCGCGGCGATTTCATCCTCGGTCTGCACAAACATGCCGCCGTATTTCGGCAAATCGCGGCGGAGCAGTTCCATGATGTCGCTCCACGGCGTGATCGGATAACCCGCGCCGAAACGCACCCCCGCCGCGATCAGCCCGTAGGCGAGCGCCTCGTTGCCGCTCATCACCACCTGCGCCGCGCCGGATTGCGCCGCGTGCTGGAACTGAAACGTCTCCCACAGCCCCTGCACCTGATGCCCGTAGCCGGAGTTGAAGCACGCGAGTGCATTCTGCACGACGGTCGGATCTTTGCCGCCAAAGCGCTCTTCGATCAGCTTCGTCAGCTTCGCCACATTGAGGTCGAACATTTTCGCCAGCAGCCCGAGCGAATAGATGTTCTTCCCCTTGTCCCGCCCGGTCCCGCCGATGGCCTCCACCGTCAGCGACGAAATCGGCACGCCCACGTGATGATACGCGGCGAGCAAATCCTCCTTCGGGGTAACGTGATCCGAGTCGTAGAGCACGATGCCCCCGCGCTTCAGCGAGCTGATGTGGCTCGCGTAGCTGTGGTCGTAAAAGCAGAGCAGCACGTCGGCTTCATCGCCCGCGCTGAGCACTTCGCCGGAGCCGATGCGCACCTGAAAAATGGACGGCCCGCCGGAGATCGTGGACGGGATCGTCATGAAGGTCATCACCTCCTGCTCGCTGCGCCCGGCGAGGCGCGCGAGGAAGCCGCCGATGGCCTGGATGCCGTCTTGCGAGTCGCCCGCGATGCGGATGATCGCTTCCTGGACAGTGGAGATTTTCGGGGTTTGTCCCGACGTGGGTACGACTGCGGATTCGCTCATGATATTGGGGTAAATGGAAACCCGATTGCGCTGCGTCCGGTGCGGTTTAGAAGCCACCGCCCGCTGCGCCGGGAGGTAAATGTGGCGCAGATCCTAGCACCGGCGGCAGAGCGGTCAATGCGGAGAAAGGTTCGGGCGGAATACACACTCCGTCATCCTGAGCGAAGCGGAGGCTTTGCGCAGCGCAGTCGAAGGACCTCTAACTTCCGGCGGGGGCGGAGGCGGGGGCTGGCGGGTCGGGAAAAGTTTGAGATCCTTCGACGCCGTTCCGTCCCGCCTTCGCCCTCCCGGAACTCCGCTCAGGATGACCGCGGTTTTTCCAAGCACGCGCGAAAAGGACTTGTCCCGTTCAGCGCTTTTCGGCACCACTCTGCGCCTTTCCCGCGCGAAATTTCCCGACCCAAGCCATCGCGTGGCGTGAAACCCACAACCATTAGCCAATCCCAAATGAGCACTCCCGCACACTCCCTCCCGAAACTTCACAACGCGATGTGGCCCGGCCTCGTCGGCAAGGGCACCGGCGAAGGTCAGGAACCGCCGATCAGCCTCGAACGCATGCTCGACCTGACCGCCGCCGCCAACGTCAACGGCCAGAAATTCGAGGGCATCGACTACTTTCTTTTCCTCCCGCACACGAACCCCGAGGCGAGCGACGACGAGCTGAAGAAGATCGCCGATCTCATCGCCGGCAAAGGCTTCAACGTCGGCTCGCTGGTCGCGCCGGTGTGGGGCGGCACGGTCGGCGATTCCGCGATGGGCGACGCCGCGCAGCGCGAGAAATTCCTCAGCGCCGTGAAGATGGCCTGCCGCATCGCCGGCATCTTTAACCAGCACGGCGTCCGCAAATACGGCGTCATCCGCATCGACTCCGCGGAGTTCGGCGTGAACAAGTGGCGCGAGAATCCAACCGCGAACACCGCCAGAATCGCCGAAACCTTTCGCGAAGCCGGCAAGATCGCCGAGCAGCACGGCGAACGCCTCGCCGCCGAAGGCGAAATCTGCTGGGCGGGCATGCACTCGTGGAAAGACATGCTCGATCTGCTCGAAGCTGTCGGGATGCCGGAGACCGTCGGTTTCCAGGCCGACCTCGCCCACACCTACCTCTACCTCCTCGGCTACAACGCCCCCGAGCACGCGCTCGTGCAGGAAGGCTTCAGCCCCGCGGAATTCTACGCCGCTTACGAGAAGATGACCGACAAACTCCGCCCGTGGACCATCGACTTCCATGTCGCGCAAAACGACGGCCACGTTCACGGCGCCGGCGACCACGACAAGACCGGCAAGCACTGCCCCGCCGACGATCCCGACGGCAAACTCGATATTGTGAAATGCGCCGGCTATTGGCTGAAAGACGCCGCTGCCCGCGGCATCAAGCACATCTGCTGGGACGGTTGCATGTTCCCGAACGCCAAGCTCGAACAGGCGCAAACCTGGAACGCCATCCTCGACGTGATGATCAAAGTCCGCGCCGCCCACGGCTGGTAAGCTCTACCTTTCACCCACACCGAACCCTCAACATCTATGGCAAAAAAGAACCTCAACATCGGTATCGTCGGCTACGGCTTTATGGGCCGCACCCACGCGAACGCCTACCACAACGCGGCGAAGTTTTTCGACACGCCGCTCGTCCCCGTCCTCAAGGCCGCCTGCGGCCGCGATGCCACCAAACTCAAAGCCTACGCGGACAACTGGGGCTTTGAATCCACCGAGACCGACTGGCGCAAGCTCATCAAGCGCGCCGACATCGACGCCATCGACATCGTCACCCCCAACGACTCGCACGCCGAGATCGCCATCGCCGCCGCGCGCGCCGGCAAGATGGTGCTGTGCGAAAAACCGCTCGCCCTCAACGGTGCGCAGGGTGAAGAAATGGTCCGCGAGATCGAGAAGGCCGGCGTGCCAAACACCGTGTGGTACAACTACCGCCGCGTCCCCGCCGTCACCCTCGCCAAGCAGATCATCGACTCTGGCAAGCTCGGGCAGATTTTCCACTACCGCGCGAACTTCCTCCAGGACTGGACGATCAGCGCCGACCTCCCGCAGGGCGGCGCGGGCCTCTGGCGGCTCGACGCCAAAGCCGCCGGCAGCGGCGTCACCGGCGACCTCCTCGCCCACTGCATCGACACCGCGCTCTGGCTCAACGGCTCGATCGTCGATGTCAGCGCCATGACCGAGACCTTCATCAAACAGCGCAAGCACACCCTGACCGGCAAAATGCAGGCCGTGAAGATCGACGATGCCGCCATCTTCCACGGGCACTTCGCCAATGGGTCGCTCGCCCTTTTCGAATCCACCCGCTACGCCCGCGGCCACAAGGCGCTCTACACCCTCGAAATCAACGGCGCCAACGCCTCCATCCGCTGGGATCTGCACGACCTGCACCGCCTCCAGTATTTCGATCACAGCGACGAAGGCATCGTCCGCGGTTGGCGTTCCATCCACGTCTCCGACGGCGACCAGCCCTACATGAAAAACTGGTGGGTCCCCGGACTGCAGATCGGCTACGCCGAAAGCTTCACCCACCAGGTCGCCGACTTCCTCAAAGCCGCCGCCGCCGGCCAGCCCCTGCCACCGACCTTCCGCGACGCCCTCGAGACCCAATACGTCTGCGACGCCGTGCTCAAGAGCGCGAAGACGAAGAAGTGGGAGAAGGTCAAAGCTGTCGCCAAAGCCAAGGCACGGGCGAAGAAGTAGCCGCCTGCGGACCCCAACCTCAGAATCATCAGCCCCGAGGGACCCGGACCTCGGGTGATTCCTTGCCGCGCATCGCCGTTTCCAAGCTCCGTAGTGCATCGTCAGTCGTGAAATGATCCGGGATCGGTGATGGGTGAATGGTGGTCTGCTCGAGCGTCTGAAAAACCCTCCTTCCGCATCACGCGACGCTGTTGCGTAATTCCCAGCCGGAGAGGTCGGGATAGCGACTGGCACCGCATCGCGCTGCGCGACTCACGAGGCAAACCGATGCAGCCCGGAAACGGATTCACCCCCGACAAGAGAAACAGAACCGCGGGCAACCCAGGGTGCGCGCGGCGGATGTCACGAGTTATTCCGGTTGAACTTCGACCCACCCGGCGAGCGGCGCGGGCGGCGGGACAGTAGGATGGACTTTAGTCCAAACGGGCGGGGACTTTGGACTAATAAAGTCCAAGCTCCATAAGTGTCCCCTCCCCTACCCAGCCGCGTGCGCCGGTTCGCGCTGCGGCGCGGGTTGCCGCGGGGTGAATTTCGCGCCCCGACCACGGCCTTGGAGGCGTTCGAGGTAGAGGTAAATCACGGGCGTGATGTAGAGGGTGAGGAGCTGGGAGACGAGGAGTCCGCCGACGACGGCGATGCCGAGCGGGCGGCGGGATTCGGCTCCCGCGCCAAGGCCGAGGGCGATGGGCAGGGTGCCCATGAGCGCGGCCATGGTGGTCATCATGATGGGGCGAAAGCGGACGAGGCAGGCTTCGTAGATGGCGTCGGCGGGCGCTTTGCCGGCGGTGCGCTGGGCGTCGAGGGCGAAGTCGATCATCATGATGGCGTTCTTTTTCACGATGCCGATGAGCATGAGGATGCCGACGAAGCCATAGACATTCAGCTCCAACCCGAAGGCCCAGAGCGCGATGAGCGCACCAAAGCCAGCGCTGGGCAGGCCGGAGAGGATGGTAATGGGGTGGATGAAACTTTCGTAAAGAATCCCGAGGACGAGGTAGATGACGAGGACGGCCATGCGCAGGAGCAGTCCGAGGCCTTTGAGCGAGGATTGGAAGGCCTGCGCCGCGCCTTGGAAGCCGGTGCTGATGCTGGGCGGAATTTCGCTTTTTACGGCGGACTCGATCTTCGGGATGGCGTCGCCGAGGGAGGCGCCGCCGCTGAGGTTGAAGGAGATGGTGACGGACGGAAGCTGGCCGAGATGCTGGATGGTGAGCGGGCCGAGGCTGCGCTCGATTTTTGTGACGGCGCTGAGCGGGACGAGTTTGCCGGAGGCGGAGCGGACGTAGAGGGCGTGGAGATCGACGGCGCTTTCCTGAAAGTGCGGGAGGACTTCGAGGATGACGCGGTATTGGTTGGTGGCGGTGTAGATGGTGGAGATCTGCTGCGCGCCGTAGGCGTGGGCGAGCGCGGTCTCGATCTGGCTGGCGCTGACGCCAAGCGCGCCGGCCTGGTCGCGCTCGATGGTGACCATGACTTGCGGGTTGGTGATTTGCAGGTCGCTGGTCACGTCGATGAGGCCGGGAATCTGCCGCATCGTGGCCTCAACGTTGGGCGCGATGGCGTAGAGTTCCTGAAGGTCGGGGCCGGAGAGGGTGAACTGGTAAAGGCTCTTGGTCAGGCTGCCACCGATGCGGATCGAAGGGACGACCTGCGGAAAGGCGCGCAGCCCCGGCACGCCGGCGAGCTTGGGCCGCAGCTCGGCGATGATGGCGTCCGCCGATGGCCGCTCGCTGCGCGGCTTGAGGTTCATGAAAATGCGCCCGGAATTGCCGGTCGAACTATTCGGCCCCACGCCGACGCTGGACATGAAGCCCTCGACATGCGGATTGCCGAGGACGACGGCGGCGGCCTGCTGCTGGAGGGCGCACATCTTTTCAAACCCGATGCCCTGCGCGGCCTCGGTCATGACGAAAATCTGGCCGGTGTCTTCAGTGGGGATGAAGCCGGTGGGCAGCTTCGTGTAGAGAAATGCCGTCGCGGCGATGCTCGCGAGCGCGACCATGAGGACGAGGAAACGGTGCCTCAGAGCTGTCTGGAGGGTGCGCTCGTAAAGGTGCAGCGCGCCGTCGAAAACGCGCTCGCTCATTTCGTAAAGCCGGCCCTGCGGGCGCTGGTCGTGCGGCTGGAGAAAGCGCGCGCAGAGCATCGGCGTGAGCGTGAGCGAGATGAAGCCGCTGACCAGAATGGCGACGCCCATGACGACGGCGAATTCATTGAGCAGGCGTCCGAGGATGCCCCCCATGAAGAGCACGGGGATGAAGACCGCGGCGAGCGAGATGGTCATCGAGACGATAGTGAAGCCGATCTCGCGCGAGCCTTTGAGCGCGGCCTCCATGGGCGAGGCGCCCCGCTCGATGTGGCGCACGATGTTTTCCAAAACCACGATGGCGTCATCGACGACGAACCCCGTGGCGAGGGTCATGGCGAGGAGCGAAAAATTGTCCACGCTGAAGCCGAGCAGATGCATGACCATGAAGGTGCCGATGATCGAGAGCGGCATGGCCACGGACGGGATGAGGGTCGCGCGGATATTGCGGAGGAAAAGGAAGATGACCATGACCACGAGCGCGATCGCGAGGACGAGGGTGAACTCGACCTCGTGGACGCTGCTGCGGATCGAGAGGGACTTGTCGGCAAGGATCTCCAGCCGCACCGCCGGCGGCATCTGCGCGCGGAAGGTGGGCAGGAGCGCCTTGACCGCATCCACGACGGCGACGGTGTTGGTGCCCGGCTGTTTCTGGATGGCGAGGACGATGCCGCGGGTGTCGCGAAACCAGCTCGCGATCTTGTCGTTCTCCACGCTGTCGATGACGCGCCCGAGCTGCTCCAGCCGGACCGGCGAGCCGTTGCGGTAGGCCACGATGATCTGGCGATACGCGGCGGCATCGAAGAGCTGTCCGCTGGCCTGCACGGTCGCGGCCTCGGCCGGGCCGTAGAGCGTGCCGGTCGGGAGATTGACGTTCGCGTCCTGGATGACCTTCGCGACTTCGTCCACGCCGATGCCG
>Ga0114966_10006052_pt1 | contig 10129 bp, 7 predicted proteins | sample M_130207_XF_Meta_FD_87029 | JGI IMG/M metagenome (GOLD analysis project Ga0114966, IMG submission 87029) | Freshwater microbial communities from Lake Montjoie, Canada to study carbon cycling - M_130207_XF_MetaG | ecosystem: Environmental > Aquatic > Freshwater > Lake | place: Lake Montjoie...
GAAGTGCGTCGCTGCGTTGGCGCTACCGATTCGCTTCGTACGCCGCCGGCTCAATAGAAAGACCGAAGCCGTTCGGGAAGACGCGCAGCACGCCGTCATCACTATCGATCGCCCACTGGCCGTCGGGCTCATGTGCAACGCGAATACGCGCAATCTGCGTGCCACCTGCACCAAAGAGCGTGAATTCGCCTACGCGCAGTGCTTCGGGCATGCGCTGAAACGCAACAGCGGGAGCGCGGGCTTCGCACAATTGCGCAAGGAGTTTGCGCGCGCGCTCTGTGCTTGCCGGCCGCGGATCGGCGCCCGGAGTGATGATGTTCCAGCCGTCGAGGGTGCGTTCGAGGCGGAAGGTCGCGGTCGGGCTTGTCAGCCCACTCGCGTCGAACGGAGTGAATGTCATGGCGCGCACATCTGCTTGCACGGCGTCGGATCCGCGCGGATCAACAAAGAATGCTGGCGGCGGAAAGAGTGCCGCCAATGCTTTCGTTCCCAGTTGCACCACTGTTGCTCGCTCGGCAATTCGACCGAATCGTTCCTGCGCGCCCTCAGCAGCCGTCACGCCGACATCGATTGCGCCAACGGTTGCAGCGCGGGACGGAGGACTGGCGGTTGCGCCCGGTGCACTTTCCGGCGCTGCGGTTGCAGCAAAGAGCCGCACGCTGCGCTCCGGTGCGGACAGACCAAAGGTGGCCCAGTCACTTGGCGAGTCCGTGACAAACGCGTCCGCCTCGGCTCGGGCGATGGCCTCCATGTAACCACGCACCGCGTCCATGTCGGCGCGGGTGGAGACGGGCGACTCAATGCGCCACATTCCGGCGACACGCGCAAGTGTCACGCGCTGGCTCGGGGCAAGCCCGTAACGAAGCTCAATGCGTCCAACATCGGCGGTACCCGGTTCATAGAGGTGCATCGAGCGCCACTGCCGCGGATCGCCATCGACCGCGATCGCGTGAAGCGACGCATCAATGCTGGCAGCCTCGTTGCGACCAACCACGCGCGCCCAAGCGCGACCAGCAACAGTGCGACGCCCAAGCTCAATGCTGCGTTCTCCACCCGGCCACGCAAGCTTCAGTGTTGCAGCGGGCGGCGTCAAACCGAGCGCCGCGCGCGCTTCGGGGTCGATTGAAAGCGGGTCAACCGCGCGCGTTGCCTGCAGCGCGGCGCTGACATCAATGACCTCACGAATCGATGCCGGATCTGCCGGATGTGCAAACGGCGCGCTTTGCATCCATCCATCGGCAGTGCGCACGAAGACGATCGTTTCTGCGCCGTTACGTGTCAATTCAATGCGCTCGATCTGCTCAAGCGGAATCTCATCTGCTGCAAAGAGCGATGCACGTGATTGTCGTTCTACAGCGCCGCCACCGTGTCCACGCACGAACCACCACCCCGCAACCGCAAGCGCGGCGAGCACAGCCAATATCACTATCGATCGCATCTTCATGTACGCAGCCTCCGACGAACCACTACCCAGGCGCCAACTGCCGCAATCAGTGCGGGCACTGCGAATGCTTCCATCGTTCCAACAGCTCCGACGGTTGTCTTCGATAGCCGCGGTAGGCGTCCCACTTCGCGGCCAGCACCGGAACCCGCGAGCAAATCGTCGCGACCAGCAAGCCATGCGACTGCATTCACTAAGAGGTCACGATTTCCTGGGTTGCGAAGCGCAACGCGTCCGCCGCCAAGTGCATCGGCAGCGTCAGCAACAGCAGTGGTCATCCATGTTGGCGAGCCAACCAGAATGGCGCGCTGTGATGCCGATGCCAGCACCACCGGCACCGGAGCCTCAAAGCGCTTCGACTCCGGGGCCTCCATGCGACCTTTCAGATCGCGACGCCAGTCATGTTCGATCCAGCGCTCGGAGGCAGGCTCAATAGCAACGACCACCGAGACGTCCGACGCTGTTGGATCTGACTGCAGCGGAATGGGTCGATCGAGTCGGAGGCGCTGGCCATCAATGGCGCGCCCCACCGCACTCGCTGCGCCGCCCGCCACCGTGGTCTGCACAGCGCTCGTCTCCGCACGATCCGGTCCAGTGGGCACCATCTCAAGCACGGTGCGCCCCGTTTGCGCGGCCATGCCACGACTGCGCAACAGTGATCCCCAAGGATCCTGCTGCCCGAGCAACGGAAGCAAGCTCGGCCCAACTGAAAGTAATACTGGCTGCCCCTGCGCAACCAATCGTCGCGCAACGCCGAGCAACGCGCGTTCGCGCGGTGATTCATCAACTGAATCACGATCGGCAGGCGGAACGATGATCCACACGATGGTGGTTCCCGCAGCAACCGCAGGTTGTGGAGCATCTGCTGGAGCCCACTCGCGCACCTCAAACCGCGCGCCGCGCAATGCATCGGCAGCGGCTGCAAAGTCGTTTCCATCGGCTGATGGACGGAGTATTCCCAACGCCCCCGCATGAACAAACACCGCGACTGGCGCCTTGCCAACTTTCAGCGCGCGCAATGCGGATGCAATCGCCTGCTCGCCACGGAATCGGCGATCGAATGAAATCGATCCGCCGCTTGCGCCAGAAACCAACTGCCACGCTGGCACAGTAGCGACACCAGTCGACCCGCTGATGATTGCGCAATCACCAACAGCGAGAGCCGCGCCAACTTCCGCGCCCCACAGTTTCGGCAATCGATCAAGAGCATCTTGCGCGACACGCAATTCGCGCGCAAGTGCGGTGAACTCGGCGGGCGCGCCATCAAGCCATGCAGCGAGCGCTGCGGAATCAACATGTTGCGCGGCGCGTTCTGCGAGCGAGCGCGCGGCGGCGGCCAATTCTTCGCTCCAGTGCTTGAGATTTGCGGCAATCGCAGCGGCGGCGCGCGCTTCATCAGGAAACGGCCGCGCGTCGGAGGCACTGCGCAACTGGTCAATCGAACGGTCGAAGGCACGCTTCTGTGTCACGAGCTGCACGAATCCGCCACGCAATGCATCGAGTTCTGCGCGCGCTGGATCTTGCGCGGGCAATGCCGTCACGAGGTCTTCCAAGAGCGGAGCCTGCACGGCAGCAACGCGCGTCAATCGATCGAATGCTGCGCGACCAGCGCGGATCGCCTCCGCATGTTGAATGAGCGCGGCTGCATCGCGCATCTGCACGCTCTCCAGTGCTGATTCGTAGCGTGCTGCGTCTGCTGGATTCGTTGGATCAATGCGGGTTGCACAAATGCGCCCATCCTTGCTCGGGCACTCAGCAATTCGCGCGAGTACCTCATCCACTTGGCGGGCAACGCCGGCATCAGGCGAACTGAGTATCACGGAAATTTGCCAATCACCCGTGAGCGCACCGAGCATTCCGCGCGTCTCATCAGACAACGTATAGGCGCGCGACTTGGTCATATCAGCAGCGATGCGCAATCGCGGCGCATCAGCCATTCCGACTGCGGCCGCTGCAATGACGGCAGCGCATGCAAGACCAACGGTGATCCGACCCCGCCCTGCCATACGACCTGGCAACGACGCGCGCGCCGTGACCACCGTCGCTGCACACAGGAACCACAGAGAAATGGCTGCGAAATACACCACATTTCCCGTGTCTAGCAAGCCAAGAAGGAAGTCATCAAGGCGACGCAACGGGTCAAGCGAAAATCCCACATACGCCGCGTTTCCTGAAAGCAGCGCAGGCGCGCTCCGAGCGATGGCAATCCATGTCAACCACAGAAACACCGTCAAGAGATATGCCGCTACTTGATTGCCAACCAGCGCCGACATCAGAATGCCAGTGGCCAAGTACGCGCTACCCGCAAGAAGCAATCCCACCACACCGGTCGCCGCTTCGAGATAGTCCGGCCGTGCGAACCATTCAAGCGCCGCAAGTTGTGCAACTACAGGCAGCATGATTGTCACTGCCAAGAGCGCTAAGAGCGCAGCAAACTTTCCACCAATGATCGCGGCGAATCCAACGGGCGATGCGGCAAGCGATGACCACGTTCCGTTGCGGCGTTCTTCCACCACTGAGCGCATCGATATCGCAGGAGCAACCAACAGAACTGCCCAACCGAGCGCGATGAACGTTCCACGGAGTGTTGCAGGCGCGCCGCTTCGGAACACAGCCACTGCAAATACGGTGCCAGCGAGCGCTGCGAATGCTGCCATCACGCTCCATCCGAGTGCGGATCCAAGTTGCATACGCCACTCGCGGCGAGCAACGGCGATGGCACTGCGGATCATCGTCATGGCTTCGCACCCGAAAGTATGCGATGGAAGATTGCTTCGAGTGGTATTGCTGATCGTTCGAGTCGACGCACAGCATTCCCTGCGACCACCAACACGCGCCCTGTTTCAGCCGCAAGCGCAGTGGCGTCAACGCCGTCGTCAGCGTCGATTTCGCACGCATACCAGCCGTCTGCAAGTGCCACGGAACGCACTGCACGCACTCCGCGCACCGCGCGTAAGACTGCGGTTGCGTCCACCATGCATTCAATCACAAGCCGCTCACTCGCAGCGCCGAGCGTGCGTAATTCTGCCATCGTGCCTGCGGCTACGACACGGCCACTATCAATCAGTACGGCGCGATCGCAACTTGCTTCCACCTCGGCAAGCACATGGCTCGAGAGCAAGATGGTGGTCTCGGCGCGCAAGTCTCGCAGCAGTGCACGGAAATCGATCACCTGGCTCGGATCAAGACCGGATGTTGGTTCGTCAAGCACTAAGACGCGCGGCTCATGCGCGATTGCCGCCGCAAGACCAACGCGCTGACGGTACCCCTTGGAAAGTTGCCCGCACAGACGGTTGCGAACATCGGTCACATTGCACCGCGCCAACGCTCGTGCCACTGCATCGGCGCGCAGCCGGCGCGGAACGCCGTAGAGGTCTGCTCGGAATCCAACAAACTCATTCACCGTGAGGTCCGGCTCAATCGGACTTTCCTCCGGCAGGTATCCCACCACACGGCGCGCCGCGGATGCTCCTGCTTCCATGCGCAGCCCCGCCACGGACACCTCGCCCGCATCGGGGGCCATCGCACCGACGATCATCCGGATGGTGGTGGATTTACCGGCGCCGTTCGGGCCAAGGAAGCCGCACACCGCCCCTCGCGGAACGGAGAATGTCACGTGATCAACTGCGATCACGCGCCCAAACCGCTTGACGATGCCGTGCGTCTCAATCATTGCGTGGAGGCTGACGGCTTGAATGGAACCAAGCCGAAGGTATTCCCGAATTCTAACCATGTAACCGGGTTACACTTGCCCTGTCCCACCCGAACGGCTACGGAACGCGCGATGTCACCGCAAACTCAAAACGACCTACCAGGAAGCGACCCCGTCCTTCTCCTCGAGGAGATCGGCGACGGAATCGGCGTAGTTGACCGCGCCGGGGAGATTCTGTGGATGAATCACCGGCTCGAAGCCCTCACCGCCGAGACACTTCGACACTTCTGTGATTGCTGCCGCGATTTGCTTTCGGAAATTTCCACTGACGGAACTGGTCGACGCACGCACCTGCGCAGCTTTAAGGCAGGCGATAGTTTCTGGGAAGTCGCAATCACCCCGCTCGACGCCGACCACGATCGCAAGGGCCCGTCCACCCGCGCGGTTGGAGTGCTACACAACGTAACGGCGAAGCAGCGCGTCCTTGACCGCGTCGATCAAATCGATGCCGCCGGCGCCGACCTCTTGGCACTCGACGCAAAGATCGTCAATCCCTTGAATGTCGGAGAGCGACTCGGGTTGATCGAAGGAAAGATCGTCTCTACGCTGCTGCGGCTCTTCGCTGTGAAAGAGTTTGAAGTGCGGCTTCTCGACAACGCCACACAGCGATTGGAACTTGTAACGAGCCGCGGCATTCCTCCGCTACCGCCCGGGCGGTTCCTGCATTCAAGCCCCGAAGGCAACGGAATCTCTGGCCACGTGACCGCATGCGGCGAGCCGTACTTATGCATTGATTCCGAGTCGGACCGGCTGTACATCCCTGGTCTTGATGGCGGCCGATCAAGCATCACCGCCCCGCTCCTGCTGCATGACAAAGTGGTTGGCGTCATCAATGTAGAGAGCAAGCAGCCCGCGCGATTTGATGACGAAGACCTACTGTGCCTTGAATTGTTTGGCCGCTACATCGCCATGGCGCTGAACATCTTGGACATGCTGGTGGTTGAGCGTTACACAACCAATCAGCGCGTCAGCGGCGCCTTGCGCGACGAAATCGCCGCGCCGATCACTGCCATTCGCGGCGCAGTGGAGCACCTGAAGCGAGATCCTGATGTCCCTGCCACCGCGATTGCCGAACTCGAACGCGCTATTGCGAGCGTTGAGAATCGCGTGCGCGGCGCTACCGGCGGACCGCAAGTGGTGCTCGGCGTCGACCGACTTGATCGCAGCAAGGGCGTAGATCCAGACATTTCCGGGCGGCGTCTTGCTGTCCTTGATGATGAAGAACCGGTGCGTGATGTTGTTGCCAACGTGCTTGCAGAAGTTGGCGGAGCCGTTGATCGGTTCTCATCAAGCAACGAAGGCTGCGAGGCAATCGCCCGCGCCGCTGCTGAAGGCAAGCCATACGACGTGGTCATCAGCGATGTTCGTATGCCCGAACGCAACGGCTATGAGGTCTTCCGCATCGCCAAGGAAGCGTGCCCGCGCACTCAGGTCATCTTGATGACTGGATTCGGATACGACCCCAATCACTCCATCGTGCGATCCACACAAGAAGGATTGCACTGCTTCCTGTTCAAGCCGTTCCAAGCGCAGCAGTTGGTGGATGAAGTACGCAAAGCAGTCGCAGAGTGGCGCGGCGAGCGACCACTCACGCGAAGTACTCCTTCGGTCTGAATTCACCGGCGCGTTGCCACCAGCATCCGCCAGAAATCCTCGAAATCCTTTTTGATGTCCGCGTCTGTCAGATGTGGATTCAAGCGCGCGGCGGCAAGTACATCATCACGCTGCCGATGGCCAATCTCAACAACAAGCCGTCCACCTGGCGCGAGCCACGTGTGCGCGTTGGCGATCAACGGCGCCAAGACATCCATTCCCGTCGCCCCGCCCGCCAAGGCACTCCGCGGCTCGTGTTCGCGAACATTTGCCGACATTTCCTGCCATTCGTCATCGCGCACATAGGGTGGATTGGAAATCAATATGTGGAACGTTCCCTGCTCTTGCGGTGTCAATGGCTCGTAAATAGAACCCAGCCGCAGTTCAATGGCTTCACTCGCGCCATGCGCAGTGGCATTCAAGCGCGCCAATTCAAGCGCGCCAGGAACGATGTCGGTTGCGATGATCTGAATATCAATTGGAGCAACCGGCGTGTCCGTTGGCTCGGTTCCGCGCCGCTGCCCGCGCAGCGCTGCGACCACGCATGTGGAAATGCAACCTGTTCCGGTGCCGATCTCTAAAACGCGAATCGGCCTGACTCCGGCCGCAGCCGCCGCACGCGCGCTCGCAACTGCTTCTTCAACAAGATGCTCGGTCGCTGGTCGTGGAATGAGTGTTGCTGGTCCAACGGCAAATCGCTTTGACCAGAACGTCCCCTCGCCCACCAAATATTGCACAGGCTCATGCCGCACGGCCCGCACCACCAGCGCGCGCAATCGCTCCAGCTCCGTCGCGGATGCCGGACGATCGGGCTCCATGTACAACTGCATGCGCTCAGCGCCCACCACATGGCCAACGAGCATCTCCGCGCATACCCGCGGCGAGTCAATGCCCTTCGCCGTCAGGTGGCTGTCGATCCATCGAATAAGCCGGCGCGATGTCCAGACATCGCCCTGAGTTTTTGCGGATTCATGCTCAGAGGAGGTGTTCATGGATCAAGTATCCTACGCCGCCTTGGGGAGAAAGCACTTATGAGCAACGAACTGCAAACACTCGTACAACAGGCGATCGATAGTGGTCGTTTCAAAGACGCAAGCATCACCGGTCAAACGGTTCGCTGCCGAGCCAAGGACGCCTCCGCCGAGGCGTGGTACGTGATTGACAAGACCGATGGACACTGGTCCATTGCCCTCGAGACGCCCGACCGCTGGCTCAGTGAATCAATCGAAGGCGACATGCTGGAAGGCCGCGACACTGCGGAAGAATTGGTCGACGACGAACTCGTCAATTTGGACTTCCCAAATCGCTGTCCGCAAGTGAAGCATTACCGCGACGACGCGAAGATCTACGTGTTCCGCAGTCGCGTGCCGCTTGAGGGCATCGCTGACGAAACTGCTGGCGTTGCCACCTACCTCTTGGCATTTGAAGCCGCATTCTCCCAGCTCGGTGATATGCAGGAGAACGCCGGGGCATGATTGCACGCCGGCCAAAGGTAGTCATGCTGGGATGGGAGTTTCCCCCCTTCATCACTGGCGGTCTCGGTACCGCGTGCCATGGACTGACCAAGGCGCTTGCCGCCATGGATATCGATGTGACATTCGTGCTGCCCAAGGGTGTGCGCGGGGGTGAAGCGTCGCACGTTGATCTGGTCGTTCCCGGCAACGGGGCGGATGCGCCGACTATCCCCACACGGTCCTCGGACGGATCAGCCGCGAGCACGTCACTTGATCGGCGCGCCACCGATCGCGGCATTGCTGCGCGGCGTGCGGTATCAATGCATGATGCGAATTCTGTCGCCGCTGCAGCTGGGTTGGTTGCTGCAGCGCTGGGTGACACAGGGAGCGGGGCTTCAGGGATAGCCGCTGGATCCGGAGCAACACCGGGCCTTTCCTCACACGCTTCACGGGGCGTGCGCGCAATGACTGACAGCGCGCTCGGCAAGAGCATTCGCATGATCGCCGCGCCATTTCTGGCGAGTGGCGCATACACATCCGTAGGCGCGCGGGTTGCGCTCGAACGAATTGCACTTGCGAGCGCTGCGCCAGAACGACTGCTCCGACCCGGCGCACTCAGTAGCGAATCAGTACCGCAGGAATTCAGAGCCGATCTCTTTTCTGATCTCGACGACAACGCACGCCACGAAGTGCTCACCATGCTTGAAGCGTGGGAGCGATTCGGCACCGATGATCCAGCCGCTGTCGCCGAGATGGTGGAAATGATGCGCGCCGTTCGCGCCGCAGTTCCGGAATCAAACGGCCGCGGCGCCGCACTGGCACTGAAGAGCGGCACCGGTACGCCGGACTACTCAGGCGATCTTCTGGCGCAGAGCGAGGCATACGCGCGCTTTGCTGTTGAATCGTGCCGCGAGCGCGACTTTGATGTGATCCACGCGCATGACTGGCTCACCTATCCAGCCGGCATTGCCTTGGCACGAGTCACTGGCAAGCCGCTCGTTGTGCATGTCCACTCAACGGAATTCGATCGTTCCGGCGAGCACGTCAACCAAGCGGTCTACAACATCGAACGACGCGGAATGCATGCCGCAGTGCGCGTCATCACTGTGAGCATGCTCACCAAGAACATCTGCGCGAACCGCTACGGCGTGAACCCAGCGAAGTGCGAAGTGGTCTACAACGGCGTGGATCTTGACCCGAAAGCCGTGGGCATCAGCACCATCGGTCGGCGCGACAAGATCGTGCTGTACTTTGGTCGCATCACTATGCAGAAGGGGCCCGAGTACTTCGTGCACGCTGCGAAGCGAGTCTTGGAAAAGATGGAAGATGTGAAATTCGTAGTGGCTGGATCGGGCGACCAGGCGCAGTCGATGATCCAACTTGCAGCTGAGTTGGGCATTGGGCACAAGGTGCTCTTCACCGGCTTCCTGCGCGGCAAGGACATTCCACGCGTATTCAATATGGCCGATCTGTACGTCATGCCGAGCGTGAGCGAGCCGTTCGGCATTGCCCCACTTGAGGCGCTTGGTCATCGCGTGCCCGTGCTGATCAGCCGCCAATCGGGCGTCAGCGAGGTGCTGGTCAACGCGCTCAAAGTTGACTTCTGGGATGTGGAAGACATGGCCAACAAGATCATTGCCGTTCTGCGCCATCCACCGCTGCAGCGCACACTGACCGACCACGGATTTGACGAGGTCCGCGGCATCACCTGGGACGGTGCCGCCAAGAAATGCGTTGGCGTCTACCAGCATGCCATCTCCGATATACGCGCACACGCGCGTCGCTGAAATACGTTTTCGCTCAGTTCAATCGCGCTAACGGCAGAAGCAGACCAACGATGGCTCTGCGCCAACCTATACTCAGCGCATGGCGTTTTTCACGCGTAAGAAGCCCGCTCCCGTCCGCACCTCCGCACCGGCCGCCGCCCCC
>Ga0114966_10006053_pt1 | contig 10128 bp, 10 predicted proteins | sample M_130207_XF_Meta_FD_87029 | JGI IMG/M metagenome (GOLD analysis project Ga0114966, IMG submission 87029) | Freshwater microbial communities from Lake Montjoie, Canada to study carbon cycling - M_130207_XF_MetaG | ecosystem: Environmental > Aquatic > Freshwater > Lake | place: Lake Montjoie...
GAAATGGCGCGCGAAATTGATGATGCTTCGCAAGAAGCCGAAATTGAAAAAGGCATTCAGGCGATCGCTCGCGAATTGAACGGCTTAGAAATGCGCAGTCTGTTTACAGGCGAACACGATGAGTTGGATTGCATCGTCCACATCAACACCAAAGATGGGGGAGTTGACGCCCAAGATTGGAGCGAACTTCTCTTACGGATGTATCAGCGATGGGCTGAGCGTCGTGGACTCGATTTTGAAATCAACGATATTTCACCAGGAACTGAAGCCGGAATTATGTCGGTTGAGTTCACGCTGAAAGGTCGTTACGCCTATGGGCTCATGACATCTGAACGTGGAACGCATCGCCTGGTGCGTATCAGTCCGTTTGATAATCAAGGTCGGCGTCAAACGAGTTTCTCCAATGTGCAGGTGTGGCCAGCAATGGAGAACCCTGACATTGAGATCGATGAAACTGATGTACGTATGGAAGTGTTCCGAGCATCTGGTGCCGGTGGTCAGCACGTCAACAAGACATCGTCGGCGGTTCGACTCATTCACGAACCAACCGGGCTCGTCTCATCGTCACAAGAAGAACGCAGCCAATTACAAAACCGCGAAAAGGCAATGAATCGCTTGAAAGCAATGGTTGCGGCAAAGATTGAAGAAGAACATCAAGCCGAACTTGATCGCATTGCTGGCAAACAAGCAACGGTCGGCTGGGGTAGCCAAATTCGCAGTTATGTCTTGCAGCCATATCAAATGGTGAAAGATTTGCGGACAAACATTGAATCAAGCAGCGTCGAATCTGTGCTTGATGGCGATCTTGATGAATTTATGGTTGGATACTTGCAGTGGCGTCGTGCAGGCGACGATTCTTGACGAAGTACGACTGATAACCTGAAGTCTTGACTTACTGTGGTCGACCAACTGGTCGTCCTCTTGCCCGAGGAGCAACATGATTCGCCTCGAAAACGTAACAAAAACTTATGGCACTGAGATACCGGCGGTGCGCGATGCATCTTTCGAGGTGGCCAAAGGCGAGTTCGTCTTTATGGTCGGTCCATCCGGTTCGGGCAAGTCGACTGTGCTGCGTTTGATGAATCGTCAAGAACAGCCCGAACGTGGCGCAGTCTGGGTTGCTGGCAAGGACATCAATGAAATGCCAGATTCAAAAGTGCCGTACTTACGCCGCAATATCGGAAATATTTTCCAGGACTACAAGCTGTTACTGAACAAAACAGTTTTTGAAAATGTGGCCTTTGCCCTTGAAGTTATTGGGCGACCCAAGCATGTGATTCGTCAGCAGGTTCCGGCTGTTCTCGATCTCGTCGGTCTCTCTGATAAGGAAGACCGTTTTCCACATCAACTTTCTGGTGGCGAGCAACAACGAGTTTCGATCGCACGTGCTTTTGTTAATCGGCCATTAATTTTGTTGGCTGACGAACCGACCGGAAACCTCGACCCGGCCACAGGTGAAGGAATTATGCGACTTTTGGATCGTATTAATAACACCGGAACAACCGTGGTGATGGCAACTCACGACCAGCGAATCGTGAACATGATGCGCCGCCGCGTGGTGCAACTCGATCGCGGCGTCATTGTGCGCGACCAAGAGCGAGGAGTGTACGACTGATGATTGCTCGTATCAGTTATGCGTTCCGCGAAACCTGGGCCAGTTTCAAGCGCAATGTCACCTTAACGATGGCGGCGGTCGTTACATCTGCCGTTTCATTGTTGTTGGTCGGATCAACTTTTCTCATTCAGCGGGCCTTCGACAATTTGTTGACTCGTTGGAAGGGCGACGTTGAACTCATTGTTTACGTTCGTTCTGATGCTGACCCCAACCAAATCCAGGTCATTGAAGACGCATTGAATTCTCAACCGGCAATTATTGATGTCTCAAAACTGCGATATCTGGATCAGGCTCAAAGTTACGCCGAAGCGCAGAAATTGTTTGCTGGTGATCCCGGAACCTTGCGACTGTTAACTCCAGAGAACATTCCATCGCAATTCAAGGTTGTGCCGATTTCACAAGACTCAAATCTGATACGAGAACTTGGTGAACAATTCCGAAGTTTGGCCGGGGTGCGAGAGGTCGCGTACGCACAGGATGTTTTTGATGTCGTGGCCCGAGTCTCGCAATTTATTCGCATCGCGACGACTGCAATGTCGATTGTCCTACTCATGGTCGCGGTCGGGCTAATTTGGAACACCATTCGAACCGCGATGTTTGCGCGTCGGCGCGAAATTGAAGTGATGAAACTCGTGGGTGCGACCAACTGGTTTATTCGTATTCCGTTCATGCTTGAAGGTTTGATGCAGGGACTCATCGGCGGCGTCTTGTCGTGTCTAGGTCTCTGGGGGCTGAACACGGCTTGGTCAAACGCGGTTGCTGATTTCAATGACACCGAACTTGCGGCATTGGTCGTCACTGATGGCTATATGCGTTTCGTGATGTTCATTTTGTTAGGTATCGGGGCTATCGCCGGAGCAGTCGGATCAGGTATTGCCGCTTCACGTTTCTTAGACGTGTGACCTTCTATTAAGGTCTATTCATGGCCTACGAAGAGATCATCTACGAAGTATCCGAACAAATTGCGACGATTACTTTGAATCGCCCCGACAAGTTGAATTCGTTCACCAATCGCATGTTGAAAGAAATCATCGCTGCTTTCGACGAGAGCGATGCCGACGACAATGTGCGTGCGGTCATTGTGACTGGCTCGGGCCGGGCATTTTGCGCGGGCGCCGATTTGTCTGGTGGGGGAGAAACCTTTGCCAAAGGCGGTAGCGATGTACGGGCCAAAACGGGCGTCATGCGTGATGGTGGTGGCTTGGTGTCATTGCGGATTTTTGAAAGTAAAAAGCCAGTGATCGGCGCTATCAATGGCGCAGCCGTTGGAGTGGGCGTCACGATGACTTTGCCGATGGATATTCGCCTTGCCAGTACGAGCTCTAAGTTTGGATTTGTCTTCGCTAAGCGGGGAATCATTCCGGAAGCCGCGAGTAGTTGGTTCTTGCCTCGGATTGTTGGAATCTCGCAAGCAACCGAATGGTGTTTCACGGGGCGCATGATCAGCGCCGATGAAGCTAAAGAAGGGCGACTCGTAAGAAGTGTTCATGCACCAGAAGATCTCTTGCCGGCTGCTCGGGCTATCGCTCGTGAGATCGCAGAAAACACTGCACCAGTTTCAGTGGCCTTGTCACGACAAATGTTGTGGCGCATGCTTGGTGCCAATCATCCGATGCAGGCTCACCGAGTTGACTCTCGGGCAATCAATTCACGTGGCGCGAGCGATGATGCCCGCGAAGGTGTGATGAGTTTTCTGGAAAAGCGACCCGCAAACTTTCCGGTCAAAGTCAGCGATGGATTGCCAGATGTATTCCCCGATTGGCAGGATCCACAGTTCTCGTGAGTGACGATGTCTTAGGCGAAATCTCGATGTACGAGCGAGTAGGCGGGATGCCATTTTTTGTCACGCTCGTTGACCACTTTTATGTTGGTGTCGTTGCTGATGAAGTGTTGTGGCCCTTGTACCCCGACCAGAGCGATCTTGATGGGGCAAAGCGACGTCTGGCGTTGTTCTTGGGTCAATACTGGGGTGGGCCACAGACATACATGGAAGAACGTGGGCATCCAAAATTACGACTACGCCACATGCCTTTTCATGTGGGACCACTTGAACGCGATCGTTGGTTGGTGCACATGACCGCGGCGATTGAAGCAACGACGAATGATGGATCACTCCGCCAGGAGTTGCTGGCATATTTTGTTCCAGCCGCTGAACATTTGCGTAATGACACGGGTTTGCCGATTAGTTCGGCGAAGCCGAAATAAAAAGTTTCGGTCTGTGAGCGTTAGCTAAAGACGACGGTCTTGCGGCCGTATACCAAGACGCGATGCTCAAGGTGGGCACGAACTGCGCGGGCGAGCACGATTGTTTCAAGGTCTCGGCCCTTACGCGTGAGATCGGCAACTGAGTCGCGGTGAGAAACTCGGCTCACTTCTTGATCAAGGATGGGACCTTCATCAAGTTCCTCGGTGACATAGTGAGCGGTTGCTCCGATGATTTTGACACCACGATCATGGGCTTGTCGATACGGGTTAGCCCCAATGAACGCGGGAAGGAAAGAGTGGTGGATATTGATAATACGCGACTGATATGCATCAACAAGTTGTGGTGAAAGTATTTGCATGTACCTCGCCAAGATCACCAGGTCGACTTGGTTTTTGTTGAGCGTCTCAAGTACCGCGAGTTCTTGGTTTGACTTGGTCTCAGGGGTGACGGGCAAGTGCACGTAGGGAACGCCCATGTGTTGCACAAGGTCGGCATGATCGGGATGATTGTCAATCACGGTCACAATGTCTGCTGGAAGTTCACCTGAACGCCAACGACTGAGTAAATCAAAGAGACAATGTGATTGCTTGCTTGCCAAAATCGCCACCCGTGGAAGGTGGTCGGTGAAGCGCAACTGCGCATTCATCGAAAATTTGTCTGATACCGCAGCAAACGCATTGAGAATTTCGTGGCGTTCAAGGGAGAACCCCTCTAGTTCAAATTCAACTCGTTGAAAGAAGACGCGCTCGACATCGTCGGTGTGCTGCTCTGCATGCACAATGTTTCCACCGTGAGTGGCAATGAATTCTGCAACCGCCGCAACGACACCGCGTTGATCGGGGCAAGAAAGTAAGAGGACGGCAGTTGCAGACACAGTCACAAGTTTGCCTGCCGAAAAACTCAATTGCGACTTTGTGTGATGCTCAGACGAAAACAGCCCTCTACTGGGAGGACTTACGACTGGGGAATCAAGGCATGGCAGGCCACTGCAGCTGCTGCGGCCACGTTGAGCGAATCAATACCGAACGCCATGGGGATTTTGACCATGTAATTGACCGCGGCAAGTGCTTCGGGAGATAAACCGGCGCGTTCAGACCCGAGCACGATGGCAACTTTGGCGTCGGGGGCGAGCCCCAATCCGACGTCGCGGATATTCAGCGCATCCGAACGAGGGGTCAATCCACACACGATGTAACCGGCATCTCGCAGTGCGATGAGTGTTGAAGATGCATCGGTGACTCGGCTGTACCGCATGGAAAACGCTGTCCCCATAGAGACGCGTAGAGCCCGTCGTGCCAACGGGTCGGCGCTATTTCGATCAAGAATGACTCCATCGATTCCAAACGCAGCGGCACTACGAACAATGGCTCCGATATTGGTGGGGTTGTCAACATCTTCAACGACAAGCAGATGACGCGCGCTTGTTAATAACTCGTTCAGTTTTAGAGGAGCGGGTCGTTCAAAGAGACCCATGATGTCAAGGGCTACTCCCATGCCCGTGAGAGTTTTTCGAACATCTGCGTGAGCGGCATAGACAGGAATAGATGAATCAATTGTGTCAACTATCTGACTTGGCGAGACGGCATCGGTCAGTACTTCAACAAGTCGACACCCTGCCGCTAATGCACGTTCGACGACCAAGTCTCCTTCGGCGATGAACATTCCGAGAGTGATCTTTTCTGCTTCGCCAGTTTGCATCGTCTTAAAAACGCGGGCCGGGATATTGCGCGGACGAAGTTCTCGTTCTCGAAGCCGAAAGCGATCAAGACGTTGATCATCTAACGAATCAACATAGATCAGCTCACGAGACATGTTGTCGGCGTCAGAAATCAGTAGTACCAGGGATACGGCGCCCAGTCGGGATCGCGCTTTTCAAGAAACGACATCCGACCCTCTTGAGCCTCATCGGTCATGTATGCCAAACGAGTCGCTTCGCCAGCAAACACTTGCTGACCGACGAGTCCGTCATCGATGAGGTTGAAAGAAAACTTCAACATTCGTTGGGCTGTGGGGCTCTTACTGTTGATTTCTTTGGCCCACTGCAGAGCGGTTGCCTCAAGTTCGGCGTGAGGCACGACAGCATTGACCATGCCCATACGTTGCGCATCTTCGGCGCTGTACTCGCGGCCAAGGAAGAAAATTTCGCGGGCAAATTTTTGACCAACTTGTCGGGCTAAATATGCCGAACCAAAGCCGCCATCAAAACTTGCAACGTCGGCATCAGTTTGTTTGAACCGTGCATGTTCTTTGCTGGCGATCGTGAGGTCGCTGACGACATGCAAGCTATGTCCACCGCCGGCTGCCCAACCAGGAACAACACAAATCACTACCTTGGGCATGAAGCGAATCAATCGCTGAACTTCAAGAATGTGTAAGCGTCCGCTTCTGCCGGGTTCAATAGTTTCTGCAGTTTCGCCTTCGGCATAGCGATAACCATCGCGGCCACGAATCCGTTGGTCGCCGCCACTGCAAAAAGCCCAACCGCCGTCTTTGGCCGATGGGCCATTGCCGGTCAGAAGTACGCATCCGACGTCGGTGCTTTGGCGAGCATGCTCGAGAGCGGTGAAGAGTTCATCAACCGTATGTGGACGAAACGCGTTGCGAATTTCGGGGCGATTGAAAGCAACGCGGACTGTGCCGTGCTCAACCGATCGGTGGTAAGTGATATCGGTGAAATTGAATCCTGGAACGACACGCCAAGCCGTCGGGTCAAAGATGTCAGAAACTTTGCTCTCGCTCACGGCTTCATTCTCTCAGACGGAAATGCAAAACACCCTCTTGTGGGTGCGTTGCCAGAAAAGGCGTGGTGATCCTGGGAACGCCAACACTTTGTCCTGCGTAATGGGTACTTTGATGAGGTGCCAACTTTGTGCCGTACTTGTGTTGCCGTAGGTTCAGCGGGCCTTCTTCTGTTGATCGCTGCCTGTTCATCGGGGTCGGCACAGGGAGCGACGGGCGTTTCGGTGGCGACGACGGTCGTGGCGGGGTCGACGACTAGTTCAGTCAACACCACTTCAACCTCAACAACAACGGTGGCCCCCACCACTACCGAGGCGCCGACGACAACGACTTTGCCTGAGGTCACTTCGCTACTCATGCCGTTAGTGGCCGTCGGAAGAAACGATGGTGTAGAAACTGCCCGTATCCAAGAACGATTGCTCGAACTCGGATTCTGGTTGAAATTGGTTGATGGTGACTTTGGCGGGACAACCAAACAAGCGGTTATGGCATTTCAGAAGTACGTTGGCCTTGAAGCAACGGCAAAGGTTGATCAAGCAACTGCCGATGCGTTGACTCTCGCGACAACCCGCGCCGTCGGCCGATCGAATGAATCAGGGACTTTGGTCGAGATTGACAAAGATAAGCAACTGATGTTCATCATGAACTCAGGGAAGCTCTTGTGGGCGCTCAATATTTCAACTGGTAGCGGCCAGTACTTTCTTGAAATGAATCAGAAAGATTTGGTGACATGGGAAACCGGGCGTTCTCTGACTCCATCAGGGCATTTCAAAATCAATCGTGAAAAGCCAGATGGCTGGTGGGATGGCGATCTTGGGCAGATTTATCGGCCGAAGTATTTCAACGGCGGCATCGCCATTCATGGTTCAGGAAAGATTCCCAATTATCCGGCTTCGCATGGATGTGTTCGAGTGAGCACTCAAGCAATGGACATGATTTGGGCATCAGGACTGCTTCCCAAAAAGACTTCGGTGTGGGTGTATGGGAACGATGTTGAAGCAATTGGTGAACCCCCAGTCGTGCCCACAACTACCACCACAACGACTTTGCCGATTGACCCAAATTTAACAACGACAGTTGCCCCAGCCTGAACAGATGTTGTCGCCGTTCTCGTCACGAACGAGTTCGCTTGGTACTTACTCAACTAAGTGCTGTGAACTTGGCAGAATGACTAGGTGACTGATCAATCTCGACCAACCCTTAGTGCCCGACTCTTAGCCGAAGGAGTTGGTACTGCATTCTTGGTGGCTGTTGTGGTCGGTTCGGGCATCATGGCTCAACGACTTTCACCAAATGATGTCGGTTTGCAGTTACTTGAAAATGCCGCGGCAACAACAGGCGGGCTCATTGCATTGATCTTGGCATTGGGGCCAGTTTCGGGTGCACACTTCAACCCAGTTGTTTCCTTGGTCACACGTTTGTTTGGTGGGCTTAATAACCGCGAATTGGCTTTGTATTCGGTGGTGCAGATTATTGGTGGATGTGTCGGCTCAATGATTGCGAACATAATGTTTGAACTCGATGTGGTGAATTGGTCGACAAAAGACCGATCGTCTGGGGCCTTGTGGTTCTCTGAAGTCATCGCCACAATCGGACTTGTCATGGTGATCTTTGGCATCGTACGTAGTGGTCGCACAACTGCAGTTCCTTATGCTGTCGGTGTTTGGATTGGAGGAGCGTATTGGTTCACCTCTTCCACCAGTTTTGCTAACCCCGCCGTTGACTTTGCACGTTCGATGTCGAATACGTTTGCCGGAATCAAACCCTCGTCAATTCCAGGATTCCTGATTGCTCAATTGATCGGGGGAATCTTGGCGTACATTTTGGTCAGGAAGTTGTATCCGGTAGCAAAGGAATAAAACTACGGTCAATGCGACTCGTGAAGGAAATTGTTCCAAGGCTGAAAGTCTGACTTATAACTTCCCGTCAACCATCAATTGAATCGCCCGACGACAGGTGCGATTAAATGCATCAACCGCCATATAGAGATGCTCCTCAGAAGTGTCTTCTTCTTTGGTGTGGCTGAGTCCGGCGATTGATGAGGAGAAAATCATGACGGTCGGAATATTGCGGGCCATTTCACTGGCATCGTGTAGCGCTCCACTCGGCAACTCGACATCGTGGCCTTCAACTTCGCGAACGCTTATGCGTGCTGCCTCAAGAAGTTCGGGGTGGAACGGCATTGGGGGAATACGGAAGATATGTTCAAACTCAACGGTGCATCCTTCGGCCTCGGCGGCGGCATGAGCAGCTGCAATGCTTTTGGCGTACATCGCTGCTAATTCGGTGGCATCTATGTGGCGCATATCAAGAGTAATCGTGGTTTCGCCAGCGACTGCAGTGACGACACCCGGCTTGCAGGCCACTGCGCCAACTGTTGTGACTCCATCGTGGTCTTCTCCGATATCGGCGACTGCTAATGCGAACCGAGCAGCAGCTCGAAAACTGTCGCGGCGCATGGGCATCGGCATCGTTCCGGCATGCGCTGCTTGACCTTTGAAAATGAGTCGTTCGCGTTCAATACCTTTGGTGCCGGTAACTGTGCAAATGCCTAAATTCATTGATTCAAGAATCGGGCCTTGTTCAATATGAACTTCAACGTACGCTTTGGTATCGGCAACGCGAGTCTGCGCTCCATCTAAGTTGTCAATGTCAACTCCGTGTTGGGGCAAGACGTCGATCAGTTTGTTGCCCTCTTTATCGGAGAGCTCGCGCATGATGTCAACATCAACTGTTCCCGTGACCGCCGCTGAACCAAAGAGTGAACGGCTAAAGCGAGCACCTTCTTCGTCGGCCCAATCAACAAGCGCGACCGTGACTGCAGGGGTGCCTTGAGCCGCGAGTGAGCGGAGAAGTTCAAGACCGGCGAATACGCCCAGCGCGCCGTCAAGCCAGCCGCCTTTGGGGACGCTGTCGAGGTGGCTGCCAACCACCAGGGTGTCAGTTGACGTTCCGCGGAGGTATGCCCAGAGGTTGCCGGCTTCGTCCACCTCAACATCAACGGGCAAGCCACTTAGTTCTTCGCGTAGCAGATTTCGAGCATTGACCCAATCGGGCGTCCAGCAAAGCCGGCGTGAGCCTTCCGGGCCGCCTGTCCGGGAGGCCAATTCGCGCAAGTCAGCGATAACGCGCTGGGGGCTAAAAGTTCCGGTGTCTATAGCGGTGTTACTTGACATGCCATAACGGTACCGTGGCATCCGTGACTGATCACATTCTTATTAATGGACTTCGGGTCGTCAGCGTTATTGGGGTGCTTGACCACGAACGCATGTCAGCCCAACCTCTGCAAATTGATGTCGATATTCATGTTGATTTACATGACGCCGGCTCGAGCGATGACCTGACCCAGACAGTTCACTATGGCGAAGTATGCATGCAGTTGGCCGAGGTTGCTCGCGCCACGTCTGATCAATTGCTCGAGCGTTTGGCCCAACGAATGGCCGATGTGGTGTTGTCATTTCCGCATGTTTTGGCCGTTGACCTGACCCTCACCAAACTCCGTCCTCCGGTTCCAGAAGATGTTCAATCATCGGCAGTGCGTATTCATCGCGTTGCACTTGGCACTCAC
>Ga0114966_10006054_pt1 | contig 10125 bp, 5 predicted proteins | sample M_130207_XF_Meta_FD_87029 | JGI IMG/M metagenome (GOLD analysis project Ga0114966, IMG submission 87029) | Freshwater microbial communities from Lake Montjoie, Canada to study carbon cycling - M_130207_XF_MetaG | ecosystem: Environmental > Aquatic > Freshwater > Lake | place: Lake Montjoie...
GCGGCTGTTCGGGCTGGAACCAACGGAGACACGGCGATCATGCTCTGTGACGGTGTTTTGATCACCTAGGCGCAATCGATCTGCCGCACTCCGGGAAGCCTGCGGCTTTTCGCGGGCGCTCAAGGCCGCAGGCTTCCCGGTCTCCACTACATGGCGTTTACTTCGTTTTGGCAACATACAAGACGCAGAGACACAGAGAAAGCCAATGCGGTGAGACGGAAAAAGTGAGGCTGCGGCTGGTTGTTAAGAGTGAGGTGATTGGTCAGTGCTTCTTGCTGCGAGGGCGAGCTTTGTTCTGATCGCCGCCCGATTCGCGTTCGAGTTTGTCGAGGGCCATCAGTTTTCGATCGGCGTCGAATTGTGGCGCGGGGAGGGACGACGCCAGTTTCACGGCGTCATCGGGCGTGATGTCGGAGCGAGGTTTCCCGGTGCCCCGGAAGACGGGGAGGTTCTCACGCAGGGCAATAATCTCGCGGCGCGTGCGGCCTTTCGGGGCGTCGGGCCACTTGCTGGGACGCTCTTCAAACTCGAAGAAGAGGGGGACGATCTGCTGAATGTATTTCCAATAGCCGGGGTTGTCGGTCTGAATGACGAACAGTCCCCCCGGTATCAGTGACCGATGGACGAGCGAGATGAACTCGGGGGTGATGAGCCGTTTGTGGATCAGCTTGGCGTCGTAGAAGGGCTGTGGGTGGTAGACGTGGATTTCGGCGACCGATTGCGGCGCGATGTAGTTCAGCAGTAGTTCTCGTCCGCCGATGACCGCGAACTTGGCGTTGGTCAGAGCACGCTGGTTGGCTCGCCGCGTGGCGTAGCGGATCACGACGGGCAGCACATCGGACGAGAGATGATCGAACTGCGGTCTCCACACGGCCGAGGCCAACGTCGAGCGACCGTTGCCGCAGCCGATGTCGAGCATGACCGGGGCGTCTCGTCCGAAGAGGGTCTTGAAGCTGAGCGGCTTCTCCTGCGGCATCGTCTTCAACGCGGTGTCGGTCCACAGTTGAACCGGCTGGATTTCGCCGGGGACGGGGACACCAAACTCGCGTTCGATCTGCCGCTTTTGCCTCAGGTCAGTCGGCAGCGGTGTCGCAATGGCGAGATCGCTAGGCACCGGAGGGAGTTCGTCGGCATCAACAAATTTATAAATGGCCACGGTGAGTTTCTTTCTTCAGTGTTACCGACAGAAGCGGTGGATCGAGCGACGTCAGTCCTCGAACTCTTGAGATTGCAGCTAAGAATCCGGGGGCTGACGCCGTCCGGCTCACCTCGTTCGGACTTCTGTCGGTTGCGACTTCTTCAGCGTTCGGTGAGTGGAAAATGACTTCAGACCCACTCGTAGGATGGACGCCTCGTCCGTCCGAGCCACAGCAGTTGTGAACGGACGGACGAGACGTCCATCCTACTGTGTTTGATTACGTTACGTCGGGCGGTGAGTGGTGTTGATCATTGCTTCTTCGATTGCCGGACGTTGGCGACTTTGCGTTTGGTCGCCTCTTGCCGCGCGAGGCCCGTCAGTGAGGCGAAGCCGCCGTCTTCGGTCGAGTAGGCGAGGATGTCGCCCGACTCCATCAGATAGACCCACGCGTGCAGAGTCAGCTCGCCCCGTTGCAGCTTCACTGCGACGGACGGATGCGTTTGCAGGTTCTCGATTTGAACGAGGACATGTTCGCGGATCGCGATCTCCAGCAGAGCGGCTCCTTTGTGCTGCGAGTAGTTCTCTTCCATGATCCGCCGTGTGGCTTCCGCGTGATTGAGCCAGCTCTTCACGAGCGGCAACTTCTCCATCTTTTCGGGGTGCAACATCGCTTGCAGGGCACCGCAGCCGGAGTGTCCGCAGATCACGATGTCCTTCACGCCGAGTGCCGTCACCGCGTACTCGATCGTCGCCGGTTCGCCTCCGTTCGACGCGCCGTAACACGGCACGATGTTCCCTGCGTTGCGAAGGACGAACAGCTCGCCGAGTCCCGACTGAGTAATGATCGTCGGATCGACGCGCGAGTCCGAACAACCGATGAACAGCGTGCTGGGACTCTGCCCGGTGGCGAGCTGCGAATAGAAGTCTTTCTCACGTTGAAAGACCTGTGCATGGAATTGGTGAATGCCGGAGAGGAGGTTGTCCATGATGGCTCGTTTCGAGGATTGGGGGTTGAGGGTAGGAACTGCGATCTAGCGTTTCACGCGGGATCACTCGCCGTTTGCCAAACACCGTCTTTCTGAGCGGGGCGGCGTCAGCCCCCAGGTTCTTGGGCGTAAGCCCCGTCTTCTTCTGAAGCGGCTTCAAAAGTCGGGGGGACAAGAGAAGAGGGCTGACGCCCAAGCAAGAGCCAGGGGGCTGACGCCGCCCCGCTCAGAAAGAAATGGAAGTCACCCTCCGGACAGCAGCTTGGAGAGCGAATCAGCCAAGTGATTGAGAACAGATGGATCGGGCAGCGTGAACGTCAATTTGGCTTGGCCTTGTTCGTCGCGGTGGACGCAGTCGGCGAGGCCCTGTTTGAGGGAGTCGGCCAGTTGGCGTGAGGCTTCGGTTTCGGGGCGGCTTGGCAGGAGTTCGCCCAGCAGTGCGACGGCACCGGCGAGGAGTTGGCCACCGGCGGCGGAGACTCGTTCGCGACGCGCGGTCTGCTCGGGTGAGGCGACTTGGCTGGCGAGTGCGAAGCCACCGGCGTTCGCAGGATCGTGCGTGACACCGTGCGACGACGAGTCGTGAGCGTTCAACGCAGCAAACTGGTGAGCGTTCTCCGGAGACGAGTCCTCGCGGTTGTGATCGTTCGTCTGGTCGAACGGCTCCGGTGCGAACTCCCTCGCGTCCGAGCGTTCTTCGCGACGAACGCTCTCGTCGATGTGAGCCTCGGCACGCGAACCGAGCAACACTTCAAGGCGGCGTTTCAATTCTTCCATGCCGCTGGCGAGATGGACTTCGTCAACCTCCGACTCCGAATCGAGTGCCGCCAGCGCGAGGTCTTGTTTGGCGGCGAGGGTCGCGAGGAGTCGCTCTTCCAGCGTGTCTTCTGTCACCAAGATGTAGACATCGACCGGGTTCTTCTGGCCCATGCGGTAGGCGCGTGCAACGCGCTGTTCCAGCACGGCGGGGTTCCACGGCAGATCGACGTTGATGACCGTGTTGGCCGCTTGCAGGTTGAGTCCCGTCGATCCGGCGTTCGTCGTGAGGAACAGCTTGCAGTCGGGATTGGTCTGGAATTCATGCACCAACGCCTGACGCTGCTTCTGCGGGACGGAGCCATCCAACCGCACGAACGGCAGCTTGTGCTTCTTGAGGATCGGCTCGATCAAGTCGAGCATCGTCGTCCATTCCGAGAAGACAAGCGACTTGCGACCGTCCTCTTCAAACAGCCGTTCGACCAAGTCGTCGATCACGGCGAGCTTGCTCGAAAAGCCGGGCCGCTCCTTGTTGACGAGGACCGTGCTGTCGGCCGCCATGCGACAGAGGAGCAGCTCCTTCTGGAGCATGATGAGGTCCATCTCGGTCAGAAACTTTTTGTTCGTGATGCGACGGACTTGTTGGAGATGTGCGACCGACATCTCAGCCTGCTCGGCCGTCGGCGGGATGCGGATGATCTCGTTGGTGCGCGGGGGAAGCTGTTGCTGGACCGAGACGCGCGTGCGACGGAGCAGGATCGGCGCGAGGTTCTCACGCAGCTCGGCGAGGTTTTTGTAGCCGAGGACTTTGCCTCGTTCATCGACGACGCGGTGATTGTGGAAGAAGCGGAAGCCGGGGCCGAGTCGCCGGTCGTCGATGAACTGCACGACCGAGTACAGCTCATCAAGTCGGTTTTCGAGCGGCGTTCCGCTGAGAGCCAGCGCGAATCGAGACCGCAGTCCCTTGATGACGCGGCTCGTCTTGGACTCCCAATTTTTGATCCGCTGCCCTTCGTCGATGATGATCAAATCCCAAGTGACTCGCTCGACATCGAGGATGTCGCGCAGGACTTGTTCGTAGTTGCAGATCGTGAAGAACGCTTCGCTCCCGTACTGCGAGCCACGTTCGGCTGACGCACCTCCGACCAGTTGCACGCTCCGGTCACAGAACCGTTCGATTTCATTTCGCCATTGCGATTTGAGCGAGGCCGGGCAAACAACGAGCACCTTTTTGATGTCTGCTTCCCGCGCGAACATCTCCGCGACGCCGACTCCTTGGATCGTCTTGCCGAGTCCCATTTCATCGGCCAGCACCGCGCGACCGGCTGAGACGGCGAACGCGATCCCGTCGATCTGATACGGCAGCAGTTCGGTTCGCAGCAGCGTCGTGCGGAGCGGGTGCGATTGCGGGGCGCGACGAATCTCGGCCATCCGTTCGGCCGTCTGTTCTTGGAAGAGCTTCTGTTGGATGAACTCTTCGGCGTCGGGATAGACCGTCACTGACTGGCCGAGTCGTTCGAGATGCCGCACTCGTTTGAGCAGGTCGCGCACGTCGTCGATCGGTTGGTCACGCAGCTTCTCGGCGATGGCCGACGATTCTTCATCGAGCTTCGCGGGCATGAGCAACCTCAGTTCGAGGTCCTTACCGTAATGAACGGCGACGCTGAAGGTTGTCCGTTGGTATGGCTTCTTAAACTCAGCGGCAGTGAACTTCTTACGAGTCTTGTCGAGCGCATGCAAAATGTGCTTGCAGGTGCCGAGCGTGTTGGTTCGATAGTCGGGGCACGAGCAGAACGAGTCGCCTCGCTCGGTCCCGCGCAAGGCAACGCGATACGCCTTGCCCGACAAGGCCGATGTCACCGTGTAGTCGGTCCACGGGGTTGAAGCATCGGCCGACGCGACCTTCATTTTTTCAACGGTCGCTCGCTCGCGACGGTCGCTCAACGCTTGAGCAATCAATTCCTCTTCGGTCGCCGGTCGCACGTCATCGTCGTCGGGCGGAGCGATGGCGAGACCGAGTGCCGTCTTCTCTTCGAGGATCAGCGAGAAGGCCGCTCCGACATGCTCGCACGGCAGAGAACACGCGGTGCAGTTCCAGTGGAGTCGGTCGAGCGCCGTTGTCATCGCGGTGATGGTGACGATCGCTTCACTCGGCCCGCGACCAGTGCCAGGGAACTTCAGTCGGAACAGTCCGTCGCCGTTATAGACCTGCTGCTGAAGATCAATGTCGCGCCGCGCCCCCGTTTGAATCAGCTTCGCGCCGTTGTCACCGAGCAACTGCACGGCCCGCTCGTAAGTGAGTCTCGACAAGCGATCCTGCAACGTGAGTAATCCCGACTTCTTCGTCGCCGCCTTGGACTTCACCATTTGGGCACGCGTCGCTCGCGGGACGTTGCTGGTGGCGGAGCGACTCTGCTTTCTGGCCGGTGGCTTGGACGCGGCTTGTTTGGTGGCCGGACGCTGGGTGTCCAACTGCTGCTCCAACCTCACCACGGCAGCCGATCGAGCCTTCGTTGACAACTTCACTCGTTTGAGGAGCGGCTTCTTTGCGGTACTCGATTGCTTGGCATCCGCACGGTTTCCGTTGGTCCCGCGTCCGTTGGTGCTTGGCATCGTCGAGTCCTTTCGAGGGTGAGTGAGTTTGAGTGGAAGGTTCAGCACACGAGCCTACTCAGATGTCTCATTTACGACCGGGCGAGGTCGAAACACGTTCTTGCTCACGCGGCGGGTTGGTGTCGCGAGACGTTATGCAGGCTCAGTGAGCTTCGCAAGCGACGGTGGGGCAGGGGAGGGACTGCGAGAATGTTGCGTGCTAGGACTGACATTGCGCCAAGGTGACGGTAGATTTCGCCCCGCTCTCTTGGAACGGAATTAATCTCACGTCACGTTGGAAAGGCAGGAAGCCGCATGGCCGCCAAGTCAGGGAAGAACAGTGCCTTTGCCCAGATGCAGGCTGCGTTTGCAGCGTTGACTACTGCGGGGGTGAAGCCTGGCGATGGGTTGACCGAGTTGCAAATGCTCGAGTCGCTGTTTTCGGGTTCCAATTTGGTGGATGCCGGACTGTTGGAGGAGAAGTTCGTTCCGTCGAAATCGAAGCTTGGCAAAGCCAAATCTGAGGGGAACAAGTCGTCCTCGGTCCCGTTTTCCACAGCCCTCACGACGTGGCGCAATGCGATCGGCGAATTGATCCGTGACCATGACTACGGTTCGGTTGGAAAGGGGCGGGCTTATGTCAGCCGTGTGGCCAACATGGCTTATTCCGAGAAGCACGGCACCGTGACGTGTGAATGTCAGGGGAGCCTGCGCAGGCCGTATCAGCTCTCATTTCTGCTCGACGAGACTGACGACGGCGAACAGTTTCTCGATGCCATCTGCTCGTGTCCGTACTCGTCGGGTTATGACTTGTGCAAGCACACCTACGCAGCGGCGGTGGTCTTGCAGACCGTGTTCACCAAGGGGGCCGAGTCCCCATTGGTGAAGGCGGTCTTGGGCAATCCCGAGCCGGAGTGGAAGACGGCCCTCACGAAGCTCGATCAGTTTCTGTCGAAGCCCGCAGCGGCGGGTGGCTCACTCATTGAAGCCCCGCCAAAGTCGCAGTCGCGCCTCGTGTGGCGAGTCGTCACGGACAACAATCCGACCTACTACAGCCCGCCGGTCAAGGTCGAGCCGGTCGAGCAGACTCCCAGTGGCAACAAGAAAGGGGGCTGGAACAAGGGCCGCGTCTTGGGGTGGGATCTGCTTCAACGCCGCACCGACTTGGCGCTCAGTCCCGCCGATTTGGAGATCATGCGTGCGGGGCAGCTCAAGTCGTACATGCGTGCGCCCGAGAACGACCAGTGGGCGAAGATTCTCGAAGCGCTCGTCGGACATCCGCTTGTGTTCTACGGAGTGAATCCGCTGACGGTGCAACGCGGCACCATCGGGCTGTCGATTCAGGATGTCGATGGGGCGTGGCGGTTGACGCCCTCGCTCGATGGCCGATCGATGAAGGACTTTGATGTTGTGGCCTGCGCCGATGAAAGACTCTTCGTCGCGATCGACCTCGGTTCGTATGAGATGGTTCTCGCCACGGCTGGGGCGGAGTTGGGTTCGCTGGCTCTGTCACTGTGGCAGCATCCGACCACGATTCCGGAAGAGGCTCAACCCGAGTTCCTCAAGCGTCTCCCCGCTCTCGAAGCGTTGGTGCCGGTCTTGCTTCCCGACTCACTCAAGGGGGAACTGGTTGACGCCGACCCGCGCGTTTCGCTGAGGATTCATCCCGCCGATCCGACCGGTGCGCGGATCGAGTTGCGTGTGACGCCCGCTCCCGAAGGAGCGACCTTCGTACCGGGACAGGGGCCGGTCGAAGTCGCCAGCAAAGTGGGCGACAAGCGAGTGCGAGTCGAACGCGATCTCGAAGATGAACGGCTGCGCGCGACCGCGCTGGCGAGCGAACTCTTCTTCCGTCGCTTCTCGTCTCCCGAGCCGCTCACGTGGCAGATCGATCACGACGACGATGTGCTCGACCTGCTCGATTCGCTCCGCGCACGGCCCGAGGACAACCCGCTCGTCGTCTGGCCCGAAGATGCGAAAGTCCGCCGCATGAGCGTGTTGGGCGAGATCGCTCCGTCGGCGATGAAGGTCGAGATCAAAGACCAACATGACTGGTTCGGTCTCTCCGGTTCGATCGAACTCGGCGGCGAGAAATTTCCGTTGGCGACGTTACTCGCTGCACTGCGCGATGGCCGCCGCTATGTCTCACTCGGTAAAGGTCAGTTCGCCACGATCTCGCAGCAGTTCCGTGATCGGCTTGCATCGGTCTCCGACATGGTTCACACCAACCGAGGCAAGTTGGAATTCAACGCCACGGCCGCACCGGTCATTGCCGAACTGCTCGATGACAAGATGACGCTCAAAGCCTGCAAGACTTGGAAGACGGCTCTGACGCGATTGAACCGCGCGACGGACCTCGACCCGCAAGTCCCCTCAACGCTCACCGCCGAGCTGCGCGACTATCAAGTGGACGGCTTCAAGTGGCTCCGCAAGCTGGCCGAGTGGGGTGTCGGTGGCATCCTCGCCGACGACATGGGTCTCGGTAAGACGGTCCAAGCGCTGGCGGTGTTGCTCGATCGGCGCGAGGTCGGGCCGGTGCTCGTCGTCGCGCCGGTGTCGGTCGGATTCAACTGGCTGCGCGAAACCAATCGCTTCGCGCCGACGCTCAATCCGGTCCTCTATCGCGACACGGATCGCAGCGACTTCCTCAAGACGCTCGGGCCCGGCGACATGCTCATCACCAGCTACTACCTCATGCAGCAGCACGCCGAAGACCTCGCGGCGGTGAAGTGGGGGACGCTCGTGCTGGATGAGGCACAGAACATCAAGAACAGCCAGACGAAGACCGCTCAAGTCGTGAGATCGCTCGACGCCGACTGGCGTCTCGCCCTGACCGGCACGCCGTGCGAGAACCATCTCGGCGACTTGTGGTCCGTCTTCCGCGGCGTTTCGCCCGGCCTGTTCGGAAGCTGGGAACGCTTCCGCGAAGTCTTCGCCGAGCCAATTGAAAAGAGCAAAGTCCCCGAACGGAAGCTGGCTCTGTCGCGCGTCCTCCGCCCATTCGTCCTGCGTCGCACGAAGAGCCAAGTCCTGACCGAGTTGCCGCCGCGCACCGAAGTGCAGCTCACGGCAGAACTCTCCGCTGCCGAACGGAGCCGCTACGAAGACGCGCGGCTCGGTGCCGTCGCTCAACTGAGTGGCCTCGTCGAAGAGACCGGCAAGGACCAGCGGTTCCAAGTCCTCGCCGCGCTGACGAAGCTCCGCCAACTGGCGTGCCACCCGCGCCTCGTGGACAAAACTTGGGACAAGTCGTCCGCCAAGCTCGATCTCTTTTTGGAGACCATCGACGAACTGCGCGATGGCAAGCACCGTGCCCTCGTCTTCAGCCAGTTCACCTCGCACTTGGCCCTTATCAAAGAGGCCCTCGACGAACGCAAGGTCACGTACCAGTACCTCGACGGCCAGACCCCCGCCAAGCAGCGTCAAGAAAAGGTCGATGCCTTCCAACGCGGCGAGGGCGACTTCTTTCTGATCTCGCTCAAAGCGGGCGGCACGGGCCTCAACCTGACCGGAGCCGACTACGTGATCCACCTCGACCCGTGGTGGAACCCCGCCGTCGAAGATCAAGCGACCGACCGCGCCCACCGCATCGGCCAAACCCGCCCCGTCACGGTCTATCGCCTCGTGGCGAAGGACACGATCGAAGAGCAAATCCTCAAGCTCCACGGAGCCAAACGCGACCTTGTCGCCGGCATCCTCGAAGGCACCGACCAAGCCGCCAAACTCTCGACCCACGAACTGATCGACCTCATCCGCCTCGGCGGAAGACAGACGTAGCACCGACAGTTTAGCCATTGATGGGCGTCAGCACTCTGTCTTTTGAGCGTCAACCGGCCTCCCTCTGTCTACCGGAAACGGGCGGAGGATGAGGAGCGTACTGAGTCGTCCACGCCTTGGTTGGCACTAGAACAGATGTCTGATCTCAAGGTGTGAATGGTTTGTGGTCCGTTGGCTGTTTACGATTCTGCCATGAGCAATGTGACGCAAATTCTGGGACAGATCGAAGCAGGGGATCCGCGTGCAGCCGAGCAGCTATTGCCGCTGGTCTACGACGAACTGCGTCGTCTCGCTGCGCAGAAAATCGCACATGAGCGCCCCGGCCACACACTCCAAGCCACGGCCCTCGTTCATGAGGCGTACCTGCGACTCGTGGGGAATGCGAATCACCGCTCCTATCGTGATCGCGGTCATTTTTTTGCGGTAGCCGCCACCGCGATCCGCCGAATTCTGGTGGATGCTGCGCGTGTCAAACAGGCGGAGAAGCGCGGCGGCGGCCGACAGCGCGAGCCACTGAATGACGTGGCGGCCCCGTCGTCTGATGAGGAGGTGCTCGCCCTAGACGAGGCACTTCGCAAGCTGGCTGTGGTCGATCCGCTCAAGTCGCAACTGGTAGAACTGCGCTACTATGCAGGGTTGACGGGTGACCAAGCGGCTCAGGCCTTGGGGATTTCTTCGAGTGCCGCCGACCGGCATTGGGCTTTTGCCAGAGCTTGGTTGCAGGTTGAAGTCCGCGCTCGTTGAAGTTTAGTTCAAAAATTGTTGATTTCTGCGGTGCTGGCGAAGCATTCATTTCGCCTCTACACATAGAGGTTCGCTGACACTCGTGGAGTCTAGATCATGATCGAAGAGCAGTTATTCAATCAGGCTTTGGAA
>Ga0114966_10006062_pt1 | contig 10116 bp, 15 predicted proteins | sample M_130207_XF_Meta_FD_87029 | JGI IMG/M metagenome (GOLD analysis project Ga0114966, IMG submission 87029) | Freshwater microbial communities from Lake Montjoie, Canada to study carbon cycling - M_130207_XF_MetaG | ecosystem: Environmental > Aquatic > Freshwater > Lake | place: Lake Montjoie...
CTTATGAGGCTTCCTAATGGAACTCAGTTCCCATTTGGGCGTGAAGATTATCGAGTAGTTAAGGGGGGATCTTGGGCTAACAATAATGAAGAATCCTTCAAGTGTTCTAAACGATTTATATACATTTCCGATGATAGGAAGAACACTGTTGGTTTTAGGATTGTGTCTCCCGTTGATACAGGTCATCGAATTTAGCACAAAGTGTATAACCAAGACCTCGATGCCAAGAATACTGAATCCTTTTTTGCATACACCGATCCAGCCCAATACAAACTGCTAATCCATAAAAAGATACGCAAGGTTGGATCGTACAAAAACATAGCAGCAATAAACCAAATCAGTGAAATACATCCGCTCTTTGGACACCACGATACTTATGCTGTCAATTATCAAGGCAAAACATCTGGTTGGAGTACACGAACAGCGGGATGGAATGATCGTGGTTTTCCTATACTCCCATTCCGGCACATTGACTTTCTGAACATATTGCTTGGCACATACAGCTCAGGTACAGCAATAGCACTAAGTGATAAGCACCAGGACTACATTAGCAACATACGTCTTGATTATGACTTTGATAATTATTCAGGTGATGCAGCTGTACGCTTGGCAAAAGAGATTCAAGACAAACTGGCTTTGATTGGTTTTGATTGCTTCTTTCTAGCCACTGGTAATAGAGGCATACAAGCAATAATCCCATTACCCAGCGGTGGTAGAACAGATTCCAATGCATTACCCAGAAGTAGTATTTTAGAATTCTGGCGGAAATTAAAACCATATCTTGATACTGATATTGCAGCTCTCGACAAATGTAGCATTGACAGTTTCTTAAGACTGCCACTTGGAATACACGCATCAAGTAATAACCTGAGCCTATACTTTTCTCCCGATACAGAAGCATACGTGAGCCATATTGATCAGCTCCGATACTTCAAGAATTCCTGGCAATGGCAACACCCTATACATATATCTAATGCCATCGATGGTGATGCTTTTGCTGAACAGGCAGAGCAAGGATTCACATTCATCCCTGCTCCCAAAACCATACACACAGCAGTAAAAGTATCTCAATCAAAACTGCCAAGAAACAATGTCTGGGCAATGAAAGTGTGGGATAAGCGTCTTCTATTAAAACCTGGAATGTGGCAAACCTATCTACTTGAAGATGATGCCCTTCATGCGGCTTATGCTTTGTTTGGTGATTCAGCATTAGCAAAATTGGAAGATCTCGCAGCAGAGATACCAACCAACCAGCCTTCAGATATTCAGGGGCGCATAAAAGTAGTCAAGCATCTCTGGGAAAAATTCAATCCTGTACAAATCCCCAAAGACTCCAGTAAAACATTGACGCTGCTAATGACTACGAAGATTAGTGCTGAAACATATGCTGAAGCAGATCTCCTCTTCAATTATCTGAGGCAAAAAAAGACCCCTACAACTCGATGGGTGAATGAGAATGCCCACGATTATATTCTTGCTGTTTTACACGGAATCAATTGTTCCGAAGACAGAACACTAACACTTACGATTGATGAGCTGCTTATCTATCTACAGGAGATGTTGTTTTCATCTATGGTACGGATGACACTGAGAAGAATCATCAAATCCTCAACACAACCACCGCATCCAATACGAACAATGAATATGCCTCCACCACCAAAAAGGAGCGATCTTGCAGTGTTTCAATATGATCCAGGGAAAAAGATCTTCAATGGAGCAACACCAGGCAGCTTTGAAAGAATTCCTGGGCTGAAGAAAAAAGCACAACGATTGATGGAAGATGGAAAATCCATACCCTGATGATGTGTACCTATCTATTAACCTTATGTAGATGATTGGGAAAGGATTACGGCTTGTATAGGTAAAGGAGAACACATTACATTCAATGTTTATAAAACATCAAATTATGTGGGGTTTTACTATCTTCCTTATCCTCATTCAGTTAAAGTATTCTTGTATTGAATATTGAAAGTAAATGTCTTTTCATACAATTTAACAATCAGTTTTAACACAGAGGAACAAAGGATATTCAAATTTTATTATCTGCAAATAATTCATAGGTTTGTTGTAAATTGGATCGACAATGAATCAAAAAAAACCCTTGTTGGATTGATATATTGATTCACAACAAACCCTTCAGGATGATCAAAATTTGAGCTTCTGAGATATGTTTTGATTGCATGAGGTTTTAAATGCTAGAGACTCTTGTCGTAATTCTGAAGATTGTTGGAATTTTATTCCTTATGTACTTGATTGCTGGTGCTGCTAAAATTATTCTTCTTTTAGCATTGGGGTGGACGTTTAGAATAATTATTGCTGTCATCAACTTTGTATATTCGTTATTCACTGGTAAGCCCCTTCTTGATATGTCTTTGACTGGTACTGGTCTCTATGAGGCTAAACAAAGCAACACTCCAACTAAGTGGATCAAGTAGTCCACCTACTAATGAGACCCTCAGAGTAGTCACTTTCATAGAACAGATTGGTGTGTTTACGACAAAGATGACAACATCGTCATCAAAGTCCTCTGATAACTATAATTATTCAGACCATTACCACGACAATGCGGATGACTTTTAGCGGTAGTCAATCATCTGAAAATTAAACCATTCAATTTCCGAAGCAATTGTGTTAAAGTCTCAGCAATGAACTTGGAAGCACTAGCTCGATCTGGAAGACTTGGCGGAATGGTTAAGAGCGAAAAGAAACTCGCTTCATCCATTCAAAACGCAAGAATAGCTTCCCAGGTTAGAGCAGAGCGAGGAAAATTTATTCCTGTTGCTCTTTGTTCTTGTTCATCAGGTATGTCACTAGAGCACAAACCATCCTGTCCCTTATACAAAAAGCTTTGGTACAGGAAGAAGAAAGGTTTAGAAATTATCTGGTCTTAAAAGCGAAAAACTCGAAGTTGGCGCTTCGAGTTTTTCTGTATCTCTTCTCCCGCAATAGGAAAAAACGTTTATGTCTCAATATACCAATGAATTAATTGGTGATGCATCAACGCATCAAAAAAACCATAAAAAACAGCATAAATTTTACAAGTCCTCAATGGATCTATTGGGATTATTGCTATGGTTCCAAAAGAAGTCTGATGCTTGTTTTGCCTCTACCTCCTGGCTTGCTGAAAAACTATCCGTAACTGAAAGAGCTATCCTCAAAACGCTAAAACTGCTCGAGCAAGCTGGGTTTATTCTCAGATCCAGGGAAGGCAGAAGAAGGGTAATTGTCTGTCTTATTGATAGATTGCCCAGACCTAAATCTAAAAGCAAAAGTACACCTATTAATAGGCAAAAAGTTCACCCTTCTAATTCCTTATATACAGAGCAGAAATTACATAACACCAATACAGATGTTGATGTTGTTATTGATGCTTTGAAGAAACAGGGAATACAGCCAATGATTGCTCTTTCATTGGTGAAGCATTATTCCAGGGAAAGAATAAGGCAAACTATCAATGCTTCAGGGAAACAATCGGATGTCAAAAACAAAGCTGGTTGGATCGTCAAAGCATTAGCAGCCGACTGGAAATTTGATGCTGAAAAACAACCAGAACCACCAAGGTATAAGGCTTTTGAACGACCCAAAGACGCTTGTGATAGATCTGGTTACTCTGCTGGAATACAGATGATTAGGGCAAGAATTGGTATGCTGAACCGATGAAAACCACTTTGAACCAACTTGTTAAATTGTCAGGTGTATCGAGATATCACTTGGTCAAATTGATTGCTGACCTTGAAATTGAACCTGAAATTGAAGTTAGAAAAAACATCAAGGTTCAAGTTTTCAATGATATTCAAAAGCAGCAAATCCTGGAAGTAGCAGCTCAGAAAAAAGCATCAAAAACAGAGTTGGTTGAAGCAGATCCAATTCCAAAAAGCACAGTTGAACACTCTCTTTTGCTATCAGAATTGTCAGCTGCTAAAGCAAGGGTAGAAGCATTATTGGATGAGCGAAATTATCTAAGGGAAGCATTATCCAAGGAGCAGGAAACCTCTAAAGTCCTGTCAGAGCAGATAGCCAATCAAGACCAAAGAATGGGTGTTGTGATTGCTGCTTTATCTCAAAACCAACCCAAAGAACTTACAGAGAAGCAAGAAGAGAAGAAGTCGTTTTGGCAGAGGTTGTTTACATAACTAACTACTAACACACACAAAAGTGTGTGGGTAATTTTGTTGGAAAATGTCTCAATGGATTGGTGGTTGACTTATCTTTTACATCAAATCAACGGCAGAAAAACCTGGGTTTGTTCATTCGTGCTAGACGAGTCCAATTAGGCATTTCCCAGGAAGAACTTGCAAGAGAACTTCAGGTTCATACGAATACAATCAGTTTTTTAGAGCGTGGGCTAAGAACACCTAGTTTCCTGTTAGTTATTGATATCTGCAACGTAATGCAGATTAACCTGATAGATGTTGCAAAAGCAGTTGATCAATCTGAACAAGGTGGTTCTGATCCTGATGACTGATTTTGAAATACTTGCCATTCAAATTGCCAAGGCTGCTGGAAATATATTGCAACAGCAAAGTGATGATGGCGTAAGCAATATGGTTAAACTCTCTAGATTGAGTTCTGTACTACAAAATCAGATAAAAGGTCTAGGTGCTGGGCTTTCTGGTGGAGTCCAACAGGAAAATTTATGGGTTGATATGTTCCTCGAGTCTGATCATGCTTTTTCAAAAACAGTTGGTATTGGGAAAGTAACGGATGCTGATTACTATTACGATGGCAATCCAATTTCACATAAGACAATAGGTTATACGGGCAAAGGTAACCTTGCTCTAACGTGGTCCAAGAACCCATCTACAGGCTTGAATCGTGAAGATTTTCTTGCAACCGTTGCCATTGCCTGTACTGCTAGCAATGAGACAAATTTTTGGAGAGATACTCCTTATGGATACTACGTAATTCCCCTTGACTACTTGAATGACAAGATTGTATTTTCATCCAACAATAAGACAGATACTTTGATATCTCCAAATCAAGTGCGTTTAGCCATTCAATACGCACGGACAATAGGTTCATTCGTTCCGTTAGCATATGAACACGATTGGGGTGTAGGGAAGAAACTCAGTCATTGGAGGGCTGGTTTGGCAGGCATTCAATCATAAAATTCTCCTTGGGGTATCATCCTCGTTTGTATGGCAGCATTTAAATTCATAGACCTGTTTGCTGGAATAGGTGGCTTTCATCATGCATTAGGTCAACTTGGTGGAGAGTGTGTTCTTACTTGTGAATTAGACCCAGAATGCAAGACTGTCTACCTGAGGCAGTTTCCTGAATTCTCAGAGGACCACTTTGTTGAAAACATCAGACAGATCACCAGACATGATGTTGACGATGAGGATTCATCAAAATCTCAAGAAGAAATCTCAGAATTAGTTCCAGATCACGATGTTTTATGTGGAGGCTTTCCCTGTCAACCCTTTAGTAAATCTGGATTTCAAAAGGGAATTCGTGATCAAACAAGAGGAACACTTTTCTTTGACATCATGGAGATTGTCAGGGCAAAGCGTCCAAGATATTGCATCCTTGAGAATGTCAGGAATCTAGCAGGACCAAGGCATACCGAAACATGGCAGATAATCATCTCTTCTCTGAGAAATGAAGGTTATGAAGTTAGTGATGTGCCTCTTGTTCTTTCACCACACTTAGTTCCAAAAGAATATGGTGGTGCGCCTCAAGTTAGGGATCGAGTCTTTATTCTTGCAACAAGAATTGATGTTCCGAAATCCTCCCAGATACTAAAATTATCCAGAAGTACCTTTAGTGATTGGAACCCTGATATGTGGAGCATTGCAGATTATCTACAAGATGATCATTCAATATGTGATGTTGAAAAATATCAACTCTCGCAGTCAGAAAAAAGTTGGGTTGATTGTTGGAATTACCTAGTCAAACATCTTGATGATGACAGTCTTCCAGGATTCCCAATATGGGCAGACGCATTGTTGGCAAAACCTGAAATTGACTCTTCAACGCCAGCATGGATGGCTGTCATTCTTGCCAAAAACTCTTCATTCTATTTATTGCATAAGGACTTCCTAGATAATTGGATGTCAATGCAATGGGGGAATAGCGGCACTGTTCTCGATTTTCCACCAAGTAGATTCAAATTTGAATGGCAAGCACGTAAATATTTTCCAACCTCAGAAGGGCGTGATCTTGAAAGTTTAGTAATGCAAATGCGTCCAAGTGGTATTAGAGTCAAACCACCTTCATACCTTCCAGCATTAGTGGCTATTACTCAAACATCAATCATTGGTCCAAAAGTCAAACCAGGTATTCTTGATTACAGGAAAATTACCCCCTGTGAGGCTGCAAAATTACAAGCAATGCCAGATAAGTTTTGTGCCTCAATAGGGTCTGATAAATCTGCCTATAAACAACTTGGCAATGCAGTAAACGTGGGAATTGTAGGATTAGTATTCCAAGTTCTGGCTGGTGAAAATTTACTGTCAAAACCAATGATCCTACCAACTAAGGCTGTTCAACTGGATTTATAATCAACACATTTTGAACTGAAGATTCATTGGAAAACAGAAGGTGTAATGATCCAAACGACATTCAATACGCCTCTGTATGGTCATTGTAGAGCCTCGAATTTTTCAAGTAACAGAACGATTAGTATGGTTTTAAGTATCAATCATCGGCGGTCTTGAAAATCCACTATTACAACTTCATTACAGGTATCAATTCAAAGCATTACAGGATAAACCTAGCATCCTGTAATGGTTGTGAAATGACCTCAATACCACCATCAATTCACACATAAAAAACCCTTCAATTTTTCAGTCTAATCTATGGGAGTGTGTATGAGGGAATATGCTCATAAACCTCAAAAACAGCCTAGGGGGTACTTTTATTTTTGAGCAAGGTATTCCAAGTCGGTAGCCTTAAAAAACGCACTATGCTTCAAAATTGACATTGAAATTTACATCAAATAAAATGAAGTATGAAAGAGAAATCAGGGATCGTCCACGACCAGCATTTAGATAGGTCAATACTTGTAATGCTGAGTGTCCTACGTAAATCCATAACTACAAAAACGAGGGATTTGACAGGCAAATCCCTCGTTGAGCATAGTTCTGGTGATGTTAATGCTATTCACTACATTGCGTTATGTGTTGATATAGCAGAACAAGAATTCAAGCAGTTAGCAAATAGAACTACTAACTAATTCTAGGAGCTTGACCTTTTCTAATTCGCATTCTCCAGTTTTTGCCTTGGACTTCCCTGGGAGCATCATCATCGAAATAATTTGATTCGATTAGTGAGCTCGATTTCAGATTTTCTAGCACTTGGGGATATTCTGCTAAGCCTCCGAGAAAAGCCTGAATGATGAGATCTTTCGTCCGTTGATCATACTCACTGGAAATTCCCTCCCATAGTCTGTCACTCATTGCTTCTGCCCATTGTCTATTACTTGCCATCGTCTTCCTCCATTTGCTCTATGCTTTCTTGGATGCTGAAGTAGGAAGAGCTTAGTCCCTGGACGATGTGTGGGATAACAGCTTGAGGAAAGTAGACTGTATGGCGTTCATCACCTGCTAAGATATCCACTCCAACACATAGGCTATTTGTGCTCTCGATGTAGGCAATATTCACCTGGCCTGTTGCCTGAATGAAAGAATCATCTGCCTCGAAAAAACAGTTGAATTCGTTAGTCTTCATCTGGTTGCCTCCAATTTTGCCTCTTAATCTTGCGACAGATGGCTTTGAGGTTGGTGATGATACGTGCAGCTTCATATGGGGTTACGCTTGCTGATGATTCTCCAATGCCAAGGATTACTCGAGGTTTGTCATCTGAAGTATGGCCAACATGAATGGAGCTAAAATTATTCACTTTTCTTCGCCTCCATTGAAACTGCTGCCACTCTTAGCAAGTCCTGTTTAACCATTCGTTGCAGCTCGTCTTTTGCTTCGAGGTTTTCTATTGTTTCTACGTCTTCATCTGTCCAAGGAACAGCAACAAGATCTGGGATGTGCTTGTCGAATAACTCACGTACCACATCAAGTTTGCAGCTCTCGTATTCATAGAGATCTTCGTTCCAGATGATGGCATGACGGGTGAGTTTCATAGCTTGCTCCATCGGTATTCCAAGTTTGAGAGTGTTTTTCTTGCTGCCTTTCACTTCGACATTAATTACAAGAAGGTTTGGATGCTCTGTGAATGAGATTCCGCTAGCTATTGATACCTGTGCTTTGTGGGCAAGATTGTCTCGGAATATGTAGCAATCTTTGAGGGCTATCTTTTCGTCTCCAGAAAAAGTTACCGGTTCAGGGTTTGATTTCATTGTGTTTTTTCTCCTAAAGGCGATTTGATTGGTTCGCCTGTAGGTTCTTTTCTGGATAGGTTCTGTTTCACCCTGGTCTTTGGATTGGTAAAGAAAAAGCCCTGGAATAGAACCAGGGCTTTTATGCTTGATTACTCTTCGTCGTCATCAGGATCTTCAGGGCGTGTGTTCTCATCCATTCGTTCCACTGTTTCTATAAGGTGGTACGCAAATCTCAATGCTTCGTCTGGACTGATCATTGCTACGTGGTCTGCTGTTCCTCTGATACCGATGATGATTTTCTCTTGTGCATCTGAGCTGTGTCCTAAAAACAATACTCCTCGTTCCATTTGTGTTTTCTCCTAACGTTCTTATACAGGTACAGAAATGCGCCTGTTTTAGTACCATTCTGATTCCACTTGCGATGAACCTTCGAAGATTGTTTTCAATTACGTTGAAATCTGGTATCAAAAACGAAGGTTTTTGAACCCTAAATTTTCAGCCTTTTGAAACACTAAATCTAACAAAATCTATGCTGGATTAATTCTCAAAACACATAGCAAAAACAATGTATCGAAACATCAACGCATATACCGTATTTGATACAATGAGATATGAAATTCGCATATTGTAGAGTGTCGACTGTAGATCAAAATTTAGACTCCCAGAAAGACGCACTTAAAGCTGCTGGTTGCGAGAGGTTTTTTGAAGAAAAGGTATCTGGACGAAAGGAAGACCGAGAGCAACTGAATCTTCTGCTTAGTCAACTGCGACCTGGAGATCAAGTGTGTGTGCTAAATTTTTCGAGACTTTCCAGGTCATTGAAAACCCTCATCAAAATCGCAGAAGAGATTAATGCTGCTGGTGCTGACCTTGTAAGTTTGAATGATGGTGTTGATACAAGCACTTCAACTGGTAGGTTTACCTTTCACATATTCGGTGCTTTGAATGACTACTTCATCGATAATCTTCGAGCCAACACAAGAGCTGGTTTACAATCAGCAAGAGCAAGAGGCAGAGTAGGTGGTCGCCCCAAAAAGCTCGATGGAAACAAGATCGAGATAGCACAAGCCTTACGAGATAACCCTAATCTATCTGTGGCTGAAATATGCACTCAATTAGGTGTCTCAAAAGCAACCTTCTATAGGGCTACTAAGGGCTAATATTCGTGTCTTACAACTGATGTTTATGGGGATAATGCCATCATCTGCTCATATTGCTTGAAGGCTTATATATGAATCAATTCCCATTACTCGCTGAATACATCGAGGGTATGTGCCTAATCACAACAACAGATGGTTGTGATTTTATGATTGGAAAAACACCCGTAACTGTTGGCATGTGGAAAGAATTTTGCGAAGCGACTTGGGCGCAAATGCCTGAAGAACCTTGGTGGGGATGGATTGATGACCACCCAATGGTGAATGTGTCTTGTAATGATGTGTTGGATGAGTCTGGTTATTGCCAATGGGCAATGAAAATGACTAACTTGACCTTGTCACTTCCCTACGACAATCAATGGATGTATGTTGCTAAAGTCGGTCAGAAAAGTAATAGATATCCTTGGGGAAGTGAATTCGATCCATCAAAGTTATGGTATTCACAAGCAGCCTACAGAAGTGCTAAACAGACAGCATCAGTAAATCGCACCAACAATATCTATCAGAACTCATATGGTGTAAAAGATTTAGTGGGAAATTGTAATGAATGGTGCCTCACTCTTATGAGGCTTCCTAATGGAACTCAGTTCCCATTTGGGCGTGAAGATTATCGAGTAGTTAAGGGGGGATCTTGGGCTAACAATAATGAAGAATCCTTCAAGTGTTCTAAACGATTTATATAC
>Ga0114966_10006063_pt1 | contig 10115 bp, 12 predicted proteins | sample M_130207_XF_Meta_FD_87029 | JGI IMG/M metagenome (GOLD analysis project Ga0114966, IMG submission 87029) | Freshwater microbial communities from Lake Montjoie, Canada to study carbon cycling - M_130207_XF_MetaG | ecosystem: Environmental > Aquatic > Freshwater > Lake | place: Lake Montjoie...
CATTTCAGGCGACTGATTTCTGGCGAAGATGCAGAGGGAAATTCCAGAAACGAGATCAACCGAGCCAATCGCCGCGCTGCGAGTTCAATCAGCTTGTTTCTCAACGAAGCATCACCATCGCGGTATGCTTTTAGCAAAACGCTCGATGTCGCCAGCCGCACGGGGTAGATGTCCTGAGCGAATCGATTGGACACGAAGGGAATCAGGGTTTGCATGACGAAGTCCCATTCTTGGGCGCAAGATTCAAAAACCTCATTTAGTGTATCCGCAGCATGTGCGCTTTTCGACCCTTCGCGGCTCACAAGGGAAACCGTCTGGTGCGCCGCACCGATTAGTAAGAGCGGATTCAGAAGGCTTCCAGCGAGACTAACTCCTAATGGCGCAAATGTTGCCCATCCTTCGGGCTTGGTGACCGCCTTTTGAAAAGCGCCAAAACGTGACAGCGCATTTTCGATCCGATACAAATGCGGTGCAACAGAGCCGTATGTCCGCAACGCCGCATGATAGCCGGCTTCCGCTCTTCCAAAATCAAGTTGGTCTTGAAGACCGGCCGCAGCGAAGAACCCTCTGTCATGACCGCTGACGAACGCCGGGAAGTAGTGAAGGGTCGTTTCGCAATCGCGAGACAGAACTCCCGCGAACTGACCCATGATCGCGAGAAAGTTCTCCCTGGCTTGACTCATCCCGACGAACGCCAGCGAGGCGTTCCTATCGATGCCTAAAGCCTCCGTGATGACGATCTGAGCATGAGCGAATTTGCCGAATGCACAAAAGGTCAAGTATTGTCCCTCCAAGCCAAGAATCCTTGCTACCGCTTGCTCAAAGTTTGCCGCCACAGAGGGTTTGACCGTCAATGCTTTCAGCGTGGAGTAGATGCCTTCCAATCCTGGCAGTTCTCCGCGAAGTTCAAAGTTGTCCACGCGCACAGTATGTTTGGTTCCGGTGGATGAAAGCTTGGGTTCAGCAATGTTCGTTTGAATTTCCGATGGTTCAGAACCGTTGACGCTTATCGTCGCTCCGGTTTCTCCAACTGCAATCCTAACGAAACCATCGTCGTTTGTAGCGATAAACGGCCCGGTGTGGGAGGTTCGGGTAGCCGTGTCTTGCGTGACTCGATTCTGATAAACGGCTAGCAGAAAATCCTTCGAGTCCGATGTTACTCTAACTATTGTAGAGTGATCAGGACTGACAATGAATTCATCCGCTGTTCCGTTGATCGAAAGGTTTGGCGCGGCGAGGTTGAAAGCACAAACTTGGTTGCCCGTAGCCTTATCACAGATAGTCAAGCTGGTTTCGTCGATCTGTGCATCGCACAACGATATATCTACCTGGGAGCCCGCGATGATGCCCTCGATCCGCACCTGCCCGATGAGACCGACAAGTTTTGGGACTGTTACCGCCGTGTCTTTCTCTTGCGATAGTATATGACCAAGGCCGCATTTCGTAAGGTAAGTGGCCGCCATCCGCTCTGTCGGAAAATGAATGGTGAAACCGCTGAGAGTCTTGTTATCAACCAGCAAGCGATTGCGACATTCAAGAGAACTCTTGTTCAAGCTAAGCGACAGACTTGAAAGCGGCAGTTCAGCTGGTGGGCAGTTGAGCACATGGACAAAGACACGTTGATCATTCACGTGAAGCCTGATCGGAACAAACCCTTCGTCGAAGAGAAACTTCAGAAGCTCAGCATTCCACAGCGACTCCAAACCGGTTTGTGAGCTTGTGATATGCGCTCTGAACGACTCGACCTCGGCATTCCGTGCCTTTCCGGGAAACCAAAGCTTCGGGACGTTGGGCTCCTCCCACCAGTCCAAGAGTAGATTCAGAATTTGTTCCGAAGAAGGGCTTCCACAGAAAACATATTCCGCCCCTCTGAAACGAACGTGCGCGAAGAATTTGTTTTCGAGGCCGTTCAAAGAATTTGGCGCGACCAAATTCTCCGCATGATCGCAGAAGCGCTCGAATGACAGCCGCCGATCGACAGGGTCACCGAGAAACCCGCCAGTATCCGAGAAGCGAATGAAATTGTCGGGGTCATCGCTGAGCGCGAGCTTCTTGGTTCCGATGATCGAAAAGGAATCACTGATGATATTGAGGTCGCGCTGCACCACTCCACAATTGGCCTTTGCAGGGTTTTTGGCAACTCTGAATCGAAAGTGAAACAAGCTTGGCAGACGGTCTGATTGCAACGGCTGAAATCGAAGGCCAATTTCGCCTGATAAATGAGCGGGTGAATGTCGCGCACTTTTCTGCGGATGGTGCGGGCCGATAGCAGGAATCCGGCTCGCCCCCACCTTTCGCGCCAAGCGCGGCCCGCTCCGTTCAATGGTGAAAAATATGGCGATGCAAACGGATGGATTCCACGCGGCTGCCCGGACGAGGCAAGGGCATGAAACAGCCACAAACTGAATTCGTCGGCACCTTCATCAAAGCCACGGGCGCAGCGCGCACGATGCGCTTCACGACCTCACTGGACAGGCTGCGCGGCGGCGGTTTGATCACCGTCTTCGACGTGGAACGCCGCGGACTGCGCAAGTTCAACCTCACCACGCTCGTTGGACGGCTGAGCGCAGTCACGCCGGACGGGCAGCTCTCCTTTTGCGCCTAAACTACGCACTCTGCGTATGCACGACCCCATCCGCTTCATCCTCGCCGGAAACGCGCTTTTCACGGTTGAGAACACCACCACGGGCAACCGCTTCACCTTCAAGGTGCGCCAGCCCGATGACACGAAACCTCATTTTGTGAGCGTCCTGCCCGGCCCGAACAACGAGAGCGATTACGCGTTCCTCGGCACGGTCTTTACTCCCGAGCGTTACCACCACGGGCGGCGCTCCCGCATCGCCCAGGATGCGCCGAGCGCGAAGGCGTTCGAGTGGCTGTTCCGCCAGTTGAGCGCGGGACGGACGCTGCCGCCGCAGGTGCGGCTGTGCCACTGCGGGAAGTGTGGGCGCTGCGGCAAGACGCTGACCGTGCCCGCGTCCGTGGAGTCGGGCTTCGGCCCCGATTGCATCAAGGCCATCGAAGGAGGCGCTCGATGAACGCGCTCCGCCGGTGGATGCACGCCCTTTTCGCGCAGGTGTTCGCCGACCTCGGCGTGCTGCTGCGCAGTCTCGAAGAAAAGCCAAAAACAAGAACCAAACGATGAATGCCATCACCAAGCCGATGCTCGCCGGCAAATGCGAGCACCCCGATGCCCTGAACTTCCCCGTGCTCGCCACGCCGAAGCTCGACGGTATCCGCTGCCTGAAGATCAACGGACGCGCCCTGACGCGCTCGTTCAAACCCGTGTCCAACCGCTTCACGCGCGGGTGGATTGAAGCCAACCTGCCCGACGGCCTCGACGGAGAGCTGATCGTCCGCGGCACCACGTTCAGCGAAACCGCCGGCCACATCGGGCGCGAGTCCGGGGAGCCGGACTTCACGTTCGCCGTGTTCGACTACGTGAGCGACGGCGTGGACGTGCCCTATGCCTGCCGGATGCAGGAACTCAAGCGGCTGCCGGAGTTCGCGCACGTCGAGAAAATCCTGCCCGTGGAGATCCGCGATGCCGCGCAGCTCGCGGACTATGAAGAGAGGTGCCTCAGCGAAGGCTACGAGGGCGTGATGATCCGCACGCCCGACTCGCCATACAAGTGCGGGCGTTCCACGGAGCGCGAGGGCTGGCTGCTCAAGATCAAGCGCTTCGATGATGACGAAGCCGTGGTGCTGGAGACTTATGAGGGGTTGAGCAATCTGAACCCCGCCGAGCGCGACGCGTTCGGGCGGACCAAGCGATCAAGCTGCAAGGAAAACAAGGTCGGACGCGGCGAACTGGGCGGGTTCGTGGTGCGGGTGATGAGCACGGGCGTGGAGTTCCGGCTCGGTTACAACCATGTGCTCGGCGGGATCGACCGCGTGACCCTGTGGGAGCAGCGGGCGTCGCTCCCCGGCAAAATCGTGAAGTTCATGCACCAGCCAAGCGGCGCGAAGGATGCGCCGCGGTTCCCGAAGTTCATCGGGTTCCGGGAGGCGTGGGACTTGTGAGAATCGCGCCAATGGAGCCAAGCGTTAGCAGGCTTCCGGCTTGCACCCATCTTTCGCGCCAACCGCAGACTGGCACGAACAATGGCGCAAAATTTGGCGATCAATTTGGTGCGACACACGAAGGCCGGCTGGACGAGGGAAGGGCATGTCTGCAACCACCATCAACAGTCGTGCGCCAAAGCTACGCGGTCTGCGTAGTTTGCGCAAACCCGAGGACCTTGAAGCGATGAACATCCGCTTCGGTGTCGAACTTGAAACCAAAGTGCCGCGCACCTGCGGCCTCGCCGTCGGCGGCTACCACGTCGGCTATCCGGTGAGGAGCGCCCTTGCCACCAACGGTCAGCAGCTCGTCGCGCCCACCTTCAACGGAGCGACGTGGCGGGCTGACCGCGACGGTTCCATTACCTGCGAGCCGGGCGAGATGCCCTGCGAGTTTGTCTCGCCCATTCTCCACGGAGCCGAGGGCGTAGAGAACCTCTGCCAGTTCATTGAATGGATGACCGCGCTCGGCGCGACCGTCGATAATTCCTGCGGCGTCCATATCACCGTGGGCATCGAGTCGGTGATCGGAAGCCGGGAGGCGGGCAAGATCAGCGACTTCGTGCGCAAGCTCGCGCACATCGCCCAGTGGCACGCGATGTCGCTCTACGGCCAGACGGGCACTGGACGCCACCTGAGCCGCTACAGCCACACGCTCGCTGCCGACGTCGAACGGCACATGCGCAAGATCGTGAATACGAGCAGCATCGCGGACAAGGAAGCCGCCGCCGCGGCCTGCGGGCGCGGAATGTTGAATCTGCAAAAAGCGTTCAAAATGCGGGGCGATGAGTATGTGGGCGCGGTGGAGTTCCGGGTGTTCGCTGGCACCACGAGCCTTGTGAAAGTGCTGCATCACTTGGCGACCGTGCTCGGGCTGTGCCGCCGGGCTGCGCAAGTGCAGTGCCTCGGGGCGTTCCGGAAGAACAAGCTGCAAGCCAAGCGAACGCAGACCGCCGAGAGCGCGGTGCATTTCCTGTGGGATTACCTTGGGTGGACCGGCGGCGCGCGGCCTTGCGCGTTGGGCCTGTTTGGACGGCTGCACCGTGAGTTTGCCAGCTACGGCCCCGAGGCTCTGCGCCTCTGCCGCAAGTTCGATGAGCGCTACCCGGAGGCCCGGCTGTGAGCGCGTCCCTTTCCTCAACCTCAACCCATTTTTGAACCATGTGTGTCGTCCTAATCTGTCCGCCCAAGCAACGTCCTGACCTGACCATCCTGCGCGCGTGTCATGCCGCCAACCCGCACGGCGCGGGCGTGGCGTGGCGCGAGAAGCGCCAGATTCATTGGAAGAAGGCGCTCACGCCGGGGGAACTGAACCATCTGATTGCGCAGGTGCCCGGCGAAGTGATCATCCATTTCCGCTGGGCCAGCGTCGGCGGGGTGGAGCCGCTGCTCTGCCATCCGTTCCCGGTGACCGCCGCAGCGGCGCTCGGCTACGAAGGGCTCTGCAAGTCCGTGCTCTTCCACAATGGAACGTGGAGCAACTGGGAGGAGACGCAGGAGGTGATTGGCGAACTCGACGGGCCGATGAGCGACAGCCGGGCGGTGGCCGCGCTCGTGCATCACAAGGGCACGAAGCTGCTCAAGAAGCTGCCCGGTCGGTGGGCGGTGATGACGGCCAAGGAGATCGAGCTGTTCGGGGACTGGCAGCCTTGGCGCGGGTTCCTCGTCAGCAACACGAGCTTTCTGCCCTACCTCACCGCGAGCGCCGGGCGCGCATCCTTTTCGACGCAAACTCCGCAGTCAGCGGAGCTGCGCCGCAAACCGAGTCCAACGGGAAACATGGGTCAGCTCCCGCTGGCGCTCGGCAATCAACAAAGCTGACCCGCAAAACAGAAACCAAAATGAAGTTGTTCAAATTGATCGCCAGCAAGGCTGGCAAAGTCGTCTTCGATGATCGCATCGAGGCCGAGAATCCGCGCACGGCGCGCGAGCAAATGAAGTCACTGCTCGGGCTCCAGTCGCTCACCGGCGTGGTCTATTCGATCACGGAAATCCCCGTGGAACTGATCCGCGAGATCGTGACCGCCAAAGTCCTCGAGATCGTGGGAGCGCGCCGGAGCGGCGGTGGTTCGACCATCGACGTGAGCCGCATCGTAAACGACGCCGCGAATGTCGCAGTCAGCGACAAGTTCCGTCCGATCGAGCAGCGCCTCGCCGCCCTCGAAGGCCGGACGACCGCGGCCCCGGCGACCAGTGCGAACGGGACACCCTCCAACACCAGCCGTCGCTTCGACGCCTTCCAACGCGATTCCACGCGCTCCGGTGCGGCTGCCCCGACGGCCTCCACCGTGCGGATGACGCCGCCCCTGCCGCCGCCCGTGCCGGGCACTGACTGGCGGGCGGTGAAGAAGCTCTACAAGCAGAACCGCAGCCCGAAGCAGACGGCGGCGCACTTCGACCTGTCGATCAACACCGTGAAGGCGCGGGCGCGCCGGGAGGGCTGGTAGCCGTGGTTGAAGTTACCCGCTACGGCTCGCGGAATTGGGCCGTGTGGCTCGATGGCGAACTGGTGGTGGTCGCGCTCTACAAGAAGGGCGCGGCCACCGTGGCCGGCAAGCTGCGCGAGTTGGTAGCACTGAAAGGAGGCCGGTATGCGGCTGCGGCTTAACTCACGGAACGGGCATAAGCCAGCGCCCCCGAAACCGTCGCCCATGAACTGGCGGCCGCAGGCGGCGGAGAACCTGATCGGGCAGGCCCGCGCGGTGTGCGCTGCCCAGGTCGCGAAGGCGCGGCGGCTGCGCGACACCCGGACGGCCTCGTGCAAGCTCCTGCTCTACGGCCCACCCGGCGTCGGCAAGACGACCGTGGCGGAGCTGGTCGCCGGGGAGCTGACCGGCACGGCGCTCGGTGTGGAGAGCTACAACGGCAAGGAAGTGACCGTCGATGCCGTGCGCGGCTGGATGGAGACGCTGCCCTATGGGTCGCTGTTCTCGAACTGGTCGGTGAAGATCATCAACGAGTTGGACCGCTGTAGCCGTGATGCGCAGGACATCCTCCTGACGTATCTGGACAAGCTGCCGCCGGGGAAAGCGCTGATCGGCACGAGCAACCTGCAGCTCGATCTGCTGACCGAGCGGTTCCACACCCGGTTTCAGTCGATCAAACTGACGGCACCGGGCACGGAGGAAATCGCGGAGTTCCTGCGGGCGCACTGGAAAGTGCCGCGCGATGTGGCGCTGCGCATCGCGGTGGGGAGCGGCGGCTGCGTGCGGGCGGCGATGGCCGATTTGGAGACGTGGATCGACGTGGAAGTAGGCGGTCTGCTGTGAGCGCGACACCACTCCGCCGTTTCCTCGTCTATCGCAGCGCAAAATCCCGGCAACACCTGTGCGTGTGCGCCGCGCGCGATCGTCGTCACGCCCTGTCCATCGCCCGGCAGATGTTCCCGCTGGAGCGCACCGCCTTCGCCGTGCCGGAGGGCCGACCACACTCGAACGTGCGGGAGAACGTCCGCTGCCGGCATTGCGGGCGACCCAGCGAGGACGGCTCGGGCGTGTGCGCCCGCTGCCATCAGACCTATGAAGTGGCTTAGCACCTATCGCGGCTACGAGATCCGCCACAGCACGGTGCGCGACGGGGACGGCTTCGCCCGCTACGACGCGGAGATCAAGGTGGACGGCCAGTGGCAGTTCGCCAGCAGCGAGGCACTGGATGACGACACCGTGGAACGCGACCTCGACACCTTCATCGGGAAGCTCGAAGCGGCGGCGACTCATCTTTCGCGCCAACCGCAGGCTGCCGCGCCATTTGGAGATCACAAATGGTGTTCACAAAAATTGGACACACGCGGCCCGCGCGGACGAGGCAAGGGACGCAACCTTAACTCACCTTATGCCTGAACAAGAACATACCCTGCCACCGGATGCCGCGACCGCGGCAGACCATCGCAATCCACGCCGTCGCAACAACGGCGCATCAACCAACGGCGACGCGCCCGACCTCGGCGTGCTCGTCACCCCGCAGCCGCACCACGCGCTTGATGACCTCGTGCTGCACGCCGACGTGCGCAACGACATCGCTGCCGGCCTGCGCGCCATCCAGCGCCGCGGCGACCTCGAAGCGGTCTGGAGCATCAGCAAGCTCCAGCCGCAGGACGGCCGGTGCATCCTCAATTTCCATGGGCCGCCGGGCACCGGGAAAACGCGCGCGGCGCTGGGAGTGGCGCTGCGGCTGGGCCAGCCGCTTTACCAAGTGGATTACAGCGCGGTGATCTCGAAATACTTGGGCGACACCGCCAAGCACATTGCCGCCTGCTTCAAGCGCGCGAGCGAACTCGGCGCGGTGCTCTTCTTCGATGAAGCGGACTCCCTGCTCTCGCGCCGTGTGAACATCGGGGAGAGCTGCGCGACCTCGATCAATCAGAACCGCAACGTGCTCATGCAGGAACTCGACCGGTTCAACGGCGTGGTGATCGTCACGACGAACCTGTTCGGCAATTACGACCCGGCGCTACTCCGGCGCATCTCGCGCCACATCAAGTTCCGACTGCCGGACAAGGCGATGCGTCGCCGGCTGTTCGAGCTGCACCTGCCGAACCGCGAGCGCGTGTTCGCCGACCTGAACATCCTCGCCACGGAAGCGAAGGGACTCTCCGGCGGGGACATCCTGAACGTCTGCCTGAACGCGATCTACGCCGGTTCCACGGCGGACGATGCCGCGCAATGGAAAGTCACCGGAACGGACCTGCTCGCCGAGGTCGCCAAGGTGAAAGCCGCGCACGCCGACCATCGCACCACTTTTTGCCGTGAAACTCCGCACTCCGCGTAGTCCACGGCGAGAACCAGAAACAACCAAACCGAAAAACCAATGAAGAAACCGAAAGCAACCACCAGTGCGGCGCCCGTCGTCGCAGAACCGAAAGCACCCACGCCCGCGCCACCGGCCTTGAAGAAGGTCAGCCTCGCCGGGTTCGCCACGCAGACGCCAGCCAGCAAGTCGGCGAAAGCCTACCCGCTGCTGCCCGACCCCGACGGACAAGTCGGCGAGTTGGTCACCAGCATCCTCGACAAGAGCGCCCAGGTCGAAGCGCTCGAAGGGAGTTTGGAGCTTGAGAAAGCTGAGCTGATCGCCATCGCGAAGCCATTCTACTTCCAGCACTTCCACGGGCAGCACGCCGTGGCCTCGTCGGTCGAGGCGCGCGCGGCAGACGGGAAGGTCGTGCGGGTCGGGTTCAGCAATAGTTACCGGGGCACCAGCGATGAGCCTGCCATCACGCGCATCGCGGGCGAACACGCCGCGCGCTACTTCAAGCAGTCTTTCGAGCTAAAGATCAAAGGCGACCTGATTCCGGATGCCGCGGTGGAGCCGCTGCTCGCGGAACTGCAGGAGTTGTTCGCCCGCCACGGAGCCAGTTCGGCGCTCTCGGCGAAAGCGACCATCAAGCCGACGAAGGAGTTCCACACCGCACGGCACACGCTGTTCTCGGTGGCCGAGAACCATGAACTCGACAAGGTGGTGCCCATCAGCGCGAGCGTGAAGACGAAGCTCGGGCGCGGAGGGAGCGACGATGAATGAGATCAAGTTCACGCTCAAGCTGGCGGACGGCCGCTGGGTGAGTTCGCCCACGAACACCGTGACTGAGAACCCGAACCTCGCGGGTGTGTTCACCGCCGCCGATTACGAGTCGGCGGCGGAACTGCGGGGCGCGATGGAGCGGCTCCACGGCCCGCTGGAAGTAGTGCCGTGGCAGAGCAAGCGCGCCGATGCGCTCACCCGCCATGTCGAGAACGTGGCCCTGATGGACGAGGCGCAAGACCCGTTCGCCGGGGCGGAGGTGCTCTACGCCTACACGCGCAAGCAGGCGCTCGCCGACGGCGTGCAGATCGACGTGAGCGAAATGGCGCGCGAAGCCGGGTTGAAGTTCCCGGTCTATCTCACCCGCGCCGTGTGGGAGAACTACGTGCGTGTGCCCGATGGGGTGCGTTGTCAGGACGAGAAGGGCCGACTGTGGGACATCGTGTGGATGCTGCGCTGCGCGGCCCGTCGGACGAACGGCCCGCAGATGCGTTTCCAACTGCACGTCCGCAACGACAACCGCGACCGCACGCCGCCGC